>Ga0209298_10002419_pt1 | contig 11603 bp, 9 predicted proteins | sample S_140806_EF_Meta_FD_187325 | JGI IMG/M metagenome (GOLD analysis project Ga0209298, IMG submission 187325) | Freshwater microbial communities from Lake Simoncouche, Canada to study carbon cycling - S_140806_EF_MetaG (SPAdes) (version 2) | ecosystem: Environmental > Aquatic > Freshwater > Lake ...
TAGGGTGATGTCCGCTCCTCTCCCCATATCGGTCTGCATGATCTCTGGGCCTGATGCCGACCGGATCGGTCGGGCTCTCGAGAGTGTTCGGGGCTGGGTCTCCGATATTGTGGTGGTGGTGAATGATGATGTTGCCGACAGGACGGATAAGATTGCCGAACAGCACGGGGCCCGTGTTTTCCGTGAACCTTGGAAGGAGCATATCGCCCAAAAAAATTCGGCGGCAGAGAAAGCCCTCCAACCGTGGATTCTTGGACTCGATTCCGATGAGGAGATTTCCTCGAAGCTGAAGAAATCGATTCACCGTTTTTTTCTTTCGCCGAAAGCGGAGGGCCCCGTGGCCTTGAGGATGGCTCGTTGTTCGCTCTTTCTTGGCCACTGGGTTCGACATGGTGACTGGTATCCGGATTGGCAGACACGGCTTTGGCGTGCGGGTAAGGCAAAGTGGGGCGGGACTGATCCGCATGACCGACTATTAGTGGAAGGCAGAGTTGGAGCGGTGTCCGGGGATATTCTCCACTACTCGAATCCCTCCATTTCCAGCTATGTTTCCAAGATCAACTATTTTTCCGATCTTTATTTGGAATCTCGGCTTAAGAAAAAAGCAAAGTGGGCCCCTGCCGAGGCTACCTTTCGAGCCTTCTGGCGGTTTTTCAGAGCCTACTTCATTCGTCTCGGCTTTCTCGACGGCTTCCCCGGCTTTTACATCGCCGCCTCAACCTTCTACTCGACTCTCGTCCGCCACACTCGCCTTTTGGAGCACAAGCTTTCCAAAAAGCCCCTCCCGCCCAAGCCGTAGTTGCTAAAGGCGGCTCGGCTAGCTTGATGCAGTGAGTTTCTGCTGTTCCGCCATCTTGGCAAAGTGGCCCTTGGCCTTGAGGAGCTCCTCGAAAGTGCCGCGCTCCACCATCCGGCCTTGGTCCAAAACAACGATTTCATCCATGTTAGCGAGGGTCGAAAGGCGGTGGGCAATGCATATCACCGTGCGCCCGTGCTCGAGGGAATCGATTGCTCCCTGAATCTCTGCCTCAGCATGGGAATCGAGAGCGGCGGTTGGCTCGTCCAAAATTAAAATCGGAGCGTTTCGCACAAATGCCCGTGCGATGGCCAGCCTAGCTTTCTGACCACCCGAGATGAGTTGGCCGCGCTCGCCCACGGGGGACTTGTAGCCTTGCGGCATCTTGGAAATAAAATCGTGTGCTTGGGCTAGGCGGGCTGCCTCCTCAATCTCCGCTTGAGTCGAACCGTCTCGCCCGAATCCTATATTGTCGGCAACCGAGGCGTCGAAAAGGACAACATCCTGGCTGACTAAGGCCATCTGCCGGTAGAGATCGCTGGTGGCATATTCTGACAGCGCATGCCCGTCAAAAAGAATCCGTCCCTGACTGGGATCGTAAAAACGCATAATCAGATTGATCAGCGTGCTTTTCCCTGAACCGCTTGCTCCCGCCAGCCCGATTTTTTTTCCAAAAGGGATTTCCATCGAGACGTCCTGCAAGACGGGGGTGTGACCATAGGAGAAGGTGAGGTTCTCGATCCGTATACCCTGACGAAAGGCGGAGAGGGGACGCGGTTGGGCGGGCTCAACAACGGTCGGTTTTTCGGCGTAGAATTCTTCGAGGCGACGAATACTGACGCTTGCGGCGGCGAGGGTGAGGTGAAGGTTAGCGATTCTTTTGATTGAGACAGGAGCCAGCATGAGGGCGGTGAGGAAGGAGACGAGGCTGGAGGCCTCCGTTCGAGTGTAGAAAACAAAGGTGATGAGAAACCCGACTCCGAGAATGCAAAATACTTCGATGACGGGGTTGAGGATGTTGCGGGTCTGCGCCAGCTTCACCGCCATAGTGACCATCTGGTCTGCCAATTTTCGGAATGTCTCCATTTGGCGTCGCTCCATCCCGTAAGCCTTGACGATTCGAACGGAAGTTAGGGCCTCCAGGAGGTAACCGATCTGCAGGACCCCCATGGTGATCGAATTTTTCATCAGCCATCGGATGCGGCGCCCTCCAAGGATCACGGGGCCGATGATCAGAGGAAGCATAAAAAGGGAGATCAGGGTGAGCTTCGAGTCGATCCAGAGCATTGCGCCCACGATACTAAGGATGGCGAACGGCTCGCGAATCGTGTCGATAAATCCGTTGGTCATCGAATCGTAGATGACCCTGGTGTCGGAGGAGATACAGTTGTAGATGTCGGCGGCGGAGCGTTTTTGAAAAAATGCCACTGAAAGTTCTTGGGCTTTCTTTAGGGCGGCGACTTGCATGTCTCGGATGACTCGAGCGCTGACCCAGGTCAGGCAGTAGGTGCTCAGATAGCTTGAAAGGGCGCGTAGGCCCATCACTAGTGGAAGCAGGGAGAAACTGCCCAAGGCCTGTCGCCAGGTAATAGGTCGACCGATTCGGGGCAGCCACTCCTCCGTCACCTCGTGCGTGGTATCTTTCCACCAACTGGATACATGCTGTTGAAATTGGCGGGTGGGGGCAGCCGCATCTGTTTTTTCGCTGACGGTTATGGATTGGATCGGGGGGAGAGCTGGTTGGGTTAGCCGAGTAAAAAGAGAATCGACCGATACAACAAAGAGGCCATTGGAAAGACCAAAAACCATGCCAAGCACCACACCCGCAACGAACCGGAACATGTAGGGACGAAGGTAAGGGAGGCCAAACGCCCAGATTTTCCTCAATTCCTGCATGCTGAAAGATTAATCAATGATCGGCAGGGTTGCCATTCCAGATTCGAGCAATCCCAAGTGAAATAATGTAGATAGGTTTACCGATTCATAAGATCGCACTTACAATAGTTCGAGCCAGCATGATACGAATTCAGCTCCGTTGTTAAAGAAGTCCGATCGACCGTTAAAGATTGCGGTAAAGTTAACGAAGGAACCTTTTGCGAAGTGATTTGCCCCAATTTCTCATGGTTCGCCGAGCACGATGAAGAGCTTTCTGTTTAGCCATTTCGATGGGGCTAAAATGGCTGGTCAGAATATTTGCTGCCTCTCGAATTTTTTGGGAAGGGGCATAGACAAGTGTTTCTTCCGCGCGGAATAGAACGTGAAACTTGGTGGCTGGGGGAACTTGATCGTCCAAAGCATGTCTTAGCATGAGAAGGAGGTGCTCTTCGAGCACGAGGCCGGAGATCCAGTTTTGTTGGCTGGCTTGGTTTAAGTGATGACGAAATTCGACTAAAAGGTCAGAATCGTACGCCAAGCCGCCTCTCTTAAGAAGGTGAAGCCACATTTCGATGTCAGTATTTTGCTTGATGCTGTCGGAGAATCCACGAACTGCATCGGATCGACGGAAAAGGCAGCAAACAGGCTCCCCGATCAGATTATCCTGATGTTCGAGAATTTTTGGTATAATTTCATCTGGGGAGAAAACGCCAGAGGGAAGATTAACCAAGCTTTTGATCTTCATGGACGATTCGTTGATGATCGTTCGGGCACTGGCTGCCAAAGCCACCCCAGGCGTCTGCAACCTTTGCCACTGTCGGGAAAGGCAATCGGGGCGATCCAGTCGATCGTCCCCGCCCATCAGCTTCACAGCTTCTCCGCGCGCTTGGTTCAGGCAAAAGTTCCAATTCTTCACCATGCCCAAGTTGCTGGGCTGACGAAAAATCCGGATCCTGCTGTCTCGTTGAGCGTAATCTTGTAAAATAGGAAAAGTGTTGTCTGGGGAGGCGTCATCTGAGGCAATTACTTCCAAATCGTGAAAATCCTGACATAGGACAGAATCCAGTGCCTCGGCCAAGAATCGCGCCTGCTGGTAGCAAGGGATTAAGACACTGATTCTTGGGGGCTTAGGGTGGGTAGATGCCGTCTCCATGGATTTGTTTGGCCCCACAATGCCTTGCCCACGGAAAGAAGAGAAATAATTTAACTCAAGTAGATGAACCGACATTGAGCGGTCGACTTTCCCTCATTTTGGAGTGACTATCAAAGAATGGTAATTCTGTTGGGGGCATCGGGCTACATAGGTCAGGCGTTTGGCAAAGAGCTGAAACGACGGGGGATTCCCTTTCGGCCTGTCTCTCGAAAGGAGATTGATTATACCGACTACCGTGTCTTGCGGACTACTCTTCAAAAAGAAAAACCGGAGTTTGTTATTAATGCGGGGGGATTCACTGGAAAACCCAATGTGGATGCCTGTGAAAACCAACGAGGGGAGACGATTGCTGGGAATGTGACCTTAGCCCAAACGGTTGCCCAAGCCTGTGATGCGGCGGGGGTACGCTTGGGCTTCGTCTCCTCCGGCTGTATTTATACCGGCGCGAAAGTACGACAGGAGTCTGGCGCCTGGGCAGTAGAGGATAGACTGACTGAGCCGCTGGTTTCCGAACTGCTGTCTAAGAGGTCGGACCGAGTTGCGGGATTCACCGAGACGGACGAGCCCAATTTCTGCTTCGCCCATAACAACTGCAGTTTTTATAGCGGAACGAAAGCGCTGGCTGAGGAGGTGATGGCTGGATTTCCGGATTTTTATGTCTGGCGGCTCCGGATTCCATTTGACGAGTTGGATGGGCCTCGTAACTATCTTTCCAAGGTTCAGCGCTACGCCAAAGTTTACCAGAACTGGAATTCGATCAGTCATCGAAGGGATTTCGTCGCCGCTTGCCTGGATACTTGGCTCCAAAAAATCACTGGTGGCGTCTATAATGTGGTCAATCCGGGCTACATTTCGACACGTGAAGTTGTCCAAAAGATTCAGGAACGGCTGAAGCCTGCCTGGAAGCCAAAGTTTTGGGAGAGTGACGATGAATTCTATCGTTTCGGCGCCGTCACACCGCGCTCAAACTGCATTTTGGACACCAGCAAGATACTTAAAGCAGGGATACGCATCCGTTCTTCCGCAGAAGCGATGGAGGATGCTCTGAACCGATGGGTTCTGGAAAATAAGAGATGAAGCGCTGCTTGGTGACCAGGGGGGCTGGCTTTATCGGCTCTGCCCTGGTTCATTGTCTTCTATCTGGGCAGGAAGATGCCGCTGGGGTGGGTCGAGTAGTAGTGTTGGACAAGCTGACCTATGCGGGCCGGCGGGAAAACCTCGCGGAATGCAGCCAGGATCCACGGTTTCGGTTCGTTCATGGAGATATCGCGGATTCTGATCTGGCCGGAAAGTTGCTGGAGGAGGAAGCGATCGATTCGGTGTTTCACCTGGCCGCGGAGTCGAATGTGGATCGTTCCATTGAGGGTCCGGAAGCCTTTATCCAGACAAATCTCGTCGGGACCTATCGCCTGCTTCAGGCAGCCCGCGGGCATCAGAAAAAAATGAAAAACGGACAGGACTTTCGTTTCTTGCATGTGTCGACAGATGAGGTTTTCGGCACACTTGGCGCACACGATCCCGCCTTCACAGAGGAGACTCCCTATCGCCCAAACAGTCCATACTCTGCCAGCAAAGCCGGCAGCGATCATCTGGCTCGGGCTTGGCATCATACTTTTGAGCTACCGGTGATCATCACTAATTGCTCAAACAATTACGGACCCAGGCAGTACCCGGAGAAACTAATTCCGGTCATAATCCTCAAGGCGCTGGCGGGAGAGAGACTGCCTGTTTACGGGGATGGATCTAATATTCGGGATTGGCTGTTTGTCGATGACCATGCCCGGGGCCTGGCGGCGGCCTGTTTCCGGGGCCAGCCAGGGGAGTCGTATAACTTTGGAGGGAGGGCGGAGGTGTCGAATCTTGAGTTGGTGAAGAATCTGCTTTCCATTTTAAAGGAGCTGGGCCATCCGCAAGTGACGGAGAAATTAATTTCCTTTGTAAAAGATCGTCCTGGCCACGATTGGCGTTACGCGATTGACGGAACAAAAAGCGAGCGGGAGTTGGGTTGGCGTCCGCAGGAAACCATCGGGACGGGATTACGGCGAACTGTTGAGTGGTATCTAAAAAACGATGATTGGATCCGGTCTGTTCAGGATGACGGACACAAGGAGTGGATGCAGGCAAACTACCACGCACGTTCAGCGAAGGCAGGCTGATGGGCTACGTTAGCCTAGATCACAGGCTTCCTTTCTGCAGGAATTGCTAGCTCACTTTTCATGGATATTAATAATGCTTATTTCAGTTCATCTTCCGAAAACAGCAGGGTCTTCATTCCAGCATATTTTGCGAAGGGAATACGGCGACAAAATGCTGCTGGACTACGAAGACAAGCCTATCAACACGCCTGCAGAAGAAAGAAACAGGAGGGCATGGGTAGATGCGAGTGAAAATGCGTGTCGGGACTTTGGCGAAATCCAGTGTATTCATGGGCATTTTTTGCCCGTTAAATACCTTGCTCTAAAAAAGACAGGACGAGCAAAGTTTGTCTGCTGGCTAAGGGAGCCATTGGCCAGAATGGTTTCTCATTACAACTTTTGGCTAAGGGACTATGATGGAGGCATAGGAAAAGGGGATTTGCATTGCAAGGTGGTTGAGGACAAATGGTCTTTGGAGCACTTTTGTTTTTCAGATGAAATGCGCAATTTTTACGCCCAGTTCCTATGGTCTTTTCCGCTAGGTCTTTTTGATTTCGTCGGCATCACTGAACACTTTGATGAGGATTTGCAGATCTTTGGGCGAACCTTTTTCAACAAAGGGAATCTAAAAACAGAAAAGGTAAATATTGCTCCTCCCAACTCTCCGAGATGGTCACCGTCCAAAGAGTTTCGTCGCCAATTTGAAGAATTTCACGCTGAAGACTACCGAATCTATCGTCAGGCATGCACCAAAAAGTAATAATAAGAAATCACAATCATAGAGAAAAACACATGAGTGCATCGGCTTCTGATAAAAAAATAAACTTCTTTATTGTGGGGACACAAAAAGGAGGAACAACATTTCTCTGGGAATATCTAAAAGAGAACTCGGCGGCCCAAATGTCAGCTAAGAAAGAAATTCATTTCTTCGACAACGAACAAATAGATTGGCAAAATCCAAAATACTCAATCCTGCATAGTTATTTTAGTTGGGAAGACCGAAAAACAATTAGGGGCGAAGCCACCCCAATCTACTGCTACTGGCCAGAATCATTAGATCGTATTCGTAAGTACAATCAGGAAGCTAAAATTATTATGCTTTTAAGGCATCCCGCAAAAAGAGCATACTCACACTGGAAAATGGAGAAGCTCAGAGGCAGAGAAACCATGTCCTTCGATGAAGCAATTTCCAAAGAAAATCGTAAAAGAGTGCTATCTGGGCAGGGTTTAGGCCGTCGGATTTATTCCTATATTGAAAGGGGCTTTTACAGTGAACAGATTGAAAGAATCACGAGTCTTTTTCCAAAAGAACAAGTGCTATTTTTGCGCACAGACGCATTATGGGCAAGCTATGACAAATCCTTAACTCAGGTTTTGAATTTTATCAATGTAGCTAGAAATGTAGCAAAAGTTCCAACTTATGTATCACCGAAAATTGAAGTTAATGGGGGTAAAGCCACTGAGCTTCCCGAGTTGTCGCAACCTCTTTTTAGTCAGCTAACCGAACTGTATGCTGGAGACATTAAGGCTTGTGAGAAAAGTTGTGGAATTAACCTAGAAGACTGGCTCGAATTAGGCTACCAGGAGCCAATGGTTAACTCTGGACAGTCCTTTAATGAAAAAGAAATATAAATTTCTAAGGAAAACATAAATTCGATCACAACAATATCAATAAAAGACTCTTTATAATAAACGCTGTGGTTCAAGTAAGGACAAAATAATGTTCTCGGAGTTTAATTCTTTTGGCTAGATCAACTAAACTACCGTTTCTAACGGTATAGTTAAATTGCGGGATAGAGTTTCATAAAGAGCCAATAATAATATTTGTACTCGTAGTGTTAGAATGCCAAGAAGGAAGTGGAAGGCGTTTAATTAAAAGGCTGTCCCTGCAATTATTGGTAAGTATGCCAGCGCATGTTGATTCCCCGAAAACAGCGTAATTAGTTGACGTGACATAAAGTCCATGGTCCGTAGGGACCTCAAGAATATCTTTGAGAGCGTCCATATCCTTTGCCCGGGGAATATCTGCTGGGAAACGCGAGAAAAGAAAGCGTATTACCTTTGCGCGGAGAAACTGATGGATCCATATCTGATGATAGGTTCTCCTTTGAATTAGCTCTAAACCATTTAAGTAATGTATGCTTGGAAACAGGTTTTCAGGCTTAAGTAAATTTCTCGCCCGGCAAAAAAGGAGAGAGCTAACGTGTGAAAGATCTCTTTTAAGAGTCAAATGAAAGACGGATTTTACTATATCGAGGTTTAGTGAAACTGGGTATTTGTCGTCAATGCACCAGTATACCCATTCATCGTCATCAAGATCTTCAAGTAAGGTCAAAACTGTGGCGCGAATCTCTGAAGAGGTCTGAATGTACTCTCTGCGCTCTGAAATCAGGTTCAGGGCCTTGTTTTGGTATGGAATTCTGAAAACAAATGGGTGATCGGGCCAAAGCTCGTCGTAACAAGCAATCATATGATCGGTAACACAACGATTTCGATCATAAGTAAGGACAATTGCTTTCACAAAAAATAAATCATAATCTGAGCCCCTCTGTGATCAAGATCTATCACGAATTATTAAAATATGAGTCGTGGATTGAAATAGGGTGACCTAGATGTCATCCGTCTGATAGTTGGCGCGGACGAAAGAAGATAAGATCAGCAAGAGAGGCTTTCCTTGACATGAATGCGAAAAGCCAAGATGCAGCAGGAATATATTTACAGATCAATAACTTAATATAGATAGAACTTAAATGATTGTATGGATTGCTTCTTTCCCTCGGTTGGGAAACAGTCTTCTTCGGCAGCTTCTTTGGCAAGTCTTCGGGCAAAACACTTTCTCAAGAAATAACGATAAGAACAACATAGGAAGAAATAGAGATGTCGCCGAAATTATCGGGCATCTTAATTACGAGTCTTCATGGGCCGAGTTTTATGCAAAAACTCATCGAAGTAATGAGCCTGTTTTTTTTATTAAGACGCACGAACCTCCGTGTGATTATAGTAAGGCAATCTACATAGTGAGAGATGGGCGTGCGGCCATTGTTTCATATTATCATCTTCTCTGTGATAACCGTGGGCGCATCGATACTAATATCGCTATGGCGATTCGTGGCGAGGCTCCATTCAGTTCATGGACTTCACATCTCGAGGATTGGCAACCGCTTGCCAGAGCAAATTGTTTGCTGCTTCGCTTTGAGGATATGATCGAAAAGACGGAAGAATGCATAAAGAAAATAGCTTCATTTACTGGGTTAACACCAAAGCGGGAATGGGCCAACCCTTTGGCGAAGCTGCGCAATGTTATGCCTAATTATTTTAGACGAGGATCGAATCAAGACAACATTAAGGAACTGAATGAAATCAATGAGAGTCTTTTTTGGGAGCAGCATGAGGCGTGGATGGTAAAGCTGGGCTATAAAAAGCATGACTAATGCGTCCGCGAGATTATACTTTAAAAGTATATATATCAGCATATTGCGAGCTGAGATGAATACTTTGTTGGTGGGTTCAAATGACGTAGAATTTATGAAAATAGAAAGCAAGTATTAAAGAATTTAAAGTATCAAGAATTGCTAAGTACAGTGAGCCAACCCCTCAATCAGGAAAAGGCGGGTATTTGCGGAAGTCGTGGTGGTGCATGAAATATAAATACTCATCTCTCTTTTGGAACAAATAATGTGAACAGTGGTTTAGGTGATTTTATTATTTCGAGCATTTGTCCTGCCGGCATTTTAGAATTCGGTTCAGGCACAGGAGATTTGGCATCATATATTGTACGGGGTTTGCCTCATGTTTACGGCTGCTGCATTGAGCCTTTGAACCCGGCACCTCCGAAATTGCCCAGTACGCCTGGCTGGTTAAATGTAGATATATTTGACAAAAATGAGTCTCGAGTCCCCCTTGGCCCCTTTGATTTAGTGCTTTCGATCGAGGTAGCTGAACATATAGAGAGGCATCAGCACAGGTTTTTTCGACTTCGTTGCGGTAAGAGCGAAAATCTAGGTCGTTTTCTCGGCCGCAAGACCACATCAGAGAGTACATGGTCACGTATCAGAACGGCCGGGGAAAGAATGGAATGATGAATGGATTTCGCACGAATTTTATTTTTGCGAGAGCCATACGGCACTTGCGCGAGAGATGTGCAATACTCGAAATATCAATCATCGTCGCAACCTTATGGTATTCCAAAGAAAATCATCGTGAGAAGAGTTTTAACTGATTGTTAAAAAAAAGTTAAAAGATCTTGTTGCGAGAGGCTACGTGCGAAGTGAGGTCGTGCCCCCTGTGTTGACAGGAGAATACGAAGAAATATTTCGTTTATGGCTAGGCAGTCAAGGAGCCCCTTCTAAAAAACATTTTCTGATTGTAGCATGCGACGAGCAGTCTTTTGGGTTCTACAAGAATGAGGGGTTTGCCACGCTTTCCACAAAAACCGATGGAACTCGTGAAGACCTATGGCGTTTGCGAACGGAGGTATTTTCTGAGCTAAGCCAGCTAGGTGTCGATTTTTTTTCATACCGACGCAGGCGCGATTTGGCGCAAAGATCCCAGTGAGTACTGCCGAGCACAGATAGCGGATCTGGTTATTTCACAGTGAACAATATGCCCTAAAGAGACCTCCCGAGCTTGGGGCTTTGTTTGTGTTGCGGATTCTTTTATGTTCGCGCCACCAATAACACGACCGCCTTTTTGCGGAAAGTTGCTCAACGTTGTAGCGCCATGGTTAAAGCACACGACCAAGAAGCTCTTAACTCGATACTACTAGAGGAAGGATTAAAATGAGATCATAGTGCTGAATCAAGCGAGATAAGGCATTTTCGAGTCGAAATAATATGCTTTTTTAACAATCCAATTTTCGGAGACTGTAAAACTGCGGGCATTCGAGTTTGCCTATTGCCTGTTCCTTATTTTGACAGGTTGGGCCTAAAACAGGAGGTCTTCTTAATTAAGCATCTTTTGATGAGTTAGAAGAGCGCAAGGAAAGTAGAAGCAGGAAGATCGAAAGGCTTAAAAAGGACATCAAGGAATTGAAGAACAGGATAGATTGGATGTTGCCACCAGTAAGGGGAAAGCGATTGTCAGCCTTGCAACCCAATCCTAAAATGCTAATATATTGAAATGCGAAAGAAGCTAGTGCCTTTTCTCCTTTTCGTGCTTACGACAGATGGCTTTTCCCAGGCTTTAGGGACCAATTCATTTGTGGGTGCGGGGCTGCAAAACACTGTGACGGCCACAAGCGCCAATGGATTCATCGGAGCTGGAGCTCGCAATACAAATGCGGCCAACAACGGAGGCATTGTGGCAGGTGCGGATAATAGCATTAAGACCGAAGCTAGGCGTGCCTTTATAGGGGCAGGAAACGGCAATCTGATTGAAAGAGGCTCCACCAACTCCTTCATCGGGGCGGGATACGGTAATCTGATTGATTCCAACAACACTCACTCCTTTATTGGGGCGGGGGAAGCAAACTACATTGACAGCGTTTCGTCTCACACTGCCATCGTAGGGGGAAGCAACAACACAGTAGAGTATGGGTATGGTCAGGTCTTGGTCGGTGGTTTTGCAAATAGCACTGCGGTTAACTATAGTGTCTTGGTGGGTGGATCGTATAATACCAATTCTGGAATCGAATCATTTCTCGGGG
>Ga0209298_10002421_pt1 | contig 11593 bp, 8 predicted proteins | sample S_140806_EF_Meta_FD_187325 | JGI IMG/M metagenome (GOLD analysis project Ga0209298, IMG submission 187325) | Freshwater microbial communities from Lake Simoncouche, Canada to study carbon cycling - S_140806_EF_MetaG (SPAdes) (version 2) | ecosystem: Environmental > Aquatic > Freshwater > Lake ...
AAGTTATCAAGTTTGGCGAAAAACATCCAATGCGTAGGTCCGCTATGTGCGTGGTAGTTCAGTCCTGCATTCCATAGGGTGTAGGCCGCTGTCGTGACTGGAGTGACATTGCTGTAATAAGGCATACGATTTTGTGCTCCGGCATGCATAAAACCAAAACGTGCGCCCCATGCATTTTTTGACCACAAAGCATCTGCGCCCAACCGCATAGGCGCAATGCGAGGCATGGGCCGTCCATTGGTTAAATCATCGGCACGCACGATGTCACCGCGCAATTCCAAATCAACAGCGCCATGTTGTGCGTCGTTAGAGAGCAGCGCCTGCTGGCCTCCCACCATACGAAGTTTGGCGTTTGACTCTAGGCCCATAAATCTGGCGCGTACGCCTTGGAAGTTGTAGACAGGTAAATCAGTAGACGTACCCACTACCCCCGCAGAAGTTTTATAGCTACCAGAAGACTGCAAAGAAATGAAGTTCGCAAACTCCGAAGTAAATGCAGTCACACCAAATTTGTGTAGTCCATTTTTCCATTCGCCACCTAAATCGAGTTGCGTGGCTTTTTCTAAAGCCATAGTGGAAGACCCAATTTCATAGGCGCCCGTGGCCGCATGGGGGCCATAGGCAAACAGCTCATAGTCTTTGGGTGCGCGTTGGCTGGAAGTGATATTGCTCGTTAGTTGCCAGCCGTTTTGCGCTTCACCCTCACGCAAGTTGCGCATCACACCTAAGGCAAAGCTCATCGGGTTGAAGGTTTTGGTTTGGGCTGTGTTTTCGTTGTTAGGGCCAATGCTTTCTAAAGACTGGACACTCACAGACTCAGAGCGCGCGCCTGCCGTCCACTGACCCCACGGTGTTTTTAAAGCTTGGTAGGTAAAGAGAGCCGTGCTTTGGGTACGGCTGGTAGGTACAAATTTTTCGTCACCTACTGCATGCAAATTGTTGCGTTCACGCTGCAAACCAATCGTGCCTTCCAGCTGTAATCCGTTACCTAAAACCACGCTACGTTGCCTTGCTTCCAGTCGCATGTCTAAGCCACCGTTATCAAACTGTGTGCCTGCCACATTGCTGCTGTACTCTGTATGCGAATACTGTGTGTAGCCGCCTTGAAACTTCACATCTTCAAACCATTCGCCCACATCGCGTAACTTTCCCTCTAGCGCATGATGACGGCGCACCATACCAATGGTCACATACTCTTCCGCTACCGTTCCGTAGGTGCTTTTATATTCACTAGTTGACAGACCTAAGTAACCTCTGTCAAACAACAAAGTTCCGCCGACAGCACCACCTCTGGTATTGCTTGCAGAATTACACACTTTTACGGAATTCACGCCACTTTCACATGACATGTTTTTAGGCACCTTCAAATTCTGCGTGCTTCTGTCAAAAGCATCTACATGGATGGCGAACTTATCGGTCCCCGTCTCCACCATGGCGCCCGTGCTGCGTTCGTTGGCAGCACCGCCAGCACGCACTTCGGCTTTACCCATCACGCCACCTTTGGCATCGAATGCACGTTCGCGGGCGATGCGGTTATCGATCACATTCACCACGCCGCCGATAGCGCTTCCTCCATAAAGCAAAGTAGCGGGACCACGCAAAATTTCAATGCGTTCAGTGGTGAGTGGGTCAATCGGTACCGCATGGTCAAAGCTCAAACCCGAGACATCCATATTCGCACCGCTGTTTTGCAATATGCGAATGCGGTCACCGTCCATGCCGCGTATGGTCGGTCGCCCCACATTGGGGCCGAAAGAGCTGTTAGCGATACCCGGTAAGTTGTCTAAGGTTTCACCCAGCGTTGATCCCAGACGTTGGGCGAGTGCTGCGCCCGAGAGTTGTTGGGCTGGCACCAATAAACCCGTGTTCTCTAAAGAGCGTGCAGTGATGGTGACGTCATCTAAACGCGTTGTATGCGGGTCTTGGACACTTTGCGCATTCGCAGATAAGTGCGCAAAACACGTTAGGCTCGCCACATAGGCAAGCGAATGAGGGAAATCTCGAAATTTCATAAAACTGTCCTGTTCAACAAGAAATGACAGCGTTCAGAGCTCTATGCCCTCAACGCAAAGTAAAAGTCAAATCAAAGAACGAACAGGCGGGCCTCGAGCCGCATAAAACCGCTCGAACAGCGCAAAGCGTTCGAGCAATACAGCACCCATCCATACTGCGGGCGGAGGCATATAACTATCTATGTGTAAAGCGTGTTGCAAGGCGTCAGGGCAGGCTTGGTCAAACAACTGGCAGTCCGTCAAACTTTTATGCTCACCCCATAGATCAGCAAAAAATTTAGAAGCATCTGACGTGCTGTTCAAAGAACTTGTTGGCTTTAGATGCACCACGGTTTGATCTAACGGTGTTTGTGTCACCCGTTGCGCGACACTTTCCTTATGCACGATACGGTGCACCACTGTCAAAGTTTGAAGACACACCAGTGCAAACAGCAACCATATGATCCACTGACGCAGGCCACTTAAATGCCGCATCATGTGCGAACCTTATTAGAAAAAGTCTGTAAAAACTTCTTCACCTTGGGTGCCACCACAAACGCGCAGTACCCTTGATTGGGATGGTTCTCGAAATAGTCTTGGTGGTAATCCTCTGCAGCACTGTAGTTATCCAGCATGGCGATTTCGGTCACCACTTTGCCATTCGTCGCCTTGTTCACTTGGTCCCATACGCTCTGAACGACTTCACGGTCAGCGGCAATGTTTAGGTAAATGCCACTGCGGTACTGGGTACCCACGTCATTGCCCTGGCGGTTCAAGGTCGTGGGGTCGTGGATGACGAAAAATATCTCAAGCAACTCACGCAAGCTAATGGTTAGCGGGTCATAGCGCAACTGCACCACCTCGACATGCCCCGTATTGCCATCGCAGACTTGTTCGTAGCTAGGGTTTTGTACGTGGCCGTTGCAATAGCCTGATTCCACGTCCAACACGCCTTGCACACGATCAAAAACTGCTTCGGTGCACCAAAAGCAACCGCCACCCAAAGTTACGACTGGGTAATTGCTTAAATTTTCGACTAAGGGGTGTTTATCAGACATAAAAGAAGATTTTAGGCTTTTGCTACGCATCAGCAAACACATCCAATTTGCTATGCCCCACAACATAGGTGGAATCAAGCCAATCGGCTATATTACTAACCAGTCAGTCATTAATTTAATCCGTGTCGTCCGCATCTCCCCTCATCGCTATTGATCCCCACCACAAACGTGAGCGCCGCAAGCAAGCCCGCCCAGGCGAGTTATTGCAAGCCGCGCTGTCTTTGTTTGTAGAAAAAGGGTTTGCTGCCACCCGCGTTGAAGAGGTGGCAGCACTTGCTGGTGTGTCTAAGGGCACTTTGTTTTTGTATTTCGAAACCAAAGAAGACCTACTCAAAGCCGTCATTCGCGAAAACATCGCCAATTTGTTTCCAGCTTGGAATGAAGAGTTCAACAATTTCAAAGGAAACAGTAGCGAGATGTTGCGCTATGCCATGCGTTCTTGGTGGGATCGCATTGGCAATACGCCTGCGAGTGGTATTCCCAAATTGGTCATGGGCGAAGCACAAAATTTTCCTGAGATTGCCAACTTCTACCACGCTGAGGTGATTGAGCCTGGCATTGCGCTGATCCGTCGCATCTTGCAACGCGGCATTGACTGCGGGGAGTTTCGCAAGATCGACCTTGACCAAGCCGTGCACACGGTTTACGCACCGATGATTTTTTTAATGATGTGGAAAAACTCTATGGGTCTCTGCACCGCAGGTACCCCCATCAACCCTGAACGTTTTATCGAGATGCAAGTGGACGTTTTGCTCCACGGCATGACTATGTAAAGCAGTGATATGCAAATCAGCTCCCTCAAATTGACCCCCAAACGTATCATCATTGCACTCGTTGTGATTGCATTAGCAGGAGGTATTTGGCGTGCACTGTCTGCCAAACGTACTCAGCAACTTGCTGCTTCTGATGCTGCCCAAACCCAAGGACAAATCGAGTTTTCACAAAATGACGTCTTTACTGCCGAGGTGAGAGAAATCACCCAAGGCTTAGCGGTCTCTGGCACAGTCAAGGCCTTGAATTACGCTGTCATCAAAGCGCGTGTTGCTGGCGAAGTAAAAGAAATCAAAGTACGTGAAGGCGACTCTGTCACAGCAGGGCAAGTATTGGCCCGTATCGATCCTTTAGAGTACCAACGCCGCTTTGAACAAGCGCAAGAACAGGCCAGCGCAGCCAAGTCGCAAATGGAGATTGCACAACGCCAATGGGACACCAATAAGGCTTTGGTCGACCAAGGCTTTATTTCGAAAACCGCATTAGACAACTCATTGGCTTCTTTCCAAGGCGCGGTGGCTAGCCATAAGGCGGCTATTGCAGGCGCAGACGTTGCGCGTAAATCCTTAGACGATTCTGTTTTGCGTGCGCCTTTCTCCGGCGTGATTGCTGTGCGTGCAGCACAACTTGGTGAACGTGTTGGAATTGACGCCAAAGTTTTAGAGCTAGTCGATTTACGCCAACTCGAAGTAGAAGCGCCACTGAGTCCCAGCGATTCATTGGACATCAAAATGGGGCAGACAGCACGCCTTCAAATAGAAGACCGTGCTGATCTAGTCACAGCGCATGTGACCCGTATGAGCCCCAGTGCACAAGCGGGCAGTCGCAGTGTTTTGGTCTATCTCACCCTAGATAAACCTGCAGGATTGCGACACGGTTTATTTGCCAAAGGCACTTTGGGCCTGGTGAATTCACAATTGTTGGCAGTACCCCTGACATCGGTGCGTACCGATCACCCTAGTCCTTATGTGCAGGTGGTTGAAAAAGTTGGCGAAACAATGCAAGTGCGGCATCAAACCGTAGAGATGGGTATCCGAGGTCACGATGCATCCGGCAAAGACCCACAAGAATGGGTGGCAGTCAAAGGCCTTGCAGCAGGTAGCGTTGTTTTAAAAGGTCAGGTGGGGGCCATGCGTGAAGGGATGGCAGTTCGTTTCACGACAGCAAGTCCAACAGCTTCATCCCCCGCGACCGCAGTCGTCACGCCTGCAGCGTCAGCGCCTCGCTAAATCAGTTTATTACGACGCACCATGTGGTTCACCAAAGTTAGCCTAAAGAATCCAGTCTTTGCGACGATGTTGATGCTCGCATTTGTTGTGCTGGGTTTGTTCTCGTACCAACGGCTGAAGATTGACCAATTTCCCAACATTGATTTACCTGTGGTGGTCATTAGCACTGAATATCCAGGTGCCTCACCAGAAATTGTTGAAAGTGAAGTCACCAAAAAAGTAGAAGAAGCTGTCAATTCCATTGCAGGCATCAATGCGCTCACTTCGCGCAGCTATGAAGGTATGTCTGTAGTGGTCGTTGAGTTTGAACTCGCTATTGATGGGCGTAAAGGGGCAGATGATGTACGCGAGAAAGTCGCATTGATGCGACCCACATTGCGCGAAGAAGTGAAAGACCCCCGCATCTTGCGTTTCGATCCCGCTAGCCGCGCTGTATGGTCTCTGGCAGTGCTACCCGGCACTTCTTCTATGTCGGCAGTTGAGTTGACCAACTGGACAGATCAAATACTCAAAAAACGCTTGCAAAACGTATCTGGCGTAGGCGCTGTCAATGTGGTGGGCGGCACCTTGCGTGAGATCAATATTTATCTCAATCCGCAAGCTATGGAATCGTTGGGAGTGTCTGCTGAGCAAATTTCTAATGCAGTGGCGACCGAGGCGAATGATATGCCCGTGGGTTCTTTAAGATCTCTTCAACAAGACAGAGTGATCAAGGTCGAAGGGCGCATGCTGCGACCAGAAATGTTTGGAGACATCATCGTTGCCAGACGCGCCACCACCCCTATTCGACTCAGCCAATTAGCAACTATCAAAGACGGTGCGCAAGAAGTTGAGAACTTAGCGCTTTACAACGGTCAGCGCACTCTATTGATCACGATCCAAAAAGCCTTAGACGAAAACACGATCGAGGTGGTGGATAACCTCAACAAAGCCGTAGCAGCTTTGAAGGCAGAACTACCCAAAGGGGTCGTTCTAGAGACAGTGCAAGACGGCTCCCGTCCTATTCGCGTAGGTGTTGAAAACGTTCGACATACTTTGGTGGAAGGCGCGTTGCTCACCATTCTGATCGTATTTTTATTTTTGAACTCTTGGCGATCCACGGTGATCACAGGACTGACCTTGCCGATCGCCATCATTGGCACATTTTTGTTCATGTACATGTTTGGCTTCACCATCAATATGGTGACCTTGATGGCATTGTCGCTTTGCGTAGGTTTGCTGATTGACGATGCGATCGTAGTGCGTGAGAACATCGTGCGCCACGTGCAAATGGGTAAAGCCCCTTACGAGGCTGCGATGGAGGGTACACAAGAAATTGGTCTTGCGGTTTTAGCCACCACCTTCTCTATCGTCGCCGTGTTTTTACCGATCGGTTTTATGGGCGGCATCATTGGTAAGTTCTTTCACGAATTTGGCTTAACCATCGTGGCTGCGGTCTTGATCTCGATGTTTGTGAGTTTCACCTTAGACCCCATGCTTTCATCCGTATGGCATGACCCTTCGATTGAAATTCAAGGAAAGGCAGCCGCTGATCAAAGTAGTAAAGCCCATTGGTATGACCGCACTATCGCCCCCATCACGGCGTTTTTTGCCCAAAGCACGCAACGTCTAGAGGCGCTTTACCAAACCACTTTGCGCTGGTCTCTCAAGCATAAACACGCCACCCTAGGTTTGGCTGCCACCATATTTGTTACCAGTATTTTTATGGTTCCCTTGCTGGGAACAGAGTTCGTACCCAAAGCCGATTTCTCTGAAACCTCAGTGAACTTTTATACACCTGTAGGTTCATCACTGGAAGCTACCGAGGCCAAAGCACAACAAGTAGAGCAAATCATTCGAGAATTTCCTGAGGTGCGATACACATTGGCAACCATCAATACAGGCAATGCCAATGGGAAAATTTATGCCAGTATCTACATCCGCCTCATTGACCGCAACCAACGTCAACGCAATGTGGATGAAATGACGTCCCTGTTGCGCAATCGCTTACAGCGTGTTTCAGGTATTACCGTAACCCATGCCGGCCTACTCGATAGCGTAGGTGGTACCAAGCAAATTGAGTTTTCATTACTAGGGCCTGATTTGCGCGAACTAGAGCGCCTCGCCCAACAAGTCATGGTCAAAGTGCGACCTATTCCAGGATTGGTCGATCTCGACTCCAGCGTCAAACCGAACAAACCCACAGTCCAAGTTGCCTTGCAAAGAGAAGCGGCAAGTGATCTAGGGCTCACACTCGGCAATATTGGCAACCAATTACGCATCTTGGTAGAAGGAAAAACAGTCACGAATTGGCTAGCACCTGATGACCAAACTTACAACGTCAAAGTGCGTTTGGCACCGAACGCACGCGACAACATCCAAGACATCGAACGTCTTCCATTTATCGTGGGAACCGCCACCGACGGAACTCCGCGTGTGGCACGCTTGAACCAGTTCGCCCATGTCGTTGAAGGCACTGGGCCTAACCAAATCAACCGTCGCAATTTGATGCGAGAAGTCGCCATCAACGCCAACGTTTTTAACCGCTCTACCGGAGAAGTTTCGGGCGATATCAAGAAAATTATGGAAGATATGGTGTTGCCACCTGGTTACCGTTACCAATTCAGCGGGTCCACAAAAAGCATGAAGGAATCTTTTGACTATGCCGTCTCTGCTTTGGTGTTGGCGATTGTGTTCATCTACATGATCTTGGCGAGTCAATTCAAAAGCTTTTTGCAACCCCTCGCGCTAATGACCGCCTTGCCTTTGACGCTCATTGGTGTCGTCTTGGCGTTACTGATGTTTGGATCTGCCTTATCGATGTTCTCCATCATTGGCATGGTGATGCTGATGGGTTTGGTGACTAAGAATGCGATTTTGTTGGTCGACTTTGCCATTCGTTCGCGCGAAGACAAGGTTCGAACGGACGGCAGTATCCAAAAAGGTCTACCCCGTGAAGAGGCGCTTTTATTAGCAGCGCAAGTGCGTTTGCGCCCTATTTTGATGACCACCTTGGCCATGATTTTTGGCATGATTCCTTTGGCATTTGCTATGACGGAGGGGTCAGAGCAGCGGGCGCCTATGGGTCAGGCTGTGATTGGCGGAGTGATCACCTCCTCCTTGCTAACCTTGGTTGTTGTACCCGTGGTGTATTGCTACCTAGATGATTTTGCCAATTGGATTCGCCGCAAATGGCATGCCCCCAAGCATGGCTAACCCCCACTATTGAGCGCCCGTTAAAATTTTATGCATTCAAACTATATAGTCCCCGGAGTCACGCGATGAACGCTTTAGAAAAAGCCCGCTTCAATATGGTCGAACAACAAATTCGCCCTTGGCAAGTTTTAGACCCTGCTGTTTTGCACACACTGCAACATGTTGCGCGTGAAATATTTGTTCCTGCCGCCTACCAAGCGCTAGCCTATACAGATACCGACATTCCACTAGGTCACGGGCAAGCCATGGTTGCGCCTCGCATAGATGCGCGCCTATTGAATGACTTAGCGATAACACCCACAGACAAAGTTCTAGAAATTGGAACTGGTAGCGGCTATCTCACAGCTTTACTGGCGGACCGTTCGCACCACGTGGTGAGTTTAGAGATCAACCCTGAATTGCATGCCAATGCACGCAAGAACTTGCAACGTGCTGGTATCAACAATGTGGATTTACGTTTGGCAGATGGCAGCGCGGGCGCAGCAGATACCGGCCCTTTTGATGCCATCGTGTTAGGTGGATCGGTTCATGCAGTTCCTCAAGAACTGCTAGAACAAATCAAGATCGGTGGCCGTTTGATCGCTATCGTAGGAGAAGATCCTGTGATGCAAGCCACTTTGTATACCCGCACCAGTGCAAGCGCCTGGGACCATCGTGCACTTTGGGACACCTCTGCCCCCCGCTTGCTAGGCTTTACTGAACCAAGTCGCTTTCACTTTTAAATCTGACACATGATCGATCAAATTCAACCCTCTCAATTGTCTGACTGGATCAGCAGCAAAGCCTCACTCGGCGCTACCGTTGTTCTGGATGTGCGCGAACCTTATGAAGTGCAGACTGCAAGTGTTACTGCTAACGGATTTGAGTTGCTCACTTTGCCGATGGGTTCCGTTGTGGAGAAGTTATCTGAACTAGACAAAGACCGCCCGATCGCATGTCTATGTCACCATGGCAGTCGTAGCATGCAAGTTGCAGCCTATCTGTCTAGCCAAGGTTTTACGCACTTAGCCAATATTGCTGGTGGTATCCATGCATGGTCTTCGGAAGTTGATCCCACTGTGCCCACCTATTGATTTTTGAAAGAATCACATGAAGATGTCTAGCAACTTATTTCGTCCCCTCCCTATCGCATTAGCGGCTATGTTGTCGTTTTCTGCGACTGTGCAAGCGCAGAGCTTGATTGACTTGTACGAGGTAGCACGCGGATATGACGCGTCTTTTATTTCGGCTAAGGCACAGTATGAGGCTAATTTGGCTAAGGCCAATCAGACGCTCGGTGGAATATTGCCGAATATCTCACTTGGCTCGACTGCTTCACGAACAAACGCATCTGTTTCCTACGATAAAGCACCTGCCTCAAATGGAGAAAATACCTTTGGTGTTTATTCCGCCAACGTGACGATGACGCAACCCCTTTACCGTCCTGCTGTTTGGGCCACATACAAGCAAGGGGGTCGCCAACTACTTCAAGCCACTGCGCAATTTGAAGCCGCAGAACAAGAACTCGTTGTTAGAGTAACGCAAACTTATTTTGATTTACTTTCTAGTCAAGACAGTCTTGAATTCGTTAAAGCTCAGAAAAAAGCTGTTGCTGAGCAACTTGCCTCTGCCAAACGTAACTTTGAAGTAGGAACATCCACCATCACAGGTGTTCGAGATGCTCAAGCACGCTATGACTTAACGCACGCACAAGAAATTGCTGCTGAAAATGATGTGCGTATCAAAACACTGGCTCTTGGTTTAGCTGTTGGCAGGTCTGACATAAGGGCTAAACCTTTGCGTGATAACTCTAAATTGATCGATCCTCCAAAAGATCCTATGGACACTTGGGTATCACAATCTGAAGTCATGAGTCCTATTGTTCGTCAGTCTCAGTTGGCACTTGATGTTGCCAAATTAGAGGTTGATAAAGCTTTTGCAGGTCACCTACCCACCCTAGACGGTTCAATCGTTTATGGTGGAACTCGCAACTTTGGTGGTACATCCACGAGTCCGCTAACAACTACGGCTAGTAACCACGTTCTTAACCCTTCTGCAAGCCTAACGCTCAGCGTTCCACTTTTTGCTGGCCTCACCACGCAATACCGTATAAGAGAAACTAAAGCCCTAGAGCAGAAGGCCACAGCAGATTTTGACAACGCCAAGCGCACAGTAGCCCAAAATACCCGATCAGCTTATCTAGGCTTAATTGCGGGTTTAAGCCAAGTAAAAGCATACGAAGCAGCCGAGGCATCGACCCAAAGTGCTTTAGATGCCAACAAGCTAGGCTACTCGGTTGGTGTGAATATTAATATTGATGTATTGAATTCACAAAGCCAGCTCTACCAAACAAAACGAGACTTAGCTAAAGCTCGATATGACGTACTAGTAGGAACCTTGAAATTAAGGCAAGCCACTGGAACCTTAACTCCACAAGACTTAGAACCCATAAACCAATTACTGGCGCCCTAAATTACTTGTAAATAAGGTTTCAATGCTTGTACGGTGCGTTGGGTGGCACCTTTGTTCTTTTGTGTGAACGCAAGACAAGCTGAAACGTAGCTGTTTTCATCAGGTCCTGAGCAGACCAATTGCAATGCGGAGGTTACTGCTTGCGCCATGTCTTCCACACGAATCGCAGCGTCGGCCTGTAGCGCCAACTCAGCTGCCTCTGCGAAATTAAAGGTATGTGGTCCCATGATGACAGGGCAACCACAAGCAGTCGCTTCAATTAAGTTTTGACCACCAAGAGACATAAAGCTTCCGCCCAATAAGGCAACATCAGCCAAGCCGAAATAAAGTGACATCTCGCCCATGGAGTCACCCAGCCAGACCGTATCTACATTCGCTTCGCCTATTTGATCAGGGCCATCTATCCATTCGCTACGACGCGATAGTTTCCACCCTCTGCTTTGGATAGCTTGCGCGACTTCATCAAATCGTTGCGGATGTCTTGGCACAACCAACCAATGGACTGCATGCACATGCTCTTGACCATCGACTGGATTTTCTTTTAAGGCTTGTAATGCATCTAGCCATAAGTCTTCCTCACCCTCGCGTGAGCTGGCCAATAAAACTACTGGTCGGGTAAAGTTTTTACTCCATAGCAATGCTTGCGCCAACAAAACAGGATTTGGTTGTGCATCGAATTTCACATTACCCACTACTTCCATGACTGGAGCACCTAAAAGTTCTAACCGCTTGGCGTCATCTGGTGTTTGCGCCCAGACTCCGTTGAGTCCAGCGTATGCGGGGCCAGATAACCAGGCTAGCCGTTGCGCGCTTAGCATGCTTTTCTCACTCATACGGGCATTAACCAACACCATAGGAATATTTTCAAGTTTGCATTGCGTAACCCAGTTAGGCCATA
>Ga0209298_10002430_pt1 | contig 11577 bp, 6 predicted proteins | sample S_140806_EF_Meta_FD_187325 | JGI IMG/M metagenome (GOLD analysis project Ga0209298, IMG submission 187325) | Freshwater microbial communities from Lake Simoncouche, Canada to study carbon cycling - S_140806_EF_MetaG (SPAdes) (version 2) | ecosystem: Environmental > Aquatic > Freshwater > Lake ...
TTCTAGAGGAATCCCAATCAGTAAAACAGGGTAGTTCATAACTGGTTTGGATTAACGGCTTAAAAACATCATTTTAGCGGAAATTTTCCGTAAACCGTAAGTGAGTACAATCGTTTTTTGGTTTCTGGCGGTACTAGGAATCGCTTCAGCTGTAGGACTAATAACCAATCGCAATTCAGTATACTGCGCATTGTTTACCGTTTTAAATTTCTTTTGCATAGCAGGTCTTTATTTGACCTTACAGGCTCAATTTTTGGCTGTTGTTCAAATAATGGTATATGCCGGGGCAATAATGGTATTGTTCCTCTTTGTCGTAATGTTGTTGAATCTTGGTCGTGAATCTGATGAATTACATCGTTTTAGTACAAGAAGAGGTCTTTCATTTCTCCTTGGAGGTGCCTTTTTTGCAGAAATGGCTTATATACTCACCGGATTCAATGGAAAGGCCATTGCTGAAAACGGAAAATTTGCCTTTGGAACTGTAGAAGAACTGGGTGCAGCTTTAATGAAAGATTATTCTTTTTCATTTGAAATGATTTCAGTAGTGCTTCTTGCAGCCTTGATGGGTGCTTTGGTAATCGCTAAAAAAGCCTGAAGAAATGGAATTAACACACAATATTTACTCATACCTGCTTGTTAGTGCCGCGATTTTTTCGATTGGTCTGATTGGTGTCCTTACACGAAGAAATGCCATTGTTGTGTTTATGTGTATCGAAATGATGCTAAATGCAGTAAATCTTTCACTGGTCACTTTCTCCAGAATGCACAATAATGTTGAAGGATCTGTTTTTGTGTTCTTTGTAATGGTTGTTGCTGCTGCAGAAGCGGTTGTCGGATTGGCCATTATAATTGCCCTGTTCAGAAATAAACAGGATGTTGATATAAACGAAGTGAATATTTTCAAGTGGTAGTCGCCAGAAAAAATTAATTATGCAAGCTTTATTACCGCTACTCATTCTTTGTCCTCTTGCCGGATCTGTTATCATCGGATTATGGGGATTTATTTCCAAGTCTTTCAGACATCAGGAATCCTTAATTGGAATTATTGCCACTGCAGCAATTTTAATTCCATTTGTAATTCTTGCAACTGTATTTCTGAATTATGATGGAACACCTGTAACTTTTGAAATTTTACCCTGGATTTCAGCTGGTGATTTAAAGGTTTCATTCTCTTATAAGCTAGATGAACTTTCCCTGTTAATGGGAATGATTGTTACAGGAATTGGTTCTCTGATACATATTTATTCTATTGGATATATGCATCATGACCACGGATATTATAAGTATTTCACTTATCTGAACTTGTTCATTTTTGCAATGAATAATCTGGTTTTATCCGATAATCTTTTGGTTCTTTTTCTTGGCTGGGAAGGAGTAGGGGCTTGTTCATATTTTCTAATCGGGTATTGGTATGATGATATGTCAAAGGCTGCAGCAGCTCAAAAAGCCTTTGTTGCAAACAGAATTGGGGATTTTGCCATGCTCATTGCCATGTTTATTATTTACTCCCAAACAGGTAGTCTGGCATTTTCCGATTTAAATATTGCTTCTTCTGATGTTGCATTTTGGGTAGCAATCCTGGCATTTATTGCTGCAACAGGTAAATCAGCCCAAATACCATTATATGTTTGGTTACCAGATGCAATGGCTGGTCCAACCCCAGTTTCTGCATTAATACATGCTGCGACAATGGTTACTTCCGGTATTTACCTAATTGCACGAATGGGACCTGTTTTTGAAATGGCTCCAGAGGTTTCAATGGTAGTTGCTGTAGTCGCTGCCTTCACGGCCTTAAGTGCTGCCCTTACGGCAATAGCACAAAATGATATTAAGAAAGTCCTGGCCTATTCTACTGTTTCCCAACTTGGGTTTATGTTCATGGCTTTGGGTGCAGGAGCCTATACAACGGCGATTTTTCACGTAATGACCCATGCCTTTTTCAAAGCGTGCCTTTTCCTTGGTTCAGGGTCAGTGATCCATGCCATGGACCATATGCATACTGTAGAAGACCCTCAGGATATTCGGACTATGGGAGGATTACGAAAGTATATGCCTCATACAAGCACCACTTTCTGGATATCTACCTTAGCAATTGCTGGTATACCACCATTGGCAGGTTTCTTTTCAAAAGATGAAATTTTAGGAAAATCTTTTGCAAATGGTCATGAAAATTTGCTGTATTACTTTGTTTGGGGTATTGGTGTATTAACTGCAGTACTTACCGCATTTTATATGACAAGAGTAACTTTCCTTACTTTTAATGGCAAGGAAAGATTTCCTCATGGACATCATCCACACGAATCTTCTCCTTTGATGACCATTCCTTTATGGATTTTGGCGATACTTGCTGTTATAGGTGGATTTCTAGGGTTGCCGGAAATTATTAATCACGGTCATTTAAATTGGATTTCTCACGAATGGCTTAGTAAAGTACTTGGAAATAGAGAAGTACACGCATCCTTTGAAACAGAACTCTTTCTCATTACATTTTCAATAGTTGTAGCGCTTTTTGGTGTATTGTTAAGTTATAATTTATACAAGAAACACGACCTGTCAGGAGATCTGAAGGTTAGAAGCTTTTTTGGAGGATTTTATAAAATTCTAGAAAACAAATTCTATGTAGATGAACTCTACAATTTGATCATTATCCGCCCATTTGTTTGGTTAGGAAATTATGCTGTGATACCTTTTGATAAAAAGATTATTGATGGCATGGTAAACGGTTCTGGTACTATCGTAAGCTGGTCTGCAGAGCGATTTAAATATCTGCAATCAGGTTTGGTATCAAACTATGCCTTGATAATGGTTCTTGGTATTATTGCATTGCTCGGATATGTAATAATGGGATAAGGTATTATTCTTTTTCAATACTTAAGCTCCGATAATAATCGGGGCTTTTTTTATTTATGCTTTGGAATATTTTTTAGTATTTTAATTTTAAAAATTATCAAAATTTTATAGAATTGGTATAAAAAGCTAAAGAAAAGTTTTTGGGAATTAGCTCAATGGAATATTTATTAGTGTAAGAACTCTTTAAAAGCCGATTCTACTTTTTTACTATTTAATTGTCTTTGATTGATCATAAGTTCAGTAAAAGAGTTTGAAATTTATTGAACCAATACATAATGAAATAAATTAGCAACGAATCTTAAAAAACTTCATCACAGTAGTGGTTTTCATTTACTTACCCTTGACTTTTATTTCAATTCACAGGCTTTCCACCAAGAGATTTTTATTCTTATAAGAAAAAGGATTGCACGCACTTCTGTTAAAACTTTTTAAAATACTTATTGCACATTGCATTAATAAAAATATACTCTTAGCCTTTAAATGATGGAAAAGGAATCTTTTAAATTCATGAAGGGTAAAAGTAGAAAGTCTTGCTTGTTCAATGATTAAAATGAGCTTTAAGTAATTGGATAATTAGAAGATAAAAAAAAGAGGCTGCCTTTTGTGACAGCCTCTTTTTTTAAAAGCAGGATTCGATTACCTGATTAGGGTAACAGAACCTTTCATTTCAAGTTCTCTGCCATCGTATCCTAAACCTTTGGCGCGATATACATACACACCTTCAGGGCAGGATTTGCCGTTGGTAGTACCATCCCAACCAATCTTGGTTGTGTTTACCGTATATATTTCATTACCCCATCTGTCATAGATGATTAAAGAATAATCTCCAACATAAACACCTACGAGGTTGAAATAATCATTTGCACCGTCACCATTCGGACTAAAGGCATTTGGAGAGAATATAGCTGAAATAACTGGCGTACAGTCTGTATTTGAATAGCAGTCTGCTTCACGTCCAAGCAATTCATTGGCTCTTATCCGGTAACAATAATTCGGTTGTTTAATATCCGAAATACGGTCTTCGTATTTAAATACAGTGTTAGGTACCTGATCTACATAAGTCCAAACGGCATTTGCAGAATCCCACAATTCAATGGCATAATAATCAACATTGTAATACCAAGATGCATAAGGTGACCAAGTTAATGTTGGAATCTTGTTAACCAATTGGGTTTCAAGTACCATGCTTACGCCAAAATTTGAATATGGGAATACCCATCCGCAGGTGTCAATTAAAGCTACTCTGTAATAGTAACTTGTTGTTTGTACATCAACTGGTGTAAGGTCATTAAAAGTATCCAGATAAGTGACATCACCAGCTATCCATGGAATCACTGCTATTTGCGTCCAGTTAGTGTTATCCAGTGATTTGTCCAACAGATAAATATACCCATTCGTAATTGGAGGTCCTTCCCAGGTTACTGTAATATCCTGATTGTTATCAACCGAAGCACGGAACAAATACGCAGAATAAGTTGGTGGCTGGTAAATTGGTTCAACCTGCATAGTATCTGAATAAGAAGATTGTGCATTGCCACCATTCTCATTTGCCCTTACTCTATAATGGTAGGTCCTTGGACATTCAGCAGCAAGATCGAGATAGGTAGTTGTATTACCAGCTACTGTAGCCAGATATACATCAGTTGCGTTGTTGTAATCATATACCCTGAAAATATCGTATGTACTTACTCCATTTATCCAATCTGTATAAGGATTCCAGCTAAGAATTACTGAATTAATAGCTGGAGTTCCTTGAAGATCAATGGTACAATTTAATAATGCACTGTCAAGTGGAGTTTGTATACCACACACATCCTCAACAGTTAACTGATAACAATGATTGGTATCTGTTGTATTTATGCCAATATCAACAAAACTTGTCTGATTAATGTTAGTAGTAGAATATATCGGTGAGCCGTCGCGGTAAAGAATATATCTTCCAAAGTCTATCCCAACATATGCTTCCCAGGCTATGCTATCTGTGAAATTATCCAAAACAGTAACTACCCGAATTCTTGGTGGAGTAGGTGGCTGAGTGTCTAAAGCGTAAATAGGGAAGTAAGAAGCGGTATCGCGGCAACCATACTGGTCAATTGCAATCATTGTTGCAGTATAGGTATTTGGTACTGTGTAAATATGGGTTGGATTCTGAATAGTGTCTGATGCTAAATCACCAAAATCCCAAATCCAGCCAGTAATTGGAGCAGGTCCAACGCTCAAATCTGTAAAGGTTACAGGGAAATTAACGCAACCCAAAGTATCTGAAACTACAAAAACTGCAGTAGGTAAATTATGAATGATTATAAAGTTTGCCATTACAGTTGTATCAATACAGCCATATGCATTCTGAATGATTAGCGTTACATCATAGTTACCAGGGGAGCTATAACAATGGGATGGATTTTGTAAAACACTGGTGTTACCATCTCCGAAATCCCAGTACCATGTAAGTATAGGCTGACTCGAAACTGAAGTGTCTGTGAATTGAACACATCCCTGAAGACACAAAGACGCTGTATCAACTGAGAAACCTGCACTTGGCAATGGATCTACAACAACAGGTGTTTGAGAAGTGTAAGTAACTGTACAGTTAAATCCGTTGGAGGTATCGGTAAGAATCAGCAAAGGATAAAAAACTCCAGGTTGAGAATAGGTAAGTGATAATGTATCCAGATTTACCTGAGTTGGTATGTAGTTAACTTGTACTGGTTGTTGACCATCTCCGGCAAACCAGAAACCAAATGCTGAATTTTGAATTACTCCATAGAAAGTTGTTGTTAGTGGGGCGCAACCAGTATCTGGATCAAAACTGAAACTCGCAATTGGACCTTCTATACTTACAAATGAAGTATAGGTAGTCGTATCGAAGCAACCAAAATTATTGGATAATACAATCAAAGTGACATCAAATTGTCCCGGAACAGTATAAATATTACAAGGATTTTGAAGATTTGATGTGGTATTATTAGGATCTCCAAAATCCCAGAAATAGGAGTAAGTATCACCGGCTGGAGGATTAGGACCTGCAAAGCATACCTGAAGGGGAGGACAGGTAGAAGAAGTAGCTGTGGTTGCCGTAAAGGCAGAATTCGGAGCGTAAATCTGTATGGTAAATGGAATTGCAACAGTTTGCGAACAACCTGGGATATTATACTGCCCTATCGAAGTTGTCACCGTTACGGTTGCAGAATAGGTACCCGTAGATAAATACACATGCGTTGGATTTTGAAATGTCGAAGTTGTATTATCTCCAAAATCCCACAGATAAGAGTAATTAATTGTTTGCCCAAACAATGAATCGAGCAATGACATAGCATAGCAAGAAAAATCGATAGGGAAATTGGAACAAGCAAAATTGAAATCTGCGGTTGCAGACAATACTAGTGAATCCACATAAACCATTTGATTGGTTGTTTGCGCATCAGCACAACTATCAATATCTACAACCCTTCCGCGTACATTGTAAACCCCTGCATTGTTGTATATGCACTGAACACTCTGAGTGTTTGTGGCTCCAACCGGAACTACCCCTGGAGGCAAGGTTGAATTGGGACTTGCGAAATTCCAGGTAAAATAAGCAGATGCAGCAGTCTGTGAGGTAAATACTGCATCAAAAGTAACTGTATCCTGTACGCAAATGGCTGTTCGCGAAGAGTCATTTGCGTAAATCTCTATAAGTGGCCCATAAGTTGACAGGAATCCTACATAGGTAATGGTATCCAAACACCCTGCTGGTGTTTCTACAATCATTTGTACATCATAAACATTATTTGGTTGGTTGTAATTTACATTTGGACTTTGTTGTGTAGATGTAGAAGGATTGCCACCCGGGAAAAACCATGAAACCACATTGGTACCCGGTACTCCATTATCAAAGTTTATTGATTTAGGCGTACAAAAGTTAGTATCACTAGAGATGATACCACCCCCGGGTATTGGATCTCCGACATAAATTGCTTGATATGCTGTATCCGAACAGCCGGTAACTGAATTGTTTACAATTAATTGAATAGTGTCTGGCCCAGCTGCTGTATAAGTAACACTTGGCGAAGTTGACGTTGAAGTAGGGGGTGAAGGCAGCGTATTTCCTGAATAACTGAAATCCCATAGATAGGTATTTCCTGCAGGATTAGAATTTACAGATAAATTGAGAAAATTCACTGTTACCGGTAAGGTACAGGAAGAAATAGCCGGGAAATTAAATACGGCTTTTGGGGCATTTATGCAAACATAATCCGGTATGTCCAGCGTATCCATACAGCCGGCATTGTTTACAATTAACCTGATATCATAACACCCTGTATCTGGCCATGCAGCATAAACCGGATTAGCCTGAGAGCTAAAAAATAAGGTATTGTTTAGATACCATGAAAAAGTAACTCCGGAAACTGTACCGGTGGTATTGTTATCAAAAGTTACAGGTTCCTCCCAACAGGCTGGGATTGGGGATGCGGTGAAATCTGGTGTTGCGTGAGGTGATACAATAATGCCCGGTGATAACACGGTTGTATCAATACACCCTAAACTATTTGTAACAATCAGGGTATCTGGGTAAGTTCCTGTTGCTGAGTAGGTTACTGATGGAGTTTGAATAGTTGAGGTTGATGGAGTACCACCTGGGAAAATCCATTGATAACTGGTAATCGTAGTATTTATAGGTGTAGTTGACTGATTCCCAAAATTGACAACCAAAGGAGCGCATCCGGTTGGCGGACTTGCAGTAAAAGCTGCATTTGGTCCGGCATTCTGAATGAAATTAAATGCATTCAACGTGTTCTGACAGCCATTGGAGTCAATCACGGTAAGCATTACTGAAAAATTCCCCAAAGGATAGTTAATAACTGGAGGATACTGTCCAGTATAGGTTGGATAATTCAATGCCCCTATAAAACTCCACGACCAAGACAAAATTCCTGACCCAGCAACTGGAGTAGATAAATCTGTAAATGTTACAGCAAGTGGTCCGCAGCCAACTGTTGTATCTGCAGAGAAATTGGCTGTAGGGGAACTTAATATCGTTATGTAATTCGGAATGGTTATACTATCCGAAATCCCATAGATACTTGTGGTAACCATTTTAACATCATAAGTACCTGCAGTAGGAAAACTGATACTAGGGTTTTGTTGATTACTGGTTAATAGTACTGGGCCTGTAAACGTCCATAATGTTGTAGCAATACTTGTAGTAGGAGTGGAAGTATTGGTAAATTGGATTGGAATATTTGCACAACCAAAGGTTGTATCTGAAGTAAAGCTTGGAAAAATGCAAAATTGGTCTGTAATAACATCGCCATAAAAGGTATCTCTGCAACCAGAGGTTGTAATAGTTATTAAGCGTACAGTAAAAGTATCTGCCAGACTATACATAATACTATCCGGATTTGAAAATCCCGACCAAGTATTAGGAGTAGCACCTCCGAAATTCCATTGGTAGTTTTGAATATTATTGCCTATAGATAAATTTGTAAAATCAACATAAAAAGGACCAGCACAAGTTGTGTCAATAGTATTGTATACAAAAGAAGAACTAGGACCTTCTGCAACGACGACCATATCTGGTATGGCAACTGTATTTACGCATCCCTGACCGTCTACAATTACTAGCGTAACATCATAGGGCGTTCCAGCAGGATTAATAAAGTTGGCATAAGTATAACATGGATTTTGCTGATTGGAGGAACCTCCATCTCCAAAGTCCCAAATCCATCCTGTTATGGCTGAGGAGGCTGGAGTTGACAGATCGGTAAAGCAAACTGTCATTGGAGCACATCCAGAATCATTGTAGGAGGTAGTTATCTGAAAATTTGCTGCAGGACCATTATTTACACAGATGTAATCCGGAAAGAAAAAAGTATCCGATTGACTGGAGGGACTGCTAGTTACCGTAAGTAACACATCATAACATCCTGGAATAGTAAAAGGGAATGTTGGACTAATGCCAACCAGATTGGCAACTATAACATTATTGGAATCGGTAACTGTCCAGTTATAGGCTAAATTACTTCCTGTGGAAGAAGATCCATCAAAAGTTACCGTTAATGGAGCGCAACCAGATGTTGGGTTAGCGGTAAAATTTGCAACCGGCTGAGCGAAAAGCACTAAAGGGAAAAGTAACAGCAGTAAGCTTAGGCACCGTAGTTTTTGCTGCATGTCTGACATTTTTAAGATGATTAAACCAGTTTAGAGAATCAAGTTCAACTCTCCTTTCTGGATATGGTTCAATATGTCAAAGTTAATTATTTTTTAAGTATAAATCCGTATAGATATTGTTGAAAAACCTCCAGTCGTCTAAAAAAACGGTTAAATGGTTTGGTGAGGTTATTTCTTAAATTTGGCCGCAACAAGAAAATAAAATGAAAGTAAAAATTATCTTTTTGACCTTGATAGTTCTTATTCAGGGTTTTAGCATAAACGCTGCTCCACCGGATGAAGGAATGTGGCTACCCATGCTGGTCGGCAGATTAAATATGGCGGACCTTCAAAAGCGGGGTTTTAAGCTGTCTGCAGAAGAAATCTACAGTGTGAACAAAAGTTCTATGAAGGATGCGGTAGTTCAGATTGGAGGCTTTTGTACGGGTGAATTAATCTCTTCCCAAGGATTGATGCTAACGAATCACCATTGTGCTTTTAGTTCTATACAATATCACAGTTCGGTTGAACACGATTACCTGACTGATGGCTTTTGGGCTAAAAACCATGAAGCGGAATTGGCTTGCCCTGAAATTACGGCTTCTATTTTGGTTAGGATGGAAGATGTAACCGAACGAATTGCAAAGGCACTTTCAGGTTTGTCTGATGCCGAAAAAGCTGCAAAATACCTGCAAGTATCAAAAGAGATCACCGACGAGGCCACCAAAGATTCTCATTACACTGCCAGAGTTAGGGATATGTTTGCCGGCAATCAGCACTTCTTATTTGTATATGAAGTTTTTAGCGATATCAGATTGGTAGGCGCGCCTCCTTCTTCAATTGGTAAATTCGGAGGCGATACTGATAACTGGATGTGGCCAAGACATACCGGAGATTTCTCTATGTTCAGAATTTATGCTGATAAGTCGGGAAAACCAGCTGCTTATTCCAAAGAGAATGTTCCATACACTCCAAAATATTTTTTCCCAATTTCCCTAAAAGGAGTTCAAGTAAATGATTTTGCAATGGTATATGGTTTCCCAGGATCTACCGACCGTTATCAGACTGCAAGTCAATTGAATCTTGCTGTGGATGAAATTAATCCGGCGTTAATTAAAGGCTTAGGCAAACGTCTTGAAATCATGAAAAAAGACATGGATGCCAGTGATGAGGTAAGAATTAAAATGGCAGACACTTATGCTTCCCTTGCAAACAGCTGGAAATATTATATTGGTCAGAATGAAGGACTGAAAAAGCTGAATGTAATTAAAGAGAAGGCCATGTTTGAAAGTAAATTTTCAACCTGGGCTAAAACAGATGCTACAAGGACTGCAAATTATGGAAATGTTATTTCCGAAATTGATGCTAAAACAGCAAAAATGAAAGATATGATTAAGCCTTTTTATTATACGCAGTTAACCTTGCTGTCGCCAAATATTCTACAACTTGCCAGAGTATACGGTAGACTTATGCGTAATCTGAGAGATAATCCAGATAAAAAGGAAGCTATTGAAGCCAATAAAAAAGCTATTGAAGCAAATTTCGAAACGGCTTATCGCGAGTATGTTCCTGAGACAGACAAGAAGATATTCTATGAAATGCTAAGCCTTTACCATAAGGAAGTGCCTCAGGAAAAACAGTGGCCTTATATCCAGGAGATTTTGAAAAAATATAAAGCCAAAACAGCTGAGGAAAGTTTCAAAAAGTATGTGGAAGATGTGTTCAAAAAATCTCAGGTAGTAAGTCTTGAAAAAGCAAAAGCGCTTTATGCCAAAGCGGATTTGAAAACTCTGCAGGCAGACCCTGCAATTACCTATTGGGATAAGGTAGCATCCTATTTTACTACAGCCATAGCTCCGGAATTTTCCAAATTAAATGGAGAACTGGATGAATTGTCAAAAGCCTATTTAAAGGGTATGATGGAAATGGAACCGAGTAAGAAATTTTATCCTGATGCAAATTCTACCCTTAGAGTTTCTTATGGTACCGTCAGAGATTATTCTCCTAAGGATGCGGTGTCTTTCAAGCATTATACAACGATGAAAGGTATTATCGAAAAAATGGATAATACCAATGAAGAATTTACAGTTCCGGATCGTTTAGCCGAATTGTATAAGAAAAAGGATTTTGGACAGTACGGAGTTGACGGAGATGTTCCAGTTGGATTTATTACGGATAATGATATCACCGGTGGAAATAGTGGTAGTCCAGTAATTAATGGTAATGGGGAACTGATTGGTGTAGCTTTTGACGGAAACTGGGAAGCAATGACAGGAGACCTTGTGTACGACCCAATGCTCAAAAGAACCATTTGTGTAGATATCAGATATGTGCTGTTTGTTGTTGACAAATATGCCAATTCAGAGCATCTGGTTAAAGAGATGAAAGTGATAAAATAAATTAATCGCTAGAAAAAGTTATAACAGGGTGCCATTTGGCACCCTGTTATTTTTTTGAGGAATATATTAATTCCATAGTCTTGCCTCTTACATTGAGCTGACTAAAGGTTTTATTTTCGGCATCCGGAAAGGTACGGTTAGAAAGAAAAATAAAAACTATGTCATTATCCTTATCTATCCAGAATGAAGTTCCTGTAAA
>Ga0209298_10002435_pt1 | contig 11561 bp, 18 predicted proteins | sample S_140806_EF_Meta_FD_187325 | JGI IMG/M metagenome (GOLD analysis project Ga0209298, IMG submission 187325) | Freshwater microbial communities from Lake Simoncouche, Canada to study carbon cycling - S_140806_EF_MetaG (SPAdes) (version 2) | ecosystem: Environmental > Aquatic > Freshwater > Lake ...
AATATAAGGGTTGCAGGACGTATGTTCTTGGACAACCAAGAGTCAGAACCCATGTCTGCTTTAAGTCGCTCTGTAAGGTTGTTTTGTTCTATTTTGTAATATTCGAGTTCCATTTCAGCAAGTTTTTGAGCAGCTTGTGGGTCACCAGCAATAGCCTTCGCAACGGCATCAACAGAATCAGACACGCCAAACTTACTAGCCAAAGCGGTAACAGCAGAAGCACCCAAAGGACCAGCGACAGCCATTGCCAGCGTGGGTGCGACACCCTTGAGAAGATTGAGTAGCTCATTCATTGCTTTGCCTTTCCATTAACCTTAATTGTCGGTTTATTTGTCTCTCTTTTTTCTCCAACCTCACCTCGGCTTTTTGTATCTTGATCCACATACTAATCAAGACTGGCGTGATGATTAAGATAATAGTCAGCATTACACACACAAGGATCAGAATGCTTCGATAAATGAATTTATCCATACTGCGTATAGCCAAGAAACTACGAGCAGCGTGATAAACAATCCCATGCCAAGCTCAATCTTTTCTTGTCTTAACCTTTCCTGTCTGTAAGCCTCTATCTGTCTTTTGATTCTAATTTGTTCCTTGCGTTTTTGTTGTTCTGCTTGAACCTTGGAGTAGATATTGTTGTAATTCTCCCAGAGTGGTCCGAGCTGATAAGGCACACTTGCACCCCTCATCATCCCACTCAACTTGACATAGCTCTGGTCTAGTTCGTTTTTGAAAACAGAGAGTTCCAGAATCGTCTCAGGGTCTGGATCAACGCTTGAAAATACTTCTTCATATTTGATTTCCACATATTCGGTTAACTCCTTGTGGTGTCTAAAAAAAGCACCTAAGTGCTTAATAAATTGCTGGACAATCTCGGCTTCATTAGGAATGTGGGTTGTATAGACTTCCTTCTTTTTCGCCACAGGCTTTTCGTCTGTGGCTGCTGGCTTGGACTCGGCTGGCTTTGAGCCACCAAATAATCCGCTAAAGAATCCCCATATCCCTTTGACTTCCTTTGCGATTGCTTGGGCATCATCGGTTGCCTTCTTTATCTTCTGTACAGCGACCTTGCCTTGAGACAAGGCATCGCAGCAGTATGTAATCCCGTCATACGCCAGTTGCATTGCCTTGAAAGCAGCGCCAATGGTGATGGGATCAAACACATCACTTCTTTATGTCTTTATAAATCTGGTAACACTTGTGGCAGATCATCAAGACGGTGTAGATCAGAGTCGCCCACAGCACCAGCTCGCCTACCTGATAGCCAGCGACAGTTGCCAATGACACGCCTACTGGCGGTGCTACCTTGGCAGCAATAGCCCCGACGGTTTCTTCTTGGTGTGTCACGCTATGCCCAATGCTTGTTTAAGTTTTGCTAACTCTGTCGGGCTTTCCAAAATCATGTCGGTTAATGACTTAGGTGCGTCAATTTGAATTTGCTCTGGAGGATTAGGGTCTGTAAATGTGCCGTTTGCGTAATGCCAATTTGGGCTTACATTGTCTGCTTGAATAGCTACATGACCATCTTCAAATCCAGCGGGAGGCGTAGTAGGTTGTGACTCATATTCAATGACATTGACAACCACACCATTTTTAACGATTGCGTATCTCATACATAGTACTCCGTGATAATAATTCCACCAGCGCCACCAGCACCAGCTGTACTGCCACCAGTTCCAGCAGCACCAGCTGTACCGCCAGCACCAACAGCATAAGAATATGTGGCAGATGGAGAGTTAATTAGTTTTTCACAATATCCACCACCCGCACCGCCAACAGATGCGTATGTAGTTGCGTCACCGCCAATGCCACTACCGCCACCACCAAAAGCATTACCAGCATTTCCAAATGCACCAGAGCCGTTTGAGCCTGGTGCGCCACCGCCACCCAAAACAGAAGTCCCACCAGAACCACCAAAAGCACGAAAAACAGCAGGAAGAGAATTTCCAGTAACTGCACTAGGAGTTCCACCAGTTATATTTATATCGCCACCAGAGGCAGAACCTCCCGTCATACTTTGACCAAATCCACCTGTCAAACTATTTGGTCCACCACTTCCTCCATTGGCAGTTAATAATGATGTTCCAAAAGTCGTAGTCCCACCCGTACCGCCATTTGTAGGACTTCCCGCATTGCCAGAGCCACCACCGCCACCGCCACCACCAACGGCTCTAACCCAAATGGCTTTTACATTTGCTGGTGTTGTATAAGTGCCAGAACCGCTTGTGTAAACAGTTACTGTGTGTGCAATAGAAGTTAAGCCTGTACCTCCAGAAGCAACTGGAAGAGCGTTAGCTAATGTGACAACCTGTGCGGTGCTAACAGTTATTGCCGTAGTGCCAACGGTCTTAACTGTCAATGCGGTAGAAGCGTCTGTATCAATACTTCCACCAATCTTCAAAACCTTACCAGAGCCAACATGAAGACCGACCGATGTTCCAGTACCTGCTGCTGCAAAGAGCGCATCTACCGAGTCCAGATCGGTATTGATCTTCGTACCCCATGTATCGGTACTAGCCCCGACTTCGGGTTTAGTAAGTAATAGGTTGGTTGTCGTGGAATCTGCCATAGTTCACCTTCATGCTGGGACTTGCGTCCATGTTTCTGAATTGTCTGCGATTGCTGTCCAAGTCTCTGGCGTATCTGCCTCTGCCGTCCAAGTCTCTGCCGTGTCTGGTATTGCACCCCATCCAAAGCCAATCATTGTCCCGACCGAGCCAGATGCCTCAGCCCCAATTATCTCAATACTTATGCCGTTTGTAACGCTACCGACTGAACCAGTACCTTCGACACCAGTAATGGCAACAAAGGAGATTGTCTCTGGTGACATCGTGCCGACAGCACCAGTTGACGAGCTACCTGTGAGAATTGGAGATACTAAGACTGAGTTAACAGATAAGGTTGAATCGTTACCTGTAATGGCAAAACTTAAAGATATGCCGACCGAGCCGACATTACCCGTGGCAATGTTGCCGTCTTCTTGCTCGGATATGTCTACGCCAAGCGTGCCAATACCAAGGGTTGACGAATTATCACTAATGACGACATTACCGATGCCATAGACACCTAAGCCGTAGTAGCCAGAGCCGTAAGCAGCCATTGCGCTGCCTCTTTATTAAGCGAGTCTGATCAAGCCTGTGCTTGAATCATTTGTCGGCATGGTTAAGGTAAATGTTCCAGCCGTAACGGTCTGAGAACCGAAGGTGTGGACGCTGACTGCCTTATTAGACTGGCTTGAGTTGTAGATCAAGACAGCATCAAAGGCAGTTGATAGGGTCACATTGGAGTATGTGATGCTGGCGCTTGGAGTCACAAATGCCGTCGTGCTGGTAGAGCTTGGCGCTGTACCAAATGTCACCGTAGCACCGCCAGCCGTGTAGTTAGTGCCAGATACCTCACCAGTTGCTGAGTATGCAGTCGTCGTTGCGTTGACCGTTGCAGACGCAAGGTATAGCGCAGCCTTGAAGGTGTCGGCAGTTGATGCGGTGTGAGCTGGGACGCTAGTTGAGAATGCGTGTACAGCGTTGAGTAAATCAACCTTGAAACTTGTACACATTGCTTGCGTGTTAGCCATAAATTTCCTTAACTTAAAGATTGGGCGACTGCTTCACCAGTCACATTTCGTTTTAAGGTCATATGGACTGAGCGATGCACAAGCTCGCCTTCTAGCCAATATTCCACCCAGTTCGTCGTCTCGTTGTCGGTGTCGGTAGTGCCTTCTCGCTTCTCCAGCAAGGAGACATCCATCTCACCCTTTGTCGTGTTTACTAGCATCTGTTATCCCAAAGTCCTTGCGCGTGCAATCAATACACCGCCAGTTGAAGAGCTACGATCATCTGCTTGCGTGACCTCTTCAAGACCAGCTCGGTACATCGATGCCCATACAGCAATTCTCGCATCATCTTGCAGGTACGGTGCTGCTTGCATGAGAGCACCGTACAAGTAAACATCAGGTGCAGCAGTTAGTAAAAAGTTTGTTGTGTTCGCAGTTGATAACTTACTCAACTTTGCGTAATAAATAAGCTCACCTGTATATGCGGTGTCTGGTACTGGTAGATAGCGAAACTGCTCACCCACCACCGTGAAAAATATAGGTTTGGCAGCCGAACGATAAGTAACCGCCAAGGTGTCCATTGAGTCGATAGTCTCAAACCCCAATGGGGTGACGGGGTTGGTATCGAGCTTGAAAGACTTGACTTCCAAGAAGTCATTGGGTACTGCTGAGTATTCGGTAGTGATCGACGCAGTAGCACGCACGATCATCTGTCTGGTGCGCAAGTTTCTCTCGATCTGAGCCTCTGCCAAACTAATAAAGTCAGGGATAGCAGTCGTCAGGTCTGTGCGGTTAAGCCAGTCCCCGACCGAGGTCTTCAGTTCAGCATAGGTTGTGAGCGCCATCTTCAGCCTTTTGTGCTTTCTCCAAGTCGCGCATCACCCAAGTGTGATCGTGCTTGAATTCAAATGTCCCAATGTGTCCGATCTCTTTGGACACATCATGGTCTATGTAGATTTTAAAGCCAGCAGCCTGTGCTTTACGGCAAAAGAATACATCCTCTCCAACATACCCGCGCTTATCGGTACGCCAAGGAGTATCGAACCAAGGTTCACTCAAAGCCTCAAAGACCTTGCGCTTGATCAGCATGACACCCATGCCAATCGAGCCGACTTCCTCAATCCCTGTGGACTCTGGCATCGTGTAGATGAGCACACGCTCACCGTTCTCGTCATAGCGCTGGGCAGTTGGACCTGTGGGCATCCTGCGCCTTGCACAGTTCGTTGCCACGACATCCAAGTCATGCGCTAAGAGTCTCTCAATCATGTCTTGCGGGAAGGTCATGTCTGAGTCAACAAACAAGATATGGGTACAACCCTCTGCCATTGCGTCTAGACACAGATCAGCACGCTGGGTCTGGATAAGTGTTCCTTGCATAATCTTCAAGGACACGGCATCAGTCGTGTTAATCGTGTGGTGCGCCACCATGTTGGTCATGCAAAAAGCATAATTTGCGTGAACCATGTCACGCGCTGGTGTGCAGACTGCAATGTAGTTTGGGGTCATAGTTGTCCTGATCTAGTTCTGAAATACTTGTTTTCTGGGTCATTTAGCCAACGCTTCATGTAGGCTTCGTCTTCTAGCTTGCCTTCAGCCTTGAGCTGGAAGTAGATAGACATCGGGATGCTGGCGACTCTGCTCCACTCGCCCCAACGAGCACGCTCATCGACCTGTGCGTACTCTTGCTTATTCTCTTCAATGATCGCAGTCACATCTTGCTGTGTGTGAATCGTTGCCTGATTCGTTTCATCGTTAAATTCAAATGTGCGCGTGATCCCCTGATCAGCGTCTGTACTAAATAGTCTTTTTTCAATCATGTAAAAAAAGGGTCTGAGTTTCCCCAGACCCTTCGTTAGTTCAATTAAGAAGTAACTAAGTCAGCAGCAATGCCGTGAGCATTCTCTGCCAATACTTTGTGACCCCACTCAACGATCAGCATACGCTTTTCAGCGTCGCCAGTCTTTGCCAACTCAACTTGTTGGTAAGGACGCAACATAGTGACTTTTGCGTAATCTGGATCGATCACGAAAGCGTCACGCTCGCGCTGGAAGCGATTAGGCACGACTTGCACATTGCCGAAGTCAGACACATAAATGTCTGCTGCGCCAATGATGGTTGCAGGACGAGCACCGCCATCAATGTTGAAGCGTGAAGATGCGATACCAGAGAAGCCAGACACGCGCTGCTTGTTGACTGGACCAGTCATCAAGATTTTTGGTGTACCGCCAGAAGTCCAAACTTGTTGAATAACATTCTTCAAGATGGTCTCTGTGAAAGTACGCACATTGCCGTCACTACGAGCGCCAGTAGGCACAGTCGTGTAAGTGGGGTTAGCACCGTTCGTCTGCATATCGTAGTTAGTCTTGATGAAGGCTTGCAATGAAGCAGTACCGCGAGCTGTTGTGGTGTTACCAGCAGCAGCGACAGCACCGTTCAACATTGAAAACTCTTGATCACGCTTCAACTCAGCGCTACGCTTGGCAATTTGGTATGCCAATTCAGAGCGACGACCAGCCTTGTTGACGGTCTCTTCAGTTGCAGACAAGACGATTGTTTTACGGCTGATCTGTGCATAGTTTTGCAAACGCACAGTAGCAGTAACGCTATCGAAAGAAGTTACATCGTCGCCTTCGAGCTGCTTGTTAGCTGCTGCGGTTGCAAGTGTGTCGGTTTGCCACTCAAACAATGAATTGCTGATTGACTCGCGTCCGACATTGCTCATGTAAGGAGTCTCTTCGGGAGCGATATTAGTGATGATGTTGGATAAGTCCTCGCGGATACCCTTCGCATCAAATGTGGTGAATGTGTTGGTTACGATTGCCATTTGAGTGTCCTATTTCAAAAGAAGTTCTATTGCGGAGGCAGCGTCATTGACGCGACCTGACTTTGCAAGACGCTGTTTTGCGCGTGTACTTTCAGTTGTTGTAGAGACGCGACCTGCTGCACTAGGCTTGGCGGGGCGAGGACCGTTGTTGATCACAGGCTTGATCTGTCCACGCTTGGACATCATCTGGTCATAGAGTGCTGCTTTACGCAACGCAATGACAGCTCTGTGGTCATAGACATTCTTGAGTTCATCCTCACTAAATCCGATCTTCTGACCAAACTCAATAAGTAGAGCTTTTTCAGCCTTAGCCTTCTTGGAGTCTTTCCATTCGGGTACGGCTTGGATTAGGGCTTCTTGCTGTGTGGCAAGGTGAGCTTGCATCTCCTGTGCTCTTTGATGTGCTGTGAGTTGAGAAAGTCGCTGCTGCTCAGACTGAATAGCTGCGAGTTTGTCTTGCTTCTGGCGCATCACTTCTGACTGTCTCACCCACTCGATGGGGTCTTCGTTATAAAGACGATCCATATCGACAGGTGCTTCAGTTGACTCAAGTTGCTGTTTCAACGCTCCCAATAACTGGGCGTACTGTTGACGCTCGGCACGAATTGCACTAGCCTCTGCCTCGACAGCCTTACGGGTCTCGGCAATTTGCTGTGTCTTTCGTGTGTAATCCTGAGTTCGAGAATATCCTTTTTGAAGTTCGTCTAGCGTGACATCGATCTCTTTGCCGTCAACTTTGACGGTGTAGACCTCTGTTGGCTTTTCTTCTTCTTCGGTTTCTTCATCTAACTCTGATTGTTCCTCTGTCGTTTCTTCATTGGATTCGTCGTCTTGCACATCCAATTCTTCATCGACAGAGACCGCGACATCGGAAGTATCTTCCTCAGTCAAACGCGCCTTGTCAGTTTTCTGCTGTTCTCCGTCTAACGGCAACATCATCTGATCAAGAGCACTAGCTGCATCAGCTACAGACATAGGGGTTTGGTTTTCCATTTCCTTAGTCCTTTACACCAACGACTTTTGTTCACGCTCAATCTGGCGCTGTGCAACTTTCCCGTTATCCATGATTTTGGAAATCTCGGTTCGGAAGTTATCAATCGCACGCAACATATGCCAAGCGTGTTCTCTCTTCGTGATGTCCTCTGGTTTCGTATCTTTCCAAAACCAGACGGCATCATTCTCCATTTTTAGTAAAGCAGTTGAGAAAGCCTCGTCAGCGATTAGCGACTCAGCCTTCTTGCCTTTTCTTACATCTTCTTCTTGTTTACTCACTTAAACCATTCCTTGTGGGTTGATGGGTTGCATTGGTGCTGGCTGGGCTTGCGCCATAGCTTGCTGCGCCAACGCGCCTTGCTCTCGAATAACCTCGCGGTTGACATTCTGCTCCGCAACAATTTGTGCGGTATTCAGTTGTGTGTTGTACTTTAACTCAAGTTCCATTTGTTTAAGTAGTCTATCTTGACTCATTTGATCGCGTCTAAAGTCGTCGTCCATGATCATCTTCTGGCGCTGTAACTCAAGATCGGCTGCCTTTTTCTGGATGTCTGCACGAATAGACTCGGCTTGCACCTGAGCCAAGACCTCTTCGGGGCTTGGTTTTGGCGGTGCTTGCGGAGGAGTCCATCCCTCTGGGATGTCCATGAAGTAGCTCGATGCGTCCTTGAATCCAGAGAGTTCGACAATCTTCTTCAATGTATTGACATACATCTGTGGAGACACAACGGGATTATTAAGACCGTACTGGTTAAGGAGTGATTCTTGTTTACCAAGAATTTGCATTAGTTGCATCTGGCGCTCATTGGTGTCGCCATTGCCCAGACCGATATTGATGTTGACATCCATCGTGTTATCCCATGCGCGTGGATCAATTTGCACCCACTTGTTGCGCAGTCGGATCATGCGTGGTTTGTCTTGATGAGTGGTAACCAAGAAAAGGATCGTCTTAAACAGCTCCTTCATGCCCTCAGCCATTAAGCGAGCTGTCAACTCAATGCGTCCTTGGCTGGCGCTTACTGTGGCAGCCACGGCAGCCTTGGTGCTTGACTGCAACGCATCTGGGTTCAAACCCATAGATGCCTTGGACATTCCTGTGCGACCTTCCTTGATCTGGTCTAGGTAGTCCAGAACTGGGAAGGCAGCCTGTCCGACAAATGGAGTTACCAACGGCTGCACCATATTCGGAGCACGCGCACGAATGATTGCGCCTGTCTCGTTATTGAGTGCATCGTCAATGTTGACCTGACCCTCAACGATCACGGTGCGGGGATGGATTGATTGCGCCAGCGAATCCAATGTGTTGCGCATGACTTCGGACTTGATCTCTTGTAAGTCGCGTGTAATGTCAAAGATCGACATCGCCTCAAGTGGTGATGTGTGGGGTTCTGGATCGCAAGGGAATTCAATAAACGGGATGTATGACGCTGGGAGGTTACGCACCATCTTGTAGCCAGCACCCATAAAGCACATCTTGCGCAGCTCAGGGATGCCGTCGCCATCAAAGTCAACCTTAGCGTAGCCCTCAACATAGAGGACGCGCATCATCATCGGGTTAGCGCTCTCTGTCAAATACTGGTTATTTGCCAACGGTGCGCGTGCCAAAGCCTCTTCGTTGTCGTTCAAGTCGGACGAGCCAACATAGTCTGTGACCTCATCTTCGTCGTACCCCATAGCAATCAGTTCAGCCACAGTCGCCATCTTGCGGTGACCGATAAAAGGTGAGTCTTTGAACGACATTGCTTGGCGAGACAAGAGCAATTCTTCTGGCGGTAAACACGCAACATGGACGCGCTTGTCAACAATCTTCCTCTTGACCTGCACATCGTGCATCATGGCTGGGGGTAGGGGCATTCCAGTCATCGGATCGATCTGCATTGCACCCTGCATACTCTCGTCTGGGTAACTCGCAACGATCTGCACATCTGCCTCGCCCTCTTGCATGAGAATCTGCAATGTCTGGTCATCTAGACCCGAATATTCCTCAATTCGTACCGACTCCGAGCCCTCGATATAGCACTTGACAATGCCACATTTGCGCACCAGAGCGTCTTTAAATGTGGCGTATGCCACCATAAAACCGTTGTTGTCGTTGTTAAAAACATAGTTGCAGTAGTCTGTGGCTTGCTGGGCGCTGTCTACATCCTCTGGACCGCGAGGCACAAACTCCACCGTGTTCTCGGTAGAGAAAAATACCTTCATCAACGACGGCAGCATGGCAGATACGGTGTCGCGCACTTCCATCGCCACCACTTGCGAGCGACCCTCTTCCTCGTTTCCGAATGGATCGCCACGGTAATACTCAGTACCGCGAGCGCGGATAGGACTCAAGTCAGAGTCGATGTAGCTCACAGCGTCTGTGATCTCTTGACCCATCATTGCTTCCAAGTCTGTGTCTGTCATTGGTTCTAGCGTCGGGTCAACCTGTGACGCGATGTCGGTGCTCAATCCCAGCTCGTTGGTAATGTTCATTTTTTGCCCTTTTGCAATACGACATACATGGAGTCCACAGCTCGCGGAGTCCTTAACAGTTCTTCTTGCGTCAATTTTAGGTCTTGTGCGATGGGATTTAACCTAAATTCCAAGCTCGTCATGTAAAACCTATCTTCCCAGCCAAGATACCAATACCATTCGCAGTAGTACGCCCAAGATTTTTCATTGAATGCTCTCAAGTGCGTCGGGTCTTGCCACGCGCCATAGCTCAAGTCATAAGGCACATGGATGCGCATCTCGCCACCGACTTTTAGTAACCTTTTGCAGCTCGTCATCGCACCGACCAGATCAGGCAGGTGCTCAAGCACATCATTCGCAAGAATAGCGTCAAACATCTCTGGCTGCACCTCAAAGTCACCGAGCCTTGTGGAGATGGTGTCGCCCCAAGGCACATTGCAGATGTCGAGTAACCAGTCGTGCTTGACGCGCAACTGAATATCTGCGTTGATGCAGTCGTCTCGAAAGTCCTTGCCAGAGCCTAGATTAAGAACCAAAGAAGTGCTTGACATACTGAGGACGGTGCTCCTTGACCCAAGGCACAGACGCTGCAACTAATTGCTTGGAGTCGTCGCCCGTTGTCTGGCTGCCGACATGATGGACATAAGCGCTTGAGACAAAGTGCTCGTAGCCCTGATTGTTGAGGTCTGCGCAGCTCACATCATCTGAGAACCAATTAAGTGGGGGGAATCTGCCGTGATGCCATGCGTCACGACTTATGTACGCAAAGATCGGTGCAATGTTGTTGGCGTGACGAATGAACTGCTCGGACTTGAATCTGCACATCTCTAGGTGATCACCGTCTGGGTTGTAGCGAATGTTTTGAGCTGGTCTCACATAGTCACTTCTTGCGCCAACCCAGCCGACATTGACCTCCAGCTCGCGGATCACCTCAACATCTTCCAATAGGCGCTGGTAGCTCGTCGGTGTCAGCACCACATCGTCATTGCAGACGATGCACGCCTGTGCATACTTCAATGCGTCGTCGATTACTTCGTTGTAATCGTCGCCAAAGTTACGGGGTTCACCAAAGATTAGCCTTGCGTTCTTGTAGCCAGAGACGACTCTCTCTGTGCCACGCAAGTAGACAAATGCCTCTGGCGCGTATTGCTTGATGGACTCAAGCAGAACTGGCAATCCCTTGCCGTTGACCGTCGATATGCAGATGGGGATCACTTCTTAGCCTTATTCCTTGCGGAGATCGCCTTGGCTTTTGCCTTGGCATCGGCTTTTGAGCTTGCACCCCAAGCGTTGAGACTCAGAAGGAGACGGGTCTTTTCACCGTCCTTGTACTCAGGACCAGCGTTACCCGCCATGCGTGCTAAGAAACTTGCGCGTCTGGGGTTGTCGCCTGACTTGACGGGGGGCTTGAGGTTCATGCCTTCAGCTTTCGCGGAGGCACGACCTTTAGCGTTCAAGCCACCAGTTGGTGACTTGCCCTCTTTCCTCTGCCAAGCTGCTGTCACTTCTTAGCCTTCGGCTTCTTGGCAGTCTTGGCAGCCTGTTTGAAGTCGGCAGCAGACGGTGCTGCCTTAGAGCCGACCTTGTTCATCTTCTCGCCTGAGCCAGTCGATATGCGTTTTTGCTTCGCGTTAATATTTTGATAAAGTCCAGTTTTCATGATTTCTCCTCGTAGTCTTCGCCTTCTTCCATGTCCTCGTCCTTGGCTTCGCCAGTATTAGGACCACCCACGACCCAAGC
>Ga0209298_10002439_pt1 | contig 11553 bp, 7 predicted proteins | sample S_140806_EF_Meta_FD_187325 | JGI IMG/M metagenome (GOLD analysis project Ga0209298, IMG submission 187325) | Freshwater microbial communities from Lake Simoncouche, Canada to study carbon cycling - S_140806_EF_MetaG (SPAdes) (version 2) | ecosystem: Environmental > Aquatic > Freshwater > Lake ...
AGGTAACAATCCGCTGTTACAGGTCACTAAGCCTGGTTTTTTTCAATTATCCATTACTTATAATGAGGATAAAAAATGTGTTGACACGCTTATACAGGTAATAGAAAATAAAGCCATTCCTCAAATCACAAAAGGAACGTTGTTACCTTATACCTGTAAGGTCGATTCGGTTCTGATGGGAGGAACCCTTACATCAGAAGGGGTTGAATTCAAATATCTTTGGTCCACTCCTAAGGAAGGTAAATTAGGGGCCAAGAGAAATGAAAAATTTGCTTACGCTCTTTCTCCCGGTACCTATAAATTTAAGGTAACCAATACCGTAAATGGTTGTCTGGATAGCGCTGAAATTGTCATTCAAGCTGATACAATTAAACCTTTAGCCTTAGGCGGGGGAAATAAATTTTTGACTTGTGCCATCAGTAATGTTATTGTTGGAAGTGCACTTTCGGACGGAGGTACTGGTTTTAACACTCGTTGGAAGGTGTTGCAATCGAATGAGATTTCTTTCTTTTCTCAACCTACCAGAAAAACACAGACAATTACTTCCCCTGGAAGTTTTAGCTATAATGTAGAAAATACCAGGAATGGATGCAAGGATAGTTTCATCGTAAATGTTGCCATGGATACATTGCTTCCGCGGTTAACTTTGCCTGTTTCTGATACCTTAAATTGTGTTACCGGAAATGCTACCCTTAAACTTTCAGTAAGCAGTCTCGATAGGATAAAATTTAGCTGGAGCGCTTTAAATGGCGGAATGATCGGTGCTGATTCCACCTTGCTGCAACCCACGATTAAAAATGTAGGTTTTTATCGAGTTTCTTTATTGGATACTATTAATAAATGCAGCAGGGAAACAGGTATTTCTATTACGGAAGATTGTAAGCCTAAACTGTTTTCCAACAAAGCTGATTCAATCAATTGTGTCAGAGATATCGTTAATTATGCTGCAGGAATAAGAAATCCAAACGCGGTAACTACTTATAACTGGAATTCATTGCCAGGAAATAATTGCTTGCTGAGTGGTCAGGGAACAACCAATATCAGTGTGAAATGCCCTGGTGTCTATCAACTGATTGCCACCAATACGGTTTTCAATTATTCGGACACCTTACGGGTAAATATAATGGAGGATAAGGTGAAACCAACGATTTCGATTATAACACCAGACACCATAACATGCAATAAAAAAGAGATTGAAGTGGATGGTACTAAATCTTCTACTGGAAATATATTCAAATATATCTGGTTGAATTCAATTGGGGATACTATTTCAACGGCGCTTAAATTTAAAACTATAAAGCCTGAATCATTTTCCCTCGAAATCACCAATAAACAAAATGGATGTTTTGCTACTGGCCAAGTAAATGTTTTTAGGGATGAGGCTTTACCTGTTGTTAAATTTGTCAATTCCTTCTATCCATGTAATCAGGATTCTTTTGCTTATGCACCACAGGTAAGTCCTGTAAATCCACAATTTAAATATAAATGGAGTGGCCCAGGACTTTATAAAAATGCAGATAGTCTGCAGGTTTGGATCAATCTTCCGGGAAAATATTTCCTCGAAATAACAGATCCTTCACAAAGCTGTAAAGTCCTCGATTCAGTGCTTATTTCGGATCAACCTTGTCCCCCATGTCTTAAAATTATAGGTACTCCCGATACTTTAACTTGTTTAAATCGAGTAACAACCTTAAAAGTAGATTTATGCAGACCTTGCATAAATTGTGATTTCAGGTGGACGGGGCCAGGAATTCTTCCAGGGAGTGATTTTAAAAATCAACGGGTTGATATGCCCGGCACTTATACGCTAAGGGGCGTAGCTTCAAATGGAAAAGAAACGGTCCTTGAGGTCATAGTCATAGGAGATTTAGTTCCACCGCCCATTAAAGATGCAGAGATTTATACTTTAAATTGCCTGATTGATTCCCTCACTTTGTCAGCACCTGTTCTTAGAACTGATACCAATTACCAATATAGATGGTTACCACCGATAGGGGTAAATATTCCTGTTTTAAACGATTATACTTTAAAAACAAAAGCACAAGGGCTTTATCAGGTTTATATTACTAATAAGCGAAATGCCTGTATTAACCTGGCTGAAGTTTTAGTTCGCATTGACAGGGTTAAACCTGTTGCAAATGCAGGTTTGGATAAATTATTAACCTGTGCGCAAACGGAATTTAATTTAGATGGGTTATCCTCTTCGAAAGAAGGAACCAGGTATAGCTACCTTTGGGAAGGTAAAAAAGGAGGTCGGATCTTAGGAGGAAAAAGTACTTTGAATCCTTTTGTTACAGAGGCAGGTACTTACTTGCTAAAAGTTACAGATGGTTTAAATGGTTGTACATCAGTAGATAGCATGCTTGTTTTGCTGGATAATAATCTGCCAGCTGTACCTTCATTCAATGATTCTACGCTGTTGTGTAAAAAAAGAGAACTTACCTATTTGGGAAAATTACCAGCTGCCACAGGTTATATTGGAAAGTGGTGCACTTTAGATACTTTTGGAATTAAAAGTAATTGCACAAACGATTTGAAAAAGGTATTTACTGTGGGTGGACTATTTCGGTTTGAAGTAGAAAATACCTTAACAGGCTGTAAGAATGGTATTAGTGTATTAATAAAAGAAGATTTCAATAGTCCAGCAGTAGACTATCCTGCCAGAGATACGCTCCGCTGCAATAAACCGATTATTCAGTTGAAACCAACTTTATTTGGGGATACCTTAAATTATATTTTTAACTGGATCGCTTCTAGCGGAAGAACGATGATCGAGCAAACTAAAATTTCACCCCGTTTATTTAGAGAAGATATATACAGAGTTCAGATTACAGAGAAAAATAACGGCTGTACCCGAACAGATACCATCTTTATAAAAGCTGATCTGGATCAGCCATCGGTAAGTGCAGGAAAAGATACCTTACTAACTTGCTTAAATCCTTCGATTCAATTACAAGGTTTTGCCAAGCCAAATTCAACGAATGGAATGATTTCTTACAGATGGTATTCTGAAAATAGCACCATTCAAGCAAATGCCCTTAAGGCAAATCCAACCGTTAATAAAAGCGGATTATTTTGGCTTTTGGTGAAAGATTCAGGGAACTTTTGCGAGGCTGTCGATATAGTTCAGGTTGGAAACGGTTTTGATAAACCAAAAGTCAATTTAAATTTGGCCGATGGCCTGACCTTAAACTGTAAAAAAGATCGTTTGCAATTGGATGCTTCACCCTCTCAAAGTGCTTATAAATTTCCGTTACGTTTTCTATGGAGCGAGAAAAAAAATGGTAAGATTATTTCTTCTCCTAGCTTAGCTGCTGTAAATGTCATTCAGACAGGGGTTTACGAAATAAAGGTAACAGATGAGGTAACAGGCTGTGAATCGTCACTACCCGTTGAAGTTATTGGAGATTTTGTTAGACCTGGATTTAAACTACAAGATACCTTCGCGCTTTCTTGTCGTGTAAAGGAGATTTGGATGGTACCAACTGCCATTTTTCCTAGTACTGCCGAGTTTAAATGGATTCCACCTGCCGATTTAAAACCAATAATTAATGGAAATCAGCTGCTGGCAAAGGAAGTAGGAGTTTATAAACTGGTATTGACTCGGCTCGATAATGGTTGTACTTTTTCAGATTCTGCCCTTGTTTATTACGATAACAGACCCATTGGATTAAAATTAGAGGTACCGCTAACCTTAAACTGTTCCAGAACCCAAACATTAGTTACAGTAAAAGTACCTAGTAATCAGCCTTATAAATATTTTTGGTCAACGCTTGACGGTGAAATATATGGTTCACCAAATGGTTCTTCAACATTGGCTAAAAAGGAAGGTAACTACCAGGTAGTGGTCGAGGAAGTATCATCAGGATGCGTGGAAGAAGCTACAGTGAAAGTCATTTACTACGCTCCCAAAATTGATTCTATTCAATATAATATTATTCCTCCGGGTTGTTTGGGAGGTCCAAAAGGGGAGTTGAAAATAAATAAAATCTTTGGGGGTACTGCTCCTTTTTCCAGTTATTTAAGTAATAGTGGGTCATTACAAAGACTTGAGCTGACCTCTCCGGGACCTCAAACGTTAATACTTATTGATTCATTGGGTTGCAAGAAAGAATTTCCTTTTATAGTTCCAGCGCCAGAAATACCAAAGGTTACTCTTGGAAAGGATACAGTAATTATTGCTGGTGACAGTTTGGTATTAGGGAAAGAGGTTTCTGTTCTTTCAGGGGCAACCTATCGCTGGATCCCTTCACTGAATCAGGTAAATACAAAATCACCAATAATACAGGTTGCGCCGGTCGTCACAACCCTTTACAAATTAGAAGTGATTGCATCAAATGGATGTAAAGCAAACGATGCCATAAATATTAGAGTTACGCAAGATATTGAAGTTTTTATACCTAATGTTTTTTCACCTGATGGTGATGGAATAAATGATTTTTTTACCATTTTTGCATCCGATTTAATTGTAGAGATAACTTCTCTAAGGATTTACAATAGAACTGGAAATCTTCTTTTTGACGGAAAATCATTAATACCAAATGAAGAGTCCATGGGGTGGGATGGCAAACACAGAGGGGTTCCAATGAAGCCAGGGGTGTTTGTTTATCAGGCTTTGGTAAAACGTAGAGACGGAAAATTATTTCCTTTGCAAGGCACAATTACATTATTTAACTAACAACTTAAAGGTTACATGAGCATAGAAATAAATAAAAATCCCCTTTCATTGCAAAATATGACTCACTTTTACAAAGGTAAGGTAAGGGATGTTTATACTTTTGGTGACAGGATGATGTTAGTAGCTTCCGATAGAATTTCAGCATTCGATTATATTTTGCCTAAACCAATTCCGTTTAAAGGACAAGTTCTAAACCAGATGGCAGCTTATTTTTTGAAGAATGCCAGGGATATTGTTCCAAACTGGTTATTGGAGGTTCCTGCGCCAAATGCAGCTTATGGTCTGGCATGTGAACCCGTAAGAGTGGAAATGGTTATCAGAGGGTATCTCGCGGGTCATGCCTGGAGGGTTTATGCCAGTGGATTAAGAACTTTATGTGGGGTAACTTTACCTGAAGGACTAAAAGAAGGAGATAAATTGCCTTTCCCCGTTATTACGCCTACTACAAAGGCCGACGAAGGTCATGATGCAGATATATCAAGAGAGGAGATTTTAACCAATGCCATTGTTCCAAAGGAAATCTATGAGAAAATGGAGCGTTATACTCAGGCATTATTTGAAAGAGGCACTTCTTTAGCAGCCAGCCAAGGCTTAATTTTAGTGGATACCAAATATGAATTTGGTCTTTATAATGGGGAAATTTATTTGATCGATGAAATTCATACACCAGATAGTTCCCGGTATTTTTATGCCGATGGCTATGAGGAACGACAAAAATCGGGAGAAAGACAAACCCAGTTATCAAAGGAATTTGTGAGAGAATGGCTTATGCTGAATGGATTTCAAGGAAAAGAAGGTCAAAGCATCCCTGAAATGCCCGAAGATTTTGTTAACGAGGTCTCTGAAAGATATATTCAGCTTTTTGAAAAAATCACTGGATTGACCTTTGTTAAGTCGCCTGTTGAAAATTTAGAGCAAATTCTCAACGATTTTTTACATCGTAATTCTTCAGCAGGATAGTTGATTTTGCACAATTTTCATGAGCTGAAAGTGGCTACATCCACTTTTTAAAAAGTTTATTTATTCTTTCAGTTTGCCAAGAAGCTATAATTAATTATTTACAAAACACAGGATAACCTTAATTCATCCGGGTAAACAATTTATTTTACCCGGATGAATTACGATGTATATTATTTTATATAAATATTTACTTAGCCATATACTAATTATGATAAGCTGCATTGTGTGCTAAAGTTCCACCACATTTTGAACATGCAGTAGCTGTTCCAGCTCCACCTGCACAACCTTTTGCACAGGTATAATGCCATACGCCAAGGGCATTTTGTGCAGGTTCTGCCGTTGGTGTTGGTGTAGTTGCAGGATTAGGGGTAGGGGGAGCCTGGTTTTGAGCATCATTGGCATGAAAGGCCTGATTATGTAAATAGGCAGTTCCACATACCGGACAATTTCCTTGTGCAGGTCCACCACTTTTTTCACAATTATTTGGACAAATATAATGTTGTACACCTGCCATAGCGCCACTTACGGGCATTTGATTGGTATTCATCTGAGGGGAAGGTTGAGGTAAAGTTTGTGCTGCTTTTTCTCTTATGGCACGGTCATTATCGCAAGAATAAAAAGTTATACTCAAGAAAAGGATAAAAGAAATAGAGGTAAATTTCATAATAATCATTTAAAATTGGAAATTAAGGCTGTCCATCTAAAGGTAATATTTTATATTGATAGATAAATGTCCTTATGTTACATATTTAATCTTTTTTATTCCCAGTACAAGCCATTTATATTTTTTTAGGATATTCCTATTAACCAATGTCTCCAATTTGCTTTAATAGAGGGTTTATTATTAGAACAGATGTATCAAACAGGAATCTGGGGTAACTAGCCTTTAACAGCTTTAATAATAGGCCTTAGGGTAATTTTGCGAAATGAATGATTGGGCTATTTTTAGGAGTCTCCAAGCTGAAAAAACTATTTAGCGTTGCGGTAGGACTGAAAAAACCGCCATTACTCAGGTAAAAATAGCCTCCTTTTATTCCCCCATCAGCATCAATTCTATATTGTCGTCGTGCAATATCATCACCTGTGAATTTTGCTTTATTTAAAGCAGTCCAATTTCCATTTTCGTCAGCCATCCACTGATTTTGATACCTGACCTCCCTGTTTAAATAACCTAAATCATCTATAAAATTTTCCAGAAAAGAATGTGGTCTGGTATACCAGGTGTTAGTTTGAGGTCTTAAAAAACTAGCAATTAATTTCCATTGAGGATTTTCAGGGTCTTTAAAATAGGAAGTATAGGTGGTGTTTCCCAAGCCATCAGGTTCAATAGAGGTTAAAAATTGATAAGTAATCCCCGATTGCCATGGATAAATCAGGTAGCTTTGTCCTCCTGAACCTTCATTTCCAAATTCTCCGGTATAGACATTTTCTCCCTTTTTCAATAATTTAATTTTTTGATTTTCAGGTATTTCTTTGGGATTATCTGTAGGAAAAGGACTCCATACGGAAAATAAGATTCGTCGTTCTTGTTGACTGTTCACTTGAATTCCAAAATACCCTTCTTTGAATCCATTGGACATAAAATAGGAACCTATTGGGTCTTTACCTTTTGGAATAGTCATTTCATTATAAAACCATTTCATCTTTGCATTTTCAGGCATTTCGTAAGACAAATGTACGGAGGGGCCTCTTCTTCCCCAGTAGAATCGCTGATCTATATTATCTTTAACAAATTTGAAATCGTCTTGCCCCTGATAATAAATCTTCAAATTTTTAATTTTAGGAAAAGGTGCATTCCCTTTTATATTTCCTTTGAAATAAACGATATTATAACCCTTTTTAAATGGGAAGGAGCCCACTTTTAATATTTTGTCAGAGGAATTTTTGAGATTAATGGTTTTCACCTTTCCATCATTAACCCAAACATCGATTTTATTTTTTGATGGAATTTCTGTTAATTCCAGCGAAAGAGTAATCTTTTTTTCGGAACCTGAAAAAATATAGGTACTCCAGACGCTTTCAGTAGAAGTCCAGGTTTTAATTCCATCTTTGTCCAATAATTCTAAATTTGCTCCTTTTGTTTGAAAGGTATTCCCACCTATTGGCACTTCAATAGATAATAAAGGATTTAATTTTTGAATAAAAAACAGAGAAAAAATATAAAGGAATGGGAGTGTTACTATTTTCATATTGAAGGGAAATTGGTAGGTTCAGTTATTTCTTTTTAGTTGATTGTTCTGCCACCCTAAAAAGGACTATTTTAATTATTAAGTTTAGTGGAAGAGGTTGCCTAACTGGAAACTGAATGGCACCTTTAGAGGTTTTATAGGCTAATAATTCTTCCGAAAAATAACGGATAGCCGCAGGTCCAGGGTAAAATCCAATATGGTTTTTAAAAGCAGCAAAATGTACCAGATTCCCATTTAAAACAAAAGTAGGCATGGCATATTTGATGTCTTCAGTAGCCTCGGGTGCTGCCGTCGATATCGTTTCCCACATTTGAATTAGTAAATTCTGATATTCAAGCTCAAATTCACTAATGTAATCCCCTATATTCTTCGCATTAGACGCTCTCATACCAATGTGGTCTGATGTAGAATTTCTTGAAGAGCTTCTTTCTGGGATATATTTAGTGGCTGCAGTGGGCTTCTAACATGGCCACCTTTATAGCCTAATAGATCGGCTGTAAATTTTAGACCTGCAACGCCAAAAGTGGCTGTAATAGCTTGATTTACAGGGTATAGTAATCGATAAAGTTTTTCAGCTTCCTGCCAGTTACCCTGATTTACCAGGGATTGGATTTGAAAACATTCAGCAGGAAAAATATTTGCCAGCGCCATGATACCCCCTTTTATCCCGAGTGTTAAAGCTGGATACCAAAGGGCTGCAGTTCCAACTAATAAATTAAAGTCTTCATTAAGGATAGATTGATATTGTATTAACTGGCCTATATTACCTGCACTATCTTTCATTCCTATAATATTAGGGTGATCTTTAAGTGCTGCTAATAAATGATTGCTTACGTTTACATGTGCAAATTTAGGTACATTATATATTAAAACAGGAATGTCAACGGCATCAGCAATTTTTAAAAAATGCTGCGCTAAAGCCGCATCAGACATATTTCCCAAATAATAAAATGGAGTGAGAATGAGCGCCGCTTTTGCCCCTCTTTCAGCCGCTTTTTGCGTTAATGATATGGTTTCCTGCGTTGATTCCATGCCAGTACCAGCAATTAATAGCCTGTCCTGGGGCACTACTTCTGCTGTTTTTTCAATGAGTAGAAGTTTTTCGCTTTCAGTTAAATAGGCTGCTTCGCTATTGGAACCAAGAACAAGATAACCAGAAAGAGGTGCCGCATTCCAGCGCTCCATATTAAACAAATGCCCCTCGATATCTAATTGACCATCTGCTTTGAAAGGAGTAAGCATTGGTGGATAAACACCTACTATAGATAAATTCATCTTTTTTTATCGAATATACAATGATAGCGTTAAAATTTAAAAAATATCCTGGTACTTATTACAAAAAGGATATTATATTGGGGAAGAATTGCCTCACAAACCTTAAGATGTTAACTATTGGAATAATTCGGGAGGGTAAAAACCCACCTGACAATCGCGTTGTATTGAATCCAGTTCAATGTAAATGGGTATCAAAATCTTTCCCTGTAAAAATAAGGGTGGAATCTTCCAAAACCAGATGCTTTTCAGATTCCGAATATGAAAAGGAAGGGATTGAAGTTACTTCCGATATAAGTGATTGCGATGTTTTAATTGGCATTAAAGAGGTTCCAATCTATCATTTAATTGAAAATAAAACATATTTATTTTTTTCTCATACAATTAAAAAACAACCATCGAATAAAAAACTATTACAAACAATTATAAATAAAAATATTGAATTAATTGATTTTGAGCTGATTACAGATGATGATAAACAAAGGCTTATTGCATTTGGAGAGTTTGCGGGAATGGTAGGTGCTCATAATGCACTACTCACCTGGGGGAACCGAACCAAGCAATTTTCGTTACCAAGAATGTATCAGCTGAAAGACTATCAGGATTCATTAAATAGTTACAAAAATTTAAAATGGCCGACTGTTAAAATTGTTTTAACAGGAACAGGTAGGGTAGGGAATGGTGCTGCCAGGGTTTTAACAGATATGGGAATAAAAAAAGTGGATGTCCCTTCTTTTTTAAATCATTCTTTTGATGAACCTGTATTTGTTCAGCTAAAGAGTGCAGATTATTTGATTAATAAAGATGGTAATTTATTTAGTACAGATCATTTTCATCGTTTTCCATCTCAATACAACGTCAACTTTAAGTCATTTACAGAAAAGGCGGATATTTTTATCAACGGTATTTACTGGAATTGTGATGCACCAGCTTTCTTCACTAAAGAAGATATGTTAAATAATTCTTTTCGCATAAAAGTAATAGCCGATTTAACCTGCGATCTGGCACCCGTCAGTTCAGTTCCGTCAACACTTAAAGCAAGTACTATTGAAAATCCAATATATAGTTACCTGCCTGCGTCTAATGAAATATCATTTCCACACGACATTAATGGAGTGGATGTAATGGCTATTGATAATCTGCCAAATGAGCTTCCCAGAGATGCATCTACGGAATTTGGAAAGAGATTTATTTTAAATGTATTACCTGATTTATTAGCAGGTAATACACATAAAATCGAAAGAGCTACCATAGCAAGAAAAGGGGCATTGAAGCCAGCCTTTTCTTACTTGGAAGATTATATCAAAGATTAATTTATTCTAAAACAAAAACCTCTTCTGCAGTTAGTCTGCCATTGTCTTTAGCCTCAATTTTAAATTCAACTCTGTCACCAATTCTAAGCTCCTCAAAATCAAAGTCTTTTAAGCTTGAGAAATGGAAGAATACATTATCAGGCGGGTATTTAATGAAACCATAACCATCTTTAATAGATAAGACAATACTTTCAAATCTATCGGTATCCAGCTGAATGATATCATCATGGTCTTCCAGATTAATTGGAGGAGGAATAATAATGGGTTCAGAAGGTTCCAATGGTTTTGTTCCAAATGCCTTATCGAACTGTTAGGAACGAATAATCGATTTAGGTCAAATTCATTTTCAGCCAGATCGTCGATTATTTCGTGCATAGGCAGAGAATAAGTTACCTCTTCCAATAAATCCTGTGAAGTTCTGGTACTGAACCTATGTCCTTCTTCGTCAGTATATTCAAAATCCCAGCTCAAAAGAATGGTATGTTTTCCCATACCATTGAGTTTACGCATCAAAGGAACATAATCACTGTCGGAACCAACCAAAACGACCACATCGAAATGATTATTGAAAGCCATTTCAATGGCCTCTAAAGAAAGCCATACATCAATACCCTTTTCTTGTCTTCTTCCGTTAATGATCTTTACAGGTAAATAATGTGAAACGATCCCTTCTCCCATTAGGATATCGTCAAAAACTCGTTCATAGTAAAGCAAATTACCTCTTTGGCTTGCCTCACTCGCACTTAATCTGCCTCTAAAATAATGAGAATCAACGACCCTACAAAGACGAACCTCCTTGTCTTCGAGTTGACTAATTTGTTGCCTAATATATTCATGAAGTCCCTTTAAACTTAATCGACTTCTTCTATCATGAACATAATGATAATAATTACTTACGTGCAGGAAATAATTTCCGTCGTAAAAAACACCAATGCGGGTTAGATTAGTAGACCCATTTGCAGCAGCAGCCATTTTAAATAATTTAGGGTTTTGGATAGTTGTTTTCAGCCGTTATAAAAAAAAACACCCTGTTTGCATAATTTTATCTTTAATCATATATTTAAATTTTTAAAATCAAAGATTTTTCAGCAATTGGAAGGGTAAAACCAAATTTAAATTTCACTCTTTTTCTTAAGGAAAG
>Ga0209298_10002446_pt1 | contig 11537 bp, 10 predicted proteins | sample S_140806_EF_Meta_FD_187325 | JGI IMG/M metagenome (GOLD analysis project Ga0209298, IMG submission 187325) | Freshwater microbial communities from Lake Simoncouche, Canada to study carbon cycling - S_140806_EF_MetaG (SPAdes) (version 2) | ecosystem: Environmental > Aquatic > Freshwater > Lake ...
CACGAAGCCCTCGTGCACCCCGGCCTCTCGCGACTTCCGAACGCCAAAAACGTCCTCATCCTCGGCGGAGGCGATGGCCTGGCCGCCCGCGAGGTGCTGCGCTACCCGCGCATTGAAAGCGTCACGCTCGTCGATCTCGATCCAGCCATGACGCGGCTGTTTGCCACCAACGAACTGCTCACCTCGCACAATCAAAACGCCCTCACCAGTCCCCGTGTCAAGGTCGAGAACGCCGATGCCTTCATCTGGCTCGGAGAGCAGAGAGGTCCTTTCGACTTCGTCATCATCGACTTCCCCGATCCGTCGAATTTCTCCCTCGGCAAGCTCTACAGCACTACCTTTTACCAGCGACTCCGCCGCAGCATGAGCCCGGAGGCCGCCCTCGTCGTGCAAAGCACCTCGCCCTTCGTCGCCCGAAAATCCTTTTGGTGTGTCGATGCCACCCTGCAAGCCTCCGGTCTACACACCGAGCCGTATCACACCTTCGTGCCCAGCTTTGGTGAATGGGGCTTCATCCTCGCCTCCCACAAGCCACTCAGCGCCCCCGCCTCTCTCCCGGAGGGCCTGCGTTTCATCAACGAAGAAACCCTCGCCCAACTCCCCCGCTTTCCGCCCGACATGGCCCGCCTCACCACCGAAACCAACCACCTCAGCAACCAAGCCCTCGTTCGCTACTTCGAGGAAGAATGGGCGCAGTGAGTAACGGCGACGTTCAAGGAGCGGGACTTGCCAAGTCCCGGCATGGCGTGGGGGCACTTGGCGAGTGCCTCTCCTTGGTCACTTCCGCATGAGATACGCGAAGAAGTCCTTCAAATCGGCGTCGCTCATGCCCGCGGTCATACCCTCGGGCATGAGGGAAATGGGGAAGGCTTCGAGTTTCTCGATGTCGGTCTGCTTGATGGCGGTTTTGTTGCCGGCGAGGTCTTTGAGGACGATGCCTTGGGCGTCTTGGGCATCCATGAGGCCGGTGAGCATCTGACCGCCTTTGGTTTTCACGATGTAGGTGCCGAAGCCTTCGCGGATTTCGAGGCTGGGGGTGAAGAGGTTGTCGAGCCAGAAGTCGGCGTTGCTGCGGTCGTAGCCGGTGAGCTCGGGACCGATCTTGCCGCCTTCGCCGAAGAGGCTGTGGCAGACAGCGCAGCGGGCGGTGAATTGCCGTTTGCCCTTCTCGGCATCGCCGAGGCCGGTTTTGAGCACGGCTTTGATGCGCTCGACTTCGCGTTTCTTCTCCGGCGTGGGTCCGGTGGCAAGTAGGCCTTTCCAGTGCTTTTCGATGCTCGCGTCGATCTCCGCGTCCTTGTGCAGGCTGAGCTGGCGGACGATGTCGATGGTGAAATGCTTGGCAGGCACTTTCCATTCGTTGACGAAGTTCACGAGCACCTGGGCCCATTCTTTGCGTCCGGCCATGACGCGCAGGGCGTCCTCGCGCAGGGCTTTGTCGCCCGCGATTTGGCCTTCCCAACCGAGCAGGAGGGCCTCAGGCAGGCGTTTGTCGTCAAATTTGGCTGCGGCCTGCAACATGCCGCGTTTGAGGCTCGGAGCCGCGCTGGACTTCAAAATCAGCAGCATGGGTATCACGGCCTCTTGCTTGCCGAGTTCGGCCAACGTCTTCGCTATGGCGATTCGGGCTGTATTCGTTGCTTTGGTGTCGGAAAGCAGTTTGAGGGCCTTCGCGAGCGCTTCGGCGTTTCCACTGCGCAACGCGAGTGTGAGGTCACCGCCGCTTTGCTTCGCCATGTAGTCGTTGAGGGCCTTGGTGAGCGAATCCGGCAGTTTGGGCATCTCCGCGCCTTCAAAGGCGGAGGCGATGCCCGCGATGAATTTGCCGCGCAGGGCTTCGTCGTTGGTGAGTGCGAGCAGATCGGCGCAGGAGTTGAGGTTTTCTTCGCCACCGGCCAGCGCATAACGTTTGGCGAGCTTTTCGGCGAGATGGTCGCGAAAGAGTTTGGTGGCAAGAAAGGCGGGGTCGGCTTTGAGGTAGGTGAAGACGGCTTCGCGCTCTTTTTCAGCTTTCGATTCGAGCGCCCACCACGCGAGGAGCGGAAGGTGGCCGCTTTCGTCTTCAATGCCGCCAGCTCGCAGAAGAGCGAGAGCGCCTGCATTCGGCAGTTTCTTTGCTGAGGCAAGGATTTGAGCACAGACTTCCAGATTCTTTTCTTCGCCGAGAGGTGGCAGGATTTGCTTCTCTCCAGCCATCCTCCAAGCCCAGCGACGGATGTAAGGATCGCTTGAGGTGGTGGGCAGCTCTTTGACGGCACCGAGCGCATCGAGTGACCAGATTGACTCGATTGACGTTGGTGACTGAGCGAGCTTGGGGGCGAGGTCTTGGAGGTTTCGCCAGCCGATTTCGAGAACGGCTTGTTTGCGGAACCACTCATTCGCGTGGCTCAAATACCCGAGAAGCTCCTCACCACTCGCCTTGCTCAAATCGAAGGGTTTCATCTTCGGCTCACCACTCGCGGGACGCACGCGGTAGATGCGGCCGCTGGTTTTGTGCCAGTCATCGACGGGGCTGACGTGGCTGAGGCGCGTATCATACCAGTCGGCCATGTAGAAGCCGCCGTCGGGGCCGACGCCGGCCCAGACGGGGCGGAACCAGCGGTCGGGGGTGGTGATGAGTTGCTCTTCATCCTTGGTGCGGAAGGTGGAGCCGTCGGGGAGGCGCTCGCTGACATAGACGAGGTTGTGCAGGGCGTTCGGGGCGATGATTTTTCCCTCGTAGGCGCTGCCGAGCAGGCCGCCTTCATAAATGGTGAAGGCTTGGGGGAAGCGTTTGTTATCGCCCTCATGCCGCATGTGCTCGAACCAGCCGAAGGCATACGGATTGGTGAGCGGGCCGTGTTTGCCCCAGCCTTTGATGCCGTAGCTGCCCTGCTCGTAATGCATGCCGCGTGTGGCGCCGTTCGTGCCGGAGAAGAGGCGGCCTTTGCTGTCGAAGTCGAGGCTGAAGGTGTTGCCCCCACCTTCGGCGTAAATTTCGAAGCTCTTCTTCTTCGGATGGTAGCGCCAGATGCACTGGCCTTCCCATTTCACGTTCTTGGTGTTGGCGCTGCTGACGTTGCCGGTGGTGGTGCTGCCGTTCGCGCCGTAAAGCCAGCCGTCCATGCCCCATTGCAGGCTGGTGGCGACGCTGTGGGTGTCTTCGAGGCCGAAGCCGCTGAGCTCGACCTCGGGATCGCCATCCGGTTTGGCATCAAAGTCGGCATCGGGATAGCTCAGGAGGTAAGGCGGATTCAGCACCCAGATGCGGCCCATGCCATGCAGCGCGGCGCTGGCGATGTTCAGGCCGGTGATGACGTCCTCGTGCTTGTCGTAAAAGCCGTCGCCATCGGTGTCTTCGAAGACGGTGATCTTGTCCGCGCCTTTTTCGCCACGAGGTGGCGGCAACGGCACTTTGTCGAACTTCGCGCGGAGGTGCTGGTCGTAGCTGACGATCTTCAATCCGGCGGGAAACTGGTATTGGCGATACATGGTGACCCACATGCGGCCTTTGCTGTCCCAGCTCACATAAAGCGGCTGCTCGACGACCGGTTCGGACGCCATGAGGTCGATGGCGACATCGCTGCGCAGTTTGAATTTCTTCACCGCCTCCGCCGCGGGCGTGGGTGGTGTGTCGTCACGCATCACACCGCGGCCTGGGCGTGTCTCCATGATCTTTTTGACCGCTTCGTTGCCGGCGGGGCCGGTTTGAGGGAAGGCAGAAGCGGAAAGGACGAAAAGGACAAAAGGAACGCGGAACATGGTGACAATACGAAGAAGACGGCGGCGGCCTTGTGCGGTGAAGAGGTACTTTCCTGTCATTCGTCTGGGAAGAGGCTTTTCTCCTTGGCTGGCGAGGCTTCGGCAGGAGCGGCGCTCTTGGTAGAAGGCAGCGGGGCACTTGGGTGATGCCACCAGTGCCAGACCACGACGCCCAGCAGGAGGGCGGTGAAAAGTCGGATGCTGCCGGGACTGGACATGCGGCAAGGAAAAGTCCCGGAAGCATGCAAACGCAAGCTGCGCCTTGTCTGCCAGGCCGTTTTCGCTGAGATGGCGGCATGGATGTACTCACCACCTCTGCCGAAAACCATCTTGCCGAAGCTTTGCGCCTGCTGCGCGGCCTAGTGGAGATCAATAGCTTCACCGCGAATGCCGCAGGGGTGAATCTCGTGGCCGAAAAGACGGCGGAGATGTTTGCGGAGCTGGGTTTCGAGGCGGAATTCTCGCCGTGTGCCACCGAAGGAACGGGCAACCATGCGTTTCTGCGTCGTCGCGGCGCTGGCGGTGATCCGGTGGTGCTGGTGACGCACTCGGACACGGTGTTTCCCGCTGAGGAGGAGATCAAAAACGACTTCAAATGGGATGAGCGACCTGCCGAAGGTCGCATCTACGGCCCCGGCGTGATCGACAACAAAGGCGGCACGCTTCTCATTTGGATGATCCTGCGCCTGCTGAAGGAAAAGAGGCCGGAGGTGTTTGATCGCACGCATTGGCTGATCGCCTCGAACGCGGCGGAAGAGATCACAGGCGCGGATTTTGCCGAGCAGACGGCGACACGCTGCGGTGGGAAGGCGAAGGCCATTCTAGTCTTCGAAGGCGGCCCGGTGGATGTGCGTGGCTGGCACCTCGTCAGCTCGCGCAAAGGTCGCAGCACCTGGAAGCTAAGTGTAGAAGGCAGGGCGGCGCATGCGGGCTCGCAGCATGGTGCGGGCATCAATGCCATTGATGCGCTGGCTTTGGCGCTGCCATCCATCGCCGCATGGACGAACGCGGCGGAGGAACGCACCGTGAACATCGGCCACATCGGCGGTGGCACGGTGGTGAACCGCGTGCCGCATGAAGCGATGGCCGAATGGGAATGCCGCGCAGTGACGCCGGCAGCGCTGGCGGCGGCGGATGCGTTTTTTGCCAGCCTGAGCGGTCAAGCGGCAAATGGAGCCACCCTCAAAGCGGAACGCAGCGGACATACCTCACCCTGGCCGGGCGGTGATGAGGTGGAGACGATGTTCAAGCACTGGCAGGCCGCCGCAGCTGAAATCGGCCTCACCGCCATCTCGGTGCCTCGCGGAGGCCTGAGCGATGCGAATCACCTCTGGCATCTCGGCCCCACGCTGGATGGTTTGGGGCCATGGGGAGCGAATGCGCATTGCTCCGAACGCAGCGCGGATGGCTCGAAGCTGCCGGAATACCTGGAAACGTCCTCGCTGGTGCCAAAGGCAGTCATGAATGTGCTGGCGTTGGAGAGTATGCTCGGAGGTGGAGTGAGGGAGTAGTGGAGTGGTGGGCCTTTGATTTTCATCACTCCAGCTCACCCGTCACGACGCAGTGCCCTTCGTTTTCCGCAGCAACTTGATACCCTCGACGCGCATCGTCTTGTCCACGGCCTTGCACATGTCGTAGATGGTCAGCGCGGCGATGCTGACGGCGGTGAGGGCCTCCATCTCGACGCCCGTAGGCGCGGTGGTGAGGGCGGTGGCGGTGATGCGAATGGCTTTGGCCTGCACGTCAAAATCCACCTGCACCTTGGCGAGCGGAATTTGATGGCAGAGCGGGATGAGGAGCTGTGTTTGCTTCGCCGCCTGGATGCCGGCAATGCGGGCGACGCAGAGCACATCGCCCTTCTTGAGGCCGTTTTCTCGGATGAGGCGGATCGTGGCAGGTTGCAGCACGATTTTACCCGTCGCCACGGCCTCACGGCGCACGGCTGGCTTGGCGGAGATATCGACCATGGAGGCCTGGCCTTGGCTGTCGAGATGGGTGAGCTTGCGTGGCATGGCATTAACCTCCAATGGCGATCATGCGACGGTTGGGCTGGTAGTTGTGGCGGAAGTCGTGCTCCTTCGGCTTGCGGGCGACGACACTTCGGAAGAAGTCCGCCAGTTCCGCATCGCTGCATCCGGCACGCAGGACGGCGCGGAGATCGAATTCGAGATAGCTGCCCAGGCAGGGGCGCAGCTTGCCATCGGAGGTGAGGCGGAGCTTGTTGCAACTCTCGCAGAAGTGCAGATTCGTCATCGCGCCGATGAAGCCAATGCGCTGGCCAGTGGCCGACACGCGATGATACAAAGCAGGGCCGTTCGTTTTGAAATCGGGTTCCTCGATGAGCGGGCCGGTGGTCTGCTCGACGAGTCGCTTCGCGATGGCCACGGGCAGGAAATTGTCCTCGCTGAGCACCTCCTGCGTGCTCACGGGCATCAGCTCGATGAAGCGCAGCAGCGCGTTCTTTTTCGCCGCATACTCGACGAGGGCGGGCAGCTCACGCTCGGTCTGGTTTTTCATGAGCACGCAGTTCAGCCGGATGGATTCAAAACCCGCGTCGATAGCCGCGTCGATGCCTTCCAGCACACGCGGGAGCAGATCGCGGCTGGTGGTGCGCTGGTAAGCTTCCCGGTCGAGCGAATCGAGCGAGACATTGGCCGTGCGGACTCCGGCGCGGACGAGTTTTTCCGCCAGTGTGAGGCCGTGATCCATTTTGGCGAGTAGGGTGCCATTGGTGGAGATGCCGACCCCTTCGATGCCGGGGATTTTCGTGAGTTCACCGCAAAAATCCGCGATCCCCGGACGCGTCAGCGGCTCACCCCCGGTCACGCGGATGCGCTTGATGCCCAGCGTCGTGCCAACACGCACCACGCGGACCATTTCCTCGTAAGTCAGCGTTTCGTCCTTCGCAAACCAGGCCTGCTCCTCCTCCGGCATGCAGTAACGGCAGCGCTCGTTGCAGCGATCCGTGACGGAGACGCGTAAATACGAGATGCGATGGCCGAAGAGATCTTCCATGAGTGTTTGTGAAGGCGGGCATTCAGCTAAAGCCCGCGTTGGGAGACGCTTCAAGCCGGGAATTCCGCTTCCCAACGATCTGTGAAGAGAAAAAGGGTTGCCCCGGTGGCAGGCATTCGATAAGCACGCCGCCTGCATGAGCATTGACGGTATCCACAAAAAAGTCATCGAACTTCTTCTCGCCGAACCCTCCCACGGATCGTGGGGGATGTATCTGGACATCGGTGCCGGCCGCGGCTCGCTCATCGCGAAGGTGAAATCCAAACTCGGTGTCAAATCGTGCGCCTGTGACTACACCGATACGCTCATGCAAATCCCCGGCCAGAGGGTGGACATCGCCAATCTGAATCACGAGCCCCTGCCCTATCCCGATGCCACCTTCGATGTCGTGACCGCCACAGAGGTGATCGAGCATCTGGAGGACTTCCGCCAAGTGGTGCGGGAGATTCATCGAGTGCTGAAGCCCGGCGGCGTGTGCATCCTGAGCACACCGAACATCCTGAACCTCAATTCGCGCCTGCGTTTCCTGTGGTTCGGATTCTGGAACCTCTTCGGCCCGCTTCCAGTGAAGCACAGCGCCCTCTATTCGACCGGCGGCCACATCAATCCCGTGTCGTGGTTCTATGTGGCGCATGCCTTGCTCGATGCAGGTTTCCCCTCTGCCAGCCCGCACATCGACCGCGTGCAGCGTTCCTCGCTGCCCAAGCTCTTGTTTCTCTTTCCGCTCATCAAGTTCTTCGGTTTCCTCGCCATGCGTCGTGAACGGGTGCGCTACAAGACGCTCGATGAGGCCAATGAGCCGCTCGTAAGCGCCATGAACAGCTATGAAATGCTGGTGGGCCGCACGATCATCGCCAAGGCCGTGAAGACCCTCTAAGGGGAGGCTGTTGTGACCTTCCTTATCACTCCTCGTTTCGTGAGTGAAAATGGTACGCAGGGAGGGGATCGAACCCTCGACCAATTGGTTAAAAGCCAACTGCTCTACCGCTGAGCTACCTGCGCATTCCGCTGAAGGGCCGCGTATGTACACGCGATTCACCGGCGTGCAAGCCGGAAGATCATTCCAAAACAAGAAGCTTCCAAAACACCGAGCAGGGGCCAGACCGGGCAGAAGAAGGTTGTCGGAGGCACGATGTGAGTGTTTGTTCGCCCGCTCATGAGCCAAGAACGCACCGCCAAGATCCACCGCAGGACCGCCGAGACGGACATCGCCATCGAATTAAACGTCGATGGCTCCGGCAAGGCGCAGATCGACACCGGCATCCCCTTTTTCGACCACATGCTCACGCTTTTTACGAAGCATGGGCTGTTTGACCTCAATGTGAAAGCGGTGGGCGACATCGCGGTGGATTACCACCATACCGTGGAGGATGCGGGCATCGTGCTGGGCCAGTGCTTCCGCGAGGCGCTGGGGAACAAGGCAGGCATCACCCGCTACGGCTTTTTCCTTCTGCCCATGGATGAAACGCTCGCAGAGGTGGCTCTCGACCTCAGTGGACGCTCATTTTTGAGCTACCACGCTCCTGAACGCGTGGAGGCCATCGGCGGCGTGAACCGCTTCAGCTACCAACTCGTGGAGGAATTCCTCCGCGCCTTCTCCTCCAGCTTGCTGGCGACTTTGCATGTGGAAATTCGTCGCGGTCGCGATGCGCATCACATGGCGGAGGCTATTTTCAAAGGTCTCGCCCGTGCTCTGGACGCCGCCACACGTCTCGATCCACGCGTCACCGGCATCCCCAGCACGAAGGACGTTCTCTAACGATGAAACTGGGAGTGCTTGATTACGGCGCGGGGAATCTGCGCAGCGTGCTAAATGCTTTTGCGGCCATCGAAACTCACGCGGAGCTCGTCACGGGGCCAGCTGATTTCGATGGCATCGATGTGCTCGTTTTCCCCGGCCAGGGTGCCTTCGGGGATTCGGTGCGTATTTTGAAGGTACGCGGCCTTTGGCAGCCTCTCAAGGACTGGCTGGCAGCGGGCAAACCCTACTTCGGCATCTGTTTGGGTTATCAATTGCTGTTTGAAAGCAGCGAGGAATCTCCCGGCGTGGAAGGTCTCGCAGTCGCGAAGGGTATCGTGCGAAAGTTTGATCCGGCCAGCGGCCTCAAAATTCCTCACATGGGCTGGAACGTGGCGCAGTGGGCTCCTGAGCACGCTGCCATCTGGGAAGGCCTGCCAAACCCCACCCACGTCTATTTTGTGCATTCCTATTACCCCGAGGTGCAGGATGAATCGCTGGCGCTCTGCCGCACGGACTACGGCACGAGCTTCATCAGTGGGATCGCCAGGAGGAATCTCATCGCGGTGCAGTTTCACCCAGAAAAAAGCCAAGAGGCCGGCCTCACCCTGCTGCGCCATGCGGTGAAGGTGCTCGCCGCCTCTGCCTAACCTCCCCTGCCCCGTCATGAGCGATCTCGCCGAACGACTCCAGGCCATTCGCGAACGCCTCCGCACCGCCTGTGAGCGTTCTGGACACGAGCCAAGCGCCGTGGAGCTTCTCGCCGTCTCGAAGACCTTTCCCATTGAGGCCATCCGCGAAGCGATGGAGGCCGGACAGCTTCTTTTTGGCGAAAACAAAGTGCAGGAGGTGCTGGCAAAAGTACCCGCGCTGCCCTCAAACCTGCGCTGGCATCTCATCGGCCATTTGCAGTCGAACAAAGTGCGCAAAGTCCTCCCGCTCGTCGAGGCGGTGCATAGCGTGGACTCGCTCGATCTGGCCCGTGACATCCAGCGCATCGGCGGTGAACTGGGGTTGTTTCCCAAGGTGTATCTCGAAGTGAATCTGGCCGCAGAAAGCACGAAGCATGGGTTCAAGCCCGCCGACCTCCATGCAGGCGCTCTTGATGCGCTCTATGAGATGGACCGCCTGCACATCCAGGGCCTCATGTGCATCCCGCCCTTTGATCCGATGCCGGAGAAGACGCGGCCCTATTTTGCCAGCCTGCGCCAGCTCCGCGATGAACTTGAAAAACGCGGCGGAGCACCTCTGCCGAAGCTCTCGATGGGCATGAGCCACGATTTCGAGGTGGCCATCGAAGAAGGGGCCACCATTGTCCGCGTGGGCAGTGCCCTCTTTGGCGAGCGGACCTACTCCAAAGCATGAGCGAGCCGGTGACAGCCCAGCGGGCCGATAAATGGCTGCATCATGTGCGAGTTTTTAAAACCCGCTCCCTCGCCACCCAAGCCTGTGCCAAAGGGAATGTGACACTCGGCGGCCAGGGCGTGAAAGCCTCGCGTGATTTGCGGCCGGGCGATGTGATCGAAATCGTTCGCGGCGATCTGCGGCTTCGGCTCAAAATACTCGGTGCCCCTGCTCAGCGACTCAGCCCGCCGGGCGTGGCGGCGTTTTGCGAAAACCTCACGCCCCTCGAATGGATTCACAAAGCCTCTGAAGCTCGCCGCGAGAAAAAACTCATCACGCCACCGGAGCACGAGCAGATCACCAAACCGAATAAGAAACAACTCCGCGAGCTGCGAGAGTTCTGGCAGGCGCAACACGGTGAGTGAGGAGGCCATGGAGTGACGGAGTGTTGGAGGATTGCGATTTGCCAGAAGCCCATTACTCCCATACTCCAACACTCCAGCACCCCGTTCTTTCCATGCTCACCGATTACCACACGCACACGCCGCTTTGTCTTCACGCTGAGGGAAACCCCGTGGACTACGCCCGGCATGCGCAGGCTATCGGCCTTGCCGAGATCGGTCTTTCGGATCACAACCCGATGCCGGAGATCTATGACAACTGGCGCATGCCCCTGAGTGATCTGCAGCGTTACTTTGAACTCGTGCAGGAGGCCCGTGAGGCCCTGCCGGACTTCCCCATCCGCCTCGCTCTCGAGTGCGATCACCTCGAAGGCTATGGCCAATGGATCGATGAGACCACTCGAATGGCCGAATGGGATTACCTCATCGGCAGTGTCCACTACATCCACGACGGCATCGCGGTGGATGATCCGAAGCACGTCTCGCGCTGGCAGAGTGCGGCGGATATCGAGCACATGTGGGGCATGTATTGGAAGCTCTACGAGCAGATGATCCGCACGCGGCAGTTCGACTTCCATGCGCACCCTGATCTCGCGAAGCGCTTCGGCCTGCGGCCCGCCGGTGATCTGCGCCGTTACTACGAACCGGTCATCCAGGCGCTGGTCGATACCGCTGGCGTGCTGGAAGTGAGCACCGCTGGCCTGCGCAAAGATGTGCGGGAGATTTATCCGGCCCGCGAGATGCTGGAGATGGCCTTCAGCGCCAGCGTCCCCATCGTCATCAATTCCGATGCGCATCTGCCCACCGATGTCGGCGTGGATTTCGATAAGGCGCTCGCCCTCGTGCGCAGCGTGGGCTACACGACGACGCTGCGCTTTGAAAAACGGAGGCGGAAGGTCGTGCCGTTGCCGGGGCACTGGCCTCTTCCATAAGGTAGTTGGCATACCAGTTGCGAGATGAGCCGGCGGTGTTACAGCCTCGCCCGCGATGAAATTCAGCCTCCTTGCTCTTCTCTATGCCGCTTTGCCGATCAGCGTCATCGCCCAGGTCGTGGAACCTGCGATGCCAAAGGCTCCCGAGCCGATCGAATCCATCCTGCGCCTCCAGCTCTTCCTCGATGGAAAGCTCTTCGGCCCAGGCAAGGTGGACGGACGCCCCGGCGAATTCACCACCAAGGCGCTGAAGCGTTATCAAAAAGCCAACGGCATGCCCGAGACCGAGATCGATGCTCATTCGCTCGATCTGAGCAGCCTCGTCGAGCTTTACACGACCTACGCGATCCGGCCTGACGATCTGAA
>Ga0209298_10002449_pt1 | contig 11533 bp, 13 predicted proteins | sample S_140806_EF_Meta_FD_187325 | JGI IMG/M metagenome (GOLD analysis project Ga0209298, IMG submission 187325) | Freshwater microbial communities from Lake Simoncouche, Canada to study carbon cycling - S_140806_EF_MetaG (SPAdes) (version 2) | ecosystem: Environmental > Aquatic > Freshwater > Lake ...
CGGTTTTGATGGCCTTGTCTTCTATTGTTGTTCTACCCGAAGCAGACAAAGTGCTGCAGCGCAATCCAATGTTCCAGTTGGATCAGCTCAAGCCCATTGCTCGGTTTACAGCGGATCCCACCGTACTTGTAGTCCGCGCAGATAGCCCATGGAAGACCTATGCTGAATTTGTTGCGTATGTCAAAGCTAACCCAGCTAAGATCTCGTTTGGCTCTTCGGGTAACTACGGCACCATGCATGTACCGATGGAACAACTTAAAGCGGCAACATCAACATTCATGTTGCATGTCCCATACACAGGCGCAGCTCCTGCTGTGATGGGTTTGCTTGCAGGGCAAATTGAAGCACTGTCTACTGGGCCTGCCAGCGTGGTGCAGCAAATCAAAGGAGGCAAATTGCGCGCATTGGCACATTGGGGCGATGGGCGCTTAAGCAGCTTGCCCGATGTACCTAGTTTGAAAGAGTTAGGTGTGCCGATTGCATACGCCCAGTGGTCTGGCTTGTTTGTTCCAGCCAGTACACCCGCACCAGTAGTAGAAAAACTCCGCCAAGCCGCCAAGTTTGCAGCGCAAGACGCCCGCGCTAACCAAGCTATGGCAGCAGCTGGCACCTCGTTTATGTTTCAAGACTCACCTGAGTTTGAACGCTATGTGACAGGGGATGCCAAGGATATGGCGAAGTTGGTACAGAGGATTGGGAAGGTGGACTAACTTATTTTCGGAAATAGCTTCCACAATCTTTAAATATTAATACATTTTATTTAATTTATATCTATAATTCGATGGAATTTAATTTTATGCAGTAACAATTTTTTATTTTTTGTAGTTACAATTTATATGCTGACTGTTATCGAATCACCTGTTTTCATCGAGTGGTCAGCAAAAGTTTGGAGTGCCGACGAGCGCTCAGAGTTTATTGACTGGATTTCTCAAAACGCACTAGCAGGCGATGTCATACCCGGCACCGGCAGCTTACGAAAGGTTCGCTGGACTCGTCAAGGTGTGGGGAAAAGGGGCGGTTCCAGAGTGATTTACTTCAATCGATTGACCAGTGGCGAAGTTGTACTTTTGATAGTTTATTCAAAGGCAAAGTTCGATAACTTAAGACCTGAATTCCTGTTGCAGTTAAGGGAGCGCTTTGATGAAAAAAAATAAGGGTCATACAGACAAAGAACTTGCTGAATTTGAGTCTGCACTTCTTCGCTCTATTGATCAAACATCGCGCGGCGAAGGTCGCGTTTCAACACCTGAACAAATTTTGGCGCGCCGTGTTGGACGACCCAAAGGCTCCGTAAAAGCCGATGCAAAAATTTCAACCACCATCAGGTTATCGCCAGACGTTGTGAATGCATTTAGGTCTGCAGGAAGTGGATGGCAAACGCGCATCGATGCCGCTTTAAAAGATTGGCTACAAACTCATACGCCCGTTTGAAAATACAAATAAAAAACGCCCCAAATGGGCGTTTTTTCGAACTAATGGCGGAGTGGACGGGGCTCGAACCCGCGACCCCCGGCGTGACAGGCCGGTATTCTAACCAACTGAACTACCACTCCGCGTGGTTGCAACGTTTGACGCAGTGCTTGTGGCACTTTGTCCAAGTGTTGCAAAACTTGGCGACCCTACGGGGATTCGAACCCCGGTACTCACCGTGAAAGGGTGATGTCCTAGGCCTCTAGACGATAGGGTCATAACCTGTGGACTAATCCGTTCCCGACGCCTTGTGTGGTGGAGGTAAGCGGGATCGAACCGCTGACCTCTTGCATGCCATGCAAGCGCTCTCCCAGCTGAGCTATACCCCCATTTGGGTGTCGAGCCTGCTAGTATAACCAACTTTTACAGAGTAGCCAATCGCGAAAGCACTTTCTCTCTACCGCACAGGTACAAAACTTTGTCTAGTGACGGCGTTTGCGGTGTACCCATGACCAACACGCGCACGGGCATGGCTAACGCAGGCATTTTTAAGCCAGTGGCTGCTAAAACTTCTTTGATAGTCGATGCAATAGTTGCAACACTCCATTCGCAACTCGCCAATGCAACACTCAAAGCTTGCACAGCAGGCTTCACTTCTTCTGTGACATGCTTGGTGATATCTTCAGCAATGGGATGCACATCGCCATAAAACAAAGCAACCCATTGGGCTAGGGCTACTAAAGTATCGCAACGGTCTTTTAGCAACCCACACAACTCAATCAAACGATTATCAGCGACTAAGCCGAGTTTTGCCAAGTAGGGAATCACCAAAGGAGCTAACGCTTCGTCTGCCATGGCTTTCATATGCTGCGCATTGACCCAACGCAGTTTGGCTTCGTCAAATTGGGCAGCACTTCGGCCTAAGTGGTCTAAGTTAAACCATTCCAAAAATTGCGCACGGCTAAAAATTTCTTCGTCGCCATGGCTCCAGCCTAAACGGGCTAAATAGTTCACCATCGCATCTGGCAGATAACCTTCGTCGCGGTATTGCGTGACAGCTTTTGCCCCATTGCGCTTGCTCATCTTCTCGCCCTGCTCGTTCAAGACGGTGGGCAAGTGGGCATAGACCGGTGGTTCTTTGCCCAGTGCTTTGAAAATATTGATTTGGCGGGGCGTATTGTTGACATGGTCATCGCCACGAACCACATGGGTGATGGTCATATCGATGTCGTCGACTACTACACAGAAGTTGTAAGTGGGCGCACCTACAGATTCACCGTTTTGCGCGGGACGGGCAATCACCAAGTCATCAAGCTCTTCGTTGCTAATTTCAATGCGGCCTTTGACTTTGTCTTCCCAAACGACAGATCCAGCTTGTGGATTTTTAAAGCGCAAGACGGGTTGCACGCCTTGTGGAATAGGCGGCAATGTTTTACCGGGCTCTGGACGCCAAGTACCGTCGTAACGGGGCTTTTCTTTGGCTTCCATTTGCTTTTCGCGCAAGGCATCAAGTTCTTGCACGCTCATGTAGCAAGGGTACACATGGCCAGACGCTTGGAGTTGTTGCAGCACTTCTTTGTAACGGTCCATGCGCTGCATTTGGTAGAAAGGCCCTTCGTCGTGGTCTAAACCTAACCACGCCATGCCTTCGATGATCACATCGACCGAAGCTTGGTTAGAGCGTTCTAAATCGGTGTCTTCAATACGCAAAATAAAGTCGCCGCCATTTGCACGGGCAAATGCCCATGGATACAAAGCCGAGCGAATATTGCCTAAGTGGATAAAGCCCGTAGGGGACGGGGCAAAGCGGGTTCGAATTTTGTTCATGCTTACAAGGTGTCTAGGCCACGCGACAGATCGGCCTTTAAATCTTCTATGTTTTCTAGACCCACAGCGACACGCACCAAATGTTGTTGAATGCCTGCTTCTGCGCGTTGCGCTTCAGTCAAACGTCCGTGCGATGTGCTGGCCGGTTGTGTGATGATGGTTTTGACATCGCCTAAATTGGCTGTCACCGACATCAAGCGCGTGCTGTCGATCAGATGGAACGCGTTTTTACGCCCTGCTTCTGGAGTGTCTCCGTGCACATCAAATGACAACACTGCACCACCCTTACCAGACTGCTGAGCCATGGCCAATGCGTGTTGTGGGTGGCTTGTGAGTCCTGGGTAATACACGCGCGCAACTTTGGGATGAGACTCTAACCAAGTTGCCAATTCAAGTGCGCGTTGAGATTGCGCTTCCATGCGAATGCCGAGTGTCTCCAGTCCTTTGAGAACCACCCATGCATTAAACGGCGACAGGCTCATGCCTGCACTGCGCATCACAGGCAAAAACTTTTCTTTGACCATGGCTTGCGTGGCGCACAAAGCGCCAGCGACTACACGGCCTTGACCATCCAGATATTTGGTGCCGGAGTGCACCACCACATCCGCGCCAAAATCAATAGGTCGCTGCAAAGCAGGCGTACAAAAACAGTTATCGACAGCCAAAATAGCGCCCGCGTTATGTGCGATATCGGCCAATGCGCGAATATCGCAAACCTCGGTCAAAGGGTTGGTCGGCGTCTCAGCAAACAAGAGTTTGGTGTTGGGCTGCATCGCTTGTTTCCAAGCATTGGCATCGGTTTGCGATACGAAACTGGTGGTCACACCAAACTTGGCGAACTCAGAACCCAGCAATTTGATCGTGGAACCAAACACCGAGCGCGAGCACACCACATGGTCACCGCTTTTGAGTAAGGCCATGCACAACAACAACACAGCAGCCATTCCACTGGAAGTGCCGATACAGGCCTCGGATCCTTCCAAAGCAGCCAAACGAATTTCCATGCTCGCGGTGGTGGGGTTAGTAAAGCGGGAATAAATAAATCCATCTTCTTCACCGGAAAAGCGTCTGGCAGCCGTTTCGCAATCAGGCTGCGTAAAGCTCGAAGTGAGGTAGAGAGCTTCCGAGTTTTCGCCGTATTGGCTTTTATCCACAGCGGCGCGCACGGCCAAGGTGTCTAGGTGTAAGTTGTCTGGTAAGGGATGGCGGCTCATGGCGATTACTCCGAGGCGTTGGGCAAAGCCAAGCGCGAATGGTCTTCATCGCCCTCTTCTTGACTCACACGGTTTTCATTCAATTTGGCGATGTCTTGCGCGGTGACGTCACCCGCCACGTACACACCATCAAAGCAGGATGCGTCGAATCCATCGAGTGGCGCACTGCCAGCCGACTGCGCATTGCGCACGGCTTGTTTCATAGCGTCGACGTCTTGGTAAATCAAGGCATCGCAACCGATGAGTTCACGTATCTCTTCGATGCTACGGTTATGCGCCACCAACTCTTGGGGTGTTGGCATGTCAATGCCATACACATTGGGAAAACGCACAGGAGGCGCAGCACTTGCCAAATACACTTTGCGCGCACCAGCATCGCGCGCCATTTGCACAATTTCGCGACTTGTGGTGCCACGCACGATCGAGTCATCGACCAACAACACATTACGACCCTTAAATTCGCTCGCGATCACATTGAGTTTTTGGCGCACCGATTTTTTTCGCACCCCTTGGCCCGGCATGATGAAGGTGCGACCTACATAACGGTTTTTGACAAAGCCCTCGCGATAAGGAACACCCAACAAATGCGCAAGTTGCGTGGCACTAGGCCGGCTAGATTCTGGAATCGGAATAATCACATCGATTTCATTTGGCGGCACGGTAGAGACCACGCGCTTGGCCAAGGTCTCGCCTAAGTTCAAACGTGCTTGGTAGACAGACATGCCATCCATTGTTGAGTCGGGGCGGGCCAAATATACAAATTCAAAAATACAAGGCTTGAGTTGCGGCGCATCAGCACATTGTTTGGTACTTAACTTTCCATTGAGGTCGATATAGACTGCCTCGCCTGGCACGATATCGCGCTCGAGTACATGACCTGTGCCTTCCAAAGCAACTGACTCGCTAGCCACCATATAGGTTCCATCTTTGCCTCGGCCCAAACACAAAGGACGAATACCGAAAGGGTCACGAAATGCGAGCAAACCGTGGCCAGCAATCATGGCCACGACCGCATACGAACCCTGCACGCGCCTGTGCACGCGACGCACCGCTTCGAATACATCGGCAGGGTTGAGCGTTAACCCACGTGTGGTTTTTTCTAATTCATGCGCCAGCACGTTCAGCAGAACTTCTGAATCACTCTCTGTGTTGATATGGCGATGGTCTTGCGTGAAAAGTTCAGCTTTCAGTGCATGGGCATTGGTCAGATTTCCGTTGTGCACCAACACCAAACCAAACGGCGCATTGACATAAAAAGGTTGCGCTTCTTCTTCACTGAATGCATTGCCCGCAGTGGGGTAACGCACTTGGCCCAAGCCATTGTTGCCAGGCAATGCACGCATATTGCGTGTACGAAACACATCGCGCACCATGCCTTTTTCTTTGTGCATGAAGAATTTACGGTCCAACTGGGTGACGATGCCCGCAGCATCTTGGCCACGGTGCTGTAACAGCAACAAGGCGTCATAGATCAATTGGTTCACTGGTGCGTTGCTAGCAACGCCGACGATTCCACACATTAGGTGATGTACTTTCCAAAGTCTGCCGGCAACGCCGGCTTACACACATGCAAAAGCGCTTTCAACCATTTCGCACCTTGGGCTTGTTGCCAAGCCTCAGATTCACGCATCGGCGTCATACCCACCAGCACGGTGGCAGCCATCAAAACCACAATGCCGCGCAAAGCCCCGAACAGACTACCGAACAGTCTATCTAGGAGGCCAAGCCCTACCACCGACAACATTTTTTTGATCACGCCCGTGATGAGCACTTGTGCGATCAACACACCCATAAAAACCACGACGAACCCCGCGGCATAACGCAACATTTCGCTGCTGCCTTCCATCGGCAACCATTGCGCCATGCTGGGGGCGTAATACTGCGCCAAATAAAAGGCTGCAACCCACCCCGCGAGTGACAACACTTCTTGCACGATGCCACGCCACAAGCCTAAGACCATCGAAAAGCCCAATACGGCCAGCAGAATCCAGTCTACAGACCCTAACGCTTGCATCACTAAATCACAGTGTCAAGACTTGCGGCTGCAATTGCAACTGCTTGATCTTGTTAGCCATTTTTTCGGCTTCGTCTTTGCTAACAAAAGGGCCAACGCGCACCCTCGTGCGCGGGCCATCTTTGGTGTTTGCAATATTGGTGTATGTCTTAAACCCAGCTTTTTCTAATTTGAGACGTACTTCCTTGACTTTGGCGTCCTCGGCAAATGCGCCGATTTGCACAACAAAGCGAGGGCCTTCAACTTCAGCGCTGGCTGTTGGCGTAACCATCGCCAAAGCAGCAGTCGAGGTTTTAGATGAAGCGGACGCATCAGAAGTTTTGGCATCGGCTTTGACCGATGCAGACTCAAGAGTTTTGACTGGTTCAGCAGTTTTTGTAGTTGTTGGGGGAGCAACTGGAATAGTGGCAACTGTGGCCTGACTTACTGCTGGCGTTGGGGTTTCTTCTTTCTTAGCAGAAGCCACCACTTCTTCCTTTGGACTCAAGGCGGCATCTGTCGCCAACGGGGCTTGCTTGGTAGCTGAACTGGCAGACACCATAGGCTTGGTTTTGATGCGATCAGGAATATCGACCGCGATGTCCACAGAGACTGGCCGAGGTTGGGTATCAAAAACCAAGGGGAATCCAACAACGCCGATGATGACCAACACCGTGGCACCGATCAACCGATGGCGGGCACGGCGACGTAAAACTTCTACGCTTTCTGCCGGCGAGTTGCTGAAGTTGCTGGAAGCGTCCCCAGCGGTTTGTCCTGGTAGTCGAAACTTAAAAAAGGCCATGGATGGGGTCTCAGGAACTCAAATGCGGGGCGTCCAAACGGGGTATTCCGTCCTTTAAAACACCCCCGACCGTGAAGAACGATCCGAAGACGACGATTCTATCAGCGGGGTCTGCCGCAGCGACTGCCGCTTCAAACGCTTCTTTGGGGTCTTTGAAGACGCTGGATGTGACGTTTTTTCTATTATTGGTTTGCTGCCATTGCTTTTGTAAATCTTGTGCGCTGGAGGCGCGTGCCGTCGGCAAATCGCAGAAATACCACCGGTCTACCAAGACCCCAACTCGCGCCATGATGGCGGAGATATCTTTATCGGCCATCGCCCCGAACACAGCATGGGTCGTGGGATAAAAGCCCATCGCGTCTAAGTTTTCACTCAATGCGGCAACCGCATGCGGGTTATGTGCCACATCCAGCACCAAAGTTGGCTGGCCAGGAATAATTTGGAAGCGGCCGGGTAGCTCGACCATGGCTAAACCGTTGCGGATGGCCTGCGCGGTCACAGGGAGGCGATCGCGCACGGCCTCCAACGCAGCTAGGACGCCGCTGGCATTGATTAACTGGTTGGCTCCGCGCAATGCTGGGTAAGCCAAACCGCTGTAGCGGCGCCCTCTGCCCGCCCAAGCCCACTGCTGCTTGTCTCCGGTGAAATTGAAGTCTTTGCCAAATTGCCAAAGATCTGCGCCAATAGAAGCCGCATGCGCCAAAACGCTCTCAGGCGGAACTGGATCACTGACGACAACAGGTTTTCCCGAACGCATGATGCCGGCCTTTTCAAAGCCAATAGACTCTCTATCTGGCCCCAATAACTCGGTGTGGTCCAAATCAATGCTGGTGATCACCGCGCAATCTGCATCGATGACATTCACTGCATCCAAGCGGCCTCCTAAACCTACTTCCAAAATGGCGACATCTAGATTCGCTTCCGCCATCAAACTCAAGATAGCCAAGGTTGTGAATTCGAAATAAGTTAGGCTGATTTCAGAACCTTGGCAGCGCCCATCCTCCACCTTTTGGAAGTGTGGCAACAAATCATCCGGCAGCACGGTTTCACCGTGGATACGGCAACGTTCTTGGAAATGCACCAGGTGCGGCGAGGTGTAGACCCCCGTGCGATAACCCGCTTGCAACAAACAAGCTTCCAACATGGCGCAAGTAGACCCTTTGCCATTGGTGCCCGCCACAGTGATGACGCAGGCCTCGAAGCGCAAACCCAGTCGCTTAACGACTTCTTGCACCCGCTCTAAACCCATATCAATAGTATGGGGGTGCAAACGCTCGCAGTGCGCGAGCCAACTTTCCAGTGAATTCATAGATGAATTGTCACCGACGTCAACCCATTTCCGTTTGTAAGCGTTGATCACAAGCGTCTTACACACAAAGATTACACTCTATGTAATCAGTCAATTCCAAGGATTTCCTATGACTAACTATTCAACTACCAAGCTTTTAAGCCTCGCTGCGTTGGGTTTCGTTTGCCAATTTGGCACCGCTCAAGCGCAAGAAGTCGGCAAAGTTATTTCTTCGACACCTGTTATTCAACAAGTAGCCGTTCCTCGCCAAGTCTGCACTAACGAGCAAGTCGTTGTGCAAGGGCAAAAATCAGGCGCTGGGGCAGCAATGGGCGCTATTGCTGGTGGCGCTGTTGGTAACAGCGTAGGCCAAGGTTCCGGTCGCGCTGCGGCCACCATGCTGGGTCTATTTGGTGGCGCCATCTTGGGCGAGAAGATTGAAGGCCCCGCCAACCCAGAAGTTCGCCAAGTACAGAACTGCACACAGCAAACCGTCTACGAAAACCGCACGATGGCCTACAACGTGGTTTATGAGTTTGCGGGCAAGCAATATTCCGTACAAATGCCTTCCGACCCAGGTCCTACCGTTCGTTTGCAAATCACGCCTGTGCCCAATCCTCCTGCGACCACATTCAATGTACCGCCACCAGGATCTGCTCCGCGTTTCTAATTCCCGTTTTCCACTAACGCTTTTGTAGCTTTTGATTCGGTTTTCAAAAACCGCCTTGTTCTATGCCTACCCAAACCATCGATGGCGTGTCCATCCACACACAAGCCAATGTTTTCTTTGACGGCAAATGCGTCAGCCACGCTATCACCACTGCGAATGGCACCAAGCTCTCAGTGGGGGTCATCTTGCCCGCTACATTGACTTTCAACACAGGCGCTCCCGAGGTGATGGAATGTGTAGCAGGTTCATGCGAATACAAACTCGATGGCAGCCAAGATTGGGTGAGCTCCAAAGCAGGTGAAAAATTTAGCGTGCCAGGCAGCTCCAAGTTTGATATTCGCGTCACTGCGCCTTATCACTATATTTGTCACTTCGGCTAAGCCGCGTTAGTTCGGAGTCTCCATGAGCACCATATTGCAACACCTGCCTAAAGGTGAAAAAGTCGGCATCGCTTTCTCGGGTGGCTTGGACACCAGCGCTGCTTTGTTGTGGATGAAGCAAAAAGGCGCCGTGCCCTATGCCTATACCGCAAATCTAGGGCAACCAGACGAAGCCGATTACAACGAAATCCCACGCAAAGCCATGGAGTACGGCGCATCCAAAGCGCGCCTGATCGACTGCCGCACCCAACTCGCACACGAAGGCATTGCTGCCATCCAGTGTGGCGCTTTCCATATCCGTACTGGCGGCATCGCTTACTTCAACACCACGCCATTAGGACGTGCCGTCACAGGCACCATGCTCGTATCGGCCATGAAAGAAGACGACGTCCATATTTGGGGCGACGGATCAACTTACAAAGGCAATGACATCGAGCGTTTCTACCGGTATGGCTTGTTAACCAACCCCAGCCTGCGCATCTACAAACCGTGGCTCGACCAGTTGTTCATAGACGAGCTAGGCGGGCGCGCCGAAATGAGCGCCTTCATGACTGCGAATGGTTTTGGCTACAAGATGAGCGCGGAGAAGGCGTATTCCACCGACAGCAATATGCTCGGAGCGACGCATGAAGCCAAAGATTTAGAACACTTGAACAGCGGTATTCAAATCGTTAACCCCATCATGGGCGTTCCTTTCTGGCGCGAAGACTGCGCAGTCAAAGCGGAAACAGTCAGCGTGCGTTTTGAAGAAGGCCAACCTGTCGCTTTAAACGACGTTGCTTTCACCGATCCAGTCGCCTTGTTCCTGAAAGCCAATGAAATTGGCGGTCGTCATGGCCTAGGCATGAGCGATCAAATCGAAAACCGCATCATTGAAGCCAAGAGCCGTGGAATTTACGAAGCCCCTGGCATGGCTCTGCTGCACATTGCCTATGAACGCTTGATCTCAGGCATTCACAACGAAGACACGATTGAGCAATACCGCATCAACGGTTTGCGTTTGGGCCGACTGCTCTACCAAGGTCGCTGGTTCGACCCTCAGTCCATCATGTTGCGTGAAACCGCACAGCGTTGGGTAGCGCGTGCTGTCACTGGCGAAGTAACGCTTGAGTTGCGTCGCGGCAATGACTTTTCCATCTTGAATACTGAGAGCCCCAATCTGACTTATGCGCCTGAGCGTTTGAGTATGGAAAAAGTAGAGGATGCGCCATTCACTCCGCTTGACCGTATTGGGCAATTGACTATGCGCAATTTGGATATCACTGATACACGCGCCAAGCTGGGTATTTATGCGCAGTCTGGTTTGTTGTCTTTGGGTGAAGGGGCTGAGATGATTAAGCTTGAGGGTGGCACTAAGTAGCTTTTTTCTTTGGCCTTGGGAGTTGTAATTCGGGATGGTTGGCGATGCAAATGCTTGGTGGCATGCACTGCGCCGCTCATGTCCTCCGGCTTCGGCCAAGCCGAAGCCTCCCCCTTTACTTCGCTCTGCAGTACATACCACCAAGCATTTGCGCGAAATTAGTTTGAACTCCACTTCGCTCGCCGGCGTCAGCTCGGCGGCGCAGGATGCGTAGCGAAGTAAAGGGGGAGGATTTGGCCTTCGGCCAAATCCGGAGGACATGAGCGGAGCATCGTGTGCCGTCGGGCTGACGCCTTGCTACAAAAGTCCCAAACTAAAAGCAACGCATAAAAAGAGACCGTAAACCTAGTAAAGCTTTATCGCTCAATCACATAAGGGCAGAGGTCAAACAACCACAGGTTCAGGCTCCAACAAAATCCCAAACCGTTCATACACGCTGGTCTGAATCGCTTTAGCCAAGGTCATCACTTCGCCACCAGTGCAAGGGTTCTCGCGCCCGCCTTTATTCACCAAGACCAACGCCTGCTTTTCATATACAGCGGCATTGCCGACAGACTTACCTTTCCACCCACAGGCATCAATCAACCAA
>Ga0209298_10002472_pt1 | contig 11485 bp, 12 predicted proteins | sample S_140806_EF_Meta_FD_187325 | JGI IMG/M metagenome (GOLD analysis project Ga0209298, IMG submission 187325) | Freshwater microbial communities from Lake Simoncouche, Canada to study carbon cycling - S_140806_EF_MetaG (SPAdes) (version 2) | ecosystem: Environmental > Aquatic > Freshwater > Lake ...
AATCTACATCAGTACAAATTTCTTCAATTATTTTATCAGTAATTTTTCCTGAATTTTTATATAGATTTAATTTTTCTATTACTTCTTTAATCTTAGATCTTTTTAAAGAAGATGAGTTAATAATATTTTCACTTTGAGAATCTGGTAATTGAATATTGTTAATCTGTAGCTGTTGTGTCAGAAATTTTTTTATATCAATTTTAGTTTCTTGATAGCAGGGAATACAAATAGCTAATTTATCATATTCTCCAAATTGTCTCAGTTTAGAATTTTTTAGAAGTATTTCGGAGTTTAGAATAATAATATTATCATCAATATTATTTTTTATTTTATTAATAATTTCTAGTATTTTGTCAGAACAGTTTTTAATTATTGAAATATTTTTATTATCATCAAATAATGATCCATTAAGATAATAACTAATGATATTTTCTGGACACTTAATTATATCTTCTTCAAAAAATGATTTTGATATTTTCTTTTCTTCTGAAAATTTAGATACAATTTGTTGATTTAAATCATTAATTAAATCCTGGTTTTCTCCATACAAAAGAATTATTTTTTCTTTTAAAAAATCTTTTTTTTTTAAGCTTATCTCTTGTGATTTTAAGAGCATTTAAACTAATTTAATGAGACTCTGGATTTGAATAAGATATTTTGAATTATAGAATCTAATAATAGTCTTTTTTCGTTATTTTTCACTATACTATTATTTGATAAATTATCAGTAACAGAAACTCTTTTGTCTTTAGTTATAGCGTCTTGGTAGATAACAACTCCATTTTTATCTTGAAATTGATAGCTTACTGTTAATTTAATAATTTCTTCTGTAGATATTCCTCTTGAATCAACCAGTGAACTTTCTGCTGTATCGTAAATTTGAGCTTTAAATATATAGGCAGTTAAATTCTTTTCATCTTTTTTAAAATTTAATTTTTGTTCTAGATTAAAAGCTAGGTCTTTATCACCCACTATTTCTGATTTAGAAATAATTACTTCTTTAGAGTTACCTATATATATAGGCGAAAAACCACAATGAGCTAAAGTAATTGATATTATAGCAGCTAGAAGAAATTTATTTATCATTAGTAACAATATTAAGCAGTTTATTCTTTATAAAAATTTTTTTTGTTATTATTTTTTCTTCTAATATAACTTTAATATTTTTAATTGCTAAGGATTTACTAAAAATACTTTCTTCATTTTCATTGTTAATAGCGTTGATAATTGCTCTCTTTTTACCATTTATTTGAATTACAATATCGAAGATATCTTTTTGTATTAGATTATTTTGTATTTTTGGCCATTCTTGTGATGTTAAATCATTTTTTTTAGTTATTATTTCCCAACATTCGTTAGCGATATATGGGATGAAAGCAGATATAATAATTAAGTATTTCTTATATGATTCTATAATAGAATCTTCGTCCAAAGTCTTTTTATCAATTTCTTCATTAAGATTATTTAAAAAAATATAAAGTTTAGCAACCGCAACATTAATATGAAATTTTTCTATACACTCAGTGATTTCTTTTATTAAGATATTTGTTTTAATTAAAAAATTATTATCAGTTTCTTCTTTTTCTTTTTCATAAATTTTTATTCTTTCACAAACACGCCAAATTTTTTGTATGTATTTAAATGCGCCTTGAATTCCACTGTCGCTCCACTGTATATCTCGATCCGGAGGACTGTCTGATAAAATGAACCATCTTACAGAATCTGCTCCGTAAATTTTAATAATATCGTCTGGATCAACAATATTTTTTTTAGACTTAGACATAGCTTGACTATCACCTTTTGAAACTTTTTCTTTATTATCTAAAAAATAAGATCCATCTTTTTCAAGAACGTCTTTTGGAAAAACCCATTTACCGTTTTCTGTTTTAAATGTAGGATGACATACCATTCCTTGAGTAAAAAGATTTTCGAAAGGCTCAGAAATTTTTAATTTAAATTCATCTTGTAAAGCTAAAGTAAAAAATCTTGAGTATAAAAGATGAAGTATAGCATGTTCAACGCCTCCAATGTATTGATCTACCGGCATCCAATAATTTGCTTCATCCACATTAAAGGGTCTTTCATTGTCTGTTGGAGAACAAAAGCGAAGAAAATACCACGAAGAATCTACAAATGTATCCAGAGTATCAGTTTCACGAATAGCCTTCATTCCAGTCTCTGGACATTTTGTATATTTCCATGTGGGGTGGTTTTCTAATGGATTGCCTGGTTTGCTAAAATCTATGTCTTTAGGAAGTTCCACAGGTAAATCCTTTTCGGGGACCAAAAGGACTTTTCCATCTTCTCTATAAATAATTGGAATTGGGCATCCCCAATATCTTTGCCGAGATATTCCCCAATCTTTGAGACGATAAATTATTTTAGAATTACCTATTTTTTTTTCTTTTATTTTTTCAATAATATTTTTTTTTGCATCTCCAACAGTTAAATCGTTAAGAAAATCTGAATTAATAATATAACCATCGTCGGTATAAGCCTGATCATTAATATTGATTGGTTTAGATTTATTTGGAGTTACAACGGAAATAATTTCTAGATTATATTTTTTAGCAAATTCTAAATCTCTCTGATCATGCGCTGGACAACCAAATATAGCTCCAGTTCCATAATCCATTAATATGAAATTAGCCACATAAACTGGTATTTTTTTATTTAGAAAAGGATGTGATGCAAAAAATGATGTTTTAAATCCTAATTTTTCGTTTTTAGATAACGATGACTCGGTCCCAATATTTTTTAAAGCAGATTTTTTAAAATCTATAAAGTTTTTGTCATTTTTAAAAGCCTCAGTAAAAGGATGATCAGGAGCAATAGCAATAAATGAAGCACCAAATATCGTATCTGGTCTTGTTGTGAAAATTTTAATTTTTATGTTTTTTAAATCAGAAATGAATTCAATTTCACAACCTTCAGATCTTCCAATCCAATTTTTTTGCATTAGCCTTACTTTTTCCGGCCAACCTTTTAAATCTTTAAGAGAGTCTAGTAATTGATCTGAATATTTTGTGATATTTAAAAACCATTGATCTAATTCTTTTTTTTCGACAATTGCTCCGGATCTCCAACCTTTTCCATCAATAACTTGTTCATTTGCTAGAACAGTTTTGTCAATAGGATCCCAGTTTACATAACTTTTTTTTTTGTATGCAATTCCTTTTTTAAAAAGAAGAGAAAATAAAACTTGCTGATGTTTATAATATGATTCATCACAGGTAGAAATTTCTTTACCCCAATCAATTGAAAGACCAAGGCGTTTCAATTGTGATTTCATTGTGGAAATATTTCTTAATGTCCAATCTTTAGGGTGAAGATTATTTTGTATAGCAGCATTTTCTGCCGGCAAACCAAAAGCATCCCAGCCCATAGGATGAAGAACATTATATCCATTAAGCCTCTTAAAATTTGCTATAACATCACCTAAAGTATAATTTCTTACGTGTCCCATATGAATATTTCCCGATGGGTAGGGAAACATTTCCAAACAGTAAAATTTTTTATTATTTTCTTTTTTAGCTTTAAAAGTTTTTTCTTTTTCAAAAAAATCTTGCCATTTTTTTTCTATTAATATGGAGTTGTAGTTTTCCATTTTTGAAGATTTTTTAGTGAATTATTTTTTTTCTTTTTTTGTTTCTTCAATTCTTAGAGATCTCGCAGATGAGAGTATTGTATCTTTAATATCATTTGAAAATTTATCATCAAGTTTTTTTGTTGTGCATTTTCCTGAATCTTCACAGATTTTTTTATGAGTTGTCACTTGAATTGAATCAGTTCTTAAATCATTGTTTAAAAACTTAACTGTAACTTTTATTTGTTCATTAGAATTCTCTTTGTCGGAATACCAATCATACACAATAACTCCTCCAGAATAGTCTGCATTAACAAGAGGTAAAAAATCTAAACTTTTTAAAGTAGCCCTCCAAAGAACATTTGATGTGGCAAAGTCATAAGTTGTTGTCGAAGATTTTTTATTATTTATATCACCAAATACTCCTCCGCCTTGTTTTACAAATTCTCGTGCTCTTCTTTGTGGATCTATTTCGTAAGAAGGATCTTTGCCTGTTACGGGATCTGCGTTATTCGACGAACAAGACAATATTAATAATGAAGATATAACGGCGAAAGATATTTTTAATTTCATATAATTGAATTTTATAGGATTTTATTAAAAAAATATTGATAATATAATAGTTTTTATGTTGCATAAATATCACTTAAAATTAAAAAAATCATCATTATATAGAAATAATGCTGATTTTATTGGAATATACAAATATTAATAATCTTAATCTAATAATTATTTTATTAGATCAATCAAAACAAAAGGAAACAAAATGTTAAATAAACTACGCTTGTCAACGGCGATAGTAGCTTCTTTAGCTGGTTTAGGTTTATCTGCAGCAGTTGCTCAAACAACTGTATCAGGAAACGTAAATATCGGCTTGATCGTTACATCGACTGATAACACAAACAAAGATGGTTCTTGGTCTTCTATGACTAAAGAAACACAAATTAACCTTGCGACTAAAGGTAAATTAAATAACGGTATGGGTTATGCCGCTGGTTTTTCTATCGAGAATGATGGAATAGACGTTGGTGCAACTGGTACGCATTCAGAAGGTAACTACATCGAAATTAGTTCTGGAGACACTACTTTAACAATTGGTGCTGACAGAATTCAAAACGGTGATGTTCACTTCACTAATGCTGTTGGTGTTGGTTACATCGGTCAAGACGGTTTAGGAACAGGAGCAGTTACTACAGCTGCTACTTCATCTGTTTCTATTTTCCCTAGACACGGATCAATTTACCAAAACTTTGGAGCTGGAGTTGTACAAAAAGTTGGAAACGGTAATATTTCAGTTTACTACGTTCCAAACTTAACAACTACTATTCTTAATGACATCGGTAATGATGCAAACGCTACAACTGCTAATAACACGTCTGCTTTAAGAAAAGGTTCTGCTTATGAAATCGGATACAGAGGAGATTTAGGCGTATCTGGTCTTCAGGCTAAAGCCTTCTTGACTAATGGTGACAGAATTAATATGGCCACTGCTGCAGATAAAGAAGTTAGAACTAGAAACTATGGTTTAGCTTACACAACAGGAGCTGTTACTCTTTCTGCTGAGAAAATCGTAACTGAAGGTGTACAACAAGGTATTACTGCTTCTACTGTATTAACTGAAGAACTTACAGGAAAAGCTGTAGGTATTGCTTATGCTGCTTCTAAAGATCTTTCTTTAGGATTAACTTACGCAAAAGCTGACAGTAATAATGCTGCTTCTGTAGAAACTGAAAAAACAGTTATCGCATCTATTGGATATAGCTTAGGCGCAATTGCTGTAAAAGCTTCTTACGCTGATGTATCTGATTTCCAAGGTGTTAATGGAAACGATGGAAAACAGTTCAGACTTTTAATGCTTACAAACTTTTAATTAATTTTTTATAATTAAAATTTTAAGTATTTTAAAAACCCACCTAGCAAAAAATGTTAGGTGGGTTTTTTTATTTCCAGCTTCTAAAAGCTATTAGTGTTTTGTTTGCAAGAATGGCTTTTTTTATATTTCTTTGATTTATACCAGATAAAGGGATCGCCTCTTTTTTCCAGTCTTTTGAAATAAGCTTAAATTTAACCACTCCTAAAATTTTGTTTATAGAATATTTCTTATTATAAAAAATTGGAGATAAAAAAATTTTTTTACAATTTTGAATGTTTTTTTTGTAGTATTCTAATTGATTGTGAACGCCGCCTAATATTAAGAATTCTTTTTTATGGTTAAAATTATGCAACATTCCACTGTAATTCTTGGTCAAATAAATTCCATTAGCCTTAATTTTGATTGCTAATCGTATATTGTCGGTTACGTAAAATTTAATATTATTTTTGTTACAGAATTTCTTAATATTGGTTAAATCTTCTATATTTAAAGAAAGATCGTTTTGATTAAGATAAATTAAAGAAATATTATTAAACTTAGATATAGTACTTATTGTACTTTCGTCAATTTGATCAATAAAATAGTATGCTGTTAAATTCTTTTTATTAAACATATTAATGAACGTTTTAGAAAATTATCAAAAAATTAATAATAACATAAGAAGTATTTCTTCCAAAGTTAACCTAGTAGTTGTTTGTAAAAATCAAACAATAGATAGAATTAAAATATTATTAGATCACGGACATCTCCATTTTGCAGAAAATAGAGTTCAGGAAGCAGAAATGAAATGGTCTAATCTTAATGTAAAAAATATACAACTTCATTTAATTGGCGGTTTGCAATCAAATAAGGCCAAACAAGCATTTGAAATATTTAATTATATTCACTCTTTGGATTCTGAAAAATTAGCTAAAACTTTTTCTAGTTTAGAAGCTGCTAACCAGAAAAGAATTAAATATTTTATACAAGTTAATATTGGTGATGAGAGGCAAAAAAAGGGCATAAATATTTCTCAAGTTTCAAATTTTGTAAATTATTGTGTTAATGATTTAAAATTAAATATTTTAGGATTAATGTGTATTCCCCCAGTTTTATTGAACCCTGAGCCTTACTTTTTAAAATTAAAAGAATTAAATATTAATAATAAACTAAAAGACCTTAGTATGGGTATGTCGAATGATTTTGAAGCAGCTATTAAATGTGGATCAACCTTTGTGAGGGTTGGTTCTGCTATATTTAAATAATTTTTATTGTATTTTTATTTTTGTTTTTTTTTTAATATTAGCTAATAAAATTAATAGATCTTCTTTTGCTAAACCTATGCATCCAGCAGTATTACTAAAGTTTTTTTTAGCAACATGAATGAATATAGCGCTACCTTTATTTTTGATAATTGGATTCGTATTATAATTTAACACTATTAAAAGATCATAAATATTGTCTGCCCTGTATAATTTCTCATAACTTCCTCTAAAGGGAAGTTTGATAAGTTTATTATAAAAATTACTGTTGGGATCATCGCACCACCCAAAATTTTTTTTAATTTTGATCTTTTTTAATATAGTTTTAATTTTTTTAATTTTATCTGATCTATAGAATACCTTTAATAATCTGAAAGTCCCTTTAGGAGTTATATTGTCACCTTCTTTTATTTTTTTTTTAACACCTGCTTTTCCTAAAGAGCAACGGAATTTAAAATTTTTATACTTTAAATATCCATATTTTTTTACAATAATCATATTATATGTATTATACATTTATTTATGAGTAATGTTCATTTACAAATCATTGGTTCTGAATTTTTTTGCAATTTATTAGCTGAATTAAATTTTAATTACAGCATTAACACCGATAAAAATCTTAAATATAATAACAAAGATCCCCTAGTTAGAGTTATTTTTATAGAGAAACTCACATTAACGGAGTTAAAAAAATATTTTATAGAAAATGTCCCAACTATTTTTTTATTAAAAGATAAAAATTTTTTAACAAAGAATAAATTACATTTATTAGAATTTCATGTTTCTTTATTTATTCCTATAGAAATTTTATCTTTTAGAGAAATATTAAGTATTCTACTTACAAAATATAATTTTTTTAAAAAATCCAAAATTATTATTAATGATTATGAAATAGATTCTAATCAAAGGGTTATTATGAAAAAAGGCATCAAGACCAAACTTACAGAAAAAGAATTAGAATTAATTTTAACATTGAATAACAATAATGGGTTAGAAAAATCTTTTTTATTAAAAAATATTTGGAACCGTAGCTCAGATTTAGAAAGCCATGCTTTTGAGACTCACTTACATCGATTAAGAAAAAAAATAGATAAATTTTTTAAGGATAAAAAATTTATTTTAGAAAAGAATTCTTTATACTATCTATCTAAGTAAATTGATAATTTACTCTAGTCTGGCTCCTATTCTTTGAATTATTTTTGAGGCAAGCGTTGACCCAGTTGTCAAACATTTTTTAATTTCAGATTGATCTAAATATTCTTTTAAAAATCCTGCAGCAAATAAATCCCCAGCACCTGTTAGATCTAAAACTTCCTTAACTTTTATACTATCGCAGTTTATAATTTCATTATTTTTAATAGCTACACTTCCATTTTCGCTTCTTGTAATTACTATTAATTTATTTAACTCTTTTAATTGATTTATCGAATCTAATAGATTTTTTTTATTTGTTAATTCGTTTATTTCGTTTTCATTCCCTATTAATATATCTAGGTGATTCTTAAGAAGGTTATAAAAGTCCTGCTTATGTCTAGTTACACAAAAGATATCAGATAAGCTCATTGCAATTTTAACCTTATTCTTCTTTGCTATACTGATTGTATGTTTAAACATTTTTTCACTTATTCCCTTGTCCCAAAGATATCCTTCTAAAAAAATTAACTCGTTATCTATAATATTTTTCTCATTTACGTCATTCGCCGAAAGATGAGAGGATATTCCAAGATAGGTACACATAGTTCTTTCAGAATCAGGGGTAATTAATATAATTGAAGCGCCTGTGGCCAGTTCCTCATTTTTTTTTATATAAGGAAATTTTACATTTATATCTTCAAGACTTTTTTTATATATTTCTCCAAAATCATCAGAATTAACTTTTCCAATAAATGAAGGACTTCCTTTTAGAAAAGCAATTCCAGACATTGTATTAGCAACAGACCCGCCAGCCATAATTTTTTCAATTTTAATTTTTTTTTTAAGATCTTCAAATTCAGGCTTATTAATAAGTTTCATAGAGCCTTTAATAAGATTATTTTTTTTTAAAAACCCATCATCTACTTTTGCTAATACATCCACAATTGCATTACCAATGCCTAATATTTTTTTATTCACTTTTTTCCTTTGTATAGACAAATTTTATTAATTACACATTTTTCACATAATGGATTTTTAGACTTACATATATATCTTCCGTGCAAAAGTATTAAATGATGTGCTTTTTTAATATGTTTTAAAGGCAATATTTTTAAAAGTTGATTTTCGACTTGCTCAGGGTTTTTTCCATCAGAAAGACCTGTTCTATTACCCACCCTAAAGACATGAGTATCAACAGCGATTGTTGGTTTGTTAAATGCAGCATTTAAAACAACATTAGCTGTTTTTCTGCCAACTCCAGGAAGAAGTATTAATTCTTCAAATTTACTTGGAACTCTGCTTTGATATTTTTCTAATAAAATTTTAGATAAATAATATAAATTTCTAGCCTTATTATTAAATAGTCCTATACTTTTAATAAGATTTTTAATTTTGTTTATTCCAAGATCTACAAAATGTTTAGGAGTATAATATTTTTTGTATATATTTTTAGTAACATTATTTACATTAACATCAGTACATTGCGCTGAGAGAACAACAGAAGTTAATAGAGTAAATCTATTTCTATACTTCAAAGATGTTTTTGGATTTTTTATTGATTTATTTAATAATTTTATAAGCTCAAAAGCTTTATTTTTATTTAGAAGTGTCAAAGATAATTTAAAAATTTTATAAATTTATTTTAATCCGAACATATCCTGCATACCAAACAAGCCTTTATTTTTTTTGCTTATCCATATAGCTGCATTTAATGCTCCGTCAGCAAAGAGTTCTCTTGAAAAAGCAGTATGTTTTAATTCTATATTTTCTATTTTATTATTAAAAAGAACAGAATGTTTGCCAATAGTATTTCCTTTTCTTGTAATAAAAAAATTAATTTTATTTTTTTGTAAATTGCCTTTTTTGTTTAAAAAGGTTTTTCCTTTTATTGATTCTAGATCTTTATTTTTTCCTTTAGATATTGCATTTGCCAACATCAATGCTGTTCCTGAAGGATAATCAACCTTCATTCTATGGTGATCATCACCAATTCCAATTTGATAATCATTAGGAATTTTTTTTGCAATAATATTAATAATATATTCTAGAAGATTAATGCCTAGACTCATGTTGCCTGATTTAAATATAGGAATTTTTCTTGAATAATTTTTAATTAAATTATTTTGTTTTTTAGTAAACCCCGTTGTTCCAATTATGACCCTTTTTTTTAATTTTTTTGCATAGTTTAATATTTCAAGTGAAGCTTTGGGTCTTGAAAAATCAATAATAACATCTGTTTTTTTAAATGCTTCTAAGTTATTTTTTTGTGTCTTAATTCCATTTATAATTTTTCCAGATTTTAGGTCCGTTAAGCTAAATAATCTTAAATTTTTATTTTTAGATATTCTTTTAATGAGAATTTTTCCCATTCTTCCAAGGGCTCCAGTGATTGTAATATTAATTTTTCTCATTAATTTCCACTCCAAAACTTTTTAGCTTTATTTATAAAGCTTTTTATTTCTGAATTGTTATTTAAATCTTCTAAAGATTTAAATTTTTCGAGCAAGTCTTTTTGCTCTTTCGATAAGGTTTCGGGTATTATTACATTCGTTTCTAAATATAAATCTCCGTAATCATCACTTCTTATAATGGGCATCCCTTTGCCTTTAAGTCTAAACTGTTTTCCAGACTGTGTTCCTGAGGGAATTTTAACTTTTGATTTTCCACCATCAATAGTTGGAACTTCTATTTCGGTACCAAGCGCAGCATCTGCCATTGATATTGGTAATTTGTAGTATAGATTTTCTTCAGATCTTTGAAAAATCTTATGTTTTTCAACTGTTATAAATACATAAAGATCTCCATTAGACCCCCCTCTATAACCAGCATCTCCTTTTCCAGATAATCTTATTTGTGTTCCATCATCAACACCTTTTGGAATTTGTATAGAAAGATTTTTTTTGGTTTTAACAGTACCAGATCCTTTGCAATCTTTACAAGGATTGGAAAGTACTTCACCCTCTCCTCCGCAATCAGGACATGTTTGTTGTAGAGTAAAAAAACCTTGCTGCGTTCTTACTTTTCCATGTCCATTACAAGTAGAACATTTTTTTGGTTTTGAGCCAGGTTCTGCACCGTCTCCTGAACATTTTTCACATTTTTCATTTGAAGATAAGTTGATAGTTTGTTTTTTTCCAAGATAAGCTTCTTCTAAAGTTATTTCTAAATTAATTTTTAAATCGGATCCGCGATTAGATCTTGATTTTTTAGAACCCCTGCTACCGCGACCAGAACCCATAAAGTCACCAAAAAAATCATCAAAGATGTCAGAGAATGCTCCAGATTCAAAACCACCAAAATCAAAACCTCCAGTCCCACCAGCTCCACCTTCAAAAGCAGAATGTCCAAATTGGTCATAGGAAGATTTTTTCTTAGGGTCAGATAAAACTTGATAGGCCTCAGATGCTTCTTTAAATTTTCCCTCAGCAGATTTATCCCCCTGATTTCTGTCAGGGTGATATTTCATTGCAAGAGATCTATAGGCTTTTTTGATTTCTTCCGGAGTTGCTTTTTTGGTTACACCAAGAATATCATAATAGTCTTTTTTGGACATAATGACTTAGGGCGAAACCAGTTATAAATGGATTAGCCGTTCTTTTTGTTATCGTCTTTTACTTCTTCAAACTCGGCATCAACCACATCTTTTTTATC
>Ga0209298_10002481_pt1 | contig 11462 bp, 19 predicted proteins | sample S_140806_EF_Meta_FD_187325 | JGI IMG/M metagenome (GOLD analysis project Ga0209298, IMG submission 187325) | Freshwater microbial communities from Lake Simoncouche, Canada to study carbon cycling - S_140806_EF_MetaG (SPAdes) (version 2) | ecosystem: Environmental > Aquatic > Freshwater > Lake ...
AATCAAAAGCAAAAGAAATATTAAATAAATTAAAAGATGGTCAACATTTTGAAAAGGATATTATTGACCTAGCATTAATTATTAATGGTGATATTCACTATGTGCCATCATTAAAATTGTTCAGATGTTTGCCAGTGATAGATCAATTTAATTTATCTTTAAAGGATGTAAAAATGAATGAAAGTAAAAATATGGAATATACAAAAGATGAAAATAAACCAATTGGTTATATTTGTGATGTAAAAGAAAATAAGGCTGCAATTATTGGAGTTGATGATAATAGGCCATTAAAGATTGGCATGTTTTTGTATGAAATGCCAAAAGATATTGATTCAGTATCAATGTTATTGAAATATCAAAGATTAAAAAAAGAATATGAGGGATTGTCAAAAGAACTTGATCGCGTTAAAGCTCTATTGATTGAAGCCTGGGACGATCCATTGTGAAAAACAATCCGAAATTTGAACTGGTTGCAGCTCAAACAATTCCATCTGAAGTTGAGTTAACAAAACGTATTGCTAGATTGCAGCAAAATGAATTTGAATTACAAATAGAACTTCGTCGCGTCAGGAAGCAGCTTGACCAGGCGTATGCTGAAAAACAAACTTTTTGGAATTACCAAAAAATTAGTAGGATTGACAACAACTATTTAGGGCATCAAAATACAAACGTGTATTTGTGATTTGCCATAGTTGGGAGTTTAAAGAACCAAGCAACCCTTGGTTCTTTTTTTTAATCCCGATGAAGAATTTTGTCGATTCGAGTTTGTGCAGAATCGGTTGCACGTTCTACATTAAGCATACGTGCTTTAAGATCGGCTAAGTCTGCTCGAATAGCAATATAAGCACCTAGCGCACCAGCTGCTGCGCCAATGATTGCTTGAATGATTGTTCCCATTTCAAAATTCATATCATGCCTATTGTGTTAACAATGTACTGTCTTGTTTCCAATGGCATTGTGCCACGACCTTGAGTTGCAATAGTGCGCAGTAATTTTTTAACATTACCCTCGCCCCAATTGTAAGCAGCAACAACCAAAGATGGATGCGTGAAAATTTTAAAATAACGTGATAGCAATATTGCAGCAGCTGTTGATGCTGAATATGGATTTGATGGATCAAAATTTACGCCTACATCACGTCTAACTTGTTCCAGGGCAATTGGTGTTAGTTGAAAAATTCCACGACCGCCCGCTGCACCAGTTTCATCACGAAATGTTCCCCTGGTTTCCCATGTTGCAATTGCATTTAAAAGTCCGATTGGCAAATCGTAACCCGCCTCAAGCGCAGGCCATACAACGAAGCGCAATCTATTCAAAGTAGAAGCATCAACAACCATAATTTTGCAATTTCGTAACTGGTGACGTTATTTCTTAATTAGGCCAATTGGAAAACTTTGCTTGTTGCAGTAATAACTGCTGTGGATGTTTCTTTGTCAATGGTTAAATAGCCTTGACAAATGATATTGTAATCCTGACCATTTGCATCTTTTTGGCTTTTAATAGGAACATCAATATCCAAATTTTTAAACAAAAACTCTTTGCCATTTTCAAAAACGCGCCAAACGTGATCGATTGAACCACGTCCAGGTTGTCCGCGACTTTTGTTAAATCTTATTTGGTATGTCTTCATACAATTTCTGCTGCGGGTGCAATACATTGATTGATCGACAAATTTTGTATTGGACGCAAACCTATGTTGAAATGTATAAATTTTATTGGTGCATCAGCTTCATGCCTACTAAAGCTATGAGGCAGCCAAGCATTTGTAAACACTAATAAACCAGGTTTTGGAGTAAAGTTTATTGCATTGCTTGCAAATGTAGCTTGACCTATGTCTTTTTCATTCCACGAAATCATTGCTTTTGCAGCTCTTGGGTCATGAAAAACAACCTTTGAGCAATTTTCAGGTGTTTCAAGAAAATAAAAACCTACCATTTGTGAACCGCCACCATGAACGTGCTGTTCCATTGCTGAATGTTTGTAATGTTCTTGACAAAACATTTCAGAAAAATAAACCTCAAATCCTTCTAAGTTGTAACCTTGCTCATTGAGCAAATTCATTGCTGTGCCACCAACGTAATATTGAAAAGACAAAATTTCAGGTTTATCAAACAAATTTCCTGTCATGTGGACGGGATAAATTTCATTGAGTTTTTGCTTACGAACTTCAATTAAAGCATCTTCAGACACTTTACTAACTGCTTCAAAAAAGTCTAGCTTTTCACTTTGATAAATAATTGTTGGAAAATAAATATTTGCATTTATTACATCTTGTTTAGGTGTTTCAGCAGCTGCGCACATGGTCAACCTTTATGTAAGTGCATTAATTTGAGTTGAAAGGGCATTGAGTTGTGCAATCAATTCCTCTTTTGTTGGTTGTAGTGTAGGTGCTATTACAACTGGTTCTGGCTTAACAAAAGTAGAGCCGTTATAAATAGACCCAATATCACAGTCGATAGTTTCTACGTTTACACAAGTCATATCTATTGGAGGATTCCATTCAGAAACACCATCCCAAATTATTAAATTTTCTACAATATTTAAACTGTTTATAAGCGCATATCTTTGCATATTAAACTCCCGCAAAAACTGTCACAACAACTCTACCATCACCACCCGCGCCTGATGTTGAATTAGACATTGCTGCACCTCCACCACCGCCAGGTTGCGTTCCTGCCACACCATTACGACATGAACCTGATCTACCTCCATTACCACCAAATGAACTTACGCCTCCTGTGCCTTCGCTGTAACACTTTGTTCCACCACCTCCGCCACCACCCCAAACAGAACCCGCAGCATTTCTAACAAAAGCCTGAGTTCCATTTCCACCACCTCCGCCCCCACCTTTGTAATAACCGCTGCTTGCTGCGTTCCAACCAGGTAAAAGTGAAGAATAAATTGCCCCTGCGCCTTCATAATTTACCCATCTAGTTGCAGCTGCCACATAAAAGGGAAATGTGCAAGCATTTGGAGTGCCCGCCGTAGGTGCGCCACCTGATGATAATTGTCCACCACCACCACCGCCTGTACCGCCAGTGCTTCCCCCTGCAACGCCACCTCCACCACCCCATGCACTAACATGAGTGCCAAAACTTGAAGTTCCACCAGTTTGACCACAAGCATTACAAACTCGTGCTGCACCTCCCGCACCAATTGTTACAGTAACAGTGGAGGCCAAACACGCTATTGGCATCCAACGATAGTTAAATCCACCACCACCACCGCCACCCGCGCTACTAAAATCTGTTCTAGACCCTGAACCTCCACCACCCCATGCTTGAATTAAAACTCGTGCGGTTGTTCCATAACCTGATGGTTTAGTCCAAGTACCTGATGCATTAAAAGTGCAAGTTTTAGCAGCTGGTACTGCACTGGTTATTGTTTGATTAGGCCATGATCCAGTAATTGTGATACCACAACCTTGCACAAGTGAGGGAGTTGCTGTTCCTGTACCACCATTGGCAATTGGTAAGGCTGTTCCCGAATAAGTAACAGCTAAAGTTCCACTGCTTGTGATAGGACTTCCTGAAACACTAAAAACACTTGGAACAGTCATTCCAACACTTGTAACACCACCGCTAAATGTAACAAATGTAGGTGGTGAAGCACCATTACTTTGGAGAACTTGACCAGGTGTGCCTGCTGCACTTACTTTTGCACTTGATCCAGTGCCATAAGCAACACCACCCGCAGTTAATGGTGGCTGTATTGTTCCAGGATTAATTACAAAACTCATTTTTTTATTCCTTCATAAAATTCAATTAATGCGTTTGCTCGTTCAATTGCTTCGTCACCTTGTCTTGCGATGTCGATAAGAGTTGCAGCAGCTGCTGCATCAATTTCGCATCTTGTTGTTTTGACAACTGTGGTGGCAATGTTGGTAGAACTGGACATATTGTCGCAATAGGTTGCGGGGATTGACAAGCGCAAATCACCAGTGGAAACAGAATTACGCAAAGTTTTAACTTTTTCATTAATTGTTTGAATTTGTTGTTGGTAACGCGAAATTACATTTTGCATGGATAAGTCATTTGCTTTTTCAACTTTTCTTACACGATCCAGTGCTTCAATTTGCAAATTGGCAATATTTTTGGCTGCAAGCCTATCTGCATCATGCCATCCCTTTGTGTAACTGCCAAAACATATCAAGCCAATCAAAAGCATCAACAAGAAAAGATTGCGCAAATCAAGCATATCTATTGTCCTGGTTCAGTATCTTTTTTTGCCCATATTGCTGCACCATGTGCCCCTGAAATAATGCCAATTGCTTGTGCAAAATCAACCAAATTTACTGCACCAACATGAATTGCGTTATAAATTGCCCCAATCATTGTTATCAAAGTCGTTGAAACCCATGACCAACGTGCTAAATCATGGGTTTCATTGTCTTTTCCAGTAACAAGATGTTTCAAAAAATCAGGCAAGGGTTAACCCTTCAGAAAAACGATCAAGTGCATAAATAGTTGATTTTGGATTTTGCTGTGCTTTTGATCCTGGCAAGCTCGCCCAAGTGCCTGAAGCACGTTGAATTGCACCCTGAATATCGCCATCACGCAATAAATCGATTACACCAAGCTCATTTAACAAACGAATAGCTGCTTCATCTTGTGATTGTGGAGAAAAATCGGGTAAACGCGGATTTTGTTCCCGAATACGCTGCCAAGTTGGACGAATAAATTGATACGCGCCTGCTGCGGTTGAAACGCAACCTGATCCAAGGCCTGAAGCATTGCAAACTGAATCAGATAGTCTCACTGGACGAAGTTCGCCAGTAATAACTGGATGATCTGAAAAGTCGCTAAACTGATTGCCACCATAAAATATCCCATAAGCTCTGTCATTTAATACGTCACGCGGGTAAACGTGTTCAGATGAACGCAACATGAATAAAAATGCTGCAATTCGTTTAGATATTTCATCTGAATCATTTGTTGGCAGTAAATTTGTCATTCTTTGCCCTCCAATTGGATTAATTTCAGGATTTAAATCTGATTCGCGAGGTGCGTCAGACGTATCCTGATCTGCGACACTAACTTGTGCAGCTTGTGCATTATTAGGTCTTAAAAACAAAAAAGCCCCGACAAGCAGGGCTAAGAGGCCAAAACCTCGATTTGGAGAAACCATTTAACCCCCAAATGTCGAATACGCATAAGCAAGTTGACCACCAGCTGCGTCAGCAACCGCATAAAGATCGTCTTGTGGAACTACTGTATCAAACAAAATTGTTGTACCAGGAGTAAGTTGCAACCAAGAATTTACACTAGCTTGCGAAGAAAAATCTATGTAAATAATTTGATTAGAAGTCGAAGCATTACGAAATCCAAGAAAATTTCGTTTGCCAATTGGTTGATCTAAAAACTTAATAGATGTTGTGCCAATTACTTGTGATAACGACGTAACTGAAGCATAACGATAAACTTCACGAATACTTAAAGTGTCGCCACTTACAGTATTTCGACTTGTTGTTTGCAGACCAGGTTCAGGCCTAGAGGGTAAATTGTGCGGTGAACCAGGAATAAATAAAGGGGATTCCCATGGCAACAAGTCGCTAAGATATTGAACTGGTGGAAAGTCATCCGCTGCCATAAGAACCTCTAACAATTACTTTGTATAAGCCCGAACTAATACACCCTCAAAGAAAACATCTACATTGAGAGTTGCGGAAGCCTCATAACTTGTCAGTTGAATTGTCAATGTGCTTCGTCCAGAAATAATCCTTGGATATGGAAATAAATTAATAATATTTCCATTTGTTGAATAGTTTTCTAAATCAACTGCTGCATTTGTAAACTGCTCATTTGATCCAGAATCAGTAATTAAAACCCGCGCCAATGGTGCTGTTTTATTAGAAACAGTTTGACTTGCAGCTGCAATGTTCGCACGATGGTGCAAACCAACCATGATGAAATCAGCATTGGCTGTGATGTTCAATGTTTGAGATTGCGAAGCACCCGCTGTCAATGATGAAAACGTAAGGTTATAACCATAAGGGGTCAGCAGCAGTGGCCGACCCTGATAGAACTTTGAAGCATACGCCTCAATTTCACCAATTCCATAGTATTCCGATTGCATTTGATAAGCCCCAAAAGGTCAAAAATTTATGCAGGGTTTTAATCGGAATCCCTGCAAACCGAGTGCGCCACAAATGACGCAAATTCGCATTACTGCGATGCACGCATGAAGTAACCATCCAAGATCACACCAACGCGAGCATTGAAACCCGATGGGGTAGCAACAGCTGCGGGGTATCGAATGACAACTTCAAAGTTAACAGCGGGTTGTAACGCAATGGTTGGATCGATGTAATAAGGACGACCAGACGCACGCATATTGACTGCGCCCAATTCAGCAGTTGTTGCTGAGTTTGAAGCATATCCTGCATCAAGGGCAAAATTAGCCTTGGGCGGGAAAGCAATCATTGGAGTTTCGCGCAGATAGTTTTTGCTGAGAATATTCAGCTCTAACATACCGCTTTGATAGAAGCTATTTACATCCGCAAGTTGAGCTGATACAGCTGCTGCTGCGGTTGCATTAAACAACGCGGGGCTTGCAATGGTAAAAGTTTGTGATGTTGAAACTGAACCAGGGAAGAAAATAACTTCAATGCTTTCAATCATGAACGCTTTGCCAGAGGGCAAAGTATTTGGAAGTTCAAGATTTGTATCCCACAAAGTTTTAGCTGTGCCTGCTGTGCCACCAACTGCTGAAGTCAAACCCTGACCTACTGGTGCAGAGAAAAACGTCAATTGTGTAGTGCCTGCTGTGGCATAAAGTTGGTAGTCATAAAATCGTTGACGGACGATTTCAGATTGCGACGGATTCGTTACACGACGCGCATTAAAGTCTGCTGCTGTTGGCAATGCCATGATGATAACCTTTCAACGGATTAATAATAAGTGCTAACGCCTTCACGACGCGATGCCGAGCCGTTAAGGAGGGGAGTGCCACTAGTGTACGCGGACAATAGGGGAGTTGGACCTGGACGCATATATGCGTTCATGCCTGTTGTTCCGCGAATCGGACCAACGCGGTTTGTGCCTTGTGCAACCATTGCGGGAGACATATAACCCAAAGGCAATGATGCGGGTACAAAACCTTTTAACAGATCATGTGCTTGAACTGTCAATGATGCCATTGCAGCTTTTTTGCTGAAACCGCGAGTTACTTTGTTGAGTGCTTGACCAACAACAACTGTGATTACAGCGCGAACTGCATCACCCGCACCGATCGAGCCAGGGGTTACTTGCAATGATGTTGGTAAGAATCGTTTGATTTGACCATGAACAATGTCAAATACAACTGCGCCTGCGCCTGCCATCAATGCCTCACGCACGTCACGCAGATAAGTGCTTGCCATGCCTGTGCCAATTGGATTGCGACGACGCATAACAGCCCGACGCATCATGTGCATAGGATTACGACGTTTTACGCGACGACGTACAGTTGTTGTCATTGTCATTGGATTTTTGCGAACACGTGAATGTGTACGACGTTTCGCTGCTGTTTTGCGACGGCTTGTTCTCCGACGCGGATTAATTAAAAGCATCTCTGCCATTATGTCACCTCATTAGGTTAAAAAGTTGCGATAAATATCGCGCTTATTTGTCAGAAGCATCAACAATTCCACGTTCAGTAAAAGTGTAATTGCCACCAATCAAAAACAGTTGTTTCCCATCAGGAGATACTATAAACATAGGTCTGTCCTTTTTGTGAAACTTGTGAATATATTTCTCAAACTTTCCATCTCGGATTGTGCTGTAAAGAATACCATCAACTTCACCAATTGCAACCCCTACACGCGGGATTTTTGGGATATTTATGCGTCCAATTGGTTCAGGATCATGGCCTGAGAATCTTTCGTATAAATCCGATGCCTGGTCAACTAAGTCTGAAACCCTGCGCGATGCGCCTGCACGGGACGATGCGGGAACTGGATTTTTTTTACTTTTTGTTGTTTTTTTAGGACGCACGTTCTTAGAAACGTGCTTTTTTTTCAATAATTCTGGCATATCGCAATCCCAATCAGCTAATGCTAGGTTAATGGGTGAAAAGGGATCAGCAGCAGCTGCTGCACTTGTAAGTTTAGATCGCATACCGCCCATTCGCGCACAAAACGAATCACGCCTTGCAGCAGAAACTTCACTGCGCCTTGCTTGTTTTAGGCTAACTGGACGTTTTATAGCCATTATTTGTAAGTCTTAATACGCAAAGTAACACCAGGATGCGATTTCAGAATTGCCTTTGCATAGTCTTGCGCCTGGGCTTTTGTTGCAAACATAGCCACTGTTTCAAAAACTGAACCCGCTGCACCCAATGATCTCTTTGCTTCTACGCAATATTTAAAATTGCTGTAACTATTAGATTTAACTGGTGCTGCCATAGGATTTAGCAAAGTTTGTGATCCTTTGCGACCACTTGCGGGATTGGTTTTTTGACCAGTTTTATCTGTGATGCCAAAAAATTTTTCTAGTTTACCTTTTGCAGCTTCAACATTTATATAACGACCACCATCAAGTGCAATTGCAATTGATCCTGTTCTAGCTTGTTTAATACTAACTACATGACCCATATCAGAATATTGATCTAACAATTTTCTTATATATCCTCTTGAGCCTTGCTTGCTTAAATTTTTGTCAGCTTGTGGTGAAATTATCATAGGATTTGACTTTACTTTACCTTTGCGCTGCTCAGACAATGCGATAGCAATGCTTTGCTTTTGGGGATAACCCTCATGCACCAGTTGGCTAATTTTTTGGCTTACTGTTTTTTTAACAGGGTTAGCCTTGCTTGCAATTTGTCTTTTGCGATTCAATGCACCTGAACGTGCCATTTCAGCAAATTTTTTGCGTGCTGCAATTTGTGCGGGACTAGGTTTTTTCATAGGATTTTCCTTTACTGATAGTTTTGCAAGCCATTTGCTTATTGGCACTATTTCGTATTTTTCAGTATTAATTTTGTCAAGTAATTTTGAATCTTTAAAAAGTTCAGTAACAGCTTTACCAGTTTTTTTATCGACTATTACATAACTACTTTCATAAGACTTTAAGCCTGGTCTCATGGTTGGATTCCTTGTTGCTGCAATGTTATCTACCAAATTTGGATACTTTCGGCCAGCAGCTGCTGCAAGTGATTTAGCTTTGCGTTTTTGTGCTGCTGTTAATGGAATAGATTTTCCAAGATTTTTAGGACGCGGACGTGCCCAAATTGGCAACGGATTTGTAGAAATTTTTTCTTTTTCAATGCCATATTCAAATGGCAATGGTTTATGAGTTAAACCAAATCTCGCCCAATCATGATTTGCCAATGCAAACTTTGTCATTGACAAAAGCAGATCAGCGCGAGAAATATCAAGATCAGCAGCAATTCTGTCTAATGTGTCAACAGTCTTGGATTCTGCCCTTAAACACATCTCTGGCGCACGTGCCCTATAAGCTGCTTGACGATCAGATGCAGATGCATACTTGCGGGGTCTTGGATTGGATTTTGTCATCGTTGACGAAACCTTAACGCCTTGCATTGCCCGCATACGTATTACCTGGCCTTTTGGTAGGCGCTATAAGCGAAATACGCGACCGCTGCAATTGCAACCCATTTAACAATGTTTGCAATGCTTGACAATGGTGATGACTGAGCATTTACATTTGTTGCAGCAATTTTTGCAATGGCTGCTGCTGCCTGGGCACGCTGCTGTGGATCAGTAATGTTGGACAAGGCCAGTGCAACCTTTGCACGTTCATTTACGCCTGCAATCCATTCTTTGCCCCACACAATCAATGTTGCAATCACCGCAATAGCACCTGATACAGCAGCAAGTGCTGCAATTGGTACAGCGGGTAAAACGCCTAAACCAGTTGGGATTGCAACAGTTGGTAAATTTGCACCAAATTTGTTTAAACCATTTACAGCAAAATTCAATGCTTCAGCAGCTGTTCTAAAACTTGATTTTTTCGCATCAAATTCACCAAGTGCAGCATCCAGTTCATTATCTTGAATTCCTAAATCACGCAAATCCATGATTGCAGATGCAGTCGCATCTAAGTCAGTCATTAACGCTTGAAATTCCGCAACCTTGCCCTGAAAATAACCTACGTCTGTTCCTGGTGGAACAACATCATCCCCACTGCCCATAATTGGGTTGCCAAGTTGATCATATTCAATGGCCATTTTTTAAGCTCTTGTAAGCAAGTCAACAATTGACAACGTGCTAATAGCATCTTGAACAGAACCAAAACCGCACAATGATTGGTCATCAAATTGCATACCTGACAATATTCCCGCCTGGTCTGGCATACCAACATTCATAGCAGTTGTTGGGGTAAACATATCAGCAGGCAATAGTGGGGACATTTTATAACTTGCACCAAGCATGGGATTATGTGGCTGCATGATGCCTCCAAGTCCGCTGACGCTTGGAGAATAAATATAGTCGCCATCAAAGTTTTCAAAATACATGGTTAGCTTCCAATTAAATAGGCTGCAATTGCAGCGAGAATTAAAGTTCCAGTATTTGAACTTTGCATAGGTGGTGATGGAGTACGATCTATAAATGGTGGTTCAACAATTGACATTTGCCTGTCTATTTGAGCAAATGCTTGTGTCAATACAGTATCGCTAACACCTTGTGAACGCATTTGATTTATAAATTCTGTTCTTGAAATTACTTTAGTTGCTACCTTCAAGTTATAAGAATTTATAACATCACCAACAGTCAATTCTTTTTTCAAAACTGTTACGCTTGATCCTGGTGTAACTGTTACACCTGATCCTGGCAAAATTGCAGTTTGTGCGCCTGTTCCTGGGTATGCCTTGTAATATTGCTCATTTGCAATAGCCATTGCACGTTGACCAGTTATTTGAAACTGATTCATTAAATTGCCAGTAACTTGATTGACTTGCAATCCCGACATATACATATCGTATGCAGCTTTTGCAATTTGTGCATCTGTATAAGTTGGTATTGCTGTAACTGGTGTAGTAATTACTGCATTAACAACAGCAATTTCTTTAGCTTGTGCTTGCTGAAAAACCGCTTCAGCAGCTTGCAGTGCAGCGTATTGAGAGGCTGCTGCTTGTTGTTGAACTGCCTGTGATACTGCAACAGATGCGTCAGTTGCGCGACCAGTTGAGTCATAAACTAAAGCAGCAGCAGCAGCTGGTGCAGCAGCTATTCGAGCAGCAATAAAAGCATCGTATGCAGCATTGGCTTTTTCTTCAGCAGCAGTTCGAATTTTTGCTGCTTCAATGATTGGAGTCCATTCTGCTATTTCATCACCAGTTAACTGACTTCTAGGACTACCTACGTATTTCAAAAGGTCTGCATCAGTGACAACACCTAAACCACCTAAACCAGACCTATTGCCGATTTCGTCAAATTCTTGTACAAATAAATTCATGATTTACCTTCTACGTAATAACATCACTGCCAAAAGCGCTAATCCACCATAAATCAACAATTGTTG
>Ga0209298_10002492_pt1 | contig 11430 bp, 17 predicted proteins | sample S_140806_EF_Meta_FD_187325 | JGI IMG/M metagenome (GOLD analysis project Ga0209298, IMG submission 187325) | Freshwater microbial communities from Lake Simoncouche, Canada to study carbon cycling - S_140806_EF_MetaG (SPAdes) (version 2) | ecosystem: Environmental > Aquatic > Freshwater > Lake ...
GCGCGCATACAGCGCCGATGCGTCAGCAGCGACAAGTGCTGGCAAATTGGTCTCACCCACCAAGGTCACGCCGTGTTTGACCACGGTTTGGTCGGTCTCGGTGAGCGGGCAGTTACCACCCACGCCATTGGCGCCCTTGCCTGCCGCCAAGTCCACGATGACCGAGCCAGGCTTCATGCTCTTGACCATGTCTTCGGTGATCAACACCGGTGCCGCACGCCCAGGGATCAAAGCGGTGGAGATCACTACATCGGCCTGTGCCACGCGCTTGGCCACCTCGGCTTTTTGGCGGTCCAGCCAGCTTTGTGGCATCGGGCGGGCATAGCCACCCACGCCTTCGGCGGCTTCTTTTTCTTCGGCGGTTTCATAAGGCACATCGATGAACTTGGCGCCCAAAGATTCGACCTGTTCTTTCACGCTGGGGCGCACATCCGAGGCTTCGATCACCGCGCCCAAACGCTTGGCCGTGGCAATCGCCTGCAAGCCCGCCACACCCACACCCAAAATCACCACACGGGCAGCCTTGACGGTACCGGCAGCAGTCATCAGCATGGGAAAGAAGCGTTGGTATTGGTTGGCCGCTTCCATCACCGCTTTGTAACCCGCAATATTGGCCTGCGAAGACAACACATCCATGCTTTGCGCACGGGTGGTACGCGGTGCGGCTTCCAGCGCAAAGCTGGTCAAACCGGCAGCGGCGATGCGCTGCAAGCCCTCGGCGTCAAACGGGTTGAGCATGCCCACCAAGGCTGCACCGGACTTCATATGGCCCAACTCTGAGGGAGAAGGTGCACGCACTTTCAACACCAGCTCAGCTGCGAGCGCCGAAGCAGCGTCGGTGATTTGCGCACCCACGGCTTCATAAGCAGTATCCGTAACGCTGGCAGATAAGCCCGCACCGGATTGAATATGTACTTGATGCCCTTGGGCAATGATTTTTTTAGCCGTCTCTGGGGTCACGGCAACACGGGTTTCTCCCGCCGTGGTTTCGGCAGGCACGCCAATCCGCATGGTTATCTCCTCCACTCAATGGGCGAGAATCATCGCAGATTCACAAAGCGCCCTGAAAAGGGGTGATTTTGCACCATGATGGACAGATGGAAGCCCAGCGTCACCGTTGCTGGAATTATTGAAAAAGACGGTAAGTATTTGCTGGTTGAAGAACACACCCCCAATGGTTTGATGTTCAACAACCCCGCCGGACACCTAGACCCTGGCGAATCCCCTCTTCAAGCCTGTGTTCGTGAGGTGCTGGAAGAAACCGCCTTCCATTTCACCCCAACCGCACTGGTCGGCGTGTATCTGTCTCGCTTTTTAAAGCAGGCCACGACTGACACACCAGTCCAAGACATCACTTACCTGCGTTTTGCTTTCACGGGTATCTTGGGTGCGCATGAGGCCAACAGAGTACTTGACGACGGTATTGTGCGAACACTGTGGATGAGCATTGAAGAAATGCAAGCCACCCAAAGTCGTCACCGCAGCCGTTTACTTCTGCGCTGCGCTCAAGACCACGCACAAGGCCAGCGCTTCCCACTTGACACGGTCTATACCGACGACAGCGTGTTGGGGCTGATTTAAGGAATAAGTATTTCCGCTGCTGGGTCTTCAGCAGCCATGACCCGTTTGGCCCACGTGCTTAAACGCCCAGCGTCAGCGCGTAAGACTTCTTGTTTGACACGCAAAATCTGTGTGGGGTGCATTGAAAACTGCCGCAGCCCCATGCCAAGCAATAAGCGCGTGAGGGTGGGGTCACCCGCCATTTCGCCACACAAGCTGATGTCTTTGCCTGCTGCCGCGCCTTGCGCAATGGTGTTGGCCACCAATTGCAAGATGGCGGGATGCAAAGGGTCGTACAAGTGCGCCACTTGCTCATCAGCACGGTCAATCGCCAAGGTGTATTGGATGAGATCGTTGGTGCCTACCGATAAATAATCAAAGTACTTTAAAAACACAGGCAAATTGAGTGCTGCAGCCGGTACCTCGATCATGGCGCCAACTTTGACGGGACCGTAAGCCATACCCTTTTTGTCTAACTGGTCCCGCGCTTGCGCCAGCAAGACGAATGTCTGATGGATTTCGCGGGTATGGGCCAACATGGGGAATAGCAAATTCACAGGTCCATGCAAAGCCGAGCGCAAGATAGCGCGCAACTGACTCAAGAACATACTTGGGTCTGCCAAGCTCCAACGAATGGCGCGCAGGCCCAAAGCAGGGTTGAGGTGGGCTTCGTCTTTGGTGGTTCGATCTAAAGGCTTGTCTGCGCCAACATCAACGGTTCGAATGGTGACTGGCAAGCCCTTCATGCCATCGACGGCCCGCTTATATGCTTGGTATTGCTCTTCTTCGCCTGGCAACTGGCCCTCGCGCCCCATGAACAAGAATTCACTGCGAAACAAACCCACACCCACCGCACCTACAGACAGAGCCACTGCCGTGTCTTCAGGTAATTCAATATTGGCCAACAACTGAATTTTTTGACCGTCCAAGGTGACCGATGGCGTGTGGGTCAAGCGGGTAAGTCGCTCGCGCTCTAGCTGCGCCTGGCGCTGCTTGAAGGCGTATTCAGCCAAGATGATGGGGGAAGGACTGACAATGATGACGCCAGCGTCGCCATCGATGATGACCCAGTCGTCTTGATGCACCAAATGGCTGGCGTTTCGCGCACCCACCACTGCAGGAATATCCAAACTCCTTGCAACGATAGCGGTATGTGACGTCTTGCCACCGACATCGGTGACAAAGCCTGCAAAAACACTTTGCTTGAATTGCAACATGTCTGCAGGAGACAAATCGTGCGCGATCAATACCAAGGGCACATCATGGCTGTCGTCCAACAATTGATCTTGCTGCCATGTGCCTGGCTTGCGTTGTGCGGGTTGGGGCAGGCTGGTGGGCAAGCCCTTCATATGTCGCAGCAAACGCTCCACCACTTGTTCTAGATCACCTTTGCGTTCGCGAAGATAAGCGTCTTCCATATCGTCGAACTGACGCGAGACCACTTCCAGCTGTGAGGTCAAAGCCCATTCAGCGTTGTACAAACGCTCGGTTACCCAATGCTTCACCCCGTCCGCCAACATTTCGTCTTGTAAGAGCATCAAATGCACTTCCAGCAGCGCTGAGAGCTCGGGGGGCGCATCTTTGGGCACGGTTTTTTGTATGCGCTGAACTTCCAGCATGACTGCATGGCGGGACTGGTTGACGCGCTCTAACTCTTTTTCAATTTGATTGGGCTCAATGAAGTAATGCGCCACATCCACTCGACTTGAGGCCACCAACACGGCGCGTCCAATGGCAATGCCTCGCGCAACTGCCAAACCGTGGATGGAAAAGGTCATGGCTTTATTCGCCTTCGCCGAATTTGTCAGCTAGCAAACCCAACAATGCTTCCATGGCCTGCGCTTCTTGTTCGCCATCTGTTTCAATTTCAATTTCACTGCCAATACCAGCGGCCAACATCATGACACCCATGATGCTTTTTGCATTGACACGTCGCTCGCCTTTGCTGACCCACACTTGGCATGGAAATGCGCCGGCGATTTTCGTCAGTTTGGCCGACGCTCTTGCATGCAGGCCCAATTTGTTGATCACTGTTGTGGTTTGTTTCAGCATATTTCACTCAAGAGGAAAGGGGGACTTCTTTTTCACAAGCGACTTGCATGACGCCTTGGGCGCCGCCAGACAATGCGCGCTGGGTCAAGAGATCGAGCGGTTCATGGCGATAACACACGGTACGCAGCAGCATGGGTAAATTGACGCCAGCAATCAAGCGTGATTGAACACCATCAACCAATCGCTTGGCCACATTGGCAGGCGTGGCGCCAAAGATATCGGTCAATACCAAGGTGTTTTGGTCAATGGGCGCACCCATCAACTTTTGGGCGGCTTGCAAGGTATCTTCAGGTGAAGCGTCAGCATGCACGTCAAAGGCGATGACGGATTGTGCACAATCGGGAAAGACGTGCAAGGCGCACTCCCTAAGGGCGGTGGCTAATGGTGCATGGGCAATGAGAAGAATGCGTGTGCTCATGTTTATTTGTAATTGCCTTCGGATTATCACTCGTGTCCATGGCTTTGCAATAATCCAGATATGAACGCTTTAGACGGCATACGTGTATTGGATTTATCCAGAGTTTTGGCTGGACCCTGGTCGACCCAAATTTTGGCTGATTTGGGTGCTGATGTGGTCAAGGTGGAACGCCCTCTGACCGGGGATGACACCCGAGGTTGGGGCCCTCCTTTTTTACACGACCCCCAAGGCCGAGATACGGCTGAATCTGCTTATTATTTGGGTGCCAACCGCAATAAGCGCTCCATGACATGCGATATTGCCTCGCCCCAAGGTCAGGGCTTGATTCGATCGCTGGCATTGCATAGCCATGTGTTTGTTGAAAATTACAAAGTGGGTGATATGTCCCGCTATGGCTTGGACTTCGCTACCCTTAAGGCCATTAACCCCAAGTTGGTCTACTGCAGCATCACGGGCTTTGGCCAAACCGGTCCATACCGAAATCGTGCGGGTTACGACTTTGCAGTGCAAGCCATGGGTGGCTTAATGAGTGTGACTGGCGAGAGAGACGATGCAGGAGGCGGCCCTCAAAAGGTGGGCGTTGCAGTGGCCGATTTGTTCACCGGCATGTATGCCACTGTCGCCATACTGGCTGCCATTCGCCATGCCGAAAGCACTGGAATAGGCCAACACATAGACATGGCGCTGCTTGATACGCAAGTCGCCATGCTGGCCAATTTGGGGGCTAATTTTTTGGTCAATGGCGCCACTTTTGCGCCTCCGCAGCGCATGGGCAACGCCCATGTGAATATTGTCCCCTACCAAGTTTTTGAGACCGCGCCTAAGGCTTCAGGCGAGCGAGACTTTCTGATTGTGGCGGTAGGAAATGATGGCCAGTTTGCCAAACTTTGCGAAGTGCTTGGCCAAGGAAATTGGGCTCATGACCCGCGCTTTGTGCGCAACCAAGACCGTGTAAGGCACCGTAATGTCTTGATTCCCATGATTGCTGATGCTTTGATCAAGCGAGGAAAGTATGTATGGCTTGAGGCTCTTGAGTCCGCCAAAGTGCCTTGCGGCCCCATCAATAATTTAGCCGAAGTGTTCGCCGACCCGCATGTGCAAGCACGCCAAATGGTTGACCACTGGCAGCATGGCTTGGGCGTTCCCCTCGATTTGGTCGCCAGCCCTATGAAGCTAAGCCTGACCCCCGTCCGTCGAGATTTACCACCCCCTTCATTGGGGCAACATACTGACGAAGTTTTGAAGGAATGGCTGGGTTTTGATCCCTCAAAATGCAAGGCATTGCGCCAAGCAAGTGCGATCTAAGCCCAGCCTTTAACTTCGGTTTTAATGCCTAGTCTGCGACAACAAAGTGTCTGCGTCACTGACCTCAAACTTGCCTGGTCCTTCAATATTGAGTGTGACGACTTTTCCGTCTTTGACCAGCATGGAGTAGCGGTTAGAGCGCAATCCTAAGCCTTTGCCAGTCAGGTCTAAAGTTAAACCAGTGGCTTTGGTGAATTCGGCGTCTCCATCCCCCAACATACGCACCTTGCCTGCTGCATGCAACTCGCGGCCCCATGCGCCCATGACAAATGCGTCGTTGACACTGACACACCAAATTTCATCCACGCCTGCAGCGGTGAGCTCGGCATGTTTCTCCATGTAGCCTGGCACATGTTTGGCTGAGCAGGTGGGCGTGAATGCGCCTGGCAACGCAAACAAAGCGATGGTCTTACCCGCTGATGCTTTACCCACATCCACGGGGTTAGGACCAATACTGCAACCATTGCCCTCAACTTCAGAGTATTCCATCAGGGTGGTGTGGGGAAGTGTGTCGCCGACTTTGATCATGTTTTGCTCCTTGAAATGAGAAATGACCCACGATTGTGGGCCATTTTGAAGATTGTGTTTATGTGCAATCCGATAAGTCTTATACCGCTGGTGCCTTTTCAACCAAACGGGAGGCTACCCAGTTTTTGGTTTTAGAGATAGGGCGGCTTTCGGTAATTTCAATCACGTCACCTAAGCGGTATTGACCGGTTTCATCATGCGCATGGTATTTGCTGGACTTGCCCACAATCTTGCCGTAGAGCGCATGTTTGACGCGACGCTCGACCAACACAGTGACTGTTTTGGCCCGCTTAGCGCTGACGACTTTACCGATCAGTGTGCGTTTGAGTGATTTCTTGGCTTCTGTCATGGTGTCACTCCTTCGCCTGTTGTTCGGCCAGAATGGTTTTGGCCCGTGCAATGCTGCGACGGGTGACCTTCATTTGCGCGGTGTTGTTGAGTTGTTGCGTGGCTTTTTGCATGCGCATATTGAAATGCGCTTTTTGCAATTCTTTGATTTCAGTTTGCAAACCAGCGGCGTCTTTTTGGCGTAATTCAGATGTTTTCATGTTGTCTCCTGAATCACTGGCCAATCAGGCGCGAAACAAAGGTGGTGCGCAAGGGCAGTTTGGCAGCAGCCAAACGGAATGCTTCACGCGCGAGTTCTTCGGGCACGCCCACGATTTCATACAGCACCTTGCCGGGCTGGATTTCAGCCACGTAGTACTCGGGGTTGCCTTTACCGTTACCCATGCGAACCTCTGCAGGCTTTTGGGAAATAGGTTTGTCAGGGAAGATGCGAATCCAAATGCGTCCACCACGTTTAACGTGGCGTGAAATCGCACGGCGAGCGGATTCGATTTGGCGAGCTGTCAAACGACCACGGTCGGTTGACTTCAAGCCAAAGTCACCAAACGCCACGGTATTGCCACGTGTGGCAATGCCGGTGTTGCGACCTTTTTGTTCCTTGCGGTATTTACGGCGCGCTGGTTGCAGCATGCTTATTCTCCTTTGCCGTCCGCAGCCGTGCCAGTGGATGCGGGCGCGGCTACCTTGCGGACGCGCTTGACGGTGGTTTTGGGAGCATCGGTGGCTTCAGCGGGTTTATCGCTGCCATCCGCCGGTGCGGCATTGGAGCCAGCAGGGCGACGTGCGCCACTGCGAGCGGGTGGACGGTCGCCGCCAGCGGGGCGAGCGTCACGACGAGGACCGCGTGGGCGGCGCTCGTCTTCAGAACGGGGTTCTTGTGCAGCAGGTGCGTCGTTACGGCCTAAGGTGTCACCCTTGTAGACCCAAACTTTCACACCGATGATGCCGTAAGTTGTTTTGGCTTCAGATGTTGCGTAGTCAATGTCGGCGCGCAAGGTGTGAAGTGGCACGCGGCCTTCGCGGTACCACTCGGTACGGGCGATCTCGATGCCATTCAAACGACCAGCCGACATGATCTTGATGCCTTGGGCACCTAAACGCATGGCGTTTTGCATGGCACGCTTCATTGCGCGGCGGAACATGATGCGCTTTTCTAACTGCTGGGTAATGCTGTCAGCAATCAACTGTGCATCAATTTCAGGCTTGCGCACCTCTTCGATATTGACTGCAACAGGCACACCCAAACGCGCAGCCAGTTCTTTTTTGAGGTTTTCAATGTCCTCACCTTTTTTACCGATGACCACGCCAGGGCGTGCAGAAAAAATGGTGATGCGGGCATTTTTGGCAGGGCGCTCGATCAAAATGCGCGACACAGCAGCGCTCTTGAGCTTGACTTTGAGGTATTCGCGTACCTTAATGTCCTCTGCCAGCATGCCAGCGAAGTCTTTGTTGCTTGCATACCAGCGGCTTGCCCAGTTGCGGCTCACCGACAGGCGAAAACCGGTGGGGTGTATTTTTTGTCCCATATTTTTCTAGACCTTTCAGTTGCCGACCGTCACATACACATGGCATGTGGGCTTGCTGATGCTGTTGCCGCGGCCCTTGGCGCGTGCCGTAAATCGCTTGAGGGTTGCGCCTTGCTCCACATAAATGGTTTTAACGCGCAACTCGTCAATGTCCGCGCCATCGTTGTGTTCTGCATTGGCGATGGCCGATTCGAGCACCTTTTTAACAATGCCCGCTGCTTTTTTCTGGGTGAAGGTCAGGATGTTCAGAGCCTGGTCCACTTTTTTGCCGCGAATCAAGTCAGCGACCAAACGGCCTTTGTCGACCGATAGGCGCACACCTCGCAAGACTGCACGTGTTTCCATAGCTGCTCCTTACTTCTTCTGGACTTTTTTGTCCGCTGGATGGCCTTTGAAGGTACGAGTCAAGGCAAATTCGCCCAACTTGTGACCCACCATTTGGTCGGTGATGTAAACCGGCACATGTTGCTTGCCGTTGTGAACCGCAATGGTCAAGCCGATGAAGTCGGGCAAAACCATAGAGCGGCGTGACCATGTTTTGATTGGCTTTTTGTCTTTGGTGGCAACGGCTTTTTCAGCCTTGGCCAACAAGTGGTGATCGACAAACGGGCCTTTTTTAAGTGAGCGTGTCATGGTTTAACCCTTATTTCTTGCGACGCGAGACGATCATGACTTGCGTGCGCTTGTTGTTGCGGGTGCGATAGCCCTTGGTCAAGTTACCCCATGGGTCAACTGCTGCACGGCCTTCGCCGGTACGGCCTTCGCCGCCACCGTGAGGGTGATCGATTGGGTTCATGGCGACGCCACGCACTGTGGGTCGAATTCCCATCCAACGCTTAACACCGGCCTTGCCCAATTGGCGCAAGCTGTGTTCTTCGTTGGCAACCTCACCGATGGTTGCACGGCACTCGATGTGAATTTTGCGGACTTCACCAGAGCGCATACGCACCTGAGCGTAAGTACCTTCACGCGCCAACAAAGTGGCCGAAGTACCCGCAGAGCGCGCAATTTGGGCGCCCTTACCAGGACGCAACTCGATGCAGTGGATGGTTGAACCCACAGGAATATTGCGAATGGGCAAAGTGTTACCTGCACGAATGGGGGCCTCAGAGCCGCTTTGGATGGTGGCGCCAACTTCCAAGCCGCGCGGGGCAATGATGTAAGCGCGCTCACCATCGGCATAGCACACCAAAGCAATGTGAGCCGTGCGATTGGGGTCGTATTCAATGCGTTCAACTTTGGCAGGAATGCCATCTTTGGAACGACGGAAATCGACCACGCGGTAATGGTGCTTATGGCCACCGCCCTTGTGACGGGTGGTGATGTGGCCATTGTTGTTGCGACCCGCTTTTTGGAATTGCGGTTCTAGCAAAGGCGCATAAGCTGGGCCTTTGAACAAATGGTCACGAGTGACTTTCACCACGGCACGTTGGCCAGGTGAAGTGGGTTTCATTTTGACGACTGCCATGGTTAAGCCACCTCTCCTGACAAGTTGAGTTCTTGACCGGGCTTGAGCGTTACATAGGCTTTACGCACATTGTCGCGACGGCCAATGGAGCGACCAAAACGCTTGGTCTTGCCTTTGGTGTTCACCACAGATACGCCTTTGACCTCTACCTTGAACATCAACTCCACCGCCGCTTTGATTTCGGGCTTGGTGGCGTTTTGCAAGACTTTGAAGGTCACAGCGTTAGATTTTTCAGCCACCATGGTGGCCTTTTCGGAGACGATGGGCGCTAAAAGCACAGCCATCAAACGCCCCTCATCATATTTAATTGTGCTCATGCGAACATCTCCTTGAGCTTGTCGATCGCGCCTTTGGTGACCAGCACTTTCTTGTAGTGCACCAAGGAAACGGGGTCGGCATAACGGGGCTCAACGACCAGCACATTGGCCAAATTGCGCGACGCAAAGTACAAGTTATCGTCCACCTCTTCAGAGATAACAAGAACAGACTGCAGATTCATCGCTTTGAGCTTGGCCGCCAACAATTTGGTTTTGGGCGCTTCGATTTTGATGGAGTCCACAACCGCCAAACGGCCTTCACGCACCAACTGAGAGAAGATGGACGCCATACCAGCACGGTACATCTTCTTGTTGATTTTTTGGGTGAAGTTTTCTTCGGGGCTGTTTGGGAAAGCGCGACCGCCTCCACGCCAAATGGGCGAAGAAGTCATACCAGCGCGAGCGCGACCAGTGCCTTTTTGTTTGAAAGGTTTTTTAGTCGAGTGCTTGACTTGTTCGCGGTCTTTTTGAGCACGTGTGCCTTGACGCGCATTGGCTTGGTAAGCCACCACGATTTGGTGAATCAAATCTTCGTTGTAATCGCGACCAAACAGGGTTTCAGGCGCGTCAAATTTTGAAGCTGCTTGGCCTTGGTCATTGAGGAGTTCGATTTGCATCATTTGGCTCCTTGAGGCGCAGCCTTGATGGCATGACGAACCGTGACAAAACCACCTTTTGAACCGGGAACCGCACCCTTGATGAGGATGAGTTGGCGGCCTTCGTCGATGCGAATGACAGACAGGTTTTGGGTGGTGATGGTCTCATCTCCCATGTGGCCAGACATGCGCTTGCCGGGGAAAACGCGGCCAGGGTCTTGTGCCATGGAGATAGAGCCGGGAACATTGTGCGAGCGGCTGTTACCGTGGGATGCACGCTGCGAACGGAAATTGTGGCGCTTAATGGTGCCAGCAAAACCTTTACCAATAGAAGTACCCTGCACATCGACTTTCTCACCAACATTGAAGATGGAAGTCACAGGCACAGTAGAACCAGCCGGGTATTGCGCAGCGGTTTCAGCGGTAACGTGGAATTCTTGGGTGACTTCGCCTGCCTCAACTCCGGCCTTGGCCAGATGACCCGCCTGTGGCTTGGTAACACGCGATGCTTTACGCGCGCCGAATGTGACCTGCAAGGCCACATAGCCGTCGTTTTCTTGGGTTTTGACCTGGGTCACGCGGTTGTTAGAAACATCTACCACTGTGACAGGCACTGCGTCCCCATCATCAGTGAACAGACGCATCATGCCCACCTTGCGGCCCAGCAACCCCAAACGGTTGCTTTGACTCATGTTGTTCTCCAAAACTCTCACCGCAGTCACTTCAATTGGCAACAGCGTTTGGTGTATGAAAGAAGGTTGATAATTTCCCCGTGCAAATTGCACAGAGCCTTACATTGTAGCCGAAAACTGGCCCATGGCCAGTTTTTCTTTACACCCCGAACCAAGCCACCGTTGTTGACGATGACTTTGGCATTACTTACTGCAGCTTGATTTCAACATCCACGCCAGCAGGCAAATCCAATTTCATCAACGCATCGACGGTTTTATCGGTCGGGTCGACGATATCCATCAAACGCTGGTGGGTGCGGATTTCCAATTGGTCGCGACTGGATTTGTTGACGTGTGGCGAACGCAATATGTCAAAGCGCTTCATGCGTGTGGGCAAAGGCACAGGGCCTTTGACGATCGCACCGGTACGCTTGGCAGTATCAACAATTTCGGCAGCAGATTGGTCGATCAACTTGTAATCGAATGCTTTGAGGCGGATGCGGATTTTTTGCTTGGTTGACATGTGTGTTCCTTAAGCAATGATCTTGGCAACGACGCCAGCACCGACGGTTTTGCCGCCCTCACGGATGGCAAAGCGCAAACCCTCTTCCATCGCAATCGGGTGGATCAACTTCACCGTG
>Ga0209298_10002493_pt1 | contig 11428 bp, 8 predicted proteins | sample S_140806_EF_Meta_FD_187325 | JGI IMG/M metagenome (GOLD analysis project Ga0209298, IMG submission 187325) | Freshwater microbial communities from Lake Simoncouche, Canada to study carbon cycling - S_140806_EF_MetaG (SPAdes) (version 2) | ecosystem: Environmental > Aquatic > Freshwater > Lake ...
AGGGCGCGGTGACCGTCGCCGACGATCTGCACTGGCAAGCCCTCGCCCGTAAATGGAACTGTGCCCTTGTCGGCCCGGTGATCGGCGAGCCCGATAAGGCCAACTGCCGCATGTGGTGCGACCCCCGCAACGGCTCCGACAAGACCTACCTGCAGGCCCTCGCCGACCTCGCCAAGCAGACCGGCCACCCCGAGATCGCCACCGCTCCCTGGTGCCTCTGGGGCCATAGCGGCGGCGGCTTCTGGTCCAGCATCATGCAGGCGAAATACCCCGAACGCATCGTCGCTATCTGGTTCCGCTCTGGCACGGCCTACTCCTATTGGCAGCTACCCGAAGACAAGACCAAGGAACGCCAGATTCCCGAAGTCGTCCTGCCGCCTGAGGCGTACGAGATCCCGATGATGTCCAACCCGGGCGTGAAGGAAAACGGCGACAAGCGCTTCAACACCGCCTGGACCGGCAACCTGGCGATGTTCAAAGCCTATCGAGCTAAGGGCGCGCCGATCGGCTTCGCCCCGGACCCGCTCACCTCTCACCAGACCGGTGATCAGCGCTACGCCTCCATCGCGTTCTTCGATGCGTGCCTTGAACTCCGCCTGCCCGAATCCGGCAACCAGCTCCGCAAGATCGACCAATCGAAAGGCTGGGTCTCGCCTCTGCTTGGCAACGAAGCTAAGCCCGCCGGCGAATTTTCCGGCGACAAGGCCGAATCCAACTGGCTGCCCAACGCGGCCTTCGCCAAGGCCTGGACGGAATACGTGAAGACCGGCGCTACAAACGACACCACACCCCCGCCCGCGCCCTTCAACGTCGCGTCCAAAGCCACCGCCGAGGGCATCGAGCTGACCTGGGATGCGCACGCCGACTTCGAAAGCGGTATCCGGCAGTTCCTCATCAAGAAGGACGGCCAGGTCGTCGGCCGCGTACCCGAGAAACTCGCCAGCCCCTTCGGCCGCCCGCTCTTCCAAGGCATGAGCTACGGCGACACTCCCTCCCAGCCGCTCGCACTGATGCGCTTCGTCGACAAGGGCGCCAAGGCTGGTGCGAAGTACGAAGTCATCGCGGTCAACTCCGCCGGCCTCGAGTCGAAGTAACCGCCGCTCAATCGGACAACAAAAAGGGCCGCCCATCGGGCGGCCCTTCGTTTTGCCTACGACCAGGAATTATTCGCCCCAGGTGCAGGTGTTACCGGCGTAGATCGCGCGGCTGCCCAGTTCCTGCTCGATGCGGAGGAGCTGGTTATACTTGGCGACGCGGTCGGAGCGGCAGAGCGAGCCCGTCTTGATCTGGCCGGCGTTGAGGCCGACGGCGATGTCCGCGATCGTGGCGTCTTCCGTCTCACCGGAGCGGTGCGAGATGATGGCGGAGTAGCCGGCGCGCTGGGCCATGGAGACAGCGTCGAAGGTCTCGGTCAGGGAACCGATCTGGTTCACCTTCACGAGGATCGAGTTAGCAGTCTTGGTCTTGATACCGCGGGAGAGGAACTCGGTGTTGGTGACGAAGAGGTCGTCGCCGACGAGCTGGGTGTCGGCGCCCATGGCGTCGGTGGCGAGCTTCCAGCCGGTCCAGTCAGCCTCGGAGAAGCCGTCTTCGATCGAGACGATCGGGTAGCGCTTCTGGAGGTCTTGATAGAACTTCACCATCTCAGCCGACTTGCGCTGGGACTTGTCGGACTTGTGGAAGGTGTACTTACCGGTCTTCTCGTCGAAGAACTCGGAAGCGGCCACGTCGAGGGCGAGGAAGACTTCCTTGCCGAGCTTGTAACCAGAGGCCTTGACGGCCGCGGCGATGGCTTCGAGGGCGGCTTCGTTGGAAGCGACCTTCGGGGCGAAACCCCCTTCGTCACCGACGGAGGTGGAGAGACCCTGAGCCTTCAACACCTTCTTGAGGGCGTGGAAGATCTCGGTGCCCATGCGGAGGGCTTCGCTGAAGGACTTGGCGCCGGAGGGCACCACCATGAATTCCTGGATGTCGACCGGGGCATCGGAGTGCGCGCCGCCGTTCATGATGTTCATGAGCGGGATCGGGAGGACCTTGGCGTTCGGGCCGCCGATGTAGCGGTAGAGGGGCTGGCCGAGGGCGGCCGCGGAGGCGTGGGCGGCGGCCATCGAGACGCCGAGGATGGCGTTGGCGCCGAGCTTGCTCTTATTCTTCGTACCATCGAGGCCGATCATCGCGGTATCGATACCGATCTGGTCCTGCGCGTCATGTCCGACGAGGAGGGAGGCAATCTCTTCGTTCACGTTGTCGACGGCCTTGAGGACGCCCTTACCGTTGTAGCGCTTCTTCGGGTCGATACCCTTGGCGAAGGACTTCGCGCTCACGTCGCTGTCACGGAGTTCGTGGGCTTCGTAGGTGCCGGTCGAGGCGCCGGACGGGACGGCCGCGCGGCCGCGCACGCCAGAGGCGAGGACGACATCGACTTCGATGGTGGGGTTGCCGCGGGAGTCGAGGATTTCGCGGGCTTTGATATCAACGATTTGGGTGCTGCTCATGATGGAAAATGAAGTCCCATAGGGCTAGGGACAAGGGGGGTGGCTGAGCGAGAAAAAAGGTGTTACGTTCCGTCGTCCGATCCTGCGGAAAACCCGCCTAACAAGAGCCCCGGACTGGGGTTTCCAGGCCGGGGCTTCGAAGTGGTGGGGTTAGATGGACTTGAACCATCGACCTCCTGAATGTCAATCAGGCGCTCTAACCAACTGAGCTATAACCCCAATAAAGAGGAAAGTGAACAAAGGGAGACGAACGCCCTCTGGCAAGCCTTCAATGTACGTCCCCGAGATAGGTGGCCGAACCATCTTTAAGGGCCTTGGCGATGACCTCACCCAAGCCCTTGGGCGAAAGGGGGTAATCCGCCAGACGGGCCAGCGGCAGCCATTCAAAGCCGACCTGCCGACGATCGCGTTCCCGCCCCTCCCCAATCGGGGCAAGGTCCTCACAGAGGCAATGGAAGACCGCCTCGACTTGATGAAAGTGACCATGGATCCGATGCATGGCGTGGTTCTTGCCGACGTATTCGCGAAGGTACAAGAGACCCTGCGGCACGACCTTCAGGCCAAGTTCTTCCAGGACTTCGCGGCGCACGGTGTCGCGCAACGTCTCGCCGTGATTCTGTCCGCCACCGGGTAGAACAAGGAACTCTCCTTCTTCGGTGCGAATACGGACCGTGAGGATGTCTTCGCCCCGTAGAATAACCGCTCGGGCGGCCGTCCTGACCCCAGAGGAAGTACTACCGGACTGGCGACGAGGAGCGGACACGAGGCCACACTACCCAGACAAGCCGGACAGTGAAGCCGTAAAGCATGGGCGGAATTCCGCCCGACTCAGGACATCAGCTTTTCGTCGATCTCCTGATTACCGTGGACCGCCTTCACGTCGTCCAAGGCCTCGAGGGCGTCGATGAGTTCCAGCACCTGCTTGGCCACAGCGGCGTCGCCGACCGGAACAGGGATACTGGAGATATAGGCCAGCTCGGCTGACTCCGGCTTGATGGACTTCTCCTGGAGAGCCTTGGAGATAGAGTCGAAGGCCGAGATCGGGGAAAGCACCTCGAAGTGGTCGCCATTGTTCACGACATCGTCGGCGCCGGCCTCAAGGACGAGCTCCATGAGGGCGTCTTCGCCAATCTGGGAGGCGCCGATGAGGAACTGGCCCTTCTTCAGGAAGCTGTGGGACACGGCACCCGTCTGGGCCATGTTGCCGCCGTTATCGTTGAAGGCCTGACGGACTTCAGCGGCGGCGCGGTTCTTATTATCAGTGGTGACTTCGACGATGAGGCCGACGCCTCCCGGGGCGTAGCCTTCGTAGACAATCTCTTCGTAAATCACGCCCGGAATCTCGCCGGTACCCTTCTGGACCGCGCGCTTGATATTATCCGACGGCATGTTGGAGGCGCGGGCCTTGTCCATCAGCGTACGCAGACGCACGTTGGATTCGGGGCTACCTCCGCCGGCACGAGCCGCGAGAGAGATTTCCTTGGCGAGCACCGAGAAGATCTTGCCGCGTTTGGCGTCAATGACGGCCTTATGCCGCTTCGTCGTGTGCCATTTGCTATGACCAGACATGATGGGGTGGGGGGTTGGGAAAAATCAGCCTTTAACCTTCTTCGGCGTGGGCTCGATTACCACGACGTTGGGTTCTTCCTTGGTAAGCCAGGTCTGCAGGATGGTCAACAGGTTCTGGATCGTCATGTACAGCGTCAGCGCGGCCGGCATCGGATAACAGATGACCGGAAAGAGCAGCGTCATCATCAGGAAGATGGTCTTCTGGGAGCTGTCAGCCGAGGGCTGCGGGGTCATCCGCATCGACTGCCACATGGAGAGGCCCATGAGAATCGGGAGCAGATTCACGGGGAAGCCACCGACGTGGAAGATTGTATCCGGCGCCGAGAGGTCATGAATCCAGAGGAACGAGTGAAGGCGTAGTTCGACAGTGGTCTGGAAGGCAGTGTAGAGGCCGAAGAAGATCGGCATCTGGATGAGGATCGGGAGACAGCCGGCGAACGGGTTGATCTTGTTCTCGGTGTAGAGCTTCATGAGCTCCTTCTGCATCTTCTCGGGGTTGTCCTTATGCTTCTCGCGGATATCCTGCATCGGCTTCGCGAACTTCTGCATCTTCTTCGCGGCCTTCATCTGAATCGAGGTCAGCGGCCAGGTGACGAGTTTGATGAGGCACGTCAGTAAGACGATGGCCCAACCCCAGGACCAGGAACCGCTCCACTCGAGGAGCCAGTGAACCCCACCGAGGATGGCCAGGAGGAGTTTGCAGATCGCGCCGAAGGAAATGAAGCCAAGGAGCTTCGAGAACTGCAGCACGGCGACCTGGCCGTCAGGCAGCGCGGCGACGCGTGCGTACTCCTTGGGGCCGACGAAGAAGTCGCCTTCGAGCGTGCGCGAGAGGTCGGCGGCGGGAAGGGTCTCCCAGGAGGCAAAGGCCTGCAGGCCGCGCTTGTCCGCTCCGAGCGGGACCGGCAGTACGACGACTTCGGTGCGCGCGCCGCGGGCGTTGGCATCGGCCGGGTGCAGGATCGCGGCGAAGAACTGGTTGCCCGAGCCGACCCAGAGGAGCGGCTTAGCGACGGAGGCGACCGGATGCTCGAGCTGCGCCTTATGTGAACCGAGGCCGAAGAAACCGCTGGAATCGGTGAAGACGTCGAGGCCGACGCGGGTCAGGTCTTCGCCATCGTAGGCGAGGACGGAAAGGAACTGATTGGCGGAATCGCCAGGAGTCGGCTGCCAGCAGCCGGTCGAGACCCAGATCGAAGGGGCTGGCTTGCCGGCGACAGGCACCACCTTCGTGGCGAAATGAAGGGAGTAGGCTTCGGACGTCTCGCCAGCCTTGGGCGCGACAAAGGCGAACGTGCGTTCGACGCGGGCGCCATCGAGGGAGCCCACGAGGGTGATTGAATTTGGCGAAGCACCGGGTTGGGCGACGAATTCAGAGAGAACGGCTTCCAGCTTACCCGTCGTCTGATTCTTAACCGCAAGAGCCAGGGCCGACTCGTCGTTGCCAGCGTTGAAGGTTACGATGTCGGCTTTGGTGACGTCGGCGAATTCCTTCTTCAGTTCGATCTTCGAGATCGCACCGCCGCGGCTGCTGAGCGTTACCTTGATGTGCTCGTTCTCGATGACAAAACTCTTGGCGTCGGCACGGGCGACCGGCTTGGCCGCCTGTGCGGAAGGAGCAAGCGAGGCCTTGGCCGCAGGGCTGAGCGCGGTCGGAGCGACCGGTGCGGCGGATACCTGGGCGGCGGCGACCGGGGCTCCGGCAGGCTTGGGGGCGGGCTTAGTTAGGAAGAAAAGGGCGAAGGCGCCGACGATGCAGGCCATACCCAGGAAGAAGTTCTTGCGATCCATGGAAAGTGAGTGGTTTGGCGTAGGGAACGGACCGCCTGTGTGCAAGGCACAAGGCAGGCAGGAGCCCTTAATGAGGGGTTTTCAGGCTCATTTGCTGACAATGGGAGCGCCCTGCCCCCGCCGACCTCAGGAACCGGGCTTGGTCGCCGGAAGCTTGGCCAATTCGGCCGGCACGGCATCCGCGGCGTAGGTCGGGAAATTCAGCTCGAGCAACGACACGAAAGGCACGCTGAACTGGGTCTGTCCAGCCGACCGGTCGACGAGCGAAACCACGGCGACGGCGGCGGCGCCGTTCGCTTTAAGGATATCGAGGCACTCCTGGGCGCGACCACCACGGGTGACGACGTCTTCGGCGACGATCACGCGCTCGCCGGGACGGAAGGTGAAGTTGCGGCGCAACACGAGCTTGTCGTTTTCCTTTTCCACGAAGACAAAACGGACGCCGAGCTGGCGGGCGATTTCCTGGCCGACGACAAGTCCACCCATCGCCGGAGCGAGGACGGTGTCGCAAGGATGAGCGGCGAGCTTCGGACGGAGCAGTTCGATCAAGCGCGTGACCTTGTCCATGTGCTGGCAGACCTGGGCGCACTGGAAGAAATGGCCGCTGTGAAGACCGGAGCGCAGGACGAAGTGTCCGGTCAGGAGGGCCTTCGAATCGCGGAAAATCTGGAGGACTTCTTCTTGGGACGAGCTCATGCTGCCTCTGGATAAGGCTAAAAAGGCCTACTGGGCGAGGCGATATCCGACCAGCAACCGCAAAAGGTTCGCCCTACCCCGAGCTGGCTATAGTAATGACCCACCCATGGAATCCAGCGACAGCCAGCAGAAAGCCGCCAACGCCAAAGGATGGATCATCCTCGCCGCCGCCATGCTGATCGTGACGCCCTTCGTCGTCCTGGCGCTACGGAAGAACCCCACCCCAGCGCCCACCGCCGGCATGGTCTGGATTCCCGGCGGCGAATTCACCATGGGCAGCGACAAGGCTGATGAAAAGCACGCCGAAGAAGCGCCCGGCCACGCCGTCGTCATTAAAGGCTTCTGGATGGACGTCACGGAAGTCACCAACGCTCAGTTTCAGACTTTCGTCGAAGCGACCCAGTATGTCACCGACGCTGAAAAAGACCTCGACCCTCGCCAGTTCCCTGACGCACCCGCAGAGATGCTCAAAGGGGGTTCGCTGCTTTTCAAAAAAGTCTCGGGCGTGAACCCGTTCCAATGCGGCGGGGCCAACCTTCCATGGTGGAACTTCACCGCCGGTGCCAACTGGCGCCAGCCCGAAGGACAGAAATCCTCCATCAAGGAACGGATGAACCACCCCGTGCTCTGCCTGACCTACAAGGACGTGCAGGCCTACGCCAAGTGGGCCGGCAAGCGCCTGCCGACGGAAGCCGAGTGGGAATTCGCCGCGCGCGGCGGCCTCAAGGACAAACCCTATATCTGGGGCGATGAAGAGCGCCCGAACGGCAAGATCATGTGCAACCATTGGCAGGGTAAGTTCCCCGAGCGCGATAACGGCATCGATGGCTTCACTTACGTGGCTCCGGTGAAATCTTTCCCGCCTAACAGCTACGGCCTCTATGACATGGCCGGCAACGTCTGGGAGATGTGCGAGGACTGGTATGGCCTCGGATACTACAAGGTCTCGCCGAAGGAGCGGCCGATTGGACCGGCCATCGGCTATGACCCGGAGAAGACGGGCTTCGGCCAGCACGTGATCCGAGGAGGATCGTGGCTCTGCGACGAAGGCTACTGCTTCCGCTACCGCGCGACATCGCGACAAGGACTGGACACGCTGACGTCGACCAACCACGTCGGCTTCCGCTGCGTCTCGGACCAGCCAGAGGCGGCGAAGTAAGCCTTACTTCTTTTCCTGGTAGTCCAGGTCCTTGCCGAAGGTCTCTTCCATCGTGGCGAGGGCGATGAACGCGGCCCCGAAGCAGAACACGCCGAGGATCGCACCGGCGATGGACGGCGCGACGCGTGCCTGGGCGAGCGGCATGGCGAGATAGGTAAAGACAAACGTCAGCGGCACCAGCGAACCACGCGCGAAGTTGGGCACGGTGGTCGCGACGGTGGCACGAAGGTTGGTGCCGAACTGCTCTGCGGCGATTGTCACGAAAAGCGCCCAGTACCCCATACCGAAGCCCATGAGGAAGATGAGACGGTAGTAGGCGTCGGAGCTCCAGCCAGTGGAGCCGAAGAGATAGACGCCGACGCAGGCCAAGCTGAAGAGCAGGAAGCCGAGGACGACCTTCTTGCGCGAGCGTAGCAGCTGGCTGCCGACACCACTGGCGAGATCGCCGAAGGTCAGTCCAAGATAGAACGCGGCGACCGACCAGTTGTCCTTTATAGGTTCGCCGGTGATTTGGTTCGCAGGCGCGAAGACGGTCGAGGCGCGCTGGACGAGGATGCCAATCATGAACCATGTCGGGAGTCCGATGAGGATGCAGCGGAGGTAGCGGAGGAAGCGGTCTCGATTCGAAAACAATGCGAAGAAATTGCCGCGCGTGACCGAACCTTCGTCCGCATGATCGCGAGCCTGATGGTACATACCAGACTCGCGCACGCCAACGCGCAGGGCCAGCAACATGAGGCCGAGGCCTCCGCCGATGAAGTAGCTCATGCGCCAGCCTTCGATGGGCGACCCGAAGAAGCCACCGAAGACACGGCCGATGTCTGCGACATGATCGGCCATGAAGCCGGCGACGACCGCCCCGAAGACACCGACGGTAGCGACCAGCGCGGTACCGTACCCGCGACGCTCCTTGGAGAGCGTCTCGGAGACGAGCGCGATACAGCCACCCAGTTCGCCGGCGAGGCCGAGGCCGGCGATGAAACGCCACGCGGCGTAAGCTTCGAAGCTATGCACGAAACCGTTCGCGATGTTCGCGACGGAATAGAGCAGGATCGAGCCGAAGAGCGTCGTCAGTCGGCCCATACGGTCGCCCAGGATACCGAAAAGAATGCCTCCGAGCAGCATGCCAGCCATCTGCCAGGAAAGCAGGTCCTGATACCAGGCAGCCCCGCTGATCAGATGCCCGAGGCCGAGGCTCGTCAGGCTATCCTTGCGGATCGTCATGAACAGCGTGAGGTCGTAGATATCGACGAAGTAACCGAGTGCGCCGACGATGACGGCGGGCTGCAGGAGATCCTTCCAAAGAGGACGAGGCTGGGCCGAGAAATCAGGGGTGCTCATGAAGGCGGGGTTACGCCTTCAGACCGTGTAGATTGGCCATGGAAATGCCAGACAACATTGCCCCGGTAACCCCAAGGAAACCCTGGTCGGTGCCGATCAGGAAGAGGTTCTCGAGGTCGGTCCGGCCATCGCGCCGCTTGACGGTGGAGCCATAGATGGCGCCGTTGAGATGGCCAGTGAACTTACGGACGGTCCGCGGCGTAAAGACATCGGTCGAAGTCAGCGCAGCGTCATGGGTGGCGTCGGCGACCGCCGGCAGATGGGCGCGGGCGACACGATTGAGGCGACCGCACCATTCCTGCTTGTGGGCTTGGTACTCGTCTTCCGGTAAGGCACACCAGGCGTCGTGATTGGCGAGGGCGGTGACGCGCAGCCAGCCTTCGTCCAACGTCCGACCCTGCCCATAGTGATAATTATTCGGAATACAGATCACGCCGGAACGAGGGTCGACCAGCTCCTGCGGAGAACGGTAGCTGAAACGCTCACTGTCGCAGAAGAAGACGATGGTATCCTGCCACCCGAAGCCGGCGAAGGCCGCGGGGTCGTAGGTGGCGATGGTCTCGGCATAGCCGAGGCGACCGATGGCTGCGGCTCCGGCGACGGGTGCCACATCGGAACGCAACCGCATCGTCTCGACGGCGCCAGCGGAGGAATACACGGCGGCGGCGGTGACCTCGGTGCCGTCGTCGAGGATAAGCGCAGCGGCACGGCCGGCGCGGACTTCGATCTTCTGGACGCCGCACTTCATGCGGCGCTCTACGCCGTGCTCACGGCAACGGTCGGTCAGAAGCCGGATAACCTGGCGTACCCCGATGAAAGGACGCGCGAAGCCTTCGCGGAAAAGCGAACGCCACATCACGGCGAACTGCGAGACCTCGATGTCGTCCTCGAGCGCGCTGCCATAGAAGCAGGTCGGCAGCAGCAGCATGTCGCGCAGTAAGGGGTCGCCGAGCCGCTCGTCCAGCAGCGCCCGGGCCGAGCCGCCATGGGCCTCGAGGGCGGCCTCGTCGAGTCCGGCGATCCAGGCGTCGAGCGCGACGAACTTGTCGACGGACTTCGGGAATTCGCGGGCGACGTCGGCCAGCAGGGACTCGTAGTCGTTATTCAGGCGAAGGTTCTTCCCGGCCATCGTCACGCGGGAGCCGAGCTGCGGACAGAGGTCGAGCTCCTCCCGGCGGATGCGGAGCTGGCGCATCAGTTTGACCAAGGGCGCACCCTTCGTGCCTTCCGGCACCCAGTTCGTAAGGGCGTGCAGGCCGACGTCATACTTGCGCTTGCCGCGGGCGTAGAAGGAATTCAGACCGCCAGCGGCGTTATGGCGTTCGAGTACCAAGACCTTGCGACCGAACATCCCTAGACGCACCGCTGCGGCGAGGCCGGACATGCCGGCACCGATGATGACGGCGTCGTAATGAGCGGTGGAGCTGGACACGAGGCTAAGGTCGCAGATGTCGCCGACAGGTCAAGCGACGCCCTCAGGGCGTCGTGATACGGATGACCTCCTCCGCCGCGTGCGTAACCTGCAGGGCCGTGATGCGAGCGAGCGCCCGGTCCATGCGCGCGAGATAGTCAGCACGCAGCTCACCCTCGTAGATAGTGGTATCGACGCGGACGACCCGGTGGACCGTGCCCCATGGGCGGGAGCGAGCGTAGTCGGAGGGCCCGAAGACGCCAACCACCGGGGTGCCGACCGCGGCGGCAAGCTGGAGGACGGAAGAATCCGCACCCAGGAAGAGCCGCGACTCCTTGATGAGACGGGCGAGCTGGGAAAACCGGAGACGGCCGCCAGTCGACATCGCCACGGGCCCGATCAGCCCGCACAAGGCCTCGGCCATGATGCGCTCGGCTCCACCAGGGCCGGCCGAGATGACGATACGCTCGACGGCACGCGAGGCGATGAGTTCACGGGCGACGGCCGCCCACTTATCGATTTCCAAGATGCGCTCGGGCCGTGTGGCCCCGGGATGGATGACCGCGAAACGCCCTTCTTCCAACATCATGCCGTGCTCCTGCATGCGCGAAGGAGCGAACCACATCGCTGGCGTCTCGGCATGGAAGCCAAGGACGCGCGACATCACCTCATGATCGCGGGCGGCCTCATGCGGGTCGACGATGGCACCGAAGACCTGCTGGTGCATCAAGGGGCGGAGATAGAACGGGGCGAGGCCGCCGCAGGCGCGGACGGCCGCGCCGCTCAGGGCCACGAGACGATTAGCCAACGAATGGCCGCCGAGTGCGATGGCGACGTCAAAGCGCTGACGCCGAAGCCGGGAAAGTAGCGCTAGCGAGGAACCCTCTTTGCCGAAGCCGATCGTCTCGATGATTGCCGGGCAGCCTTCGAGGGCGACCTCGGAACCGGGCGAGGTGACGAAGGTGA
>Ga0209298_10002499_pt1 | contig 11407 bp, 10 predicted proteins | sample S_140806_EF_Meta_FD_187325 | JGI IMG/M metagenome (GOLD analysis project Ga0209298, IMG submission 187325) | Freshwater microbial communities from Lake Simoncouche, Canada to study carbon cycling - S_140806_EF_MetaG (SPAdes) (version 2) | ecosystem: Environmental > Aquatic > Freshwater > Lake ...
TAATCTTAACACTGACAGAAACAATACATCTTTTGTTGTGGGAGATTCTCCAATGAGATTAGCAGGTAATTCAACAGCTATCACTAACTGGGCGAATAACTCAGCAGGTGCATCTGATAACGGAGACGAAGGTCTTGTTACGTCAAGTGATTATCTTGGTGTGTTTTATCCATCAGGAAGAACCACAGACAACACCGGTAACACAATCGTTGTTCCACCAAGTCATATGATGCTGAGAGTATTGGCCAACAATGACAACGTGGCATTCCCATGGTTTGCTCCAGCTGGTACAAGAAGAGGTATCGTTGACAATGCAACTTCAGTAGGATACATTGACAGTGCTACCGGCGAGTTCCAACAGATTGCTTTGACTGAATCTATCAGAGACAGCATGCACTCTGCTAAAGTAAATCCAATTACTTTCTTTTCAGGCACAGGAATATTAAACTTTGGTAACTTAACTAAAACTTCTGAAAGTTCAGCACTAGATAGAATTAACGTTTCAAGATTAACTGTTTATCTAAGAACACAATTAGACAAAATAGCTAAACCGTTTATATTTGAACCAAATGATTCTTTAACAAGAAATGAAATCAAAGCAGCTATCGAATCATTCTTGTTAGAACTAGTAGGTCAAAGAGCATTATATGACTTCTTAGTGGTGTGCGATGAAACAAACAACACTGCCACAAGGATTGACAGAAATGAACTGTATGTTGACATAGCAATTGAGCCTGTGAAATCAGTTGAGTTTATCTACATACCTTTAAGAATTAAAAACACAGGAGAAATAGCTAACTTGGGAGTTTAATACCCGGTAAATAAAAAGGAACAAAAATATGGCAATCTCAACATTAAGTAAATTTACAGTACCATTAGCAAACGATCAGAGTTCAGCATCACAAGGTTTATTGATGCCAAAACTTCAGTATCGTTTCAGAGTAGTTCTTGAAAACTTCGGTGTATCAACACCAAGATCAGAAATTACTAAACAAGTGGTTGATGTTACCCGACCTAATTTAACTTTTGATGAAGTAACACTAGATGTTTATAACTCAAGAATTTACATGGCTGGAAAACATACTTGGGAAGCTATCACATTAACTTTAAGAGACGATGTTAATAACTCTGTTTCTAAATTGGTTGGCGAACAAGTGCAAAAACAATTTGATTTCTTTGAACAGTCATCAGCAGCATCAGGTATTGATTACAAATTCACTACCAGAATTGAAATGCTAGATGGTGGCAATGGCGCAACAGCACCAGGCATATTAGAAACTTGGGAACTTTACGGTTCATACGTACAATCAGTGAACTACAACACTCTAGCTTATGCTACATCTGAGGCAGTTACAATCACTCTATCAATCAGATATGACAACGCAGTACAAACTCCACAAGGCACAGGAATTGGCACAGCATTGACAAGAACCATCGGTTCATTAGCAACAGGCGGCGGTATATAATTTTACATTTCGTTTATAGCAAAAGAAGCGCCTTTAACGGCGCTTTTTTTGTGACTATAAATATAGAGTATGCCAAGTATTAATAATTTCTTAAAAGGATTCTCAGACGGTCTTCCAGGCATGAAAGATTATCAACATGCCAGTCGTTTGTATCTTGATGATAATTTTAAATTAGCACCAAAAAATAAATTCCTTTTCCATGTAGTATTTGATATCGACAATACTGTTACAGGAGAAAGACCATTCACAGATGGTGAGAAGTTGGAACTCAATATGTTGGTTAAAACTTGTCAGTTGCCAAAATATAATTTAAATTATGAAGAAAAATTACAATACAATAAAAAGACTTTCGTAGCCACTAGAATACAATATCAACCGGTTAATATATCATTTCACGATGACCAAGCCGACACTGTGAATGCTTTTTGGAAATCTTACTATGAGTACAACATTGCAGATTCTGTTACACTGGGTGGAGCCAATGGTACTATTACAAATTTTGGCAAAGATACCATGTACGAATCCGGAGAAGGTATTCCCAGACAGTTTGGTATGGATAATGCCAAAGCAAGAAAAAAACCATTATTAAGAGGTATACAGATATTTGTATTACACAGAAAAAAATTTACATCATTTACTCTAGTTAATCCTGTGATAACATCATTCAGTCATGATGACCTTGATCAAGCTGATGGTGGTGGAATTATGAGCAATACCATGCAAGTGATGTATGAGTCTGTGTTGTATAGAGCGGGCAATGTAAACAAAGCTGACATTCGTGGATTTGCAACATTACATTATGATAACGAACCATCACCTCTGAGCGTATTAGGCAGAGGAACAAATTCAATATTTGGACCAGGAGGAATAGTAGATGGTGTGGGATCTGTTATCAGTGACGTTGCTGGCGGTAACATTAGTTTAGGTACTATATTAACCGGTATAAACACTTACAATAATGCAAAAAAAGTCAAAGCCAAAGATGTTAAGGAAGAATTAAAAGGTATTTCTAAAACGGGAGTTCAAGAAATAGGCAAGAATAGTGGCACAATAACTAACCCTGTGGGCAGTTTTTCAGTAGGCACAGCAGCAGTAGTAGCAGGAGTAGGAATAACTTTAGCTGGAGCAAAAGGCACAATTGACAATAAAAATAATACCGGTAGAGTCATCAACAATCCTATCATTGATACACAAAATTATTTGAGTCCAACAGAGTCATTTAATTTGTTACAAACCAATCTATCTGCAAGAGATAGAGTTGCTGCAAGTATATATTATCAACGCAACGGTTCTAGAAAAGGATTATCTATAGCACAGAGTGATGTTGAATTTGCTTCTTCATCTGTCGCTGTTAAAAACATTTATAGAAATCGAGCTCTTTCTGATATAACTAAATTGGTTAACGAAGGATATATTAAAATTAATAGAATCACTAATGAAGTATCTATAATAGCAGAGAAGGCAGTATTATAATGACTGAATTTTATACAAATCTACCACAGAAAGACAAAGATAGTTTACAAAAAACTATTGATGCTCTAACAACTACTCAGTATGTAGAACCATTTCAATTCAATGCCAATGACTATGATGCCACTGTAGCATTCTTTGTTAAGAGAGGATTTGATCGACAACCAGCCGAAGAGACTGCTTATGTTATACTTCAACAGGCAAAGATTGATTCTGTTCCAGTAATGGAAATATTAGATACGTTAGGTAAAGCTGATCCTGTACAAATGAGTGAATTGATAACAATTATTCTTAACACCAACAGATTTAAATCCAGCCGATTGGGTGTGAGAAAAAACAGAGATAGTAAAGACGTAGTTTCAAGAAATATCGTAGCCTAATGAAATTCGCTAGAGGAAAATTCATAATGAAGAATCCTGCCAAGTACGTGGGTTTAAAATCTCCAACCTATAGAAGTAGCTGGGAACACTCATTCATGCGATTGTGTGATGAACATCCGAATGTATATCAGTGGGCCAGCGAGTCCATACAAATACCTTATCGTCATCCACTCACTGGAAAATATACAATTTATGTGCCAGATTTTTTTATAGTTTACATGGACAAAGATGGCAGTAAGCATGCAGAATTAATAGAAGTAAAACCCATGAATCAAATTACCATGGCACGTGCTGGTAAAAGCTCAGGACGACAAACACAGGTGATTATTAATAGAGCCAAATGGGAGGCTGCTACTGCTTATGCTCGACAGAATAGAATCACTTTTCGAGTATTGAGTGAAGAACAATTATTCCATCAAGGCAATCGCAAGTAAATATCAAACATGACACGCAAGTTAGAAGAGATACTGAATTTACCAAATGTTAAAGAAGCATTCGCTAAAGTGGATGATAAAGAAAAATCTCGAGAAGAAAAAGATAAACCCACTATACCCAAAAATGTAGATCCCCAAACTGCCAAAGCATTAGAAAAAACCTATCAAGAATTTGATAAGATTGCAGCAGCACTACCGCAGGTTAAAGGACTGGGAGAACTCAGTGATCTAGAGTTAGACAAATTAGCTATGGAAGCAGAAGAGAGTTACAAAAACTTAATGGATTTAGGTATGAATGTGGACAGCAGGTATTCAGGACGTATTTTTGAAGTTGCTAGTTCAATGTTGCGTAATGCTATAGATGCAAAATCACAAAAAATTGATAAAAAATTACAGATAGTAGAGCTACAGCTTAAGAAGTTAAAAATAGATAAAAGCGGCTCAGACGACACTAGCGAACCGGTTGAAAGCGAAGGCATGATCATTAGCGATCGTAACGAGTTAATGAAGAAACTGCTGAAGAAAGACTAAATACTGCATTATGACAGACTTTAAACAATATCTAGCAGAATCAACTAAAGAATACAACTACAAAATCAAAGTAGCTGGTGATTTAAGCGAAGATTTTGGCTCTAAATTAGAGACAGTACTAAAAAAATACGAAGTTAAAACTTTGTCAAAAGGCAAAAAAACTCCTATACAAGAGGTGCCATTAGATTTTCCTCATTTAAAAAACGAAGCAGTAACAATATTTGAATTAACCACAATGTATCCAGCATCAGTATTTGAGATGAGAACATTGGTTGCTGACAGCATGAGATTGCACCCTAATCAAATCGTTGTGAGAAAACCTGGTGAGCCCACAGAAGAGTATCAAGAAGAAATGAAAGCAAAAGCTGAGAAAAAATCAGAATTTAAATCTATGTTACAAGACGTAGAATACAAAGATGCTCCAAAAGTAAAAGCAGATGAAGTATACGGAGATCGAGCTAATCAAAGTTTATTAAAAGAATTATTAAAAGATAGAAAACAAAAAATAGAATTTGCTGCTAAAATTAAAGTAGAACAAGAAGTACAGAAAAACGAAATCGATAAGAAAGATTCTGTGTCTCCAATTAAACCAGCACACAAGGGCGCAGTAAAAGGCAACCCAAACCCAGCAGGAAAATAATTTTATGGACATGATTGATATCTTAACTAGACTTAAACAAATTCAAGAAAACAATCCTAACGTAGATGTTAAAGATGCAATCGCTAGTGTTGCAAAAACCAACGGTGCGGTAGATGAAAAAGCAAAAAATCCATATGCAATCGGAATGGCACAGGCTATGAAATCTACAGGAGATACTCCTCCTCTTAAAAAATCCACAATCACTAAAGCTCATGATATTGCTAAAAGCGTTGAAAAAAACGAAGGCGAAATAGATGAGAATATGACACGTCAACATTTTCAATATGTTGCAGATACATTAAAACAAATCGAAGATCCAATCAAGAGAGCAGAATATGCTAAACATCATTCAGCTATATTTCAACATTTCAATCCAAATTTTGATAATGCAAAATTCATGAAGGCAGCAGGAGTAACTGAAGCGGAAATGGAAGAAGGCAAAGTAAAAAGTTGGTTAATGGATTTAGAATCAGATGCTGTAGATATGAGCAGAGAAGCATTTATTAAAAAACATGGACAATCACAAGCTCATGTTTGGGATAGAGTACACAAAGAAGAAAAAGAAAATGAATCAGTACAAGAAGCGAAACCAGACTTCTTAGATATGGATAAAGACGGTAACAAAAAGGAACCTATGAAAAAAGCTATCAAAGACAAAGAAAAGAAAATGAATGAATCAGTTGTTATTGCTACAGACAATCCAGAAGAAGCAGCAATGATGATGCAATTATTAAAATTAGCAGGAGTACAACCAGTTAGTCAAGATATGATCAATCAACCAGCAGAAGTAAAAGCAGATGAAGATTATGCTAACACTCCAAAAGAAAAATACAGCGACATCAAAGCAGCAATACCAAATGGAACAGATTTAAATCGTGAAAAAGGTGCTTATGTTAAAGCAGCAGGCGGAGATAATCCCATGGCAATTAAGATGGGAGAATCTGAAATCACAGAAGAACAATTATCCAACAGTCTAAGAGCTCAATATGAGAGTTTTAAACAAACATATCAAGAAACTAAAGCTAAACCAGATTTCTTAGATATGGACAAAGATGGCAATAAAACAGAGCCCATGAAGAAAGCTCTCAAAGACAAAGAATCAAAAGGTAAATAATTCGTATGGCAACAGTAACAAGAGTAACAGGGGTACAAGCACAAGCAGGAAACCTATATCAGGTGAATGCTAATCTTTTTTTACTGACAGTAAAAAAAACAGATGGTAATGCAATCGATCTAAGAACTGAAGACGAGTCAACTGCTGGAGCCACAAACATCGATGGTGCCGTAGAAATGATTCTAAAAGAGCTTAATCCTTTGGCTTATTTTATTACCAATTCAAGTGCAGGTACGATTCATTTAGCAATGGATAAAAATGCCACTGCTGCAGATATACAAACACGAGTGAGAAGAATTGGTTTAAATCCAAACGATGACGGCTCAACCGTGCTTGGAGTTACAGGTGTTGATGTAAGTGGATCTACTGTCACAGCAGCCACATCATTTACGGTAGCTTAGTTTTTACCAAACATTCATTATCTATATAGAACGTGTTGCTATTTTACACTTAAATAATAGTCATGGCATACATATCGTTAGATTCAGACCAGATAAAAAAAGCTCACAAGAAGCACAAGTACACCACTGATCAAGTATTAAGATTAGAGCAATGCATGGATCCTAAAACAGGTCCGCTTTTCTTCATGAAGGAATTCATGAGAATCCAGCATCCTACCAAAGGAGAGATGCGATTTGAACCATATCCATATCAAGAAAGATTAATAGAAAGCTATAATAGTCACAGATTTAGCATTGCCATGCTGCCACGACAAACAGGCAAGACCACTTGTGCGTCTGGCTATCTACTGTGGTATGCCATGTTCAAACCCGATTCACAGATACTGATTGCGGCACACAAATATCAAGGAGCATCAGACATCATGAGCAGGGTGCGATATGCCTATGAGATGTTGCCATCGTGGATCAAGGCAGGTGTTACGCAATACAACAGAAATTCCATAGAGTTTGACAATGGTTCTAAAATCATGGCGACCACTACCACTGAGAACACAGGTAGAGGTATGTCACTTTCTTTGATATATTGCGATGAGTTTGCATTCGTGCAACCGCCCGAGAAAGCCAAAGAATTCTGGACTTCATTATCTCCTACATTATCCACAGGAGGAAAATGTTTAATTACTTCCACACCCAACTCAGATGAAGATCAATTCGCTTTAATTTGGAAAGAAGCCTTAAAAAGATATGATGACTATGGTAACGATAACACCGTAGGAACCAATGGTTTCTATGCTATGAAAGCTCACTGGTCAGAACATCCAGATCGAGATGAAAAATGGGCCGAGCAAGAAAAAAGTAGAATTGGAGAAGAAAGATTTCGTCGAGAGCACGAGTGCGAATTCTTAATCTTTGATGAAACATTAATCTCTAGTATAAAATTAGTGGAGTTAGAAGGCAAAGATCCATTGATTAATATGGGACAAGTGCGTTGGTGGAAAACACCCACACCGGGCAATGCCTACATGGTGGCACTGGATCCTAGTTTGGGCACAGGAGGAGACTTTGCAGCCATACAGATATTTGAATTACCGAGTTTTGAACAAGTGGGAGAATGGCATAACAATACCACACCTGCCAACCAACAGGTTAGAATATTACAAGCAATCACAAAACATATACATGAGTCAATTGTAGAAAAAAATCCTTCTGAAACTCCTGCAATATATTACAGTATGGAGAACAATACTCTAGGAGAAGCAGTGTTATTGAGAGTAATGGATCTAGGAGAAGAAAATATTCATGGGCAATTTTTAAGTGAACCTATACGAAAAGGACATCGTAGAAAATTTCGAAGAGGATTTAACACAACTGCTAAACATAAAATAGCAGCCTGTGCTAAATTTAAAGAATTAGTAGAATCAGGAAAAATGAAGATTAACAGCAAACCACTGATATCAGAGTTAAAAGACTTCGTAGCATCAGGTATTTCTTTCAAAGGCAAGCCCGGACAGCACGATGACCTTGTGAGTGCTTGTCTATTAATGACTCGTATGATGCAGGTTTTAGCCACATTTGACCCTAAAATATTCGAAAGATGGACTGACAGAACCACAGAATGGACTGTCCCAATGCCTATATTTGCTAACCTGGGTTCTTAATAAATACAATATGATCAAGCCCAAAACATCACAGGATTTATTCAATAAAATACGCAGCAAGTTCTCTAACATACAGTTAGGAGACAGCGCAGGTAACGTAACTGCAGATCCTAAATCAGCAGTGTTCTTTGATTTTGAATTCAGTGAAAATTCTGACAATTTTGGCAGAGTGAGTATCAGTATAGCTGATGGTGAGAGCATGAAAGTGTTCTATAATCAAGGACTAGTAGAGAAAATTGATGACACTGCTAGAGCCGATTGGTACAATTTCCTTAAAGAACTAAAAGACTTTGCAGTAGAGCATCAAGTGAGTTTTGATGTAAGAGATATCACAAAAAGCAGCCTTACACAGCAGGATTTCAAGAATCTTGCAGATGTGAATCAAACGGTAAATACAGACGATAACATGTCTGAAGAATTAAACCGATTAACAAGATTAGCAGGTATTCCAGTAGCAGAAAGTCTTAGAGGAACTAAGAAATCTTCTTACGAAAATTTAGACAAAACAAGATTAATCATTAGACATGCAAAAGCAGTGGATGAATCTGTGCCGGGTGCTAGAAGCAGACAAATTAATAGTCTGTACATTGAAAACGCACAAGGCGAAAGATTCAAATATCCAATGAAACATTTAGCAGGTGCAAGAGCAATGGCTCGACACGTGGCCAATGGTGGCGTACCTCATGATGATTTTGGTAAACATATTATATCAATGAGTGAACAGATTGCTCAGCTTAATAGTTTTGCTCGATATGCCGCTAACAAAGATCAGTTAAACAATTCAGTAGGTGACATTATAGAAAAAAGTCGACTTAAATTAGAGAACATGAGAAATTATGTAAAAAATTTAAGCAAGCAAGCACACTATATGAAAACTAAAGAAAGTTTTCAACCTACCACTATTGCTGAATTAGATGATGCTACTAGAAATAGTTTAAGAGAAAAATTTACATTAAAACACCTTGATGACAAAGTAGAATCGGCTCTACCATTGATTCATTCAATCATGAAAGAGTATGATGACCGAGATGGCGAGATATCTCCACCGGTAGATCATTCAGCAATGGTACAATCATTCCTAGCTAATCCAGAAAAAAAATTAGTATTAAGAGCAGATCCTGCTGCTGATAGGATGTTATCAGTAACAAAATTTAATAATAAGAATACTATGTTAAGTTCTATTCTATCAGATATCGCTTCAAGAATGTTAACTAGAAACGACGAAGAAGATAGAATTGCTAATTTTGCTAGCCAAGTAGCCGACGATATGGGCAACGAAGGAGCACCGTTCTTCAAACCAGATGAAAATTATACAAAAAATAAAAAGATTGCAATACAATTGGCAAAAAGATATATTGATGATTATAAAAAAATGCAACAGAATCCAGCATACGCTGACGAAGTAAGACAAGATCCCAGCAAGTTTGCTCCTAAAAAAGATCGTCAAGGCAAAGCCAAAGGCGAAGGTGAAGAATTTGAAAAGTGGGCAAACAGAACAGAATCCAAAGTAAACGAAGGAATTCATTCATTACCTGATGAAGATCATGCTGGTGAGAATTTTAGCAAATTAAAAGAACTAATGAGCAAACATTTTCCTGTGGGCAATGAAGCAGTTAATGCTGTGTCAACTCTACAAGGCTTAGGATTTGGCGATGATGAGTTGTTTGACCAATTGGGCGAATTGGCAGATAAAGAAGGACCAGATGCTTGTGCTTGTGATACTGTTAAGGATTATATCATGAACACCCTATTAAAGAGTCCCAACATACAAAATTATTACACACCAGAACAGATCACAGCGCTGCAAACTGCTGCCGCTGCATCGGATAATAGAACAGACAAAGCACCAGCAAAACAAACAGAACCAGCAATGGCTGGAGAAGCATCAGTAGCGGAAGCAGCCAACGAATCTATCATGATTGATGGCAAACAAGTGGATCTAAAAACCGTAGAATACGAAATGCAAGATACCGGTGATAATATATTCGACCTACAAGACGCTAAATTTGTTGATGGCACAGAATTAACAGATGACCAAATGGAAAAATTAATGGTTGATGCAGACTTTAATGAGTGGGTACAGCAAGATTACGTACAAAGAGGAATAGAATCAGTGACAGTCAAAGAGAAGGATGAACCAGCAGACATAGGTCTAAGCCCTCAGGCTCGAGACTATGGCATGGGAGACGAAGAGAAAGAAGAAGTGCAAAAGATATTGGACCAGAATGCAGAATCATATCAAGCAGTGTTGGCTGGAGAAAATCTAATAACGTTTGGCAAACTGTATCGTGAATTGATGTCCTATTACATGAGCAATGGCGAGATGCCATATGGTGTGGTCAAAGCCAGAGACGGTGACCCAGAAACATGGATTATGGATCGTCTAGACAGCATGGGATTATTAGAAACAACTCAGAAAGAAGCTGAAGCCAGCATAGATGATCAGTATAGATTTCGTGATTGGTTAAAAAAAACACATAATAAACAAGTGCATGAATTAAAACCACAGGAATACGCAGAGATATCAAAACAATACAGAGACGAACAAGGCACTAAAACCGAAGGCAACGAGTTTGCCCAGGCAGTGCAAAAAGCCAAAGCAGCTGGCATGAAACCCGGCGACAAGTTTAAAGTGGCTGACAAGGAATATACACTTAAAGACGCCATAGAACTGGCAGGAATGCAATTGGAAGATTTTGATTTTGCCGCAGAGAGCGTGGGCGGTGGACCAACTGTTACACAAATGAGTGATCTTGAATTAGCTAACTTCCTACATACATCTGTAGCAGAAGTTAAAAAAGACAGAGAAGCTGCCGAAGAAGCTGCACAAGAAATAAATCAAAAATATGCCAGCGATAATGAGTCGGTAAAAGAAGACGAATTAGCGGTAATTAAAAGACTATCCGGTATATAATACCAAATTCTCCACTAGACAACAGATAAATAAGTGTGTATATTATTCTTTATGTCTAATATACATTAGGCAAAAAACAAAAACAAACATAGGCACAATAGGAGGCTTACATCATGGCTACACTAGCTGAAATAAGAGCGAGATTAAAATCTCAAGAAGTGAATCGCTCCACTTCATCAACAGGCGGCGACAATGCCATCTACCCACACTGGAACATACAGGAAAATCAAGAAGCAGTAGTGCGTTTCTTACCTGACAAGGATCCAAGCAATACTTTTTTCTGGACTGAAAGAGCAATGATCAAATTGCCTTTTGCTGGAATCAAAGGACAAGCGGATTCAAGACCAGTGCAAGTACAAGTACCGTGCATGGAAATGTATGGAGAAACTTGCCCAGTGC
>Ga0209298_10002501_pt1 | contig 11394 bp, 15 predicted proteins | sample S_140806_EF_Meta_FD_187325 | JGI IMG/M metagenome (GOLD analysis project Ga0209298, IMG submission 187325) | Freshwater microbial communities from Lake Simoncouche, Canada to study carbon cycling - S_140806_EF_MetaG (SPAdes) (version 2) | ecosystem: Environmental > Aquatic > Freshwater > Lake ...
TTTTAGCAATCCTAAATTTATTTAATAAATTTATAAATTCTTCATCGGATTGTCTAAAAATCTTAGTTAATTCATTCGTTTGAAACTCAGCTTTATTAAAAACATTAGCGTTAAAAAAATAACTACCATCAGCATAGATTTCTTTTACAGAGTCTTCTTCTATTGAACTTACTACTGGCGCAAGTTGTAATAAATCTCCAAATAAAATTATTTGTACACCACCAAAAACTTTTTTAATTCCTCTATTTTTTCTTAAAGACTCATCTATACCATCTAAAATATCTGCTCTCATCATTGAGCATTCATCGATCAACAAAATATCAAGTTTTTTTAATACAGCTGGATCTTTCATCATTTTTACGTCTTGCTTTTGGATAAATCTTGGAGGTAATTTAAAAAAAGAATGAATTGTCATTCCCCTTGCTTTAATTGCTGTAAGACCTGTAGGAGCTACTATCGCGTAATTTTTATTTGTATTTTGTCTAAAATATTCAAGCAAAGTTGATTTTCCACATCCAGCTTTACCTGTAATGAATAGATTAGAATTTGTATTTTCTATCTTGTCGTAAAGCTTTTTAAATTCATCCGTTAATATAAATTTTTCTGGTAGATCAGTCCCTTGATCTAAATTAATTTTTTTATTCAATTTTTATTTTTTACTATTATTGAGGATTTTACTAGTTTACCGTTTTTAAACTTTCCTAAATATTTTTTACCATTTGGAAGAGTTAAAATTCCTTTTACATCAAATTTATCATTCTTAAACCTGCCTACGTATTTTCCACCATCACGATAAGTAAAAGTTCCTTTTCCATGTTTTCTATCATTCCTAAACATACCTACGTATTTTCTGCCATCACGATAAGTAAAGGTTCCTTTTCCATCAAATTTATCATTCTTTAACTTACCTACGTATTTATCACCTTTACGAAAAGTAAAAATTCCATTTCCATGTTTTCTACCATTCTTAAACTCACCTACGTATTTTCCACCATTACGAAAAGTTAAAGTTCCTTGTCCATGACGTTTGCTATTTTTATAACCTCCAATGTATTTTGTCCCGTCAGGAAAAGTATGTATTCCTTTGCCATAATATTGGCCATTCTTAAGGTCACCTATATATTTTGCACCGTCAGAAAAAGTATAAGTTCCTTTTCCAGTAATCTTACCGTTCTTAATGTCTCCTACGTATTTTGAACCATCCTTAAGAGTTAAAGTTTTAATATTTTTTTTATTTCTTTTCATTTTACTAAATCTCCATACTTCCAAAATATTTTTTAAAAGCTTATCACAATGATTAATTATGTTTTAATAGTTTTACTATTCTCTAATAAATACTTTATTAAATAATAGATGGCTAATGTGTCTTTAGCACAATATTCTTTTAATAACTTTATTTGTTTCTCTTTATCTTCATTAGAAGTTTTTGGGTCTGTATAAGTAAACCAGGCCAATTGAGCTTCCATTCCATCGGCGATATTATCTTTTTCCTCGTAACTTATATCGCTAGGTATTGCCTTCATAATTATCTTTAAATCATACTTGCCATTCATAACCGGAGCGTAAAAATTATTTTTTACGAGACTTAGAGTGTCCTCTACTCTTGCATTTAAATTATCTATTTTTTCTGATAAATCTTTACAACTGTCTTTGTCTTTTAGTTTTTCAAGCACCTTAATTTCTGTACTTTTGTGATGAGCAAATATTGTTCCTTTGTCACCTACGGCATCTAAAAGACTTTCAATAAATTTTCTTTCTATATTTTGATCAGAAAAATCTAAGAATGACATCCCATCACTAATTTTAGTAGTTGGCGAATCCCACTTATGTACCGACCATTGAAATGGTAGAGCATAATAAGCCTGGGTGCCTTTTATAATTGGTACTCCTTGTTGAACAGTTTCAAAGTCCATAAAATAAAATGGCCATTTAAATTCTTTAAGAATTTTACCTACTCCAGGATTTATTTTGGGTTTATTTTCTTTGTGAGCTTTTTGAATAAATTGTTGGCTTGGATTCAATTCTGCAGAGGGAATATCCTTTAAATCTATAATCTCTTTAGCTTTATATTTCTTTTCTAATTTTTTTCCTACAAATGGAAGAATTGATATTGGAGTTATATTTGAGGGTTGCTTTAGACTATTACATCTTTCAAGATAAATACATTTATGAGGTTTTAAACAATGATCGCCTGTTTCAATCTTTGGTTTAGGATATTTTTCATCAGCGATAGGTTTAAATTTATCAATGTATGTTTGTACTAATTTTTCTCTAGATAAAATTTTATCAGACAATTCGCATTCATCAGATATTAGATCAGAATAGTCATTATCACCTTGGTAAGTAAATTCGCCATTAATATGGATCAACTTGACCTTGCTAATTTTTATTTTTTTTGAAGATTTAATAATGTAAGACTGAATAGCAATATCATCAATGTGTTCCTCCTTAAGTTCCTTTGAAGATTTCGCCTCTAAAAGTTCCCAACTATCATTTTTTTTTAGCAATACATCTGCTCTAACCAACGTGTCTGAATACACAAATGCGCCTTCATATATGACTTTAACATTATCATTTTTGATAAATTTAGCAGTTTCACTTAAAGCTAGGTCTGGATTATTTTCAGATAAATCTACACCTTCTCCATAATTTTTTCTCACCTCTTTTGTAAATCTATTACCTATATGAAATAAAGCACTGTCTTCATCAATTGGATCATGGAAATCAAACCAAAGTCTTTTTTCACATTGAAGTCCACTATTAATTAAAGTCTTAGTTAGAATATAATTTTTCACTTATTTTTTCTTAAATCTTTTTCTATTATTAATTAACATTCTTTCATGCTTGGCAAGCAATGGACTTTCAATACTTTGTCTTAAAGTTGTATCTGCATAAATTATTGATCTTTTATTTCTTTTATATGCTTCAAGCACAATTCTTTTATTATTCTTTAAACTTTGATCAGCATATTCTAATGCTCCTGGACTTTCCTTTATTGCTGCAAGAACAATTGGTATGTTTTTTTTCAAAGTTGGATCGGCATATTTTAATGCAGAACCATCACGTTTAACTGCTGTAAGTACAACTCTTTTGTCTTTTTTTAAAATTTCATCTGCATACTCTAAAGAACGCCCATTATATTTAATTGCTTTAAGCACAATACGTTTGTCTTTTTTTAAAGAATTATCTACATACTTTAATGCATCTCCGTTGTATTTAACGACCGCAAGAACAACTTCCCTATTTTTTCTAAAACTCACGTCTGCAATTTCAAATGCAAATGAGCCCCAGCCAATATGCTTAACTGCTTCAAGAACGATAGTTTTGTCTTTTTTAAATTTTTTATCAGCATATTTGAATGCATATGCACTTTCTTTAACTACCTTAAGTACAAAGGATTTATTTTTTTTCAGACTTATATTTGCAAAAGAAAAGGCTCCTCCCTCATTTTTAACTGCTGCAAAAACAACAGATTTATCTTTTTTTAAACTTTCGTCAGCATAAGCCAATGACCAACCGTTTTCTTTTACAGCCGCCAACACTATTTGCTTATCTTTCTTAAATTGAATTGGTAGATTCTTTAATCTTTCACCATCTTCTATAACAATTTTTAGTGCTTCATCCTTATTCATTTAACTAAATCTTTATTATTTAAAGTAACTAATTCCGTAATTATTTTATTATAATTTTCAAAACTTTTAGCAGATTTCTTAAAAATTTCTTTATAGGTTTGTATTGCTACTAAAAAATTATCTAAACTTTCTTTTCTATCGTACTTTTTTTTTGACGAAATATTGAAATTATTTTTGTAAGCAGCAATAATACAATCTTTCATATCATCCTCATTTAATGGTGCTTGATTGAGTACTATAAAAAGTTCATCAGAATTAGGACCTATCTTATGTAATCCATCAGGAAAATAAGATTTAACTTTATTTAACAATAATTTTTCACGAGTAGATAATTTAAAATTTTTCATTCTTTATTAATTAATCTTTCTTTTTGATATTTCTTTTCTGACGAGGCATATTTTTCCTTATATAATTTCACTCTATCAATAAATTCTTTGGTAAAATCTACATAGACATTTACTCCATATTTTAAATATTTTTTTTCCATAGAACCAAATTTTTCCTCGTTAGAATAATTTGTTTTTTCAAGAGTATGAATAATAGATATTATTTTTTTTTTGATTTGAGTTGATAATTTTTTATTTAATCCTGTAAGAGCGCAAGAAAATTCAATTATAAGTCCGACAATACCTGGTACCATGTCTGGTTGCCTCAACAGATATGCGTTATATTCTTCTTGGGAGGCAGGCGGGGATGTTCCTACTAGTGTTATAAATAAAAAAATTTGTTCAGGTTTTAAGTTTGGTCTAACTTCTTTAGTTTCTTTATATCCTTTTAAAACCCAGTCTGTTATTTTTTCAACACTATCAAGAATAGTTCCTTTATTAATGACTGCTTCATCTAAAAGTTTATTAATTTTTTTTTTCATTTAATTCTTTAATATAGGGTAAAATTTGAGAAATTTTTATGTAGAATTTTTTTTCCTTAACACTAACTAATTTATTTTTTTTATTAATTTTTTTCATTTAATAATCTTCCATTTTTTCATTTTTGCCTCGTATATTCTGCCTTTTACAAACTCTCCTTCTTTCCAATAACCAACCCATTTATCTCCAGTGTTATGAAAAACTAAATTACCTTTACCATTTTGATATCCGTCTTTAACCATTCCATTATATTCTGAATTTGCCCACGTAATTTTACTATTGCCGTTTAATTTACCATTTATAAAATTTCCTTCTTCACCTCTATCTACCCACTTTTCGTTAATAAATTTCCCCTTACCGTTTGGATAATTATTTTTAAAATAACCTACGTATGAACGTTTGTTAAAACTATAACTAGAGGATTTTGTTATTAATTTGCCATAACCATTAAATTTACCGTTTTTAAATTGTCCTCTATATGTACCTCTATTAAATGTTAGAGTACCTAATCCATTAAAAAGATTATTTTTGAAATTACCTGAGTATTTTAAAATGTAGTCACCATTTCTTTTACAAATTAAATTTCCATTCTTATCCCATTTAGATTCTAAAAATTCTTTGAAATCTAAATAAACTTTGTATTTAATTAAATTTTGTAAAGTAGATGGCGAGGAAAGTTTTGATATGAATAAACGACCAAGACCGTTTCTTTTTCCGTTCTTTAAACTACCTTTATACTCGTGAAATGGTAAGGATTTTTTCATATTAATTATTACATGAATAATATTTTTTCATTAATTCAGGTCGCATCATATAAACTCTTTTTTCAACTTCCCGAAAATATACTTTGCTATATCTAAGAATGTACTCCTTGTATAACTGGCAATCTACTCTTGCCCAACACTCATTTAAAACAGGGTCTTTCATCCATTGATTATATTTAAACCATTCTCCACCTATTATTTCCTTACGTTTTTCTTCATCTAATTTATTGAAATATGGTTCGGGAGCAGTTTCAATTTTTATTAATCTTAAAACAATTTTTAATCTAATTTTATTTATTATTTTTTCCTCAATAGGTTTTATAAAGAATTTATAAAAATTTCTTAGTAAAAGTGCCTCAACTTTATTTACTTTTTCAGTTATTTTTTTCATTTTAATCCGTAATCTTGAATTGTTTTACTAATTTTTGAGACTCATCCAATAAAGACTCGAAATTGATCTTAACATTGTTTCCTACATCCTTTTTTAAAAGTATTAATTGTTCAAGAGAATCTTTATCCTCAGAAGGTTCTATAGACATTGAATCCTCCCATTTAGGATTATTACAATCCTCTCTTATATAATCATCATCGTTAATATCAAAAATAAGTCCATTTTCAGGTTCTTGGAAATGCCTTCCGTAAAAATAAATCGCTTTCAAATTTTTTAATTTTTTTATTAATTCTTTTATTGTTTTTTCATATCCAATCCAAATTTCCTCACTAATTTTCAATCTACCTTTTTCTTGATTAAAATTTAACAGTTCAACAGTATATAAATGTTTTTTAGAATCTATTTGATATTGATTTATACTTTTCTTTTTCATCTCATCGATGTCATCATTGTCGGGTATGGTGTAAGTGATTTTAACTTTTAAACTTTGTACATCTTTAAGTTCGGCACTCACAATTTTCAACCTACAATATTCTAAATCTTCATCCCAACTTACATTCTCTCTCGTGTACAAATCTCCACAATGAAATATAAATTCATAATTTCCTTTTGAAATTTCATTAAAAGTTGATTTTATAAAATCTATGTTTTTCATTTCATCTTAAAGCAAATTGTAGTTTAATTTTATTGATTATTAATCTTTACTATTAAATCTTCAGATATTTTAAATTTATGGTGTTGAAACAAATATGTCTTAAAACATAAGTTTATAATAGTTTTATTCCAAATTTTTTCTTTTTCTTCAGGAGAAAGTTCTAAAGTTAAAGCATCTATATATTTATAAAAAAAATCATATATTTCTGTAAGAGTTTTCAAATCATCATTTTTAATTAATCTTTTAGAAAAGTTTTTCTTCGCAACCTCATCTGCTTTAAGCATTATTAGGGTTATGTCTTTCATTTAATTTTTTTCTTCTTTTTTTATTAATTTAATCTTTCCTTTTGATATTTCTGTTCTAATGAAGCATATTTTTCCTTATATAATTTCACTCTCTCAATAAATTCTTTAGAAAAATCTACATAGACATCTACTCCATATTTTAAGTATTTTTTTTCCAAAAAACCAAATTTTTCCTCGTTAGAATAATTTGTTTTTTCTAGAGCATGAATAATAGATGTTATTTTTTTTTTAATTTGAGTTGATAATTTTTTATTTAATCCTGTAAGAGCACAAGAAAATTCAATTATAAGTCCAACAATACCAGGTACTTTATCTGGTTGCCTCAATAGATATGCATTATATTCTTGTTGAGGAGCAGGCGGGGATGTTCCTACTAGAGTTATAAATGTAAAAATTTGTTCTGGTTTTAAGTTTGGTCTAACTTCTTTGGTTTCTTTATATCCTTTTAAAACCCAGTCTGTTATTTTTTCAACACTATCGAGGGCAGTACCTTTATTAACTGCTTCATCTAAAATTTTACTAACTTTTTTCATTCTAATTTAATCTTTTGTCCTTCAGTTTATTAACTGTAATTTGATCGAGAATTCTTGCTACCGCCAAACGAAAGTAAACAAAAAAATTTGCCCAATCTTCTTCGCATTCTCTATTAAAGGAATTTAACCAAGGTAGATTAGATTCTTTAATTTTAAACTCTTCAATTATAAAGTTATCAATAAAATTCATTAGTTTTACTCTTTCTTTTTCACTATATCTTGCAAAGATAAAGTTTACTATTTCTCCTGATTTTATTGGGGTATTGCTGTCATCTTTTTTAAAAGTATCTTTAAAAAATTGACCTATTTTAGAACGATCCATAGTTTTTTTCTTTCTAGTTAGTTTGCTAGAAGTTTGAAAACTTTGAATGTTATGGAGTTACGTATACAGAGTATACGTATAAAGTATTAAGACTTGCTACTTAAGACCAATCTAACATTACATCACAAGGTTACGTCAAACGTCTTAGGTCCATTATAATCCTATTCGAAAAATAAATACAATATATTTTTAAAGACCAAATAATTGCCATGTTTAATAATCATATCAATAATACTTGAAGTTCTTAAGTTCTCACAAAATCAATAAAAAATTTAAACAACGAACCGAAAGGAGAAAAGTATGGCATATGCCAACGATGTAAAGTTTATTAGACATAATAAACTTAATCCAGAAGACACTAACGCAAGAATAAATGATTGTTATGATCTCTGGTTAGCAAAAGAAGAGGATCTTTTGCCAGTCGAAAAGAGTTGGGACTCTGATTACGTAGATCTTGTAAAACCTGAAGAGGCGATAGAGAGATACGAAAATTATATGAAATCTAATCCCACTGCGAGAGAGAAATACAACAAAGTAAGACCAGGTTTTATATCAACTTATGAGTCTTTGCTTTATGATAGAAGAACTGTGATGGTTGCTTATCTTAAATCTCCTTGGGGAATTAACAGTTAATTAGATACTAAAAAAAAATTATTTATTTATTAGGTACCAAGCATCTTTATATTTTTTCATCCAACCTGATTGATGATCATTTATAAATTTAATTTCATCTTTATTTAAATATTTCTTAAAATTATCAGTTTTTGTAAAAAAATTATAATCTCTATGTAATGCGCGCATAGGATTGTCATTATGTTTTTTTCCCTTAAAACCAGGTAATTTTAACCAAATTTTATGAGAAGTTGAAATGATAGATGAAACTTTTTCTGAATTTATAACAAATATTTCACTCTCATGAGAAGTCTTAGACATGTAAACAAAACAAAATATTAAATTCTTAATTGCTTTTTCGTGTTTAACATTAAGAATCCAATGCATCTCTTTAAAGGTTGTTTTAACTTGTATTGGAGATGATGAGGTTCCACTTTTGTTAAGAACTATCAAATCATAATCTTTTGTATTATCTGGTGCTTTGCCTGCTACAAAATTTAATCTTAATAAGTTAGAAAGTATTAAGTATTCTCCAGATGCTCCGAGAACCGCAGATTGAGGAGAATTATCTTTCATTAATTATTTTAGTATTTTCAAAATTCTTTGTCTGATAATTTTTGTGTTTACTTTAAACATTCCTGCTAATGCAACCTCAGGAATTCCTTTTTTATAAAAATTAATTAGTTTTTCATCTTCCTTTTCTGTCCATTGTTTATCAAATGAATCAACAGAATTATTGAGTTTTTTTACACTTTTTGTGTTTTCTTTAAATTTAACAATCTCATCAATATATTTTTTCTCTAATTCAGTTCCTAAAAAAGTAAAAACCTTTTTATCAAAAACTAAGTCACTACGTTCAATTTCTCTTGCTAAATAAATTCCATCAATCGACGTTGCTCTACTTAATGCAACATATGTTTGTCCGTGTGCAAAAGCACCCGTATCTAAATCAATTGCTACTTTTTCAAAAGTTTGTCCTTGGCATTTATGAATTGTTGCTGCCCATGCTAATTTCAATGGGTATTGAACGAATGAACCAACTACTTTTGGTATAATTTTTTCACCCATTTTAGTATATTCATAATTCTCCCATTTTACTTTGGGCAAATCATAAACTATTTCTCTAATTTTAATTTTAATGTGGTCTTTATCTAGTTCATGAATAAATCCTACAGTCCCATTAACCCATCTTTTATCAATATCGTTTTTAACAATCATCACTTGCGCGCCGACTTTTAATCTTAGATTATCCATAACTGGAGGTTCGCTTTTAAATCTACCTTTTATCTCTGCCTTATATTCAAATAGTTTTGATTTAATTTGATCTAACTTAGCGTTATTTATGTAATCAACTTTTTCATTCTTTGTTGCTAATTTTATAACGCCATCTGGAATTTCAAAGTCTTCTCCTTGATATCTTTTGTTTATTAAAGAAAGATCATTGTCATCTACTTTTGCAATTCTGAATTTATTTAATAGATTAATAAAAGATTCATCTGACTGTCTAAAAATTTTACTTAATTGATGCGTTTCAAACTTTGCTTTTTTAAAAACTCTTGAGTTAAAAAAATAACAACCTTTAGGATAATTCTCTTCTGCGACTTCTTTTTCTGCTCTATGAACTATTGGAGAAATTTGAAGCAAATCACCAATTAAAATCATTTGAACACCACCAAAGACTTCTTTATTTTTTCTATTCTTTCTTAATGATTCATCAATTGCATCAAGAAGATCTGCTCTTACTGTAGAACACTCATCAATCAATATTGTATCTAACTTTCTTATTAAATCTCCATTTCTATGAATTTTAATTTCTTTATCTTTTTTTTGAATAAATCTTGGAGGGAATTTAAAAAAACTATGGATTGTCATTCCTCTTGCTCTTAAAGCAGAAAGACCCGTGAAGGATAAAATAATGTGATTTTTTTTTGTATTTTGTCTAAAATATTCTAATAAAGTTGACTTACCACAACCTGCTTTTCCGGTAATAAATAAATTTGATTGAGTGTTTTCCATCTTATGGAAAATCTTTTTAAACTCATCGGTAAATACAAACTTTTCTGGAAGATCAGTGCCTTTGTCTAAATTAACTTTTTCATTCATTATAAAAATTAAATTATATTAGATAATGATTACTCAAACTTCAAAATTTTAACGTCCTTAACATCAATTTTGTCGTGATAATCATTAAAAATTAATCTTCTTTCTTCATCAACTGATGGTCGTCTAAATACGACTTCTATTTCTTTTTTATCTTTTAAATAATCATACAATGACTGAACTGTTCTAAATTCTTTGCCGTCTATGTAATTAAGAACGTCATATTTTCTAAGTTTACCAGATGCAGGTCCACTTTTTAAATTTTGAACAACTAAACTTGATTTAGGATTAGACATTTTTTGATTAACTGGAAGTCTCGATATCATTGCTTTTTCACTTACAACGATATTTGAAAATATTAAACCTATTCTGTCTGTTACAGAACCTCTGGACTTGAGTTGCAGTTTAACTTCTTGTTCTTTTTTATCTCTTAAAATCTTTAAAGTAACATTAGATTTTCCACGAGATTCATTATTTAATTGAGTGGGATTTGATACTTTAACATTATCAATTTCTAATACTTCATCTCCTACTTTTAAAAGATTTTTATCAGCATTTAAAATTTCAGAAACTTTTAAGTATTTGCCTTGCTCTTTATTGCTTGAAAAAATTACTCCAAAATCTAATGGTGATGGATCTTTTTTATTCTTAAACAATTCAAGTACTTTGCAAACTGTATATGATGGTAATGCAAAGTTTAGACCTTGATTATCATCTACACCGAAAGAACTAATTCCTATTACTTCACCAGTACTAACATCAATTAATGGTCCACCTGAATTTCCACGATTGATTGCTGCGTCTGTTTGTATTGCTTCGAAGAAATCTGTTTCATATCTGATTGCCGAGATGATTCCTCTTGTGATAGTAAAATCTTTGCCAGCAGGATGACCAAATGCAACGACGCTTTGTCCTGGTTTATAATCATTTTTACATTGTAGTTTCGCTTCAATTGCATTTTTAGGAATAAGTTGAGGATCTATTTGCAACAACTCTAAATCAATATCGGGATCAATATAAACTTGTTTAGTCTGAACTGGATCTGAGTATTTAAAGTTTATTCTATTTAATGCTGGTGAATAACTACCAACATGTGCATTTGTAATAATAATACCGTTTTTTTTATCTATTAAAAATCCTGATCCAGAAGATGGGTTATAATTATCTTCAACAAATGGTGTATCGGTAGAGTTATAAATTTTTACTGTATATCT
>Ga0209298_10002503_pt1 | contig 11390 bp, 8 predicted proteins | sample S_140806_EF_Meta_FD_187325 | JGI IMG/M metagenome (GOLD analysis project Ga0209298, IMG submission 187325) | Freshwater microbial communities from Lake Simoncouche, Canada to study carbon cycling - S_140806_EF_MetaG (SPAdes) (version 2) | ecosystem: Environmental > Aquatic > Freshwater > Lake ...
CTTCTGCACCGAAGCCGGCGCCAAGAAGGGCGTGACCTTCCGCAACACCTCCACCACCGAGCCGCTGGTCTGCCTGCGTTACTTCGGACCGGAAGTAAACCCGGACGCTCCGGCCATGGGCGCTCACAAGAAGGCTAAGCAGAAATAAGCCTTCCGCCTCAACCCTTACCCCAAACCCACCCCAACGATTATGAAACTGCACAACGCGATGTGGCCCGGCCTCGTCGGCAAGGAACCCAACACCGATCACCCGCCGATCTCCCTCGAGCGCATGCTCGATATGACCGCCGCCGCCAAGGTTGACGGACACAAGTTCGACGGCGTCGACCTGTTCCTGTTCCACCCGCACACCGACCCCGACATCTCCGAGGACAACCTCAAGAAAATGGCGGACAAGATCGCTAAGCGCGGACTGAACGTCGGTTCCCTCGTGGCCCCCGTCTGGCCGGGTACGGTCGGCGACAGCGCCATGGGCACCGTCGAGCAGCGCCGTAAGTTCATCGATGCCGTCCGCAAGGCCTGCCGCATCGCCAAGTTGCTCAACGAACACGGCGTCCGCCAGTATGGCGTCATCCGTATCGACAGCGCCACGGGCACCAAAGCCTCGGTCAAGAACGAGTCCGCTGCCATCAAGCAGATCGCCGCGACCTTCCGCGAAGCGGGCATCGTCGCCGCCGGTCATGGCGAGCGTCTCGCCGCTGAGGGCGAAGTCTGCTGGGCTGGCATGCACTCCTGGAAATCCATGGTGAACCTCCTCGAGACCGTCGACCTCCCCGGCACCGTCGGCTTCCAGGCCGACCTCGCGCATACCTACCTGTACCTGCTCGGCGTCAACTCACCCAAGACGGCCTTGCTCAAGGGCAAGTACACGCAAGCGCAGTTCGATAAGGCCTACGCTAAACTGACGGACGCGCTCCGTCCTTGGACCATCGATTTCCACGTGGCCCAGAACGATGGCACCGTCCACGGCACGGGCTCGCACGACAAGACCGGTCGCCACTGCCAAGCCGACGACCCTAAGGGCAAGCTGGACATTACCGCCACTTCCAAGGTCTGGCTCCAAGGCGCCACCGATCGCGGCATGAAGCACATCTGCTGGGATGGCTGCATGTTCCCGAACGCCACGCTCGAGAACCCGAAGACCTGGAACACGATCCTCTCCGCGATGATTAAGGTGAAGAAGGCCCTCTGAGGCCCTCCGTTCCCTTTACTCCATACTCGATACTCCGTACTCCCACCCCTCGAATCATGTCTAAAGCCATTCGTATTGGTCTCATCGGTTACGGCTTCATGGGCCGCACCCACTCCAACGCCTACTCGCAGGTCGGTCACTTCTTCCCGAAGGACAAGGTGACCGCCGGCCACCACATCGTCCGCCAGGCCGTCTGCGGCCGCGACGAAGCCAAGGTCAAAGACTTCGCCGAGAAGTGGGGTTATGCCTCCTACGAAACCGACTGGCGTAAGATGGTCACGCGCACCGACATCGACGCCATCGACATCTGCACCCCGAACGACTCGCACGCCGAGATCGCCCTAGAGTGCATCAAGAACGGCAAGATGATCCTCTGCGAAAAGCCCCTCGCCCTCAACGGTACCCAGGGCGAACAGATGGTCGCCGCGGTCGAGAAGTCCGGCCTGCCGAACCTGGTTTGGTATAACTACCGTTTCCTCCCCGCCGTGACGCTCGCGAAGAACATCGTGGCCGCCGGCGAGCTGGGTCGCGTGTTCCACTACCGCGCCAACTTCCTGCAGGATTGGACGATCTCCACCGAGCTGCCTCAGGGCGGCGCGGGTCTCTGGCGCCTCGACGCCGCTGCCGCCGGTTCTGGCGTAACGGGCGACCTGCTCGCGCATTGCATCGACACGGCCCGCTGGATCAACGGTGACATCACCGAAGTCTCCGCGATGACCGAGACGTTCATCAAGGAACGCGTGCACACCGCCACGGGCAAGAAGCAGGCCGTCACCATCGACGACGCTGCGATTTTCCTCTGCCGCTTCGAGAACGGCTCAATCGCGCAGTTCGAATCCACCCGCTACGCTCGCGGCCACAAGGCGCTCTACACGTTCGAGATCAACGGCGAACATAAGTCCCTCCAGTGGGACCTCCACGACCTCAACCGCCTCAACTACTTCGACCACTCCGTTCCGGGCGATCGTCGCGGTTGGTCCAGCATCCACACGTCCGACAGCGATCACCCGTACTCTGGCAACTGGTGGGTCCCGGGTCTCTGCCTCGGCTACGAGCACTCCTTCACCCACGCCCTCGCGGAGTTCCTTAAGAGCCTCGATAATCCGAAGGCCGAGAAGGCCTACCCGGATTTCCGCCACGCGCTGGGTACCCAGTACGTCTGCGATGCCATCCTGGAGTCTGCCAAGACGAAGCAGTGGGTTAAGGTGAAGAAGGCCTAATCCGCCCTCCAGCCGCCTTGCAGAGGCCCCGGATCACCCGATCCGGGGCTTCTTTGTGCCCAGGGGGCAAATCGAGGTAGGGACAGCACCACGTGCTGTCCTAGGCCGCCCCGACCCTATGTCGTGACGCGGTCCCGACCCTACCTCAGACACATCGCTTGACATCTCACTGTTACCATCTATAACTGTCAGTAATCCCGCCTATGACCCGTAAAACGCACATTTCCTCCATGGTCTGCACCTACAAGCTGTATCTCCTCAACCGTCACCTGTTCATCGACCTCCCCGAAGGTCGCGCCCTGATCGACACGGGCGCCCCCTTCAGTTCCTCGACTTCCGGCCGGCTGACCTGGCAAAACCAGAACCACGGCGTGAACAAGGGCGGCTACATGGGCTTCACCTTCGACAAACTGTCCGCCGAGATCGGCGCCCAGGTCGACGCCCTGCTGGGCATGGATCTGCTCGCCCAGACCACCCTGCTCTTCGACGTCGCCCATCGCACGCTGACGGCCGGCGATGAGATGCCGGACGGCTTCAAGGCTCAGCCTTACGAACTCGCTCCGATGTCCGACATCCCGCTCTTCCATGCCAAGCTCAACGGCCACCCGGCCCGCGTGCTCTGGGATACGGGCGCGCAGTATGGTTACGTGACCGACAAGAAGTTCATCGCAGGCAAGAAAGCCGAGCCCGGCTTCACGGACTTCAGCCCGATGTTCGGCGACCTCGACATCCCTCAGTCGTACACCCTGCCCTTCGTGCTCGCGGGCTATGAGCTACTCGAGACCGTCGGCGAAGCGCCGTGCGCCCTCGGCGGCGGCGTCTCGCCGGTACCAATGAGCCCGTTCCTCCGCGCGCTCGATATCGACGCAATCATCGGCCCGTCGTGGATGCCGCGCGTGAAGGTCTGGCTCAACCCGCTCGACCAGACGTTCGCGATCGCGGTGTAAGCCCGCCGCTCACCCAATAAAAAGCCCCGGTTCGCATCGCTGCGTCCGGGGCTTTCTTTTTGGAAGAACGGCTTACTTCTTCGGCGCGGCCGGAGAGTAGAAGCGGTTCATCTTATCGAGGATCGCATTCTCAGTCTCAGCCAGGTCGATGACGCCGGTGTGGCGGTAGACGATCTCGCCGCCGGGGGCCACGACGATGGTGTGCGGGATGGGGCCGGGCATATCCTTATCGAGGACGGCCGCGAGGTCATCACCGCTACCGGCGAAGAGATAGCTATTGGTGGTACGGCCTTCCTTCTTGAGAGAGGCAGCGACCTTCTTGCTGAGTCCGGCGGCCTGCTTAAAGAGGAACGCCTCGGCCTTGGCCTTATCCTCCGGCTTATCGAGGCTGATGGTCACGAGTTCGAAGTCACGCATGTCGAACTTGCGGGAGATCTCGACGAGGTCAGGGAACTCCTTGACGCACGGTGCACACCAGGTGGCCCAAACGTTGATGACGCGATACTTATTGGAAGTGTTGGCGCGCAGCTTAGCTATACCGGCCTTGTCGATCATCTCGACGGCGACCGGGGTCTTGGCCCACTCTTCGTGCTTGGCGTCATGGAGGACCTTCTTTTCGCGCCACTTGGTGGAGCAACCCATGGGCTTGGTGAGTTCGACTTCAACCTTCGTGCCGGCAAGGATGGCGTCCACGGCATTCTGGCAGTCCTTGGACTTCACGGTGCTGTCGTCGTAGTAGCGGGAGTCGTCGAAGCGTCCCTGGTAGCGGAGCTTAAGGTTCTTATCGAAGACGAAGACGTGAGGGGTCGCGAGGCAACCGTAGGCGCGGGCGATAGACTGGGTGTCGCCGTCGTAAAGGTAGTCGAAGGTCCACTTGTTCTTCTCAGCGTAGGGTTTCATCTCGGCGTACGAGTCGCCGAACTCACCGTAGCCGAGCTCGTCCTTGCTGAGGCCATCCGGGTGGTTGGGGTTGATGGCGACAAGCTTCACGCCCTTGGCCTTGTATTCGTCGTAGAACTTCTGGAGGCGACGCTCGATGCTGTGCGAAGTCGGGCAGTGGTTAGAAGTAAAGAGCACGACGAGCGCTTCGCCTCCGGTGTATTCGGCGAGCTTGTGCTTCTTGCCGTCGATACCAAGGAGATCGAAGTCAGGGGCGGAATCGCCGCTCTTGAGCGTGTGGATATCAGGCGGGTTACCGTTGACCAGACCGGGGGCGTCGGCGGCACGGACGCCGACGACGGCGGCCAGTACGGCGAGGAGGGACATTAGGCTCTTCATGGGTATAAGGGGTTAAGGGTTAGAGTCCGCAAATCCCCGGGTGTTCCAATCCGAAAATGGTCAGCCCGCTCGGAAGTCCCGCCCCAGCCCAAACCCAGACCGAAAACGCTTTGCCATTGGCCAGGCTGTCGGCTTTCTCATCCCCATGCGTCCCCTGCTGCTAGCCCTGCTTACGGCCTTTTCCCTAGACCTGTCCGCTACGCCTCGTCCGAATATCGTCGTCATCCTGGCCGACGACCTCGGTTACGGCGACCTGGGCTGCTACGGCCACCCAACGATCAAGACGCCGCATCTCGACAAGATGGCCGCCGAAGGCCTGCGCTTCACGCAGTTCTATTCCGCCGCCGAAGTCTGCACCCCGAGCCGTGCCGCGCTCATGACTGGCCGTTACCCCGTCCGCTCGGGCATGGCACATAACCAATTCCGCGTCCTGCGTGCTGTCTCAACTGGTGGCCTGCCCGCTTCTGAGGTCACGCTGGCGCAGACGCTCAAGGACGCTGGCTACACGACGGGTATCATCGGCAAGTGGCACCTCGGCGTCTGGGCCAACAATCAGCCTCAGCACCACCCGCTCGCCCATGGCTTCGATTTTCATTTCGGCCTGATGCACTCGAACGACATGAATCCATCCGACAAGCCGCGGCCCAAGATGGCCAACTCGCTCGTCGACCAAGATCCGGAATGGTGGAACGCCGCTCTCTACCGCGGTCGTGAACTCCTTGAGCCGCACACGGACCAGACCCAGCTGACCAAGCGTTACGCCGAAGAGGCAGTGAAGTTCATCGGCGCGAACAAGGACAAACCGTTCTTCCTGTATATGCCGCACACCTTCCCGCACACGCCGCTCTTCGCCTCCGCACGCTTCAAGGGTAAGAGTGCGCGCGGCATCTACGGCGATGTCCTCGCCGAGCTCGACTGGAACGTCGGCGAGGTACTCAAGGCCCTCAAGGACAATGGCGTGGCCGACAACACCCTGGTCTTCTTCACCAGCGACAATGGCCCATGGACGCTCATGGGCGCCGAGACCGGCGGCAGCGCCGGCCTACTCAAGGATGGCAAGGGCAGCACCTGGGAAGGCGGCATGCGCGTTCCCGGCATCGCCTGGTGGCCCGGCAAAATCAAGCCCGGCGTGACCGACAACGTCGGCACGATGCTCGACCTCTTCCCGACCGCCGCGAAACTCGCCGGCGCCAAAATACCGAATGACCGCAAGATGGATGGCACCGACCTCTCTCCCCTCCTGCTCGAAGAGCGCACCGTGGACCGCGGCCTTTTCTGCTATTACCGCGGCGAGAAGCTCTATGCTGCCCGCCTCGGGGACTGGAAGATACACTTCATCACGCAGGGTTCCTACAACGACAATAAGCCGCTGGCCCACGAGAAGCCGTTGCTATTCAATCTCGTCGTCGACCCCTCCGAGACCCACGAAATCTCTGCCGAACACCCCGGCGTCGTCGCCCGGATCAGCGCGTCCGTCGACCAGCACCGCGCGACCGTCACCCCGGTCCGCAGCCAGCTAATCGACGTCGTTGCCAAGTAAACGTTCGTCCTTCCCTCAGGGCCGTTTTCGCCCTATCTCTATCGTACGGGCCTATAGCTCAACGGTTAGAGCAGAGAACTCATAATTCTTTGGTTCTGGGTTCAAATCCCGGTGGGCCCACCAATTTTCAACCAGCCGACTTAATCCTTTCCCAGAAGGGGAAATACCCGCGGGTGGCGTGCGGGAAGTGTTCGGTGTCCCAAGCCCGACGGCGCCAGATCAGCGGGATACCGGCGGCGGACATGGCAGCCTCGAGGGCGAGTGCTTCGGCCAGCCAAGGGCCGACGAAAGGTCGATAGGCCACGACGGCCTGCAACTGGTTCAGCTTGGCCCATTGGACCACCGACGACGCCAGATCGGAAGTCTCGCCCGAGGAGACCTCGGCCCAGAAATGCTGACCGGCCCGCGTTGCCCCATCTCGCAAGGCCGCCTGCGTCCCGTTGGAGACTTTCTCCGACCATCTCACACGGGTACAGAGAGCAATCGGCCAAGAGGCGTTGATGGCCTGGATCTTTAATCCGGCGAGTTCACCCTGCTCGACCGCGAGGTCTTCGGGATGCACCCATAGGCCGATGCGATCGTAAGCCTTTAGCGAAGCGACCTGCGAAGCGTCTTCGGTCCACGCCGCAACCTTTGGCAAGGGTTCTTCCGTTATGGCAAACGGAGCCGAGGCGAGCTGGCTGGCCAGCGGCGCATGCTCCCCTTCGGTGTAGAAAGCGATGTTGTCCGCCCGGGCGACGTAGGTCTTACCCGGCGTCTGCAAGCCTGCGACCCAGCGCCAAGAGAGCGTATTGCTGGCGACATCCCCATCGAGCAGGTGCTCCATGAAAAAGGCAGCCCCAAGTTCCCACGGCAGACGCAGCGTAAAGATCCAAATCGAGGCGAACCACATGCGGGCGTGATTATGCAAGTAGCCGGTAGTCACGAGTTCCTGCGCCCACGCATCGAACCCCGCGACACCAGTCTTCCCGGCGAGAGCAGCCTCCAGCCTCGAACGTTGTTCGGTGCTCAAAGATTCGCGTAGGCGAGGCACGGACTCGCACCAGCGAGTCCATGCCGCCGGACGTTGCTCGAGCCAACCCTTCCAATAGGTCCGCCAGTAGACCTCCTGCACGAACTTCTCGACGGCGGGGAACGACCATCGGGCTCTGGCCGCCGCGACGATCTCCGACTCCAGCAGGAGACGTTTCTGGACCCACGGAGATAACCGCGAGACGTTGTCATGCCCGGACCGGACGTAATTACGTTCTGCCGCATAGCGTCCCGCGGCCGGAAGGAATTCGTTCAGACGCGCCAAAGCGGCGGCTCGGGTGGGGATGAAAGCCAACGGAACGGACATGACCTGAATTAAGCGAAAGCCAGTCTCTGCGCAAACGAGCCAGGGACAAAGCCGTCACCTTAGGCACAAGTAGGCAATGGGCTTGGCAGCCTCGAGGTCTTGTGCTGACGTTGAATCCGCCCCCGGCGGAACGTCCACCTACCCGACCCGCTGAATCAAGGGAACCCCTCGACCTTTTACATGACCAACCTGTAGCCCCCCATGCGTAAGTTCCTCCTCGCCCTGTTCCTGCTCGCCGCCGCCGTGGTCGGTGGGTGGCGTATCTTCGCCCCTGCTCCGGTATCCAAGAACCCCATTGACCGCCTCAAAGCGCCCAGCCCGGTGGAGACTATCCGCGTCGCCAAGCCCGCCACGCCGTCCCCGGTCCCCGTCGTGCGCGCCGCGCCCGAGGTCCCTAATAATAAGATGTCCGCCAAGCGCGCCCAGATGGAAGAGCGCTTCGCCGACCTGAAGGAAGAAGGAAAACGCGTCCGCGATACCCTGATTGCGAGCGACCCAAAAGCTGCGCAGGCCTATTCGAATATCACCCGTCGCCCCGAATACAGAGAGATTCTCGATCAGCGGCATCAGATCGAAGCTAATTGGGAAAAAGCCCCCGACAACGAGCGGGAAGCCATGCTGGCCCAGATGAATGCCCTCCGACAACAAGGCTTCGGGCTGATTCTGGCAGAAATTCAAGCAACGAGCAACCAGCCAGCCGCCGCGCCAGCCGCCGCACCTGCGTCGCGAAACGCCGCCGCACCAGGAGCGGCGCCCGCGCCGGCCCCGCCCGCTCCGATCGTCTTCCAGTAAGCAGACCGCTTAGGAACCCCAGCTGAAGCGCTCCGGCACCCAAGCGTATTGGTCGCCCTTGGGCACGACGGTACCGATACCGGGCCATGGCAAATGGAATCCGAAGGCGCGGCACTTCTCCTTAGCCATGCGCTTGAAAAGCTTCTGGCGCGTCTTGACCGCGGTCTCGGGGTCATGGTCCATCGCGACGGTCCAGCCGACATTGTCGAACATGAGCACATGATGGTGCACCACGTCGCTGATATGCACCAGCGACTCGCCTTCGGAACGGATCTCAAAGCAGGCGTGGCCATCGGTGTGACCTGGGGCCGCGAGGACGGTGACGGCCTCGTGGAAGAGTTTCTGGCCGTCCTTGGCGATGACGAGCTGGTCCTTGAGGATATCGAAGTTGCGGCAGATTGTCTTTACCATGTTCGGCAGGGGCTTCTTATCCCGCTTCGACTTGGAGAAGTCAGGGCTCGGGCCGCGCCAGAAATCATACTCTTCCTGGAGCAGGTAGATCTTGGCGTTCGGGAAAGCGGGCTTACCGTTGTCGACGAAGCCATCGAGGTGATCGGAATGCGAATGGCTGAGAAAACCCGTCGTGACCTGCTCGGGCTTAATGCCGAGCTGACGCAGGCCCTCGGCGAGCCAGCCGAAGTTCGGATTGGGGTGACGCTCGCCGAAGCCGGCGTCGATCAGCGCAACTTCGTCACCGATCTTCAGCCCCATGATATTAATGTAGAGCGGCAACGCATCGAGGCGCTCGCGATTGAAGATGAGGGCGTCCTTCATCGCAGAACGGTCCGCTTCAGGCCACATAAGCTCGAGGCCCTGCTTGAAGAGCATGTGACCGTCGCTGATCGAGAAGGCCTCAATCTTGCCGATGTTGAACTTGTAAACGAAGGGATTTGGTGGGCGCTTCACCGACACCTTGGGCGCATCGGCCGCGGCGAGGCGCGAAGCGGTCGCCAGGCCAGCCAAGGCGAAGGCAGCGGCGCCAAGGAATTCACGACGGGACGAAGGCAGCGGTGCAGAGGCCATAGAGGGTGGCCAAAAATCTACCTTATCGCCCCGCCCCCTCCAGCCCAAAGGTAAGGCGAACACCCGGGGTCCATCGGCGACGATACAGATTGAAACCCCTTACGCTCGTCGTTGTCTAAAGACCAGATGCATCGCCCCCTGCAACTCGCCCTCTTCTTCAGCCTGAACGCCGTCGTGTCCGTCCACGCTGAGACCATCCAGTTCAACCGGGATATCCGCCCGATCCTTTCCGAGAACTGCTTCAGTTGCCACGGCTCCGACGATAAAGCCCGTAAGGCCAAGCTCCGCCTCGACCTCTCCGATGAGGCCACCCGCGAACACAAGAACGGCACGCCCATCGTGGCAGGAGACCTAAAGAAGAGCGTCGTCTGGGAACGCATCAATTCCACCGACGAAGACGAAGTGATGCCGCCGCCGAAATCCCACCTCACACTCACGGCGACCGACAAGGCGAAGGTCAAGGCCTGGATCGAGCAAGGTGCCAAATATGAGGAGCACTGGGCTTTCGTCGCCCCTAAGCGTGCCGCGCTACCGACTGCCAATAAACTTCCCGCTATCGATTACTGGGTCACCCAGAAGTTAGCCGAAGCTGGCCTACACTCTTCGCCCGAAGCCGACCGCTACACGCTCATCCGTCGCGTGACGCTGGACCTGACCGGTCTGCCCCCGACCGCCTCCGAAGTCGGAGCTTTCGTTCAGGACAAAAAGCCTGACGCCTACGGCCGACTCGTTGACCGCCTGCTAGCCAGTCCCCACTTCGGTGAACGCATGGGGCTCGATTGGCTCGATGCCGCTCGCTACTCGGACACCAACGGCTTCTCGATCGATGGCGGCCGTCACCTCTGGCTCTGGCGCGACTGGGTGATTCAGGCCTTTAACGACAACAAGCCCTACGATCGCTTCATCGCGGAACAGATCGCCGGCGACCTCATGCCGGACACCGACGAAGGCAAGCTCATCGCCACGGGCTTCCAGCGCAACAACATGAACACCCACGAGGGCGGCACCATTCCCGCCGAGAACCTCGTCAACTACAACGCCGACCGCGTGAAGACACTCGGCGAGTCCATCTTAGGCCTGACCCTCGCTTGCGCGCAGTGTCACGACCACAAGTTCGATCCCATCAGCCAAAAGGACTACTACCGAATCTTCGCTTTCTTCAATACCCTCGACGACCGTCCGACCGACGGCAACGCCGGCGTGAACTCACTTCCTTCGGCGCTGCGCAAGACCGTCCTCAAGACGGATGAGCTCCCCGCCCTGCTCGAACGTATCACCGCCCTCAACCGCCGACTGCAGGAGCCGGACCCGAAGGTGCTCGCGCTATGGGAACGCACCCAACAGCAGCGGGAAGCCGATCGGAAACTCGGCCTCAAACTCATCCCGGTCAACCTGCTCAAAATCTCTACGCCCAACAGCGGCGGAGGCTTCACCGTCGAAGGCAATAAGTTCAAAGGCACCACCAAAACTGCCTACGACATCCTCGGCGAAACCCCGCAGACCGAGGCCCCCATCGCCGGACTGCGCTTCGTCTTCCCTGACACGCTCGCCGCCCCGAGGCCGACCAAGGCCGCTAAAGCGGCTAAAGCTACCAAGGTGGCACCGATCGCACCTAAACCCATGGATGAATTTGCCGGACGCTTCGTGCTCACCGCTGTGGATGTCACCGCTGACAAGATTCCCGGTGACCAGGTGAATATCCATCGTCTCCTTAAGTTCAGCCATATCACCTCTGACGCTTGGACCGAGGACTATCCGGCCAAGGACGTGCGCGCCTTCAATGTACTCAACCAAGGATGGTCACCCCCGGCGGACACCGGGACGCACCACATCACGGTGACTTTCGCCACGCCGATCACCGCGAAAGACCAACCCTATCTCACCACACAGCTCTATTTTGGAAACAAGATGGGCGGAGCTCCCAGCGAGGGCGAACTCTTCGCCTTCACCGGACACGACGACGGCACCGACCTGCCGGAGTTCATCCTGCGCATTCTGGCGACCAAGCCGACGGAACGCACCGCCCAGCAGAAGCAGGCCCTCTGGGCCTATTGCGCGA
>Ga0209298_10002504_pt1 | contig 11389 bp, 15 predicted proteins | sample S_140806_EF_Meta_FD_187325 | JGI IMG/M metagenome (GOLD analysis project Ga0209298, IMG submission 187325) | Freshwater microbial communities from Lake Simoncouche, Canada to study carbon cycling - S_140806_EF_MetaG (SPAdes) (version 2) | ecosystem: Environmental > Aquatic > Freshwater > Lake ...
CGGAAATGTGCCGCTCACTTTCAGCGATATAAACTTCGCTGCTTCATACGGCAGCACTTATTCGACGACAATGGGGCCTATAACGATCCGTTACTTCATCGCAACTGTCTCAGGCGTGACGTTCAAAATCGCCGTCGGGGCACTCGGAGGCGGCGGCTGACCGTCATGATGATCTGACTACATAATCCTACATAATCGCGCTTAATGCGGACAACCGGCCCGGGAGAGATCCCGGGCCGTTTTTTATTGCATCACGGAGACCCACGATTGCAATCGAGTTTTGGCTCGTGGTGGAGGAAGGGTGATTCGTGTGGAATTGATTGTTGAATTATTTTCAGATGTTCCACCTTGACTTGTTTGCATCACGAGTTGATAGTTCATACCCTTTGATGATGAATAGCTGTTGTACTGACCTGCCAACCACTGATCATTGAAGTTGTCCTCAGTTTGAACGCATGATGGAACTGCATTGATAGCAAGGCCAAAGACAACTTCACCGTTTTGGAATGTGGCACAACGATCGTTTCCTGGGACGATTGGATCCACATCCATGACGGCCGCAGGTGTTGCGTTACTTCCATTTAGAAAATCTACTGCACACCATCCACTCTTACCTGAGGTGCACACAGTTGCTGCTTGAGGCGAGAAGTAACTGAAGAATAGTTTACCATCGAAGAGTGTTGGCGGTCCTGTCACTCTACCTCCATCCGTGAATGCCATTGAAATACCCTGAGTTGCATTGATGATTGGTACGAAAGAGGTGCCGCTTGCATTCAAGTCATCTACGAATGTTGTGAGAAAATTGAGTGTACCTGGAGAAACCGTGTTGAACGATTCACCATCCCCTGTCGTCAACGTCACGGCGGGCACTCCTCGTGTGTCCACGGAAACGATCGGAGGCTGTTCGATCGGTTGACCCATGGTTGCTGCAACAAGGGACGTGGGTGATAGGTTCAAGGAGTTTCCAGAATTGAGGCCATTAACCACATACGATAATTTTAGGGAATTATCTGGGACCGACGAGTGATTGTAGGTATCCCATGCGATCTCGGCCGTCCATTTGAGGGGCTCGGGATCCGACGTGTTGATCCTCCACACAACACCATCTGCATCACCAACATATACTCGAGTCGATGTTTGAGCCACACCGGACGGAAAAGGAACGGGTGTTCCCGTGAGGGGAGAATCAAAACTGACCCGTGCAGGATTCACAATTACTGTTGGAGACAACCCACAAGCTAGAGGATCGGCTCCACTAGGCCCACCCGAACATGTGGTTGTTGAAGTCTTTCCAGGATTATCGCCCCATTCACCTGCCAATCGGGCGATGATGCGGCCTGTCTCCAGTTCTACAACCGTCAAGGATCGCGAAGGAACCTTATCGCCCCAACTACGGATCAACGACCGCGGATAATACTGTCCACTCCATGTGAAGATTGGAGAACGTGCTGTTGAAAATATCCTACGAGACATCGTGACTGTGGGTGTTCCTGGATCTCTTCCACCTGGAAGTATCGCAACACCAACCTGTTTGATGACTCCGTCCTTTGGATCCTTGATCTTCAATGTGGTGATTGCTGCGCCTGGAAGAACCTTGCCAAACAAGGCATTTCCGCTGGATGAATTGACAAGCTGCCATAGAAATCGTGGTTCCATTGGATTGGTAACATCCATTGCATAATAGAACCCGGAGTCTCCGTAACCTGATGAACCAACAAGCACTGTTCTGAATCCTGAAAGGTCTGTCGTTCCTTCTGCGGCCTGCGTCATGTTCCTATTAAAAACAACGCTTCCAACCGTAAGTGGTCCATCCAACAAACGAGCCTCGGTTTTAAAGTTGGGCCAAATCTGCGGAAGGATCGCAGGAGGAATGAAACTCCACAGCTCGTTGTTTTCCAATGAATCTACGGTTGATACGTTTGCATACGGGTCAGGAAGTGCTGCATTCTTCGATAGGACAAATGCATGCAGGATTCCATCAATGGTTTGTGAATACAACATCGTTGGACGAGTTCTTTGTTGCTGATAAAACGATGTTGTTCCTGTTGGTCTATTGTTCGAGTAGGCCTGCTCAGCCGCGTTTTGGCTTGGCGGTTCAACAATGACTGGATTTGATCTGAAGATTGCTCCGAGTGGCCCACACTTGTCCCAACCGCCACAAACATTGGGATCTCGCGATGGTGAGAATTTACCTGCTCCAAGGGAATAAACCTGTGGACTTCCTCCATACCACTGCAACACACGTTTAGCACATTCCTCTAGATCATTTGTTCCAACCTGACTGAGACATGTGACCTTGTCGGAATTAGAAAGGTTCAACAACTCTGATCCTTTCGGGTATGTTCCACCCATGGAATTGATGGTTGACGCGATGATATCGATACCCACACCCATATCAGCTTGATATGGTGCAGTGAGGTCAGGAGATGTTGCATCCAGCCTGACAAAGTTTCCTGAAGTCACAGGTGATCCCATGAGTTGATCCTCCACCACCGTGGCAGGTCTCACTGTCCACATTGGTTTGACAACACTTCCAATCTTTAGAGGAACAACAGTGATGAACTTTCTAGGCCTGGTTGTTGTGGCATCGAGGTTCTTATGGAATTGATCGCCCTTACTCTCTTCGATGCTTTGCCTAATGGGTTCAAAAGAGTTATCACATGCATACCTCACCCTCTCGAGGGTTCCGCTGGTGGGTTTGGAAGCAGGAATGAGTGCGGATCGTAGCTCGTAGTATGAAGCCGGAGCATTACCTGACTGGAATGTGGAAGTGATGTTGGCGAAGACAGGAACGGTCCTGCTCACAGTGGTTCCTGCGATTGATTTGAGGATGGTATCGAGGGTTTGTTTGAGTTGTGCCTGATCGTTGGGGAAGTATGGAACTTGTCCATATGCATTGGTTGGATCCCCAAGGATTGCAGTTTCCAACAGGTTGCAACAGGCACGAATTGCGGATCGATCGGTGGTTGTCAGGCCTGATGTGTAGAGAGTATTATCTGCGTATTTCCAGTTCAATCCATCTCGTGTGCAGATGGATGTTCCAGTTGAAACTGAGCTGTAATCTGATGGAGTTAGATCATCACACTTTTTGGTGAGTATGGTTGAACCAGGCTTCCATCGAGCCATCTCTAGCCCAATCCCGAATACGATTGTCTTAATATCCTGTTCGGTCGCCAATCTTCCTGCCCAATGGGACATCCTATCATTCAGGTCTCCTGTGGGTTCTCCGTCGGTGATGAGGATGATTAGTGTACCCCTACATCGAGCCGCGGCTGAGAAATATGGGTCTGTTTGTGGGCCAATTGTTACCAAATTGGGAACAGATGTTGTTGGGTGTGGAATTGTAACACCATTCGTGGAAACATCGTTGGCGACAAACTCAAAGGCATCGCGCATGAGACCAGCGAGGGGGGTGTTGTGTTCAAGGTTCATTGATAGGCCAAGGATTGAATCTTGTACCATCTCATTGTGGGCGACCGTGTCAGTCGCGACGGCGTCAGGATGACCAAACCCAATCATACGGCCCTTGTGAGGTAGTGCCCTAGAATTTCTTGCGCCAATGTCTGAACTGGCTAGTGTGTATGCGCCACCAACAATTGCAGTTGAAGGAAACAATGTTGCAGATCTTGTTCCTGTCATCCACGTGGAACTTAAAGTGCTTCCCGTGCCATGCCAATACGACCACTCAGCCGTATCATAGTAAGCGAGGGGATATGAATACAGAAAACAATAGTGACCCATCGTGTTGTTTCTACACAGAGGATCGTAAGTAAAAGTTACAGGACCACCCGTTTCAGGTGTCCACCACGCCATTGTTTTATTGGAATAAAAACTTGACGTGGAATATCCTGCCCAAACGAGAGAATCGAATGACATCATACCGAAACGGATCTTGGAACCATACGTGTCCAGCAATCCGTCTGCAGCCTGGTTCCATCCAATGGTTGCCTTGCTGCAGACATCACGCATGCTCCAAGAAGATGCATCGAAACACCGCGCAAATTTGGCTGCTGTTTTTCCTCCGCAGTAAGTGATCGCTGATGAGTTGTCCTTGTCAGAAGCTTCGTAGGGCCAACCAAAGGGTTGTGCCTTGAGGGAATTGATGATATCTACATCAAGATTCAATGCAGGAACACAGTTTTGCCCACCAGGTTGATGACGCTCTGAGTTTGACATGAGAGGCACAGGTGGCCCATCGATGTTGAGGGGATCGTTACCGGACCAGCAATCGAGATCATCCACAGTTCCCGTAAGAACCTCACCGAGGATGGTGTAACGTGCCTTCTTCGGATTCAATTCATCCTTGCAATCTGCATCGGTTCCATCCAACGCCCATGTCATTGAACCGCTCGTGTCGACGAGCAGAAGAACATTAGGAATCTTTACCTTGGAATCAAGAGGCGGCGTGAACTGAGCTTGAACGGGAGAAGTGATTCCCGTAACAACAGACAACACCATCGAAAAAACAACTGCGAATTTTCGGAACATGATTCTATATTACAACGATTCTACTAAAGATTACATAATTATATTCGCGTCGGTCGCTCAACATCGTGGTCGATCAGGAGATCTTTATGGCCATTAAATACAAGAAAACAGAAAATCACACAGTTGGATAACAAATCAAATTCACGGGATCTGGCGGTTCGATGGCCGCTGGAACTGCTCCACTCGCAAGCGGCGGTGGTGGCGGTGGTGGCGGTGGCGGAGCACTCACCTTATCATCTGGGTGGTCTACCCAAACGATTAACGCGGGGGACCCTGCTCCTTATGCTGCTGGCTCTTCAGCGACACTTTCATCTACTTATGCATCTCAAGCTTATACGATATCAACATCTGATGCATCGTACAACGCTGTGTCTCAAATAGCTAGCGGCAACATGAGCGTCAATCTAAACACCATTAGCTTTGGAGATTATTACGGCAGCACCCATAGCGAAGCGTACAACTTTATGGGAATGTCGGGAACCTACTACTACTTTATCGCAACAGCTTCCGGAGTGAGCTTCAAGATTCAAGTTAACGTACCATCCGGTGGTGGTGGCGGTGGTGGTGTGCCAGCTGGGGGTGGCGGGGGCTTCGGCGGCTTCGGCGGCGGGCCGGCATGATGATCTGACTACATAATCCTACATAATCGCGCCTAACATGATCGGCCTGGGAGAAATCCTGGGCCGGTTTTTTTATTTGGAAGTTAAACTACTTTCTTCGCAAAATATAGATCAAGAGTTTACTTCTCGGTTCAAGTTCTATAACTTATCGCCATGGAAAATAATCTAAAACCGTGCGAGAAATGTGGGAAAATACCAGAAAAATTCTATGGATCAGGAAGATTTTGTAGTCAGCCTCGCGCTAGATCTACTTCAACTTCTAAAAAGAGAAGAGAGATTAACGAAAAGGTTTCAAAAAAGTTGATGGGACAAAAAGGCTGGAGCGCAGGAAAAACTTTTGAAAAAGTATGAGATTATATGCGCAAAATGTGAGAAAAAATTTCTTGCGGCCAGAAAAGCTAAAAGTGATCATGAAAGATGAAATTGAAGAAATAAAAAAGGAACCTTTAGAGTATTATTCTAAAGGTTCCTTTTTGGTGGAACGGGTGGGACTCGAACCCACACATTTCGGTTTATGAGACCGCTAATCTGAACCTATTGATTTACCGTTCCGTAAGTCACTTTATCAACCAACTTCGTTTTTTATTTGTTCCGTTGTTTGATGTTTTGATAGTAACCTACCGGTGCGGGTTTTTACACGTCATCGCTCAACTATTTTTCTTAGGTGATCAGCCGAACAAGGGGCGAACGTTGGATGCGGCGAGCACCAAGAAGTTTCTTGGTGAAATTATCATGAATTTGCAGAAGATCTGGTGATCGACGCGTAAGGCGCCTGATCCTGAGATGAAGAGGACAGATGTTCTGATCTCCTGGTCGACGTGGAGCTTGATCTTAACGCCACATTTTCAATCTCATGGTTCAAGGACCGATGATCAAGGTTTCACTCGGCCATGGTCATCTTCGACGCGGACAACGTCTGCAAGCTCAGAAGTAGAGACCTCAATAATCTCGCAGTCTGTCACGGCGGCCATCCTGTGAAGCAGACCGGGTTGAATATGGAATGAATCCCCTTCATTCATCTCAATTTCCTGAAGTCCAGACTTGGAATTGCCAAATTCGAGCTTCATGGTGCCTTTTTTCACCATGATCGTTTCATCCTTTACCTTATGGTATTGAAGCGACAATCGTTTGCCTGCCATTATGTTCAATATCTTCCCAAGATATTTGGGATTCTCTGCCCAAATCAACTCATATCCCCAGGGCTTGTTTACTTTTCTCATGGTATTGCAGCCTAAATATCAATCACATCTGTAAATGTTTCTTTTAATTTTTAAAGTGAATCACCTTGTCTAATGATAGACCATCAGAGATGATTGCAAGGTTTTTATCACCCAAAATTCTCTCACGGACCTCAAGATTTGGTGGAGAAAATTCCTTCACAAACTTGAACCGTGATGGCCTCTCCTTGATGCTGTCATCCACTCTAAGAATGTCATTAACTGTCATGATGAATACCACCTGGCGATAGTCGTTATGCACGCCGTCAAGAGAATTGATCACTGAATCAAATGTGAACTTCACCTGATCGCTCGGCATCGTACACTTCCGACCATCGAACAGGTTGTCGAAATCCTCGAGTAGAACAATGGAACGTTGCGGAATATTGGCGAACATGAGACTGATGTCAAGGTTGCTGTAATCAGGAAGGAAATACACCACGTTGATTGGTAACGAATATTTTTTCGACAGGTATCTAACGAATCTGGTCTTTCCATTACCCGGAGATCCATGGAGGAGAGCACCTGTCTTGTTCAGATCACCTGCCAAAACCCTCTTCACGTCTGCCTCGATGTCCTCATAGCTTCCAGGATTTAGATATAACTCACCTTCTCCGCCCGGTTCAAGTTCACCTAACCTATCAGCCCCGTGAGGAGTTAGAGCAGAAACTTGAATTGACTCGCCTGTGTTGACATGGACCAGCAGGTTATCCACCTGCGTCCTGTTCCACCTGAAGAAGGTCAAGGTTGTAACAGATTCCTTGGATTTCCACCCGGCGGTCATCAACCTCTCGTTACGGTGGAAATATAGAGGAATTTTATCCAACAACAGAAATCCTTCCCACAGCTCAGGGAATCGTGGAGGTGTGACATGCTCTCCGCCGAATACCCATGAGGTTGGATTTTCCTTGCGAACTCGAGACAGGAGAAGCTTTGAAACACCATCCTCAAGTCGATAAGATGATGTTAGAAGATATTTGAACGCTGCCCACAGTGAAAGCAGGGTTGAACCGATGAGACCGAGTAGAGGTAGAATTCCGCTCATTGTTTGAGACATTACAGCAAGAGACAGGCAATTTACAACGAGGCAGAGATATGTAGAAGACGTATGACATTTAAATCTAGCGGTTCAGGTGGAAGATTCGTGTCAAAAAGCACAGGGGGAGTATCAGTTTCAGGATTGGATCCCGCAGGAATGTCTGACCTTGTGGCATGGTACAAAGCCAGTTCGCTGGGATTGAGCAACGGCGCAACAGTAACAAGTTGGCCCGATGATTCTCCAAACAACAACGATTTGAACGCCTACGAAAGTGCTCCGATCTACAATGCTGCCGATGCCCTGTTGAATGGAATGCCTTCGGTGACTTACGATGGCAATGATTCGAATTATCGATCCAATCCAACAGGTCTTCCTGTTGGATCTTCCGCATGTACAACTTATGTAGTGGGTTATTGGAGTGGGGCGGCCAATGGTGACATGTTCACCTGGGGGTCTAATGCCTACAATGGTGCACGAATGGGTGCTGGATATTACGGCGGTATGGTATTTGAGAACGGTGGAATCGCCACGGCACAAAGGGCTGTTTCGGCCAATACACCTTTTATATTTTCATATCCTTATGTTGCAGGAGCAAATACGACTGCAGCGATGACGTACCTAAACGGAGTTGTCGCAACCGGTGAATATCCCGGTTTATCAGGTGTTGCGAATATAAGCAATCCAGTCGCTGAGATTGTTATTGGTCGCCCAGCGACGGCGCCTGTAGAACGTTGGACTGGAGCAGTAGCTGAGGTGCTCGTTTTTAACACGACTCATAGCGCAACAACACGAGCAGGAATTGAGAAGTACCTCGCGAACAAATATGGGATTTCGATAACTTCCATTACGATTCCCGGCGGGTTCAAGATTAAAGTAGCATCTGGTGTGAGTGCAACGCCTATCGTCTCCTCAGGCCTGATCCTCCACCTCGACGCCTCCAATCCAACATCCTATCCGGGTGCAGGCACGACTTGGTACGACCTGAGCGGCAATGGTAACAATGCAGCGGCGATGGGCACACCAACCTACACTGCCACCAACGGCGGAGGATTCACATTCAATTCATCAAGTGATTACTTCGACCTGTCACCGAATCTGCAAGAATCATATTCTGGAACAGGACTGTCCGCGGCCGTATGGGCCAAAGCCAACACACTTCCGTTCGTCTCGGCGCTTATTTCGCGAGGAAACTGGGACGGAGCACCCGGTTGGGCCCTCCACGAACACTTCAACAACACCTTGATGGGTCCCAGGTTTGGATCCGCCGTAAGCGCAAACAACGCCGTGCTTACCAACACAATCTATTACCTTGCGTTCACCATCAATTCTGCCGGAAACGCAAAGGTCTTCATCAACGGTCTGCAAAGCGGAACGACCCAGGCGTCGATTGTAGTGCCCACGGCGGACACGAGCTCGCCTCAGATAGGGCGATATTCCAATTCTAATTATCCCTGGGACGGAGACATCTACGAGGTCCACATCTACAACAGAGACCTATCAGACGCCGAGGTCCTACAGAACTTTAACGGCACCAAAGCACGATTCGGATTGTGAAGAGTTAATCATGACGCTCAACATCAAAAGAACGCCTATTGAATCAGTTACTTCACATATCCTCCCTCACCCATAGACGATAATGTAGCTACATTATCACCCAAACCTTATCAACTTTCTCTATCGCAACCCAGCCAACCGCACCGTTGGGGGTGAGAACCTTGATTTCAGTGAGGTTGTGTTCGTAGTATTTTCTCTTGTAGATTTCGAGAACAATAACCGGTTGTTTTTCCTCAAGCAGATCGACAACGCTGGAAGGAGAATGATCTCCGGGTGAATCCCAGACATTGGTTCCAACGTTGGAAAACATCAAATCTCCTGGGCGAATTTTCATCCTCCGATCTCCTGCACGACCACCACCCTATGCTCATTACCTATCCTCAGAACGAATTCTTCAACCCCTCCGCGAATGGTTAAAATGCTGTGGAACCTATGGTATTCACTCCACTTGGTGTTCCTATATGAAAGATATATCCCAAGGAACACCTCATCAATATGTCCTTCTTTATATTCATACCATATCAAATCACCACGTTTCATTCCTCCTCAAATATATTCATTGAAATCCAACCAACGGTACCTCCAGGTGTTAAAATCTTCAATCTTTTATCAACCACCTGAAGAACCAATAATGAATCTCCTCTATGGACTCCTTCAGGAATGAAACCATGAAGTTCACTCCAAACCTCCTGAGATTCCCAGGGGAAATTTGCGGTGAACATATCACCTATTCTATAATGATTCTTCATGGTTCCTTACCAGTTCCAAATGATGTTTTTCAAACCAAATAAAATAGGAATGAATCAAAACATTAATAAATTCTTTTTTCGCATCTAAAACTACACCACAACCTGGTTCAACCCAAATGGAACCATGATAACCATATTTACCTGGATAGGTTTTATAACCTCTAACCAGTTCCTCTTCACTTCCCCAAAGTTTTCTTTGGTGTCCATTTACCACCACCATGTCTCCAACCTTGAATTTCAGTGAATTCATCTACTCACCAAATCCATCAATGATTCCATCTCATCGATGACTTCTCCTCCTTCGCACAGGACGGTCCACCACTTGTACTTCTCGTCACCCCACGTGTTGCTACGATCAGATTCCTTGATGATGATACCGATGAGAGGTGTACCTTTCCAGAACCCTTGTTTGCCGCGGATGAGATCACCGGGCTTCATGTACAACCTCGATGTACTCTCGAATCTCGCTGCCGGTCATCCAGGTCTCGCACACCATCCCGCCGTGTGAGGAGAGAACAGCACGTAGCTTGTAGTACTTCGTTCCGTACTCGAGGAATACTACGGTCCCGAACCAATCGCTAAAGACCTCGGCAAAAACCTGGAAGGCTGAGCGGTTCATACCGGTACGGTTCTTGATGATGTCTCCTGCCTTCATTGTTGTTCCAAGATTGTCCGTGATATCCATCCTGCCGATCCATTCGCTGCGAGGATCTTCAAATGCTTCTCGGTGACCTGCAACACGAGAAGAGAATCTCCCCTCCTGACTGCATCAGAAACATAGCCACGGGACTCGATCCACAGCTCGTGTTGACCCCACGGGAAGTCTGCTGTTATCATGTCACCGATGCGGTACTCCTTCTTCACTTCACGACCCTCATCTCATACGAGAATATTGTTACGATATCGCCGCCGGCCAACAGGACACGATACATCCACCCAGACCCCCAGTCAGACCTCTTCATTCGATTACCAACCACGATGCCCAGTGTCTCATAATTCTTCTGGGAGTTGAAGGCATCGTAGAACTTCACCAAGGTTCCTTTGGCAAATTCGTTATTTGTCACTGCTCGTCACACCTTTCAACGTCGTCGTAGTAACAATCACCTATGCCGTTGGAGGTCAACAACCTGATCCAGGTGTCGCGGTCGCACAGGTTGGGGATTACGAGACCGAGCATGCCAGGTTCCATTGGGATCCACGTCTTCGTGTCGGGGGAGATCAGGTCGAAGATCCTGTTCTTCGTAGATCTAACGAGGTCACCTGGCTTGAAGGTCATCGCGGGGCTCCCGACGGATAAGTCGCCGCTACCATTGACTCTCTGAACCTACGAAGCACCACATTTTTTCTTGAGTATTTTGACCATAAAACCTTCACCGCATTTTTGGTGAATACTTCTACCACCATCCCGTGGGAATTGGGGTCATACCTGTGGGTCACGATGGAACCCAACCTCATCTCTGAGGAGGTGAGAAGGCTGTGGGGGTCCTCGATGCTGGTGAGCATGGCCATGGTTTCATTGTATCAAAACCGTGGGTGGTGTTACACCATCAGATGAAAGATTTTTTCGTTGTGATTCCGTGGGTGAGCTTGAGGACGGTGGGAAGTATGTCGGACAGGGAAACAGTGCGATCTAATCGTGAGTGACCCGAGTGGGGTATTCCGCTCCCATGGATCATCAACCAGACGCGAGAGGATTCGGAGTCGTATCCGTGGTTGCGCCAG
>Ga0209298_10002510_pt1 | contig 11378 bp, 9 predicted proteins | sample S_140806_EF_Meta_FD_187325 | JGI IMG/M metagenome (GOLD analysis project Ga0209298, IMG submission 187325) | Freshwater microbial communities from Lake Simoncouche, Canada to study carbon cycling - S_140806_EF_MetaG (SPAdes) (version 2) | ecosystem: Environmental > Aquatic > Freshwater > Lake ...
CTGGGCGATCTCGATAAGCACGGACCTGGCCGCTTCGCTGGTCGCAGCGTCGTAGTCGTTGGCGGATTGCGGTTCGAGCGCCATCAGTCGTTCCACTTCAGAAGCATGTTTCTGAGGTGATCGGCCGCTTCGGCGCCGCGACCGCCACGCTGGGACAGGTCAAGGTAGGTCTGGACCGGGCTGGTGCAGACAATGCCTGGCGCAACTACGGTCTTGTCCAGAAAGAGATCGTGATCATCGGGGATAGTGATGATGATGTTGCCGCCCTGCTCCACCGCACGCAGGTTGAGCATATCTTTCAGCATCTGCAGTCCGGGTTCGTCGGCATAGAAGAATTCCGTTGGCGTGCGCGCATAGGCCGCCAGCCAGTCTGCGGCTGAGAATGACGCCATCATCGCCGCGCCATGATCGTTGGCCGCGCGCAAGGCGTCGCTGATCCGGGATTTCAGTTGCGCGCCGTGGTAGACGGTGTGGAAGGAATACTCCCGCCCCTTTGGCGGGTCATAAGCATCGCACCAGGCATCCAGTAAAGCGTTGGCATGCGTCAGCCGCAAGCCGGCATCACCTGCTTCCGCCCATTCATGATCGATCAAGGCCTGTTTGACATTGCTGACATGGCCGATGCTGACATGAGAGGTCTGGGCAAGCTCTGCGAGGCGCCAGGCGCGCGCGGGTTCGCGGACCATTGCACGCAGCACCTGCGCCGATTTGGGCGCAAAGACGGTGCGCAATTCGCGGCGTTCGACCTTTGGCTTTGGCGGCGCGCGATGATCGATGAAGACGCCGCCGAATTGCAGCCAGCAATTGCCTTCGAAATCGAGGTAGCAGATCGCCAAAGACCGGCAGATGTCACGCACGGCGGGCGAGAGATAAGGGGCCATGAAGACCGGCGTCCTGGACACGTCTGGCTGCGGCGCGGACTGGGAGGCCGACTGGGTGTAATGCAGAAGCTGGTAAGCGGCGGCGCGAACGATGCGCGGCTGCCCCTTTGATTTTACCTCGACATAGAGGTGGTGCCGCGCGCCGCCCCGCGTTAGCCGCATGATCAGGTCGACGCCGCTGTCGGGTGCAGCAAGGGCAGAGCGATCGATCGCCTCAATGCGCAAGTCAGGAACAATGGCGAGCAGGTCCTGAAGCTTGGCTTCAGCCTCTTCCTCAAGTGATTTCAATAAATCGATATTTTTCATCGTGCGCTGAAATTGGCATATCGAGTGAAACAAATCAAGAATTTCACCAGAAAAAGCACTTTCAGCACTTGATGAAAGTAGTAGAAGTAATGAAATAGCTTTTCCTCACAGGTCGCGATCCAGAGACGCTCCAATTATTGTGATATTTTTCAATGCATTAGTGAGTTCGAGCCAACGACTCATCTTCTTGGCTGTGATTGACAGCTAATTTCGAGCTCCGCGACGAAGCAGCTTCTCAGCTTCACATGTGTTCGTTATTTGTTCTCGCCATGGGACAGTATAAGGGCGACGACACAACCGGGTTTCAGTCTCCGGCGCAGGACTACATTGAAGGCGTGGTGGATCTCTCCGCCATTCTCGATCTGCGCCGACCGGGGCGCTATCCGGTGCGCGTGAAGGGTCAGGCGCTGATTGCGCGCGGCATCCATGACGGCGACATCCTCGTCGCCGACGCCGCTTCCGAGCCGCGCCCCGGCAAGGTCTGTGTCGCCATGGTGGGCGGCGATGTCATTCTCGCTGTCCTGACCCAGCGCAACGAGACGTGGCTGCTGCAGCCGAGTTCGGGCCCGATCATCACCATCGAAGACGACGTCGAGGTCTGGGCCATCGTCGAGGCGCTGGTCAGGACCCGCCCGTGACGGTCTTTGCGCTGGTCGACGGCAACAGTTTCTATTGTTCATGCGAACGGGCCTTCGACCCTACCCTGCGCAACAAGCCGCTGGTGGTGCTGTCGAACAATGATGGCTGCGTCATCGCCCGGACGCAGGAAGCCAAGGACCGCGGCGTCAAGATGGCCGAGCCCTGGCACATCGCGTCCAAACGGCCAGGCGCCAAGGACATCATCTGGATGTCATCCAACTACGCGCTCTACGGCGACATGAGCCGGCGCCTCTACGACGTCCTCGCGGCACATGCGCCAGCGGTGGAGCCCTATTCGATCGACGAGATGTTTCTCGATCTGACAGGCATTCCGGACCCTGTCGCTCTCGCCCACCGCGTCCGCGCCGCTGCCCGCCGCATCGCCAAGATCCCGACCTGCGTCGGGATCGGCCCGACCAAGACGATCGCCAAGCTGGCGAACAAGGCCGCGAAATCCTACCGCACTGATGCCGGCATCTGCGATCTCTCGACCGAAGCGGCACGCGCCGCGACCTATGCCGCGATGGAGATCGGCGATGTCTGGGGTCTTGGACCGGCGGCGGTCGCCAAACTCGCCAGGCTTGGGGTAGCGACGGTGGCGGATTTCATGCGGCTGCCAAATGACGAAGTCCGCGAGCTTCTCACCGTCACGGGCGCACGCACCCACAGGGAACTTAGCGGCGTCAGCTGCATCCCCTTCTCCCAGGCGCCCACGACCCGCAAGAGCCTTGCCGTGACGCGCAGCTTTGGCCGCGCGGTGACACGCTGGCCGGAGATGGAACAGGCTCTGGCCGCCTATGCAACGCGCGCGGCCGAGAAGCTCAGACGGCATGGTCTGGTCGCCGGCGGCGTGCAGGTGTTCATGCGCACCAATCCCTTCAGCAAGGATCCCCGGTATGTGAGCCAGGCGACATTCGGGATCGAGACGACCGCGGACACGCTGGTCCTCATCAAGGACGTGGTGCGGGCAGGCGAGCATATATGGCGCGACGGCTATCGCTACGCCAAGGCCGGCGTCGTTTTGCTCGATCTCGTCCACCCAGCTGAACGGCCGCGCGATCTCTTCCCGTCAACCGATCGCGAAAGCCGGGCGCGCCTGATGACGGCGCTCGATACCGTAAACTTGCGCTACGGGCGGCGCACGCTCTCCCCCGCCGCCGCTGGCATCGGACACGCCAGCTGGTCCATGCGACGGCAGAAGCTGTCGCCGCAATACACGACATGCATCGACGAAATCCTGAGCGCGCGTGCTTGAGCATTCGTGCGAACATCGCATCGTCTTCGATTAGCCTCTGGTGCACTTAACTGTCGGAGCACCGCACGCATGGAGCGCTGGCCGGCCTGGGCGTAGTCATCGATGGAATCGCCGCCAGTCCGCTCAAGCCCTTGGGCGAGCGTGAATTGCTTCTCCGCCCCTTCTTCGGTGAAAAAGGCGCCATGGCTTGCATGAACCAAGAGGCCATCTTCGAAAGTGACCTGAGCGAGCGACCAGGGCTTAAGTCCCATTGCATCTGAGAACTCGGACATCGCCCAGACGGATTGGCGATCGTTGGCGAGGACCGCCTTTATGACGACGGTTGTGAACAGGCACCGATGGAGGACCCCTCTCATCATCGCGAAATAAATGGTCTAGCGCGCCTATCGGCACCGTGACCCCACGCCGGTTCACAGCTTGTAGGAAATTCGCGTCATTGGGATCTCCCGAAGGCCAATAGTCACGGCCCTTGCAGAGACTGGTTAGGGTTAGTCTGCCACCAAAAAAAGGGATGGCGCTAGCGCCACCCCTTTTCTGGTCCGGGAATGTCTCGAAGTGGCCTGATCGAGAGCTTAGTACTTGACGTTCATGCCGACGAAGAAGCGCCTGCCAAACAGATCAAAGTTGTCGGCCGAGGTGGTCGACCCCAGCCAGGCATCCGGCTCGGCATCGAACATATTCACCACGCCAGCCCGAAGACGCATGTTGTCCATGAGGTCGTAATTCACTGTGATATCGTGCTGAACAAATTCCGTTGTTTTGGCATACTTGGGTAGACGGGTATCGCTATTGGTGAGGAACACTTTTCTGTCCAGGATCTCCTGCTCAGCCTGCCAGTCTATGTCCCAGATGACGGTCAGTTTATCGTCGGGCTTATAGGCAGTCGACAAGAGGAAGCGAACGCGCGGCAGGCCAACCAGCGAATCGAAGTTGGACGCAATTGAGGGGTTTGCGATATCGAAGAAGTCCTGCTGACGGATAAGATAGTTTCCGCGCAGCGAGAAGGCGAGATCGCCAGCATCCAGACCAAAGGTCTCTTTCAGGTCCAGCGTTGTCGTGGCGGCAAAGTCCATGCCTTTGGCTAGCGTTGCAGCGTAGTTGATCGCACCCTGGATGAAGCTGCTCATCTTGAAGTTGCTGGTATCACCCGCGCCAATGAAACCGTTGCGCGTGATCGTTGCGCAGGCGCCGGGATTGATAGCGCTTTCGTTGACGCACTGGTTTGCAGCCGCTTGGGCGGAGACTGCCGATATGACGTTCGTGATCTTGATGTCGTAGTAGTCAAGAACGAAGGTCGTATCGCCCAGGAATTCCGGGGTCCAGACCGCCGACAGCGTGTAGGAACGGCTTTCCTCCGGCTTCAGGAAAGGGTTGCCGCCGTTTACGCCCGGCACTCCAGAAGCATAAAGGATCTGGGTCGATGCCGGGTTGTAGTTCGGACCGAGCAAGGTCTGGCAGTTGGCGCGACGATATCCTCCGGCTACGGCGTTTGTCGCCGTAAAATTCGCAAGGTTCGTTGCGTCGCAGGGATCCGAGAAGCCATTGGCAAAAGTCTGCGTGTAGGGAGAAAAATTCTCGCTGAGGTTGGGCACCCGGATCGACGTCCCGTAGGAGGCACGGAACAGCAAATCGTCAATCGGGCGATAGTTCGCCGTTACGTTGTAGACCTCTTGCTCGCCAACCGTCGTATAATCAGACTTGCGGTAAGCCGCATCAATCTCGGCGTACTTGGTGAAGAGCTGATCCTTCAGCAGAGGGATCTGGACCTCGCCGAAGTATTCGGTGACCGAGTAACCAGCCGTTTTGAAATCGGGCCCCGTATTGAGGAACAGCAGGCGCCCTGCCGTTCCTGCAGTGCGGCCGACCCCATATGTCTTTTCCTTGCGACTTTCATAGCCGCCAGCAACACCGATTTCCCCTGCGCCCCAGAAATCCCAGAGTTTTCCTGACGCAAACGCCAGCCAGTCTTGCTGGATGTTGGTGTGTTCGACGTCAATCGAAGCATCCCAGTAGGCTCTGCCATCGGCCGATGAACCGGGCTGACGCAGGTCGACACCGAAAATGTTCGTAGGCTTGCATTGCGTTAGGATTGGATCGCTTGCGGACAGGTTCCGCGTGATGCCCTGCGTCAGGCGGGCAGCTTCATCAGGAATTAGGACGCCCTGCTTGGAGAGTAATGTCGCACGGCAAACAATGGCTCCGGGCGTTCCAAGCACGCCCGTGGTGTCGGTGACGGCGTCGGCGGAGAACGCGAACCGGACAACGTCAACGGCGTGCTCGTTGTTCTTGTTGTCCAGCTGACCAAACGTGTAGCCCAGTTCCCAGTTGAAATCATTGACGATGCCGAACAGGTTGTCGACATCGCCTTTGATACCGACCACAGCGCGGTTCAGGGTCCTGGCGTTTTGTTGATCCCGGACCGGGCCGAACATGTTGAAACTTGCACGTGGGTCCGCAACGGTACTCGTCTGCGCGCCTGGCAAATCCGTGGTGGCGGCACCGTAGACAGGCCGCGTGTTGGTCTGGATCAGCGAACGCAGACCAGCGGGAAGATAGGCGTTGTCGAGGCCGACGTTGAAGTTGGTAGTACCGAAAATCGCGGCCGTACGGTTCGCGACAGGGTTGCCGATACCGCCCTGGAAGAAGGTCGGCTGACCTTCGTCGTAGGTGTCTTCCTTCGCGTACTTGTATTCGCCAAAGACGTTTAAGTTATTCAGCACATCAAAATTGAAACCGACCTGATAGCGCTCAGCTATCGATTCTGGAACGCGGCTGCCCTGACTGAATTCGGTGCCGACATTGAGACCGTCGCCGCCAACGTTAACGGGGCGCGAGGTGCCGTTTCCGTCCGTAATTGACCCGAACCTCACAGCACGGAAGACGCCGGGGCTATCGAAAAGGTAGCTGTTGTTAAGTTCCGGGCCGAAGTTGAAGCAGCCGGTGTTGGCGGAGATGTTGGTGAGGAATGTCGTCGCCGGGTTGGGTGTGCACGATTGCAGGACGTTGTCGGGATCGCTTGTGGCCGAGGGCTGGACCTGGTCAGCAAGCACGACCGTGCCCCCTCGGGCAAAGCGGGGATCGACGGCCCCACGGATCAGGATGTTGTCGATCTGGTTATCAACCGGCGACGCAACGGTATCAGTATCCGTGTTGAGCAGCGTGTAGGCCGCCCGGCGGTAGTCAATGTCAGAATCCTTTACCTCATCACCTTCCTGATACTCGGCAAACGCATAAAGGTTTAGACGATCGTCGAAGAAGTTTTCGCCAATGAGACCCGAGATGCGCTTGTTGAGTTGGCCGTCCTGGTTGACCTCGGCGAGCACAGCATCAACCTGCACGCCCGAGAAATCTCTTTTGGTGATGAAGTTGACGACCCCCGAAACGGCATCAGCGCCGTAGAGAGCGGCCTGACCGCCGGTAACGATCTCTGCCTGCTCAACCAGAAGGCCGGGGATCGTATCCACGTCAACCGAGAGCGAGCCCTGCGGTGCTCCAACGTGGCGTCTGCCATCAACCAGCACCAGAGTTCGAACGGCACCAAGGTCACGAAGGTTCAGGAGCGAGAGGCCACCATCGTTCAGATTGGCACCGGTCGTATCTTCTGGAACCGTAGACCCCGAGAGCGCCGGAATGTCGGCAAGGAAATCGACGATGTTGGGCTCGCCGCTATTCAGGAGCTCGTCCTGGGTGACCATGATAACCGGTGCTGGAGCGTCCGCGGCGCTGCGCAAAATCCGCGAGCCCGTGACGACGACGAGGTCATTTTCAGAGGAGGCTTCAGCCGGCGCTTCCACTGCGGGCACCGAAGGGGTTTGCTGGGCCCAGGCGCTGCCCAGGGCTAGAGAAAGGACGCCAAGAGCGGCGCCACCGCGACAGAGTTGACGCAGCGCCATGTGCTTGTTGGCCATGAAAAACCCCGACATAATATGGACTTAATGTCCATTTTTGATAATCGAGGAAAATCGTGGCAAGCTTGTCGCGCGAAAGCGATCTTGACATTCGTCTCCGACATTTAGGCTATTTGGCCAGGCCGAACGGAACTAATGAGATATCATCCTGGTCTATAGGTTCGGCCGTGGCCGCCTTTTTCACGCTCGCATTGACTTGAGTCTGGCCTGCTAAATCGACGGTCACGTCCAGCTGAGTGGTGTAAATCGGGCGGCCATGCTGTGTACCGGCTCAGGCCGAGCACGGCGTTAGTTATTGGCGTTGCTGCTGGCGGCGCAAGAGCGAACCGGTCGGCTTCCTCGTCTATGGTGCTGACGCTGACGAACGCCTCGATCGGCAGGTAGCGGTGCTGCAACTGCTACTCGACATTGGGCTCCAACAGTACTCCGCCGAGTAACCGCATGACACTCTCAGCAGAGCGACCGCTTCATAACTGATGGAAGATGGCCCCTAGGGATTGCCGAGTTCGACCATGACCTCATTGCGCCGGAAGAATGGCAGCGTCCATGGCGGATCATAGAATGCGAACACCGGCGCTCCGACTGGCGTGAGGCCGAGCGCTGCGACCTGTTTCATCAGGTCGCTGCGTGCCTGTTCCATCTCGCCAGCCGAACCTCCGCCGGTGAAGCGCACGACAGCCATGCGTTTTGCCGGATAAGGTACGAGCTTCACATCGGGATTCACCGGAGCAGGCAGTGTCTTCATGGTGTATTCTGCAGGCATGGTGAAGCCGACTGTCCAGCTACTGGAGCTGTCCGCACGCTGGGTCACGGGCGCCGTCATTGCTATCTGCTCGCGCGGGGCCTGCGTTACCGGGGCAGTCATGGCGATCTGCGGCCCTTTGCGGTCCTTGGCGAATATGTAGTCGGCAAGTGGCTGGAAGCCTGAATTTCGGGCGCGCTCGGCGCCACCCTGCAGGGTTACCTCTGCAACGATGACAGGCTCATAGTCGCGAAGCTCGAAGTTGCCGATCTTCTTGACCAGTGTGAAGGCTGGTTCTTCTGTAGCCATGGCAGGTGATCCACCCCATATCGTTACAGCAAGTGCCAGAATCATCGTGCGGACAGCTTTGTTCATGACAACTGATACGCCCGGCAGGTGCTTATGGACCACCATGCAGTTCAAATTACCATGGGGCCGCTGGCAGCTGTTGGCGGGCAGAGCTGTCAGCCTCGCTCATCAAAGTTGATTTCCTCGCAGGAACGGCAGTTCCTGTCTGGCGACTGATCCGCCCGCTGAAAAATCCCTCATGCTGACAGGATGCTGCGGGCTGATTCCGCGGGCCGGAGGATGTGTGCAGGGCGGTGACAAACCAGGCCATTGGAGCGCCGGCATTTTGCTGAGCGCGGCGGAGTAAAATCCGGCCATTGGTAGGCTGCCTGTTTTGGGGCGGCCGGGGATGTTTGCGGTGGAGGTTTACGCGGCTGTTCGGCGTTTCGTGTTTGTGGAGGGGCAAAGCCGCCGGGAGGCGGCGCGGGTTTTTGGCCTGAGCCGCGAGACGGTTGGCAAGATGTGCCGGTTTTCGCTGCCGCCGGGTTACACGCGGACGATGCCGGTTGCGAAGCCGAAGCTGGGGGCTTTGCTGCCGGTGATCGATGCGATCCTGGAAGGGGACCGGACGGCGCCGGTCAAGCAGCGGCATACGGGCAAACGGATCTTCGAGCGACTGCGTGATGAGCATGGCTTCGCTGGCGGCTACACCGTGGTGAAGGATTACGTCCGCATCTGCCGGGCGCGTGGGCGTGAGACGTTCGTTCCGCTGGCGCATCCGCCGGGCCATGCGCAGGTGGATTTTGGCGAAGCGGTCGGTGTGATCGGCGGCGTGCGGCAGAAGATCCACTTCTTCTGCATGGATTTACCACAGTCGGACGCCTGCTTCGTGAAGGCCTATCCGCGCGAGACCACTGAGGCGTTCCTCGATGGCCATGTGTCGGCGTTCGCGTTCTTCGGCGGCGTGCCGCTGTCGATACTGTACGACAACCTCAAGATCGCGGTGGCGAAGATCTGCGGTGATGGCAAGCGCGAGCCGACGCGTGCGTTTAGTGAGCTGCTCAGCCACTATCTGTTCGAGGACCGGTTCGGCCGCCCTGGCAAAGGCAACGACAAGGGCAAGGTCGAGGGGCTGGTGAAGTACGCCCGCGCCAACTTCATGACGCCGGTCCCTGAGGCTGAAAGCTATGAGGCTCTGAACGTCCGGCTGGCGGCATGCTGCCGCGCGCGCCAGGACGATCACGCCGGGCGTCATGCCCAGACCATCGGTGAGCGACTGGTTGCTGACAGCGCGGCGCTGCGGGCCTTGCCGGTTGTGGCGCTGGAGCCGTGTGAGAAGCGCGCTGCGCGGGTGTCGTCGACCGCGCTCGTCCGCTACCGCACGAACGACTACTCCGTGCCGACGGCCTATGGCTTCCAGGACGTTGTGGTGAAGGGGTTCGTCGACGAGGTCGTGATCCTGTGCGGCGGCAGGGAGGTTGCCCGGCATGCGCGTTCCTACGCCGAGGGCGCGTTCGTCGCTGATCCTCTGCATTACCTGGCGCTGATCGAGATGAAGCCGAATGCGCTCGACCAGGCTGCGGCGTTGCAGGGCTGGGACCTGCCTGAGGTGTTCCAGCATCTGCGTCATCTGCTTGAGGCGCGGATGGGGAGCCGCGGCAAGCGCGAGTTTATCCAGGTGCTGCGACTGCTCGAGGCCATGCCAATGGAGATCGTGACGTTCGCGGTCACCGAGGCGATCCATGTTGGCGCTATCAGCTTCGATGCGGTCAAGCTGATCGCACTCGCGCGTATCGAACGGCGTCCGGCGCGGCTCGATCTGGCGGCCTATCCGCATCTGCCGAGGCTGACGGTGAAGGCGACGTCGGCGGCCGATTACAGAACGCTGGTTCCGGGGGTGGCGACGTGAGTGGCAAGACAGCGCCAGACACGATGCCGGTGGGAACGACGAGCGGCGCGCCGCAGGTCCTGCTGGCCCACCATCTCAAGCAGCTGAAGCTGCCGACCGTGCTGCGCGAGTACGACAAGGTCGCGCGTGAATGCGCCCGGGATGGGGTTGATCATCCCCGGTATCTGCTGCGGCTCCTCGAGCTCGAACTGATCGACCGTGAGCGCCGCACCGTCGAGCGCCGGATCCGGGCAGCGCGGTTCCCGGCGGTGAAGAGCTTCGACACGTTCGAGTTCTCCGCCATCCCCGGGCTCAACAAGATGCTCGTGCTAGAGCTCGCGCGCTGCGAGTACATCCTGCGCCGCGAGAATATCATCGCCCTCGGCAACAGCGGCACGGGCAAGACGCACGTCGCCCTGGCTCTCGGTCTGGCGGCCTGCCAGAAGGGGTTTACGGTCACGTTCACGACCGCCGCCGCGCTGGTCAGCCAGCTGATGGAAGCGCGCGACGAGCGGCGCCTGCTCAAGCTTCAGCGGGACCTCCAGCAAGTGAAACTGCTGATCATCGACGAGCTCGGTTATGTGCCGCTGTCGCCAACGGGCGCCGAGCTGCTGTTCGAGACGTTCTCGCAGCGCTACGAGCGCGGCTCGACGATCGTCACATCAAACCTCCCGTTCGAGGACTGGACGCAGGTTCTGGGCTCGGATCGGCTGACTGGCGCTCTGCTCGACCGGCTGACCCACCACGTCAGCATCCTGACCATGAACGGCGACAGTTACCGCCTCAAGGAATCCGCCGGCCGCAAGCCTCGCGCGGCCAGGGCGGAGCAAAACCAGGCCACTGCCGCCGTCGATCCGGATACCGGCGAAGTTAGCGAAACCTGATCCCGAAACCGACGCCGCTTTGCAGAGGGCCCCCGATCGGGGGCCCTCTGCAAAGCGCGCCCCCAGCACCGCCGTGGCCTGCTTTTACTCCGCCGCACTGGCCTGGAATCCGACCGCCGTTGACATTCCGCAGATCGGGCAGGAGCCAGGACCATCCCGCACGATCTCCGGATGCATCGGGCAGGTCCATTTCGCGCCGGCAGGAGCGGAGGCTGCTGCAGGTGCAGGGGATGGAGCGTGTGAATGGAGGTGATGATGGCTCTCCGCGGCCTGACCGCCAACGTGCGCAACTTTGGCGCCATCCGCTGAGCAGCAGCTGTGCTCGGTCTTGGCCATGGGCTTCAGATATCGACCAGGCTCGGCCTGGAATTTCGTCTTGCAGCCCGCGCTGCAGAAAAACAGCTCGTGGCCATTATGCATTGCACGATGCGGCGTGTCCGGCTTCGCCGTCATGCCGCAGACCGGATCTTTCAGTACAGATCCTTCAGGGTGGGTGTGCGCCATGACGCCCTCCGGGCTTGCACTGCTTATTCAGCGTATATACCCTGTGGGGGTATCAAAACAAGTACCCGGGAGGGGTATAAATG
>Ga0209298_10002516_pt1 | contig 11362 bp, 11 predicted proteins | sample S_140806_EF_Meta_FD_187325 | JGI IMG/M metagenome (GOLD analysis project Ga0209298, IMG submission 187325) | Freshwater microbial communities from Lake Simoncouche, Canada to study carbon cycling - S_140806_EF_MetaG (SPAdes) (version 2) | ecosystem: Environmental > Aquatic > Freshwater > Lake ...
ATTCATGCGGGAGTTCTTTTGAGGTTCATTCCTATGACCGCAAAGCGGATGACAGGAATTGTAAGCCGAGGTGGATCGATCATGGCGAAGTGGTGCCTCTCCCACCACAAAGAGAACTTCCTTTGGACCCATTGGGATGACATCTGCGATATCATGGCGGCTTATGATATCAGCTTTTCTATCGGGGACGGTTTGCGGCCCGGTTCGTTGGCGGACGCCAATGATGAGGCCCAGTTTGGAGAGCTGAAGGCACAGGGGGATTTGACCAAGCGGGCTTGGGATCGTGGGGTGCAAGTGATGAATGAGGGACCGGGTCATGTTCCGATGCATATGATTCAGGAAAACATGGAGAAGCAGTTGGAGTGGTGTCACGAGGCGCCCTTTTACACCTTGGGACCGCTGACAACGGATATCGCCCCTGGATACGACCATATCACCTCTGCCATTGGGGCGGCGATGATCGGTTGGTACGGCTGTGCGATGCTTTGTTATGTGACACCGAAAGAGCATTTGGGTCTTCCCAATCGGGATGATGTGAAAGCAGGAGTGATCGCGTATAAGATCGCGGCGCATGCAGCGGATTTAGCCAAGGGACATCCGGGGGCGCAGTATCGGGACAACGCTTTATCGAAGGCGCGATTTGAGTTTCGTTGGCGGGATCAATTCAATCTTGGATTAGATCCGGTGACGGCCTTGAAGTACCACGATGAGACTTTACCTGCGGAGGGTGCGAAGAGTGCTCACTTCTGCTCGATGTGTGGACCTCAGTTCTGCTCGATGAAGATTACGGAAGATGTTAGGAAATACGCGACTGAGCAGGGTGTAAAGCAGGAGGAGGCATTGCAGAAGGGGATGATAGAAAAGTCGAAGGAGTTTGTGGATCAGGGTGCTGAGGTGTACGCGAAGTCTTGATTTAGCTACCCATTTTCAGAATTGCCTGAAAGAGGGGGGCAGGGACGGGCATGACGGAGAGGCGGGATTGGCGAAGTAGTAAGAGTTCCTCAAACTTTTTATCGGCTTTGAGTTGATCGAGGGTCACTGGTTTCGATAGAGCCCGTGTCGCACCCAAAAGGACGGAGCTCCAATCTTCACCTGTGGGTGAGGTGGGATCAGGAAAAGCGGTTTTCAGGACTTGGGCGACTCCGACGACGGCCTTTTCATCCACGCTATGGTAGTAGAGAACTTGATCCCCTGCTTGCATGGCGCGAAGGAAATTACGGGCTTGATAGTTTCGGACCCCGTCCCAAATCGTCTTCTTTTCCTTTAGAAAGAGGGAAAAGGGATATTTTGAGGGCTCCTGTTTGACCAGCCAGTAGTTCATCGAAGATTATTTTTAGTGCAGATAGAAAAAAAATGAAGGTTAAGTTAAGGCTTAAGCATGAAGTGCCTTCGCTAAGCGCCTAGGCAGACAACATCTTTCAGACTCCCCCTTGGGTCAAAATTTGCTACTCTTAGAGGATGCACAGATTTCAGAGAAAGGGGGGAGCTCTTTATGCTGAGGGAGTCAGCCTAGATGGGTTGGCTAATCGGCTAGGAACTCCTCTTTATGTGTACTCGGCAGGAACGATTTTGGATCACTATCGGCGTTTGAGGGGTGTTTTGCGGGCGATAGATCCTCTGGTCTGTTACTCGGTCAAGGCGAATAGCAACCTAGCCATCCTCTCTCTTTTGGCTCGAGCAGGCAGCGGCTTTGACGTGGTGAGTGGTGGGGAGTTGGAGCGGGTGAAAAAGGCAGGCGGAAAACCGACCCGCTGCGTCTTTGCAGGAGTGGGTAAGACGGATGAGGAGATCGAGTTGGGTCTCCGATTTCGAGTAAAGGCGTTCCATGTCGAGAGTGAGGAAGAGCTGGAACAGATTGCTGCCGTCGCGGGGCGTAAGAAGGGTCGACGCGCACCCATTGCTTTGCGGGTAAATCCTGATGTTGAAGCGGGCGGGCACGCCAAGATCACCACAGGAACCTACGCTAATAAGTTTGGCATTCCGTTTGAGCAGATCGCCGCTGTCTATCGGAGGGCTGGAGCAGATTCGAGGCTTCGGCTTTGCGGAATTCAGATGCATATCGGATCGCAAATTACTCAGGCAGCCCCTTTTCGCGCGGCGGTGAGAAAGATGATCCCTTTGGTCAAGCGCTTGCGTGATCGGCATGGGCTTGAGTACTTCGACGTCGGTGGTGGGGTGGGGATTGTTTATGAGGATGCTCTCGCGAGTGGTCGGGATGGTTGGTGGAAGTCTTCTAGCTCCAAGCGGGCGATGACTTTGGCCGATTATGCGACCTCTCTGGTTCCAATGTTGCGTGATCTCAAGATGGAAATCTTGCTAGAGCCAGGTCGTTTTCTTGTCGGGAATGCGGGTGTTTTAGTGGCGGAGGTTTTGTATCGCAAGGAAACGGGCCGGAAACATTTCACCATTGTGGACGCTGGGATGAACGATCTGGTCCGGCCTGCTCTGTACGAGGCGTATCATCAGATCGAGCCTGTCGGCAAGCCTCGTCCCGGAGCCCTTTCCACCGATGTGGTTGGTCCAGTTTGCGAATCGGGTGATGTCTTTTGCCATGACCGCTCCCTTCCGCCTTTGCAACGAGGTGATCGGATTGCGATTCTCAGCGCTGGGGCTTACGGATTTTCGATGAGCTCGAACTACAATACTCGTCCTCGCCCTGCGGAGGTTTTGGTTTCTGGAACCCGAGCTCGGGTGGTTCGACCTCGGGAGCGGGTTTCCTCTTTATGGCAAGGGGAGAAGAAGTCGTGAGCCGAGCAATTCGATTTTGGAAGCTGGAGGGTGCTGGAAACGATTTCCTTGGCTTGGATGGCAGATTGGGAGGTTTCAAGTTGAATCGAAAGAAGATCACCGATTTGTGTGATCGTCGCCGAGGGGTTGGGGCCGATGGAGTTCTTGTGGTGGAAAAACCAAAGCGACGCGGAGCAGATTTTCGAATGCGTTACTATAACTCCGATGGAGGGGAGGCGGAGATGTGTGGAAATGGCGCCCGCTGTTTTGCTCTTTTGGCTCGAGCTGTATCTGGTCGAAAAGGGAACGTGCTGCGTATTCAGACCCAAGCGGGACTGGTGACTTTGCAAATTCGCGGCCAAGAGGTTCAAGTTTCGATGACCGAACCGACGAGGCTGCGATTAGGGAAAAAAGTGGTGGTGGCTGGTCGTAAAGTGGTTGTCGATTTTCTCAATACTGGGGTTCCTCATGCGGTGCTGTTTGTGCGATCCGTCCGATCGGTGGATGTGGCCCAGCTAGGCAGAGCCATCCGTTATCACTCCGCTTTTGCGCCATCAGGTACCAACGTGAACTTTGTTGAGATAGGGCGGGGCAACAGAATCCATGTTCGAACTTATGAAAGAGGAGTGGAAGGAGAGACGCTCGCTTGTGGCACCGGCGTGGTGGCCTCTTCCATTCTCTCAAATCTTCGGCGGGGATTGCGATCGCCCATTTTGGTTACGACTCGCGGCGGGGATCATTTACGGGTGGGGTTCTCGATGGTGAATGGGCAAGCCAGAAAAGTTACCCTGCAAGGTCCAGCCCGAATCGTGTATACGGGAGTGATCCATGTTTAAGGGAACCTACACAGCGATGGTCACCCCATTCCGAAATGGGCAAGTGGATGTAAAATCTTTTGAAGCTTTGATCGAAAAGCAAGTGCTGGCAGGGATCGAGGGCATCGTTCCGGTGGGAACAACGGGGGAGTCTCCAACCTTAAATATGCAGGAGCATGTGCGAGTCATTGAGTTGGCGGTGCAGTTTGCCAAAAAGAGAACACAGGTCGTGGCAGGGACAGGGTCGAACAGCACCGTAGAGGCGATCGAGCTTTCTACGGGGGCTCAACGCGCGAAGGCAGATGCTCTTCTCTTGGTCGCGCCTTACTACAATAAGCCGAGCCCCGAGGGGATGTTTCAACATTTCCGGGCGATCGCTCAATCGGTGGATTTGCCGATCATGTTGTACAGTGTGCCTGGTCGTTGTGCAGTGGAGATTACGGTAGAGACGATCGCCCGACTGGCAGATGCCTGCCCTACTATCCGTTCCCTCAAGGAGGCGGGAGGAAAGCCTGAGCGCGTGGAAGCGATTCGAAAGGTTGTTCCTGCTGATTTTGAAATCCTAAGTGGTGATGACAGTATGACCGTTGAATTTATGAAGAGAGGCGCTGTTGGGGTGGTCAGCGTCGCATCGAATCTCATTCCTAGTGAGGTCAAGATGCTGGTGGATGCGGCATCACAAAAGGATTGGAAGAAGGCTGAGGAGCTAGATCGAAAGCTAGGCGGCGTTTTTCGAGATCTATTTATTGAAAGTAATCCTGGCCCTGTGAAGGCGGCGATGGCGGCACAAGGATGGTTAGTGGATGAATTAAGGCTTCCGCTTGTTCCGATTGCCGAGGCGAGCCGTTTGAAGCTTTTCGCGACTTTAAAAGAGGCAGGTTTGTCTTAGAGTAGGACTAGGAATGCGAACGAAGATACTCATGATTGGTGCGAAGGGCAGAATGGGTCAGGCCATTCTGGGGTTGGCCCGTGCCGATCGGGCATTTGAAGTGGTGGGGGCTGTGGACAAGGGAGAAGACCTAAGTCCCTCACTGGCTCTGGCTCAAGTGGCGATTGATTTTAGTCATCACTCGGCAACCGAGTCGGTTCTACAAAAGGTTTGTGCGGCTAAGGTGGCTTACGTATGTGGCACCACAGGCCAAACGGCAAGTGAGCTAAGTCAAATTACTGCCGCAGCAAAAAAGATACCCCTGATTCACTCCCCCAATTTCTCGCTTGGGGTGAATCTTCTTTTTTATCTCACGGCTCAAGCGGCCAAGGCTTTGCCCGAGGGTTTTGATCCCGAAGTGATCGAGATTCATCATCGTCTAAAAAAAGATGCTCCCAGCGGCACCGCCAAGCGGCTTTTGGAAATACTTGCTGAAGCAAGAAAGGCACAACCTGAAGTAGTGGCGCGTCATGGCCGCAGCGGGGAGCCTGGAGAGCGCACGAATTCAGAGATTGGGGTTCATGCAGTTCGTGGAGGTGACGTGGTGGGGGATCACACCGTGTTGCTTGCGGGAGAGGGGGAGCGGATCGAGTTGATTCATCGTGCGACCTCACGAGATGTCTTTGCACGTGGGGCACTGCGTGCGGCTCAGTGGTTGGTTGGAAAACCACCTCGGGCGTATGCCATGGTGGATGTGCTTGGGTTGAGCTGATGTGGATCGGGATCGGGTTGGGGTCGAACATCGGTGACCGAGGGCGTGAATTAGCCTTAGCCCGTCGATGGATCCAAAGTCTGGATGCAGGAGCTCGATTTTCTTCTGAGTATGAAACCTCTCCCGTAGATTGTCCTGCTGGATCTCCGCCTTTTCGGAATCAGGTTGCCGAGATTCAGTGGAGAGGAAGTTTGGATGCCCTTCTGCAGTGGATGCAGGAGTACGAGCGCTCTAGGGGCAGAAGGGCTGTTCGGAAAAAGAATGAGCCGAGAGTTTTAGATTTAGATCTCCTATTTGCGGGTCGCAACTGGGTGCAAAACCCAAGATTGGCGTTACCCCATCCTCGAATGGGCGAAAGGCGCTTTGTCATGGAGCCTTTGGCAGAGCTTTCGCCTGGGCGAAGGATTGCGGGTTTGCCGGGAACAGTATGGGAGACGGCGTGTTGGTTGCGAAGTCAGGGGGGGGCAGTATGTCAGCGGATCGAGTAACACCCGAGCAGCTACGGAACTGGCCCTCGGGGAAGTCGTTGTTGGCACTGACGGCCTATGACTACCCGGTTGCTCGGATTTTAGATGAGGCTGGGGTCGATCTGATTCATGTCGGGGATAGTTTGGGGATGGTGGTTTTAGGAATGGAGGACACCACGGGGGTGACGATGGCAGATATGGTGCGCGCTACGCAGGCGGTGGCTCGTGGAAGAAAGAGAGCCATGATCTCGGCCGACCTGCCGATTGGCACGTATGAGACAGCGGAGTCGTGTGTGGAAAATTCAAAACTTCTTTTAGAGGCGGGGGCGGATGCGGTGAAACCTGAGGGCGGGAAGGAAGGCCAGCCCCAGTGGAAAGCGCTGCAGCAAGCGAAGATTCCGTGGATTGGGCATCTGGGCATGTTGCCTCAAAAAGTGCTGGAGGAGGGGGGATACAAACGAAAGGGAAAAACAGTTGAGGAAGTTCAGCGAATCAAAGCTGATGCTGTGGCGATGGAAAGAGCTGGGGCGTGTGCGATTGTTTTAGAGCTAGTGACTCCAGAGGCGGGGTCGGAGGTGACAGCGGCCTTAAAAATTCCCACGATTGGGATTGGGGCGGGAAAGGGGACTACGGGTCAAATTCGGGTAAGTTATGATCTTTTGGGGCTGACTCCTTGGAGCCGGCCAGGATTTGTCAAAGAGGATCTGGGGTTTGCCCGCCAGATTACCGAAATGGTGCAAGGGTTTAGGAAGAGCGGGCGCGGCGAGCTTGGATAAAGGAGCGGACAGCTAAAAGAATATAGAGGAAAGAGATCCCTGCGTTGATCGATTGAGTGATGATAGCGGCAGGTTTCTCGGCAGATCCCCGAAAAAGATCGGCCAAGTGAGGGAGTGCTTTTGCAGTTCCTAGGAAGGCCAGTAGAGCGATAAGCACAGCACCGTGCATGGCGTGTTTACGCATGTTTTCTTTGAATGCCAGAAGTCCAAAAAGAACAAAAAGAATCCCAAAAGCACACGGAATGAGCGCAGTTTTATGAGCTGAACCGGTCATGACAAAGCCGCCTACGCCTAGGAGAATGTAAGTGATAGCGAAGAGAAGTGTAATGGGTGCCATAGACTCTTTCTACCCAAGAGCGGGAATGAGCAAAGTGAAATTCAGAGATTTCTTTTGTAGGGGCAAAAAGAAACGTTGGGACACTAGGGTACATCCAGTGGGCAAAGATGTTCTGGTATCAGGCTTTTCGCTTATCTTGAATAAGAGTTCCATGACTTCTTTCAGTCGATTCTCTCGAACGATATTGGTTTGCAGCTGGGCCTTGAGTTTCGGCCACTACTCCTTTGCAGCGGATCTGAATCGAAATGGAAAGGTCGATCCTTATGAAGATTCAGCCCGACCTGTGGAGGAGAGGGTGGAAGATCTGCTTGGGCAGATGACTTTAGAAGAGAAAACGTGCCAACTGGCGACTCTTTATGGAACGGGGCGCGTTCTCAAGGATCGACTTCCTACTGCTGGCTGGAAGCAGGAGATCTGGAAAGATGGAATAGCAAATATTGATGAGCAGTTAAACGGCGTGCCAGAGCTTGGACCCTCGTCAAAGAGGAATTACCGAACCGAAGTGGAGAAGATCAATCCACTGGTGTGGCCACCTTCAAGGCATGCGAAGGCATTGAACGAAATTCAGGATTGGTTCAAAACGCAAACTCGATTAGGTATTCCTGCCGATTTCACCAACGAGGGGATTCGTGGCCTAGCCCATTATCGTTCCACCGCATTTCCTTCTCAGCAGGGAGTAGGAGCCAGTTGGAATCGGGAGCTGGTCAGAAAGATCGGCGAGGTAACTGGAAAAGAGGCCAAGGCTTTGGGGTATACTCATGTTTATTCCCCTGTGTTAGATCTTGCGAGAGATCCACGTTGGGGGCGTGTGGCGGAGTGTTATAGCGAGGACCCTTATCTGGTGTCGGAGTTGGGATTAGTCCAAGCCCAAGCCTTGCGAGCTGCGGGAGTTGCCTCGACGGGAAAACATTTTGCGGTGTACTCGATTCCAAAAGGCGGAAGAGATGGTGAGGCTCGAACCGATCCTCACGTCGCTCCAAGGGAGATGGGAACCCTTTTCCTTTGGCCATGGGAGCGGGTGATTCGTGCGTCAGGAATGCAGGGAGTGATGAGTTCGTATAACGATTATGACGGAGTTCCGATTTCGGGCAGTAAGGAGTTTCTTACGACGATTCTTCGCGAGCGTTTTGGATTCCGCGGATACGTCGTGTCTGACAGTGATGCGGTAGATTATCTTGCGAGCAAGCATCATGTGGCGGCCGATTACAAGGAGGCTTGCCGCCAATATTTGGAAGCGGGGGGGAACGTTCGGACTGAATTTAATCCTCCTAGTAAATTCATTTTGCCTGTTCGTGAGTTAGTAAAAGAAGGAAAGCTGTCCGAGACGGTGTTGAATGACCGGGTGAGGGATGTGCTGCGGGTAAAGTTTGAGCTGGGCTTGTTTGATCGGCAACTTGTCGCCGATCCACTTGAGTCGGATGCTGTGGTGCACTGCGCGGCTCATGCGGAGGTGGCCAAGGAAGCTGCCCGGGAGTCCCTAGTTTTACTTAAGAACAGCAAGAACACGTTGCCTTTAGCGAAAAGCACGAAAAGTATTCTGGTCTGCGGTCCCGCAGCGGATGAGTATGACACTTCGGTCGGTAGATACGGATCTTTCGGGGGGAAAGTTATATCTGTTTTGGCAGGGGTAAGAAAACTCCTCCCAGAAGCCGAGGTAACATATCGGCTGGGATGTGAATATCAGGACGAGAGGTGGCCTCTTTCTGAAATCCTACCTGAGGCTCCCAGTACCTCGGCGCAAACTCTGCTCGATGAAGCGGTGCAAGCGGCTCAAAGCTCGGATGTGGTAATCGTTGTGTTGGGGGAATCCCGGGCGATGGCTGGGGAGAGTAAGACTCGAACGTCTTTAGATCTTCCCGGCCATCAAAATGAGCTGGTTCGGCTTTTGATCAAGACAGGAAAGCCTCTGGTGGCGGTCCTTTTAAATGGCCGTTCGCTTTCTGTGAATCTTTTAGAGGAGAAGGCTTCGGCCATTCTTGAGGCATGGTATCCAGGGGAGTACGGCGGTATGGCAGTAGCAGAAGCCCTTTTTGGAGATGTAAATCCAGGGGGTAAAGTGCCTGCAACCTTCCCTAAGACTGTGGGGCAGATCGAATACAACTTTCCATACAAACCTAGCAGTCAGGCGGGGATGGGCAGGAATGAAGATCCGAACGGCTCTGGAGAGTGTTTGGTCAATGGAGCGCTTTATCCATTTGGTTTCGGGTTGAGTTACACCCAGTTTACCTACAGCAACGCCAAGATACAGCCGGCCACGATCAAGCCCGGAGAGGTTGTTACATTGACGTTGGATGTTAAGAACACCGGAAAACGTGACGGAGATGAAGTGGTGCAACTTTATCTCAAGGATGTTCTCGCTTCTGTGATCCCGTATGAAAAGGTTCTGCGCGGCTTTCAGCGGGTGCGTCTCAAAGCAGGGGAGAAAAAGACGCTGACCTTTGCGCTGGGAAGGCAGGACATGGAGCTGATCGATATCCACAACCAGAGGACGGTGGAGCCGGGGGAGTTTGTGGTGGAGTTAGGATCATCCTCCGCCGATATTCGTCATTCGGTTCACTTCGAGGTAATCCCTTGATGAAAAAAATCTTCATACCATTTTTCTCGGCCCTCTTCTTGTCCATGCCCTTGATCGCGGCCCCCGTCGAGCCGTCTGACGACGAAATGGGTGAGGAGACGCCTGCTTCAGTCGAGAAGGAGGTCCAGAAGAAGTCAAAGGCAGCTAAGCCGCCACTGGAAATTCCTGCGGATATTCCTCATGAGCTGGATGTGAGCTACTTAGAGGGGGACCGAAAAGAGAAAGCGGATCTTTATCTTCCGATGAATCTTCAATCAGGACAGAAGGCACCCGCACTCATCCTAATCCACGGGGGCGGGTTTAACGACGGGGACAAGCGTCGTTACCGTGAAATCAACTTCGGCACGAACGCAGCCAAGCGCGGATATCTTGCCATGAGTATCAACTACAAATTACGCAAATCCAAGGGGCAGGTGACTTGGCCTCAGTGCATCTACGACGTCAAAGAGGCGGTCCGTTGGCTCAAGTTGAATGCGGATAAGTATCATATCGACCCAGAGAGAATTGGGGCGCTGGGCGGGTCGGCTGGCGGGAATCTTGCCTTTATGTTGGCGACGACGGGCCTAGGGGATGGGTTTGAAGGGGATGGTTCCCGAACAAACATTTCCACAAAAATAGCCTGTGGGGTCGACTTTTATGGGGCGGTTGATTTGATGAGCTACAAGATTGATCGTGCGCGTCCTGATACGAATAAACCTGAGATGGCGATGTTCAACAAAACGAAAGCTGAGGCGCCCGATCTTTACCGCCGGGGTTCGCCTACAAGCTACATTCGAACGAATGTTGTGCCACTGCTTATGGTGCACGGCACTGGGGACAGCACGGTTCTTCCGAATCAAAGTCAGCTTCTGCGATCCAAGTTACTGGAGGCCGGTCTCCCTTGTCCCGAGTACACGATCATGAATCAGGCGGAGACGGATTCTTTAGTTTCTAAACTTTCGCAAGATCGAAATGCGCTGATTTTGATCCCGAACGCACCCCATACCTTCGACTTCCAAGTTCGAATGAGCCCAGATAAGCCGGTCATCATGGATATTTCCAACTTAATCTTTGGTTGGTTAGATCAGAGCTTAAAGCCGAAACAAAAGTAGATCTTCTTGAGCCTTCCTTTGTCACTCCTCGGGCTGCTTTTCGTCTGCATCCACGGTTGGAGCGCCGAAGGGGTCGTGCCTACCGCTACGACGAGCAAGTTTGCCGATGAGGTGGGTCGATTTGCCAGCCTCCCATCTCCTGCTCCAGGAGGTGTTCTACTCGTCGGAAGTAGCACTTTCAAAAGATGGACTCATGCGGTGACTGATCTCGCGCCCTTGCCTGTGACGAATCGAGCCTTTGGAGGTTCCCAGACCTCGCATCAGCTGATGTTCTTTGATCAGGTAGTGACGCCCTGCCACCCGCAACTGATCGTTTGGTACTGCGGAAGTAATGATATTAAAGGAAAAAAGGATCCTCAGTCGGTGCTGAAAAGAACGGAAGAGTGGTTGGACAAGGTAAAGAAGCTAGATCCATCCACTCAGGTGTTGCTGGTTTCAATACATCGGTGCCCGCAAAAGCGAAAGGATGGGCAGATCGAGGGGGTGGATGCGGTGAACCGCGGGTATCAAGAGTTAAGCAAAAAAAGGGAAGGGGTCTTTTATGTGGATGTGAATCCCGCGCTTGAGACTGAGTCGGGAGAGCCGAAAACGGAACTGTATGTGGAAGATGGTTTACATCTGAACCTAAACGGGTACGCGAAAATGACGGCATTACTGAAACCTGCGATCGAGGCGCACTGGAAGCAAAAGGAGTAAGCAACTTATGAACCAAATTGCCAAGCTGATTGGAAATCGCTGGACCGTATGCGCTCTCCTCTTCTTCGCCACGACGATCAACTATATCGATCGTCAGATTCTTTCTCTACTCAAGCCGATTCTCGACGAGCAGCTTCACTGGACGAATGCGGAGTTTGGAATGGTTAACTCAGCTTTCCAAGGAGCGTATGGTCTAAGTCTGCTTGGGTTTGGCTGGTTCATCGACCGCTTTGGAACA
>Ga0209298_10002523_pt1 | contig 11348 bp, 11 predicted proteins | sample S_140806_EF_Meta_FD_187325 | JGI IMG/M metagenome (GOLD analysis project Ga0209298, IMG submission 187325) | Freshwater microbial communities from Lake Simoncouche, Canada to study carbon cycling - S_140806_EF_MetaG (SPAdes) (version 2) | ecosystem: Environmental > Aquatic > Freshwater > Lake ...
TCGGACTCGGACTTTTCGGCATCACCTTTGAGCTTTGTCAGCTCGGCGAGGCGGGCTTCGGTGGTGGCGATGTCTTTTTGAAGGGCGGCGAGCTTTTGCTCGGCGCTGGCGGTATCGGTGGCTCGCTTGACCTCGGCGGCGGTGTGGATGCTTTCGAGGGCTTTTTGCGCGGTGGCGAGGTCGGCCTCGCTCTTGGTGACGAGGGTGCGGGTGGAATCGAGCTTGCTCTCGATGTTGCCGAGATCGCGGCGCTTCTGGTCAAACTTGGCGGCTTCGGCTTGGGCGTTTTCCACCTCGGCGCGGGCGTTTTGCACCTGCTGGCGGAGCGTTTCGGACTCGGACTTGAAGCCGGCGAGGCTGGCCTGGGACTCCGTGAGTTCTTTTTTGCGGACTTCGAGCGTGGCCTCCAGGCTGCGGAGTTCGTCGCGGCGGCGCTGCTCGACTTCGGCCTCGATTTTCAGGGCGTCACGCTGCTGGCGGAGCTTGTCGATCTCGTCGCGGAGATCAGCGGCCTGTTTCGCGGCGGCGGCGGGATCGGGCTTCGGAATGAGTGAGGGCGGTGGCGCGGCAGGAGACTTCTGCGAATCGCCGGTGGAGGAGGCCATGCGATGCACGACCGGTTTCGTCGGCTCGACCTTGCCGGTATCCGGCGAAGGCGGCGGCGTATCGTCTTTGTCACGGGCGGGAATGCCCTCGGTATCGCCACGGCGGCCGTCGATGCGCGGCGGCTCGTTTTTGGTGGCGACGGCTTTGGAGGCACCGACGGGGGCGAGGCCCTTGGGTGCTCGCTCGCGGAAGCGGCTCTCCAATTGGCCGAACATGATGCGATCCCCGCCTTTCACGCGGGCCTTCTCGATGCGCTTGCCGTTGACGAAGGTGCCGTTGGAGGATTTCAGATCAACCAACTCGTAAACGCCATCCGGCTGCTTCAGAAACTCGGCGTGGAAGCCGGAGATGAAGGTGTTGTCGATGACGATGTCGTTTTTCGCGTCACGACCGATGGAGAGGCGGTCTTCGAGCACATCGAAGACGAATTCGTTACCATCGTTGAGATTGAAGGCCAGGTACGGCATGCGGCGGACGCAGGAAAGAGGCGGTTGAAAGCGGGTAAACTAGCGGGGGAAAATCAGTGAAGCAATCTTAATGAAATTTGGAGGACAAGAGGGAAGATGGACGGCTATTGTTTCAAAAATCAGTCCGATTCCAAGCATTCAGTTAAGAATACCAAAATATGACCACGAAAAGTTACACACGTGAATTCTGGCTTCTCACCTTGGCCGGGGCGACTTTTCTGCTCGGCTGCGCCGCTCCCCTGCCCACGGCGCAGGCCGGTTTGACCTCGGCGCAGATGAACCGCGTGGGCCAGCGCATCTGGCAAAACGAGTGCGCTGGCAGCGTGGCCGGCCTGACGAGCTGGAACGGCGGCGAGGATTTCGCGTCGCTGGGCATTGGCCATTTTATCTGGTATCCGGCGGGTCGGCGCGGGCCGTTCGAGGAGAGTTTTCCCGGCCTCGTGAGGCATCTGGAGGCTCGCGGCGTGCCGATGCCGGGCTGGACCAAAGGCGCGTGCGCCTGGAACTCGAAGGCGGTCTTTGACGCCGACAAAAATAGCCCGCGACAGGCCGAACTGCGCAAGGTCCTCGCCGCGAATGTGGGCCTGCAAACCGAGTACATCATGCTGCGGCTCCAGCGTGCTGCTGGCAGCATGACCGGCGCGGCGAAGAGCGGTTTCGCGTCTATGAACACGACGCCGGAGGGCATGTTTTGCCTGATCGACTATGTGAATTTCAAAGGCGAGGGCACGAACCCCAAGGAACGCTATCGCGGCCAAGGCTGGGGCCTCATGCAGGTGCTCGAAGACATGCGCGGCGGCACGCCCGCCGCCTTCGCCGAAGCCTCCAAACGCGTCCTCAGCCGCCGTGTGGCGAATTCTCCCCCTGAACGCGGCGAACAGCGCTGGCTGGCTGGGTGGCATAACCGCTGTGAGGCGTATAAGAGGCCGCTGTGAGGTGACCTCACTGACCTGATTGACAGAGTGACGGCCTGGCTGGCGTTCGCAGCGCTTCCATGAAGACCCTGCTCGTCCTTTTGTTCCTGGCCTCCCCGCTGCTCGCGGCGAAGCCGAATGTGCTTTTTCTCTTCGCCGATGACCACACCTACGAGGCGGTGCGGGCCTTCGGGCACACCGATATCGACACGCCGAACCTCGACCGCCTCGCCAAACGCGGCACCACCTTTACCCGCGCTTACAACATGGGCTCGTGGAGCGGCGCGGTGTGCGTGGCGAGCCGCACGATGCTCATCAGCGGACGCAGCGTGTGGAGCGCTGGCAAAATCCACAAGACCACCGATGCGGAGCGCAAGGCCGGCGTGCTCTGGCCGCAGCTCATGAAGAAAGCGGGCTACAAAACCTACATGACAGGCAAGTGGCACATCGAGACGGATGCCGCGAAGTGCTTTGACGTGACACGCGATGTCCGCGCCGGCATGCCGAAGACCGTCGCCTCTGCCTACAACCGCCCCATCGCCGACCAGACGGATGCGTGGAGCCCGTTCGATCAATCCCTCGGCGGCTTTTGGGAAGGCGGCACGCATTGGAGCGAGGTGGTGGCGAATCACACCCTCAGCTTCCTCGCCGAGGCGAAGCAAGGCAGCGATCCCTTCTTCATCTACGCCGCCTTCAATGCCCCGCATGATCCACGGCAGGCGCCGAAGGAATTCGTGGACCGCTACCCGCTCAGCCGCATCGCCATGCCGGCGAATTTTCTCCCCGAGTATCCGCACAAAGACGCCATCGGCTGCTCGCACAAGCTGCGGGATGAAAACCTCGCGCCGATGCCCCGCACCGAACTGGCGGTGAAGACGCATCGTGCCGAATACTACGCCCTCATCACGCATCTCGACTCGCAAATCGGCCGCATCCTTGATGCGCTCGATACCTCCGGCCAGGCGGAGAACACCTGGATTTTCTTCACCGCCGACCACGGGCTCGCCGTGGGACATCACGGCCTCCTCGGCAAACAAAACCTGTATGACCACAGCGTGCGTGTGCCCTTCCTCGTGGCTGGCCCCGGCGTGGCGAAAGGCGCGAAGAACGACGCCGCGATCTACCTGCAAGACGTGATGGCCACCGCCCTCGATCTCGCTGACGCGGAAAAGCCCGCGCATGTTTTCTTCAACAGCCTGCGTCCGCTGTTGAATGGCGAAAAAAGCCGCTACGAATCCGTCTATGGTGCCTACCTTGAACTCCAACGCGCCATCACGCACGATGGCTGGAAGCTCATCGCCTATCCAAAGGCCAAAGTGCTGCGTCTCTACCACCTCGCCGAAGATCCGCAGGAGATGCAGGACCTCGCGGCGAAGCCCGAGCATGCCGCCAAGGTCAAAGATCTCCTCCAACGCCTCGTGAAGCTCTCCACCGATCTCCACGACAAGGTGGATTTGACGAAGGTGTTTGTCGGCCACTCAGAGCCGTGAGCTGACCGGCGGCGTGAAGCGGCTTGGAAGCGGGATGTGGATGAGCAGCAGCAGGATCGAGCCGCCGATGAAGGGCAGCCAGGCGTCCTTGCCGGGAACGCTGAGGCCATTGACGAAGCCGAGGACGCCGATGCTCTCACTGAGGGCAAAGACGATGATGTTGCCGATCAAGAAAAGGCTCTGCCCCGGAAGCGTGGCAAGGGACACCTTACCTTGGGCGAAGCCGCCGAGCATGAAATGGCGGAGCACAAAGGTCAGCGCGGCGTTTGTTCCCGCCACGAGGGCGAAGATGTCGGCATTTGATTCACCCTTGGGCTCGCTGGTATTGGTGGTGAGAACAAAAACGAAGAGGAGCTGGCCGATGATGAGCGAGCTCCAGATGAGGAAGACCGTGAGAAAGACAGGGCGAATGGTCATGGGTGGAAGAAAGCTTTCTTCAAGGCTTCAGCCAGTGCTCGAAGAAGCGGTAGATGGCCGCGTTGGATGCTTCGTTGGGATCGTGCTTCTCGCGGTTGGTCATGGAGACGCGGTCGGTGAAGCCCAGGAGCTGGTTCACGGCGATGACGTGCTTGAGCGAGAGCCAGCGCTTCGGCGGGTCCTCTTCCCCACCAGAGACGAGGAAGGGTCGCGGAGCCATGAGCGCATGCAGTTCTTGAAGGTCGTGGCCTTTTTCGACGAGCACCTTGTAGGCACCGGTGCGCGGGCTGTCCGCTCGCACGAGACCGGGTTTGCGAGCGAGCGAGGAATCGAGGCCCAGATACCATGGCTCCTGGTAGTTGATGCTGTGGCGAGTTTCCTCAAACACGATGCCGGGATCGCTCCAGGCGGCGCAGGCGTATTTCTCCCACAGGCAGGAGCCGAAGAGCGACCACTTCCCGCCATACGAATGGCCGACGATGCCGATGCGGCTGGCATCGACCTCCGGCTGCGCAGCGAGGGCGTACCACATGTTCGCGCAAAGGTAGCCGAGATAAGACAACGGCTGGCATTTGGCCTCGGCACTCAAAACCGGCTTTCGCGCATCGCCACCGGGTGAGCCGATGCAAAGCGTCACAAAACCCCGACGGGCGAGCTGCCAGGCAAAATCACGCAGCGGTTTCGGACCGAGTCCGGCGCTGGTTTCAGGATCGTAATACGGCACGAAGACCGCGGGACGTTTGCCAGAGGCTTTCGGTAGCAGCAGGTAGCCCCCGCCCGTCTGGCCGGGGGCGATCTCGATGCGCACTTTTCGCTGTGTGATGCCTTCTTCGCGGTCTTTGGTTTCCAGCACCTCGACGCGGGGATTCTCGATCACCTTCGGCCAGGCACCCATGAGGCCGTGCCAGTCCTGGAGGATCTCCTCACGGCGTCGCGGCCAGTCCTGCGCGGTCTTCACCGGGCTGCCATCGCGAAAAATCAGCGGTGAAGCTCCCACCGCCGGTTGGGAGGCAAACTCCGCTGGCATCGTGGTGAAGGGTGCCTCGGCAAAAGCGAGCGTGAGGAGCGAGAAGAAAGCGAGAGCGAGTTTCATCTTTCCCAAGTCGCGATCAAACCGGCCAACGTTTCAGTCTTTGCTCACCCCATCTGCGCAATGATCTGCGCCGCGACGATGCGCAGCAGCATCGTGAGCGGATAAACGGCCGCGTAAGCGATGGCCGGTGAGTCGCAACGAGCCATCGTGGTGGCAAAGGCGAGCGCAGGTGGATCGGTCATGCCACCGGAGAGCAGGCCGCAAAGGTTCATGAAGTTCATGCGGTGCCATTTGCGTGCGATGAAGCCCACCAGCAGCAGCGGCAGCATGGTGACGAGCACGCCGAGCAGCACCCACTGCAAACCCTGTGTCGAAAACACCGTGGCGGCGAATTTTTCGCCGGAGAGCAAACCGACGTTCGCGAGAAAAAGGATGATGCCGAGTTCGCGGAGGGCTCGATTGGCATTCAGCGGCATGTGCATGACCATCGGCCCGAGGCGGCCGAGATGGCTCAAAAGGATGGCGACGACGAGCGGACCTCCGGCGAGGCCGAGGCGCACGGGCGCAGGAAGGCCTTCGATGTGCACGGGATACAGCCCGAGTAGTACGCCGAGTAAAATGCCCGCGAAGATCGCGGCGAACTTCGTCTCCTGAAGCATGTGAACGGCATTGCCGAGCGCTTGCGTGGCGTGGTTGAGGCTTTCTTCATCGCCCACGAGCTGGAGCATGTCGCCAAATTGCAGCCGCACATCCGGCAGCGCGGTGAAGATGAGATCGCCACGACTCACGCGGGTGACGGTAACATTGTGAAGATGCTCCAGGCCGAGTTCGCGGACGGTTTTGCCCAGCATGCGCTTGTTTGTCAGCACCACGCGGCGGTAGGTGACATCGCCGGGAGCCTTCATGAGGTTCTCCGCGCTCACGCTGCCGATGACGAGGCGGAATTGCTCGAGGTGCAATTGCGTGCCCACGGCCATGATCGCATCGCCGAGATGCAGCCGCGTCTCCGGCGTGGCGGCTTTGACCTCCGTTTCATTCGCGGCGCGATAGCGGGAGATCACCACGCCGGTTTCCTGAATGCCGGGCACCTCGGCCAGCAGGATGCCATCGAGGTTGGGATTCTCGACGCGGAGATTCATGCGCTGGAGCGCCTCGATGCCCTCGCCCTGCTCCTCGCGAAATTGGGCCGCTTCCGCTGCCACATCGATTTTGAAGATCAGCCGCAGCAGGATGAGCGAGCCAATGATGCCGACGATGGCGAGCGGATACGTCGCCGCGTAGGTCAAAGCGGGCAGCGTGACGAGATCCTGCGCGGCTCCCGAAGAGGCGAGCGCCTGCTGCGCCGCACCGAGAGCCGGTGTGTTCGTGGTGGCACCGGCGAAAAGGCCCGCGATGGCTGGCAAGGGCATGCCGAGCAGCCAGCCACCGACTCCCGCCACCACCGCGCCGCCCGCGACGAGGATGAAGGCGTAGCCATTGAGCACGCGGCCCTGCTTTCGCAGCGAGGCGAAGAAGCCCGGCCCCATCTGCATGCCGAGCGCGAAGACGAAGAGCACGAGCCCGAAGTCCTTCAAAAAGTGCGAGACCTCTGTTTCCGGCCTCAGGCCGAAATGCGCCGCCAACAGACCGGTGAAGAGCACACCCGCGATGCCCAGCTTGATGCCTTTGAAGCGCACATTCCCCAACCCGATGCCCGCGAGCACCACGATGCTTAAAACGAGCAGATCATGGGCGACGGGCGAGGACTCATGCAGGCGATGGAGAAAGGACATGTGTCCATCTCCAGTGGCATGAAGAGTGCCAGCCGTCCCACTCTTTTGCATGCCGATCTTGTGATGCGGTGGCTGGCATTCGCTGTGCCGGATTTGGCACGGGCATCATTGCACCTTCCACGCGGCCTTTTTCCTGCTTGGAAAGGTCTTCTATGAGCGACCCTTCCCCTTCTCTATACGAACGCCTCGGCGGCGAGGACATGATCTCCACGTTGATCCCCGCGTTTTACGTCCGCGTGCTGGCCGATGCCGAGCTGGCACCGTTTTTCCGCCACACGGCCCTCGAAAAGCTGCACGATATGCAGCGCGAGTTCTTCACGATGGCCACCGGCGGTCCGGTTTCGTATTCCGGCAAGCCTCTCGCCCATGCGCATCATGGTCGCGGCATCTCGAAGCATCACTTCGCCCTCTTCACCACGCATCTCGTCGATACGCTGCTCGACATGGGCGTGACGCAACTGGAGGCCGATGAGGTCATCGACCGCGTGAACACCTTTGTGAACGAGATCACCGGCACGTCGTATTGACGCGGCGGCTCACTCGCAGCCGATGTCATAGACCTGCACCTTCTTCGCCAGCGGCAGGAGGGTTTCCTTCACCGTGTTTTGATGCACGGGATGCTTTTCATAGGCGTCCATGTCCGCCTTGCTGGCAAAGCGCATCACGAAGCCCACGTCAAAGCTGTCATCCACGATGGGGCGCTCGCTCGCCACGGCCGTGCCGACGCTGAGGTGCTGGATCTCTTGGATCTCCGCCTGGAATTTCCTCGCGCAGGCGATGAGCGTGGCGCGGTCGGCGGCATTGCCGGGACGCTTCAGCCACACCAGCACGATGTGCTCGACCTTGCCCTTCGGCGTCGTCTGGCAGCAGGTGCAGGAGTTCAAAAACAGCGAAACGGCGGCGGCGAGGATGAGAGTGGCGTTCTTCATGACGTTGGTTAGCCTGACACAACATGAAAAACCCGTCGAGACTGTTTCTGCTGCTTTTCGCCTTCTCCGCCTGCGCCGCGCAGGAGGCCTTTGACCGCCTCACCTTTCACGCCGCGCCGAAACCGCTCTCGAAGGCCGCGAAGACCAGCGACTGGCCACGCGTGCTCGGCCCCACAGATGATGCGATTTCACCAGAGACCTCGCTTTTGAAAAAATGGGCCGCAGGCGAGCCGAAAGCCGTTTGGGAAGTGGCGATGGGTGAGGGCTACAACTCGCCCGCGATCAGCGGCGAGCATTGCGTGATCTTCCACGCCCTCGAAGGCAAGGAAACCATCGAGTGCCTGCATCGCGAAACAGGCAAGCGCTTCTGGCGGCACGACTACGCGGTGACTTATCAGGACCGCTACGGCTTCAGCAATGGCCCGCGAGGCAGTCCGGTGATCGCGGAGGGCATCGTGGTGACCTTTGGCGTGACTGCGGAGATGCGGGCGCTGGATTTGAAGACCGGTAAACTGCTCTGGAAGCATGATCTGAAGACGGAGATGCATGTGCCGCAGGATTTCTTCGGGGCCGGTGGCACGCCGCTGATTCTCGATGGTCGCGTCATCGTGAATGTCGGCGGCAAAAAAGGGCCGATTGATGACTCCGAAGGCCTTCGCGATCGCAAAGAACGCCTCGCCGAAGCGGGTGTGAGCGTGGCGGCCTTGGATCTGAAGAGCGGCGACATCGTGTGGAAGGTCGAGGACGCGTGGGGTGCGAGTTACGCCTCCCCCATTCCCGCCAAGCTGCACGGACAGACGAAGGTGCTCGTCTATGCCGGCGGCGAGAGTGATCCGGCCACCGGCGGCCTCATGTGCATCGATCCGAAGAGCGGGAAGCTGCATTCGAAGTTCGCTTGGCGTGACGACGAATACATCCAGGCCATCGGCACCTCACCGGTGGTCATTCCCGAAAAAAACCGCGCCTTCATCACCACCGCGTATCCGAAGGGCCGACCACTCGGCGGTGTGATGGTGGAATATGATGCCGACTTTCAGCCGAAGGAGGTGTGGAAGTCCACGAAGCTCGGCGTGCACTGGATGAACCCGGTTTATCACGACGGCCATCTCTACGCCATCGACGGCGAGACCGAGCCGAAGTCCCGCCTCGTCTGCGTGAACGCCGATACCGGCGCGGAAGTGTGGGAGCAAAAGATCGAGTGGGACGACGCGGAATTCAGCCAACAAACCGGCCGCGCCAATCCCACCCGCCTCAGCATCCTGCGAGCGAGCCTCTTGAAGGTGGACGGTGCCTTTCTCTGCCTCGGCGAGATCGGTTCTCTGCACTGGCTCGACCTCAGCCCCGCCGGAGCCAAAGTGATCGCCCAAGCGCAGCCCTTTTACGCCCTCAACACCTGGAGCCTCCCTGCTCTCAGCCACGGTCTGCTCTATGTGCGGCAGCAGCAGAAGGACCTCATGCAGAAGACCGGTGAGCGGATCATCTGCCTCGATTTGAGAGGGGAGTGATCAGCTTCTCGTGGATCTCGCTGCGGCTACCTTGGCCACTCTCATGATTTTAACATGGCGGTCAGCAAAGTCGGTCCAGTAATAGATCAACCAACCTGCGTGACACGCGATGTCGATTCGGCGACCTCGATTGTCTCGTTCATCTGCGGCAGAATGCTGCTCCGGGTAGAGGCGGATTTTCTCAAAGAACGAGAGCAGCTTGATCCGGTCACGTTTGGGGAGGCCGTCGAGTTCGACCACCGCCTCCAAATCGATGAGCAACCGGTAGTCGATCATGCCGTCAGTTCGCCCAGCGTTGCTTGAGGTCGTCGAGACTCATCCAGTTGGCTGGATTTTTGTCGTCGATCTTTCTCGTGAAATCGGCGCGGATATCATCATCGGACGCGATCTGAATCGAAGCGAGAAAAGCCATCAGCTCACCCTGCTCGGCGGGCGAGAGTTCCTTGGCTTCGTGCTTGAGTTGAGCGAGTGACATGAGAAGAGAGTAATAAATTCAGAAGCCGCCGTCAATCGTTCAGGCGTTCCGCTCGGCGGTGAAGCGGTTGACTTTGCCCCGGCCGCTTCGCACACTCGCGGCCTCATGGGACTCCTCGATTCATTCGCCAAAAACGCGCTGGGCAGCATGCTCGGCGGCTCTTCCAAACAAGATCCTGCCGCAATGCTCAGCGGTCTGCTCAGCGAGGCGGGCGGCATCGAGGGGCTGATGTCCCAGTTTCAATCCGCAGGCTTTGGCAGCCACTTTGCCTCCTGGGTGTCCACCGGTGAAAACCAACCCGTGACCGAGGACCAGATGCAGAACGCCATTGGCCCGGAGGCCCTGCAAGGACTCGCCAGCAAGCTGGGCATGAACACTGGCACCGTCCTGCCGCTGCTGGCTCAGTTCCTCCCCCAGGTGATCGACAAGCTCACCCCTCAAGGCCAGATCGCCGACAACCATCCCTCCAGCGGCCAGCTCCAAAGCGTGCTCACCAGCGTCATCAGCAGCAGCCTTGGCGGTCTTTTTGGTGGTCGAAAGTGATCGCTTGAACAGCTTTTCTTTCACGGCATCGTCGGCTCCATGCCGTCGCTGCCGCCCACCATCGAAGAACCTGCCCGTCCCGAGGTGGACTGGCTGTTTCTCGATTTGAACAGCTTCTTCGCCAGCGTCGAGCAGCAGGAAAATCCGGCGCTGCGGGGCAAGCCGGTGGCTGTGGTGCCGGTGATGACGGATGCCACCTGCGCCATCGCGGCAAGCGCCCAGGCGAAGAAATTTGGCATCAAGACCGGCACCAACATCGGCGAGGCCCGCCACAAATGCCCGGACCTCCAGCTCGTGCTCGCCCGGCATGACAAATACGTCGAGTACCACCACGAGATCATCAAAGAGGTCGAGCGGCACTACCCCGTGACCTCCATCTGCTCCATCGACGAGATGGGGCTGCGTCTCGACCGCCTCCGCCGCCCGCTCCCCGCCGCCATCGACCTCTCCAAGCGCATCAAAGCCGGCCTGCGCCGCACGATGGGCGAGTGCATCACCTGCTCCGTGGGTCTCGCCCCGAACCGCTTCCTCGCCAAAGTGGCCTCGGACATGCAGAAGCCGGACGGGCTGGTCATTTTGACCGCCGCCGATCTCCCGGGCCGTTTGCTCGATCTGGAACTGCGTGACCTTCCTGGCATCGGCCGACGCATGGAGCCGCGACTGCATGCCGTGGGCATCCGCAGCATGCGAGAGCTATGGGAGGCATCCCGCGAGGAAATGCACCATGCCTGGGGCGGCGTGGTGGGGGACCGCTTCTGGATGGCTTTGCATGGCGAGCCCTCCGAGGACGAACCTGAGCAAGATCCCAAAAGCATCGGCCACAGCCATGTGCTCTCACCGGAACTGCGCAAGCCACCGCAGGCCGCCATCGTGCTGCGTCGGCTGCTTTTGAAGGCCGCCAGCCGCCTGCGACGCTCCAATCACCGGGCCACTGAGATGAGCGTGAGCATTCGCGTCGAGGACGGGCCGCGTTGCGAGGCACACCAACGCTTTTCCGCCGTGAATGACAGCCTCGCGCTCACCGAGGTGATGCGCCGCCTGTGGGAAAACGTCATGTACCAGGCCCGCTGGCCGCGCGTGAAGAAGGTGGCCGTCACGCTCTCCGGCCTCGAATCCCTCACCCAGCCCCAGCAGCTCGATCTTTTCACGCAGGGTGAAGATCCGCGCCAGCGCCGCGAATCCCTCTCCCGCGTGCTC
>Ga0209298_10002531_pt1 | contig 11338 bp, 13 predicted proteins | sample S_140806_EF_Meta_FD_187325 | JGI IMG/M metagenome (GOLD analysis project Ga0209298, IMG submission 187325) | Freshwater microbial communities from Lake Simoncouche, Canada to study carbon cycling - S_140806_EF_MetaG (SPAdes) (version 2) | ecosystem: Environmental > Aquatic > Freshwater > Lake ...
GTAGTGATTTCACGGCCACGAACATCAACACGGCGATCACCACCATGGCCAACAGGCTGTAGAGGAGCAGGTTGGCGGTGGCCCGCTCCTCCGATTCAAACTGGCCGCCGTAGCGAATCAGATAGCCGCTTGGAATTTTGATCTTGCTGTCGATGGTGTTCTGAATGTCGGCGACAACCGTGCCCAGCGGCCGGCCGCTGACGTTGGTGGACACCACGATCAATCGCGACACATCCTCCCGGTTGACCACATTGGCGCCCAGGCCGTAGTCGATCCGGGCCAGGCTTCCCAGCGGCAGCATGGTGCCGGCGGGGGTGGCGATCGGTATGGCACGCAGCGCATCGAGGTTGTTACGGGAGATCTCGGGCAGCATCACCACCACATCGGTGCGATCGCTGCCGTTGCTCACCACCTGGCCCACCGTCTTGCCGTTGAGGGCGATCTCCACCGCATCGGCGAGCTGCTGCATCGTCAGCCCGTTGACCGTGGCGGCCTGGCGATCGAAGGCAATCTGCACCTGCTGGATCGGCAATTGGGGTTCGAGCTGCAGATCCACCACCCCCGGGATCGGCTCGATCGCATCGCGCACCTGCTCGCCGATTCGGCGCAGCTCCACCAGATCGGGCCCGTAGATCTTGATGGCTATCGCACTGCGGACCCCTGAGAGCACCTCATCCATGCGGTGGGAGATGAAACCGCCGATGTTCGGAGCCACCCCGGGCAGCTTCAGGAAGGCGTTACGGAGTTCGGCGATGGCAGCAGGGCGATTCTTCATCGCTGCATCGCTCAATTCCACATCCACATGGGCCAAGTTGACGCCTGCTCCATCGGCATCACCAGGGGCCCGGCCGGTTCGCACCTGCACCCACTCAAACAGAGGGCTGGCCTTGAGGGTCTTGGAGAGAGCCAGGCCGGCGCGGTTGGTCATCTCCAATGACACGCCGGGATAGAGCACCATCGCGTTCACAAGGGATTTCTCGCGGAACTCCGGCAGAAACACCCGCCCGAGGCTCGGCAAGATGGCACAGGCCACCACAACGAATGCCAGAGCAGCGGCCAGCACCCGCTTGGGCGACAGCAGCGAGAACTCCAGCAAGGGCCTGTAGGCCCGCTCCGCCCAGGAGGCCACCCAGGTGTTCTCGGCTGGCAGGCGTGTGTTGGCCAGCAGGATCGCGCAGAGCGCTGGCGTGAGCGTGAGCGCCACCAGGCTGGAGGCCACGATCGAGAACAGGTAGGCCAGGCCCATGGGGGCAAAGATCCGCCCTTCCACCCCCGAGAGGCTGAAGATCGGGGCGAACACCACCACGATGATCACGGAGGACAGGAGCACCGGCTGGCGCACCTCCACGGAGGTTTCGAACACCACCTGCAGGGGATTCCTGGGCTGGGCGGCCACCTGGTTGCGGCGCAGCCCGGAGTAGCAGTTCTCCATGTCGACGATGGCGTCGTCGACCACCGAGCCGATCGCCACCACCAGACCACCGAGGGTCATGGTGTTGATCTCCAGCCCGAAGGCGCGCATCAACATCAGGCCGATCACGAGCGACAGCGGGATGGCGCTGAGGGTGATCACGGCGGTGCGCCAGTTCATCAGAAACAGCACCATCACCACCGACACGATCAGGATCCCTTCGATCAGGGACGCACTGACGTTCCTGATGGCCGTGTCAATGAAATTGGCCTGCCGGAAGGTGCGCGTCACCTCAATGTCAGCCGGCAGGGTCTTGCTGAGGGCGGCGATCCGCTCCTCCACCTCACGGGTCACCCGTGGTGTGTCGATGTCGGGCTGTTTGTTGATCATCAGCACCACCGCCGGCTTGCCGTTGAAGCTGCCATCGCCGCGCTTGAGGGCGCTGGCCAGTCGCACCTCGGCGACATCACCGAGGCGCAGCACCTGGCCTTGGCTGTTGGTCACCACGGAATCGGCAAGATCCTCACTGCTGAGCGCCTGGCCGCTGGCGCGGATTAGTTTCTCCTGCCCGCCGGCGATCAGAAAGCCGCCCGGGGCATTGGCACTGGCGGCCGCTGCCGCCTCGGCCACGGCCTGCAACGACACCTGGCGGGCCTGAAGTTGCTGGGGATCGATCAGGATCTGCTGCTGGGCCTCCTCACCGCCGTAGAGGGTCACCTGGGAGACACCGGGCACTTCCAGGATCTGGTTATTGAACGTGGTGGCGACGAGCCGGCGCAGCTGCATCGGCGTGGTGGGGCCACCGCCCTTCAAGGTGAAGGCGACCTGCAGGATCGTGCCCAGGGGAAACACCAGGGGTGAGATGGCCGGGGCGCTGGCATTGGCGGGCAGCTCCGCCTCGATCTGCTGCAGGCGTTCCGCCACCGATTGCCGGGCCCGGTTGATGTCGGCGCTCTGATCGAAGACCACCTGGACCATCGAGAGCCCCACCTTCGAGGAGGAGCGCACCGTTTCCACACCCGGCAGGCCATGGACGGCTGATTCGATCGGCAGGGTGATGCGCTGTTCCACCTCTTCCGGTGCCAGACCATCGGCGGTGGTCTGCACATCCACCTGGGGAGGGGCGAACTGGGGGAACACATCCAGGGGCATCCGGCTGAGGATCGACAGGCCCCAGAGGGTGATCAGCACGGCGGCCACAACCACCAGCCAGCGCCGGGCGATGGACGTGCGCAGTGTCTGGTTGAGCAGACGTTCCAACATGGGAATGGATTGGGAGTTGGCAGAGCGCGAAAGGTTCGGAGCTCAGTTCTTCTTGCCCAGCTGGGAGACCACGACCCCAGCGCCAACCACGAGCACCGCAGCACCGGCTCCGATCACCATGGGGTTGAAGCCTGCGGCGGCCGTTGGCGTGGCTTGAGACGCAGCGGCGTCAGCGGCAGCGGTGGGGGCGGAAGCGGCGGGGGCAGCTTCACTGGCTGCAACGGCGCTCTGGCTCTTCTTCGATTCGGCGTAGAGCGAGAGGGCCCCCTGGGTCACTACGTTGTCTCCAGGCCCGATGCTGCCGTCGGTGATGGCGATCTGATCGCCTTGACTGGCGCCGGTCTTGAGGAACACCGGGTCGTAGGTGGTGCCGCTTTTCACGAAGGCCAGGGGCTTGCCATCCGCATCGACCACCGCAGCGACCGGAATGGAGACCACGCCGCCGGCTTCCGTGGCAGGAGCGGTGGTGATCCCCAGCATGGAATCAATCTCGGCGCTGGCCTTCACCTGGCGCACGTTCCCCTGCTGCTGAAACTCATCGCCATGGCCCACGTGGGCCATGGCCGCGCTGAACCCACCGAGGGCCAGGGTTCCGAGGCTGAGGCCGCCGGCCAGAAGAAGAGCGCGCATGCTGCTGCTGCCGCAGGGGCAGGACAAGAACCCGCCGAGGATGCCGGAGTCGCGATGAAAAACAGGTGAAATCGCAGGCGCCCACTAGCATCCGCCGGTCTCACTTCCACCTGATGCCGCTGCGGATCCTGCTGGTGGAAGACGAGCAGGAACTGGCCGGCGCCGTGCAGAGCGTGCTGCAGCGCCAGGGCCATGTGGTGGATGCCTGCACCGATGGGCTGGAAGGCTGGGTACTGCTCAGCGGAGAGGTGGCCCGCTATGAGCTGGCTATCGTGGACTGGATGCTGCCGGGACTGAGCGGGCCTGAGCTCTGCCGCCGGGCCCGCACATCCGGCCTTGAGCTGTCGCTGCTGCTACTCACCGCACGCGCCGAGACGGCCGATCGGGTGGAGGGGCTCGATGCCGGCGCCGACGACTACCTGAGCAAGCCCTTCGCGATGGAGGAACTGGTGGCCCGGGTGCGGGCCCTGCAACGCCGCCAGCCCAGCTATCGCGAACCCGTGCTGGAGGTGGGGTCCTATCGCTTCGATCCCCAAAGCGGTCTGCTGGAGGTCAGGACACCGACTGGCGTCGTGGCGATCCCGCTGGCGGGGAAGGAGCAGCAGTTGATGACCTACTTTCTGGAGAATCCTGAGCAAATCATTCCCGGTTCCCAGCTGCGCAACCAGCTCTGGGATCTGCATCAGGATCCGGTGAGCAATGTGGTGGCGGCCCAGATCCGACTGCTGCGGCGCAAGCTGGCGGCCCATGGCCTGCCTTCCCCGATCCAAACGGTGCCGAGCCGCGGCTATCGCTTCCATCCCCGGCTGCCTGGAGAGCCATGAGCACCAACCGTTCACCGGCTCCGGCCCTGCTGTGGCGAGCTCGGCTGCGCCTGGCGGCCCTCTCGCTGCTGGTGATGGGCGCGATTCTGTACGGCGCCGGTTTCGCCATGGCGCGCCTGCTGCTGCAGGAGCGGGAGGCCTCCCTGCGCCGCGAACTGCAGAGCCTCGCTGGGACGCTGCACGACAGCCTCAAGCCCAGCCTGCCGCCAGTGGCCGTGCCTTCAGCGTCATTGGCGGCGGTGCTGCCGGGCCTGTGTCTGGTGGGTCAGGCTTGTCCGGCCGCTGATGCCCTGATCGAGCGCCATGCCATCAGCGCCGCCGATCCAGCCCGCTTCCAGCTGCGGATCTTCGATGCCCGCGGCCAGCTGCTGGCCGCTTCGCCTGGCGCCCAGGGGCCTACCCGGCCGGAGCCGGTGTGGCAAGAGCAGCGTTTACCGGGGGATGAGCGGTTGTTGAGCTACGCCATCCATCTGCACCGGGCCCATGGCAGCGGTGGCCAGGACTGGGGCACCCTGCAGATCAGTCGCAGCCTGGCACCCCTTGATGCTGAGGCCAGCCGGCTTTGGTGGCTGGGCCACGGCGTGTTCGCTCTGGCGATGGCAGGCATGGCCCTGGCCAGCTGGTGGCTGTCGGGCCTAGCGATGGCGCCCCTGCTGGAGGCTTACCGCCGGCAGGAGCAGTTCAGCGCCGATGTCGCCCATGAACTGCGCACGCCCCTGGCCAACCTGCTGGCCCTGCTCGAAACCGAACGGGACGCGTCAAACCGCTCGCACGCAGCGACTCAGGCGAGGGTGCTCAGCGCCGAACACCCCACCGCGGCCGGCCTGGATCGGGTGCTTAGCCAGGGCCGGCGGTTGCAGCAGCTGATCGCTGATCTGCTGCTCCTTGCCAGCCTGGAGCGCCCTCCGACGAGGGCCCATCTGCAGCGGTGCAACCTCGCGGAGATCTGCGCGGATGTGCTGGAGGACTACAGCGAAGCGGCCGCAGCGGCGGCGGTGACCCTGCAATCGGCGATCGAGGTGGGCGACGCCCCCGTTCTGGGGGTGGAATCGGAATTGAGCCGCCTGCTGATCAATCTGCTCAGCAATGCCCTGCAGCACAGCCCGGCTGGCGGCACGGTGCGGGTGGGTCTGCAGCGACGCGGCCGGGAGATCCAGTTGTTTGTGCAGGACAGCGGTTCTGGTATCCCAGTGGAGGAGCAGGAGCAGATCTTTGAGCGGTTCCATCGCCTCGATCCCGCCCGCAGCCGTCAGCAGGGAGGCACGGGTCTGGGGCTGGCCATCGCCCAGGCCATCGCCCGACGCCATGATGGGGTCATCCGTGTGGAGTCGACAGCGGGACACGGCGCGACGTTTTCCCTGCGACTTTCTGCTGAAAGGCGTTTGCCCTGATCCAGGGCAGCCTCCGTGGAGACTCATCTTGACGGTGAGGCCGGAGCGGTTGGCCACCTCGCCGATCTTCAGGGGTGGGTTCAGGGGTGGGCTCAGGGGTGGGCTCAGGGGCGCGGCAAGCACCCCTTGACTCTCCACCAAGGGGAGAGTGCATGGTAAGGGTGATGGTTGCTGCGTTCCCTCGATGCGCTCTGCTCGCGCCGTTCTGGCGCTGCTCGGCCTGCTGGCGGCCACAGCCCCGGCACTGGCCCAGCAGGATCCCCACCACGGCCACCATCAGCACCACCAGATGGGGGCTCCAGCCCCCGCGTCATCGCCGGCCGCCGCACCCGTCGATCACAGCGCCCACAACCACGAGGTCGGTCCAGCCGGGCGCACCTACGACCTGCGCTGGCTCGACGCAATGGTCCAGCACCACACCGGTGCGCTGCGCATGAGTGCGTTCGTGTTCGACATCGGCCAGCCAGGCGTGGGTGCGCTGGCCAAGCAGATCTGGCGCGACCAGGCCCAGGAGATCAAGGCGATGGGGCAATGGCGCAAAGCCTGGGTTCCCGAGGCACCCGTCTATCCCGTTGCCCTGAAGACCGGTGGCGATCCAAACAGCATGGACAGCCTGGAGCGCATGAGCGCCGCTCACATCCAGGCGATGCAGATGATGGGCTCCACGCCCACGCGGGAGAACCGCGTCAGCTGGTTTCTCGAGGGAATGATCGCCCACCATGGCGGTGCGCTGATGATGGCCCACGATGCACTCCGGAAGAGCAACAACCCCACGATCAGGAGGCTGGCGCGCGAGATCATCGTGGCCCAGCGTCGCGAAATCATCGAGCTGCGCCGCATGCTCAGGCATGACGGACTCAACAAACCCGAGTACCACCAATTCGATGCCCTGTTCTCCTTCTGATCAACGCCTGGGGGTGGCTGCGGTGGCGCTGCTCTGTGCGCTGCAGCTGCCCAACCAGGTCCTCGCTCACGCCAAGGGTCTCTACAAGACCCAGGCCGAGGCAGAGCAGCGTGCCAAGGAGCTGGGCTGCAAGGGCACGCATCAGAACAATGGGCTGTGGATGCCCTGCGGCGGTGAGGCGATGCTGCACAAGGAACTGAGGCAAGAGTGAGGCCGATGCCACGAACCCTCAGCGCCCGGTTCCGCCGCGCCCATCGCGTCGTGGTTCCCCTGGCCGCCGCGCCGCTGCTGCTGACGGCGGCCAGTGGCTCCCTCTACAGCCTGCTGCTGGAGCGCGGCATCGATGCCTTCTGGCTGCTCAAGCTCCACACAGGCACGTTCGGCCCCATCAACCTGCAGCCTTACCACTCAGTGCTGCTCGGCGGCCTCACCCTGGTGGTGATCGCTTCCGGACTGGCCCTGCTGCTCACCAGCGGCCGGGCCCGAGCCTGAGGGCCGCTTAGCCGCCGGCGAGCATCACCGCGCCCATGGCGGCCATGATCAGGTTCTCCGCGAAGCTCACCACGCCGAGGGGTGTCTTGGAGTTGCGGCCCACGCAGGTGCAGTTGGGGGCGAGGTGATCTGAGCGGTCTTGCTACTGGAGGGCCGCTGGTTGATGCAGTTGTGCGACGAGATCACCCGATCGCGGCCCGATTTGCTGGGGCTTTTTGGGGGCATCTCGATCCGGGCGAGACTCCCGAACAGGCCTTGCAGCACCACAGACGCTCGGACCATGTGTTCCGGGCTGAAATCTCGGGATCACTGGAGCAGCCTCAGCTGAGGTGCCCGAGAGGAGGTCGGTGCGTAAGCGTGCGACTTTGCGGCGTGGTTGCGGCGTAAATACAGCCTGATCGTTTTCGGATAAAAAGGTCATTGGTTGTGGGTCGGAGCTGCCGGCTCTGGCACCTGGCACCAGGTGTCGAGTGGGATGTGCGGTTGGGTTGAACGCATTGTGGGCGCTGACGGCATGCTCCGAGGAGCCCCCATCACCCACCTAGCGCGCCTAAGCTCTCAGGGGTTTTAATAGCCCAAAATTCTTCATCACTCCCAATATTGACTCTCAATGCACACTTCGCGCAGGCGTCGCTGCTTTATCTCTGAGCCTGATGGCTTCAACAAGCGCTTTGGCCGGGGGTACCACAATGGCCACGAAGGACATCGTGGACACGGCTGTAGCTGCGGGCAGCTTCAAGACGCTCGCGGCTGCGCTCGACGCGGCCGGGCTCGTCGAAACCCTGAAGGGGAAAGGCCCATTCACCGTTTTTGCTCCCACCGATGAAGCCTTTGCGAAGCTGCCGGAAGGCACGGTGAAGTCGCTGCTGAAGCCGGAGAACAAACAAAAGCTCACAGCCATCCTCACTTATCACGTCGTGGCCGGGAATGTGAAAGCCGCTGATGTCATCAAGCTCTCGAGCGCCAAGACATTGAACGGACAATCGGTCACGATCAAGACCGTAGGCGGAAAGGTCATGATCAACAACGCAACCGTCGTCAAGGCTGACATCGCAGCGACAAACGGCACGATCCACGTGATTGACACCGTCTTGATGCCGAAGTGATCTGCTGTTCGGCGGATTGAACGGGTGCCGCGCCCACCTGGCCTGCGGCACCCAACCAACAGCTCGCCCGACCCTCAGGGCAGCACCAGCAACAGCAGTCGGTTGTTCTCAGGGTCCAGCAACCAGGCCTCGGCGCCGAACGGTTCTTGGCGTGGCGGATCCTGCACTGAGGCGCCCAGGTGCAGGGCCGCGGTGATCCAGCTGTTGAGCAGCGCAAGGGTGCCCGTTCCCTCCGCCTGACGTTGCAAGCAGAGGGCGAGGCGACCCTGCTGGCGGGGCTGCGGCCGACTCTTGGATGGGGCGTAAACCTCCAGCCAACCACCTGCCGGCCACCGCAACCGCCAGTGAGTGCTGCTGAGGCCCGGTTGAGGCTCCACGTCGAGCAGAGCGCCATAGAACCGCGCCAGTGCCGCCGGGTCGTCGGCGGCCAGCACGATCGAAGCCGTCATCCCCATCGCCACCGCCAAAGCCTGCGGGGCTGGGTCAGGGGTGGGGGTTGCTGTCTCTGGCATGGGTGTGAATCGCCAGTACAGGCTGCCAGGCAGTAGCCGGGAGGCTTCCCATCTTCAGCCAGTACCGACTGGCCAAGTCCATCGGGGTACCCGCATCTCGCATCAGCGAAATCATCGCGGGCCAGCGGGCGATCACGGCCGACACGGATCTGCGTCTGTGTCGTGTGCTCCGGCTCAGTCCCGGCTATTGGTTGCGAGGGCACTGGCGGCCTACGACACGGAAGTGGCCACTGTCGAACTGGCTGACGTTCTCGATACCCTCCAGCCGCTCGTGAGCGTCTGAGTCCATGATCAGAAGAACGGCAGTCGCATCAGAGCGCGCGCTGCGCCTCTGTGCTCCCTACTCAGCGGGCCAGGCCCAGAAACACCAGCAGCGAGCGGTTGAGGCGCAGCAGATCGTCTTCGGCCAGGCGGCCGATGCACTGGCCCAGGCGGTTTCTGGGCACGGTGGTGACCTTGTCGACCATCAGACGGCTGGTTGCTCTCAGGCCGTTCTCCGGGGTGGAGTCCACCACTACGCGAAACACGGGGAGATCAGTGGAGTCGGTCGTGATCAGGCACACCGTCACCGAACATCGAGCAGTAAAAGAATCGTCCTGAACAATCACCACAGGCCTGGGCTTGCTGGCGTAGCCGGGGCCGCCGGCCATGGTCCAGATCTCACCGCGCTTCACTGGCTGTATTCGTCATCGGGCCACTCGTACACAGAGTCGATAAAGGCCTGGATCTCGGCTTCCTCCTTGCTGGCATTGGCCAACAGACACTGCCGCCGCGCCTCGGCCGCGAACTCGGGCGCATGCACATCAGGCACCCAGATCTGGATCGGCCGCATTCCCTGGGCCCGCAACCGCTGGCGGTGCTCCCGCACCTTGCGCCGGTTGGCGGCCCGGCGCGCCTCCTGGGCAGAGGGCACTGAGGGACTCAGCTCCGGGGCGGCTTCAGATCCCATGGCAGCTCCTACAACGGTTACATGTCAGCCTAGGCGGAGCTAGCGGTGCTGGCCTGGACTGATCCACGAAGAGGGGGAGCACCGCCCTCCACTGGCAATCCTGGCCGAACTTCGGGCGATCGAACAGGAGATCCTGCAGGGGATTGAGGAGCTGGAGGGAATGTTGCGATGAAATGGACGACTGTTGAACTTGGTGAGGTTTACGGCGTCCAACGCGCCTTGAACTGCTCATCCAGTCTCCCTCGGAGCCAGGCCGTCGTCTGCTGATCCGCCCAACTGACCGTGCTGCCGCCTTGGAGGTGTTCGATGTGATCTCGGCTGTGGAAGCCGTTATGGCCGCCCCGGGCCGTGATCACGGTGTCCAGCCAGGGGCATCGCCACCGCTGCGCCTTTATCGCTAGCTCAGCGGTGGCCGCCACCGGCACCCAAGGGTCATCGGCGGCATGAATCAGCAGAATTGGAGGCATGAGCCGCCTGGTTTCCATGGCTGCCAGAAACGGCTGCAGCGGACTGGCGGCGGTGTAATACGCCGCCAGGGAGGCATGCCCCCAACGCGGTGCGGTGATGGCCGCATCGAAGGCCTGCAGGCTGCGCACCCGCTTCACTCCGCACAGCAGAGCGCGTTCGGCCGGCGTCACCCCGTGAGGATCCTCCAGGGTCATCTGGCGCACGCGCCGCAGCACCCAATGGCGATACAGCCGGTTGCGCGGCCGGTCGAATTGATCGGCGCACTGGATCAAATCCAGAGGACTACTGATGCAGACCAGGCCATCGAGCAGAGGCTGTTCCAACTGGGCATTGAGCAGCATCGTGCCCCCCAGGGAGAGCCCCACCCCGAACAGGGGCAGTGATGCTTTTCCTGCCGCCAGCTGATCGGCCAGCTGGCGCGCCTGCCGCAGGGCGGGCAGCAGATCGCGATTGCAGAGCGCCGCATAGGTGCCCGACGCCAGGGGCCGGCCGGCGCCGGCACCGCGCATGTTGAGCCGCAACACGGCAACCCCGGTGGCGACCAGGTGGGCCGCCAGACGACGGATGCCTGGTCCTTTGGCACAACCGCCAAGCCCATGGATCAGCACCACCAGGGCCCTGGGCGCTTCCGTCTGCGGCAGGGAAAGGCGCGCCAGCAAGGCATCACCACCGCCCAGGTCGATGGTGAGCGGTGAGGAGAGATCCTCCGGCAGCCGCTGGGAACGGATCGTGTCCCGCATCGTGTCCCGCATCGTTTGCAGATCAGCTCCCCACCAGGGCAGCCGCTGGCGGAAAGGGGAAGGCTCGAGCTGGGGTTGGTGGGGCTCGCTCAATGGATCGCTGGGAATCGGATCAAGGGGAAGGCGGAGGCATCGCCTGACGCCCGGCATCAAGGTGGCTCCGTCAGCTCTAGCAGCATGAGCCGCTCGTTGCGGCAGGGGCTGCCGTGGAAGCCGGTGCGGAAGCGGGCTCTGCTGCGCCCCTGTCAAACGGCAGGGAAGCGCCGCAGCCTTCGAACAGCCTGTTGGTGGTGTCGAGCAGATCGACGGGCAGATCGCTACCGGTGTAGACGAAGCCGGTGGCCAGGCTGCGGCGCACCCCGTCCACCACCGCGGCCCGGGTCGCCCCATCGCCTCGCTCGAAGGCCAGCAGATCCACATCGAGGATGGCCTGTTCCGCCATGGTGCGCAGCGCTGGGTTCCCCGATCCTCGGCGAAGGCTGCTGCGCCGGCCAGCCGTAAGGCCTCCACCGGATCGGCCCAGCAGAGGGTGGCGGTTGCCGGAATCGCGATGATTGATGGTAGGCAACATTCCCAGGTGTTCTGGGCGACAGCAAGGCCATGCGGTTGAATCATAATGCAATAAAATACCCTAAGACATCGAATCAG
>Ga0209298_10002535_pt1 | contig 11326 bp, 8 predicted proteins | sample S_140806_EF_Meta_FD_187325 | JGI IMG/M metagenome (GOLD analysis project Ga0209298, IMG submission 187325) | Freshwater microbial communities from Lake Simoncouche, Canada to study carbon cycling - S_140806_EF_MetaG (SPAdes) (version 2) | ecosystem: Environmental > Aquatic > Freshwater > Lake ...
CCTGGCGCTGCGCACCCTGGTGAATCGCCAGTTGGAGGCCTGCCGCCAGCCCCAGGGCGGCGGCGGCCAAGCGCAGGGAAGCGACGCAGCGATCGGCTCCTCGCTCGAAGCCCAGGTCAACCTGGAATGGGCCGCAGGCGAGGCCAGCCAAGATTTTCGCCAGGCCCTTGCCCTGCTGGACAGCAGCCCCCACCCGGAGGTGGACAACCTGGCTGACTGGCTGCTGGTCTCTTCCCTGCAAATGGGCGGGGAGCCGCTCAGCGAGGTACTCGCCGAGGCCACGGAGGACGGCCTCACCGTGCGCATCGCCCGAGCCGAAGGTCAGAAATGCGAGCGCTGCTGGCACTACGAAACCGACATTGGCCAGTTCTCCGCCCACCCCAGCCTTTGTGGACGTTGCGTGGCGGTGTTGGAGGGCTAAGCCGGCTTAGCCCAGCCCCTTCGGCCACAGCAACCCGGAACGCTCCCGGTAGGCCTCAAAGCCGGGATAGCGGGAGAGGGATTCATCCTTCTTGCGCATGTTGGGCAGAAACACCGCCAGGCCAAACGCAGCGAGCACCGCATAGGGCAGCCAGTGCATCGCCACCATGGCGAAGGACAGATAGATGAGCACTTCGCCCAGATAGTTGGTGTTGCGGCAGCGGGCGAAAAAGCCATCTTCAATCAGCCCCGGCTGCACTTTGAGCACAAAGTGCTTCTGGGCATCGCTGGCGAAATGCAGAAACACACCCAGCAGATTGAGGGCGATGGCGCCAGCCAGCAGCGGCAGGGGCGGCACCGCTCCAGAGGCAATCAGCAGCCACGGGGCCAGCCAGTACAGACCCAGCAGTAGGAACATTACAATCGCCTGGGGCCAGCCGATGGCCTGCTGCCATTGGCGGTCGGGGAAGATGCGCTCCTTGAGGAGCCACAGCATTCCGTAGGAGCCATGGAGGGCCAGGTAGACCCAGGGGCCCACCGAGAAGTTGCCATAGGCCAGCATCAGCCCTCCCACCACCAGGGATGTCAACCCCTTGTGCAGGTTGATCACATGGCGGATCTGCATGGGTGGGGGGGTCGGGAGAAAACAGGATAGGAAGGCCTTTTGGAACTCCGTTTATCCGTACAGGCGGCTTTGGAAGCTCAGGGCAGGGTGAAAAATCCAGCGTAGTGAATATTCACAGGTCTCCAAGAAATAACTGGTAGTGGTCTGAGATTATCTCAACCTGGAAGGCATGTTTCAATTCAGGTGATTGCACTGCAAGTTAGCCAGCTTTGCGATCAATTTGGAATCGCGACTAATTAATTGTAGCTCCGAAAAAAGGGTCTATGCAGACCCCTGTTGTTTCATATTTATAGATTTAGAAATAGTTTACAAACTGAAACTAAGTACCACTGGTTTGATTCAAGGGCTATTGGCTCCCGGATCAGAATAATAATAATAATTATTAGCATAAACATTTTCTGACTCTGATGCAGTTTCGTAAACGGCAGGACCATTGGCACCAGCTTCCCAAGCAAAGACACTGCGGATGCTGTGGATAAGCCGAGCCCAGAACCACCATCCCCCTTGTATCCCCTCCAGCTGCTCCAAACTAAGCTCGACTATCCCTGCTTCTTGAACAACAGGTGCGATGATCGAGTCGTTTTCCAGCCGATTGGGATGGATCATTTCAAAGAGTTGAAATTGGACTCGATGATTGTGTCGGAGTACTTTTAAAAAAATCGGTCTGCTTATTGAATTGTCGCAATTGTTAAAGTTCCCCCTCCGCCACTAGTCGGGCATAGGCACCTTCTGGGTCCGTCATCAGCTGCTCGTGACGCCCTCGCTGCACCACCCGGCCCCGCTCCAGCACCAGGATTTGGTCGGCGTCACGGATGGTGCTGAGGCGGTGGGCCACCAGGATTTGGGTGCAGGCGCGGCGGCGCAGGGCCTCGTCCACCCGACGTTCGGTTTCAGCATCGAGGGCGCTGGTGGCTTCATCGAGAATCAAAATCGTCGGATCCTGCAGCAGCACCCGGGCCAGCTCCAGCCGTTGACGCTGGCCACCGGAGAGGTCCCGTCCCCCTTCGGCCAGCACCGTGTTGAGCCCGTCCGGCAGCGCCGTGATCATCTCGATCAGCTGCGCGTCGGCGCAGGCGGACCAGATCTGATCCTCGCTGACATCAGGGCGCCACAGGCAGAGATTGTCGCGCACACTGATGGCATAGAGGCTGATGTCCTGCTGCACCATGGCGATCGAGGCCACCGCCACGCTTCGGGGCACTTCCACCAAGGGCCTGCCGTCGTAGAGAATCTCACCGCTGCTCGGTTGCAGCAGCCCGGCCAACAACCGGGCCAGGGTGCTTTTGCCCGACCCGCTGGCACCGACAAGAGCCAGTCGCTCTCCGGCTTGGATCTCCAGATGCAGGCCGTCGATCAGGGGGGGGCGCACCGGCGCAAACCGGAAGCTGAGGTTGTCGATGCTGATCGCACCTGAGAGGCGCTGGCGCTCGATCGGCCAACTCTCTCGGGCCTCCTCGGTTCTGGGCTCAAGTAGCGGATCGATGGGGTGGTCCAGCACATCTTGCAGCCGCAGAACCGCCGTCTCGATACGGGGCAGGTCGGCCACAAAGGCGATCAGGCGATCGATCTCAGCCTTGAGGCCTGTCGCCACCTGCTGGGCCGCCAGCACCATCCCCAGGGTGAGCTGGCCCTGCAACACCAGCAAAAACCCCACCATCAGCACCGCCAGGCTGTTGAGTTGGCTGAGCAAGTCCGGCAGCAGGGCCAGGCTGGATTGGCGCAACGACAGGTTGTGGAGAAAGGTCTGCACCCGGGTGCGATAGCCGGCGAAACGCTGCAGCACATCCGCTTCGATCGCCGTGCTCTTCACCATCTCCATGTCCCGCAGGCCGGCCATCAGCACCGCTTCGGCCTTGCCCGCATCCTTCTGCAGTTGCAGGGTGGCATCGCGCTGTTGGCGCAGGCTCAGCAGCACCAGAACCGCATTGAGACCCGTGCTGATCGCCACCACCAGGCCCAGCCAGGGGCTGTAGGCCAGGGTGAGCAGCAGGTAGAGAACCAGCAGCACCAGTCCCGAGACCAGGGGAAGCAAGCCCTCGGCGATGAAGGTGGCCACGTCCTGGTTGAGTTGCACCCGCTGGCTGATGTCGCCGGCGTAGCGCTGGCTGAAAAAGCGCTCCGGTAAGGCCAGCACATGCTGCTCAAAGCCGAGGGCACCCCGACTGTTGAGGCGGCGGCTGAGGTGGCGGCTGCCCAGCCTCTGCAACTGACCGCCCACCGCCTGCAGAACGATCATCAAGGCCATCGCCCAGAGCATGGGCTTCAGCCACTGCCGCATCCCCGAACCCCACACCTCATCGATGTAGATCTGGGTGAATACAGGCATGCCCAGTTGGGGCCCGATCAACAACAGGCCCGACAGCAGTGTAAACAGCACGGGTCCCGGTTCCTGGAATAGCCGCGCCAGCACCAGGGACCAAAAACTCGCCACCTTGCCACCGCGATGGAAATCCGGGCCCGGATGCATCTCCAGCACCACCCCCGTAAAGGCCTCGTCGAAGGCGGCCTCGCTCACCCAGCGCGGCCCGATCGCCGGATCGTTGATGGCGACGCGGCCCCCTTCGAAGCCCTCCAGCACCACAAAATGGTTGAACTCCCAGAACAAAATCACCGGCGGTTGCCGCTGGCGCAGGGCCGATGTCTCCATCCGGAAGCCCTTGCCCTCCAGCCCGTAGTGGGCTCCGCCCCGCATCAGGCTGGCCGCATCACTGCCATCGCGGCTGACCCCGCACACTTCGCGCAGCTCCAAGAGCGACACCTGGCGGCCGTAGTGGCGCAGCAAAATCGCCAGGCAGGCCGCACCGCACTCGCTGGCCTCCATCTGCTGGACGGTGGGGGTGCGGATTCGGCCCATTTCAGTAGATGCCGCTCAGGTCTCGCAGCAGCGGAATCACGTAGCTGATCGGTTGCCGGCCCTCCACCAATACCGACACCGTGGTGGTAGTACCGGGCGTGAGCTTCAGATCGGGTCCGCTCCCGCCACCCCAGTCGTAACCACTGCGGCTCTTGGGATCACGTTGCAGGCTGGTGACCGCCTCGATCAACGGTTCGCTGGATTGGGCCGCTGTCGGAAACACCGCATCCACCAACGATTCGACCCCAAAACGCTGGCGCAGTCCTTCGCGGGTTACCGGCAGGGCCCGGATGCTGAGGATTTCACCCTGGATGCCTCCGTGGCGCTGGGAATTGGTAGTGGTCGGTGTGATGCGCACCCGTTGGCCGGGCTTGAGCCTTTTGCCATCCTGGCTGGGGAAATACGCAAGACTCACCAGCTCACCGCGGCGATCGTTGCGTTCCATCGTGAACAGCACCGTTCCCGGATTGACCACAGAACCCGCTGCCAGCAGAGACTCCACCACGCAGCCCGAGAGGGGCGCCACCACAAATTTGTTGCGTGCCAGCTCCTGCTCCTTGCTGGCCAAGGCCAGCAGCTCGTTGTTGATCGCCTGGCCGCGCTGCTGGGCTTCGGCCAATTGCTGGCTGTCGATGCGCTGCAGCTGCTTTTCCTTGTCGATGAAGGTTTCCTCGGCAATGGCGCCCGTGGGTCGGTAGGGAAGCAGGCGGGCGAGGTCGTCGGCGACCAGGGCCCGTTCGCGGCTGGCCTGCAGGCGGGCCAGTTGGTCCTGGCTGCGGAGCTGCTCCACGCGTCGTCGCCCTTCGTCAAGGGCCAATCGCAGTTGAACTTGCTCAACGCGGGCCATAGCTTGGCCGGCTTGCACGCAGTCGCCTTCGCGCGTCAGGATCTGCTCGACGGGACCGCTGCTGCGGCTTTGGACCGGAACCAAGGACTCCGGTCGCAGCAGAACCCCGCGGCCCTGGATGCGTACCGGCAGCCGACCGACAATGGCCCAGGCCAAGACAGTTCCAGCTAGCAGCAGTAATCCCAGCAGCACACCCCACCAGCCGGGACGCAGCAGGGGCAGGGGCTGATCCAGGGCGTCAGGTGCGTTGAGGGCCTCAAGGGCCCGCTCCCGGAAGACGATCATGGCGCCCCCCCTGGGCTGGCACTGATCTGGCGCCGCATCAGATCGGCAAAGGGTCCATCGGTGGCCATCAGCTGCTCAAAACCGCCGCTCTGGACAAGCCGGCCCGCCTCCAGCACGACGATGCGATCGGCATGGCGCACGGTGCTGAGGCGATGGGCCACGATCAGTCGCGTGATGCCGAGGGCTTCCAGGCTGCGGCTGACCAGGGCCTGATTGTGGTTATCCAGGGCACTGGTCGCCTCATCCAAGATCAGCAGTCTGGGCTGCCGCGCCAGGGCACGGGCAATCGCCAACCGTTGGCGCTGGCCACCCGAAAGATTGCCACCCCCCTCCGACACCAGGGTATGCAGGCCCATTGGCATGGCCTTGATGTCGTCGGCAATGCCCGCTTGCTCGGCCGCCTCCCAGGCCTGCTGAGGGGTGATGCTGGCGCCGCCGGCGATGACCTCCAACACCGAACCCGCCAGTAGGGCCCCATTCTGGGTCACCACGCCGATCTGGCGGCGCACCAGATCGGCCCGCAGCCGATCCAGGGACCGGCCGTCGTAGAGAACGGCCCCTTGCTGGGGTTGTTCCAATCCCAGCAGCAGACGGACCAGGGTGGATTTGCCACTGCCCGAGGGACCAACCACGGCGACGAACTCGCCACGCTTGAGATGCAGGTTGATGCCATCGAGCACCCAAGGGCCCTCGCTGCGATAGCGAAAGCGCACCTGTTCCAGCGCCACCGCCCCCTCCAGTGGTCCGGGGTCCAACCGTTGCGCCTCGTTTTCGGGTGCTGCCGTCAACAGCGGCCGGGCCCTTTCCACCAGCACCGGCAGTTCGAAGGCCCGCACCATCAGGGCGGCACTGCTGGCCACAGCGCCGATGAAGGTGGAAAAGGCGGCGAAGAAACCCAGCAGCTCGCCGATGTTGGGGGCCTGGGGGCCTGCGGGGCTAGCTGCGGCTTCCGCCACCAAGCGGGTGATCAGGATGAACAACAACAGCGTGCCCAGGTTGGGCATCACCGTTTGCAACAGGCCCGCCTGGGCCGCCTGGGCCTCGAGGCGGAAGCCGGAGGTGATCGCTTGCTGGTAAGGCTGCCACCAATGGCGAGCCGCCGCCGTTTCCACCCCCGCCAAGCGCAGTTTGGCCACGCTGGTGATCAGCTCGAGGTTGCGGCTGCTGGCTTCGGCCAGGTCCTCTTCACGGCGGCGCTCCAACCGCTGGTAGCGCCGGCCGATCCATACGGTAGGAACTACAAGAAACACCGCCAACAGCAGCGCCAGGGCCGTGAGTTTGACGCTGATCCGCAGCATGAACAACAGAAAAACCCCACTCAGCAAGGCCTGCAGGGCACCGCCGCTGAGCAGGGATTGGACTTCGCGCTGCACGGTGGCGATGGCCCCGAAGCGCAGGGCCAGTTCACCTGCTTTGTACTGGCGGAAAAAGCTGTAGGGCAGCCTCAACAGGTGGTTCAGGGCAGCCAGTTCGAGGCGATTTCCCCCCTTCTGCTGCACCGTTATCAATGTGCGTGATTGGGTCCATTGCAGGCCCACGTTCGCCAAGGCGGCGGCCACGAGCAGGAGGCCCATCTGGAGCATCAGGGTGGTGTCTCTATCGGGTAGGGCTTGGTTGGTGAGCAGGGTGTTGAAGGTGGGCAGCAGCAGCCCGAGCAAGGTGCTGAGCGTGGCGGTGAGCAGGGCCGGCCGCAGGGAATTGCTCAGTAGGGCCAGCCCCAGGCCGAGCAAGGCCCCCAGGGCGCCCAGGCCTCCAATCCAGCGAATGGCGCCCACCTCGCGGCCGATCGCCAGCAGAAAGCCAAGGGCCAGACCCAGCGCCGTGAACAGCAGCACCATGCTGGTGCCGTGGCTGGCTGGCCCAAAGCTGAACCGCACCAGGCCCGTGGTCGAGGTGTCGGCTGGCTGCAGGGCCGGGATCACTCCCAGGCCCCTCAGCACGGCTCCAGGCGGCAGGTCTCGACGGCGGAGGCGCCGGGGGGGCCGGTCGGGTTGGTCGGGATCACGCAGCCGGTAGCCGTCGGGTTCCGAAAGCAGCAGCAGGGGCCCCTCGGGGCCCATCCAGATCAAATCACCGCAATCTCGGCGTAGATCGCGGCGATCTAAGCGAAGGGGCCGGGCGATCAGATCGGCCCGTTCCAGCAGGGCGAGCAAGCAAGCCTGGGGGTCGTCAGGCGGCTGCAGAAGGGACCGTGCTGTGGTGCCATAGCGCTCGGCCAGCCAACCCACCAGCCGGGTGAAGGGGGTGATGGGGGCACCGCTGGTGCTTTGTGGCGCTGTCGTGCTGGGACCCAACAGCTCGGCCAGCAGGGTGGCTGGATCGGGGATATCGGCGAGGGGCAAGCCTGCTCCGGGTGGTCTGGAGCCGTTTGGCGCAAGCGGATCCCGTGGTGCGCTGGCGCTGGAACGGTCGACAACAGCTTTGGACCCGTGTTCTTGGGTTGCGTCATCCGGGATCAGCCGGGCTGGCCTGACCACCCTCATGCGCAGCAGCAAACCTGGTGGAGGGGCGAAGAGAACCGGCAACAAACAGGGGGCATTGATGCAGCGCAGCGTGCGTCTCACCAGGGGTAGTCCTTGCTGATCCAGCTGGATGGCGATCAGCGCGACTTCTCCCTCCAGCAACGCCAAGGCTCGCTCGCCTGCCGCCAGCGAAGGCCAGGGTTGCTCATGGCCTGAAGGGAGGCGATCAGCTGCTGGGTTGAAAGGTGAGGCTTGGCGGGAGATCGGTGAGAACTGCGAAAGGGTCTGACTTGCTGATTTGCAGACTGGGGAGCTTGATCAGCAGTCCTATCAAAGTTAGCGGCGAATGCACTTAGGGGCAATGCCTATAATCATAAAAGATGATTTCGACAACAAAATCAAAGTGGTCTGCAAGGACCACCTTGATCGTTGAGGTTAGGGACCATGAAAATCAACTAGCCAGTTTGATTCACTGGCAATCTACTGCGTGGCGAACAAAAACTACCACTTGAAACCTGCCGGAACCTTCCAGCCGCAGAAAGTGGATGGCTGGGTGGCCTTGAGCCAGGCCAGAAGCTTGAGCTGGGCGGAATTTGACTGGTAAGATACGGCACCCCCTTGCACCTTATCCAGTTGCCCTAAGCTCAATTCGATAGTCACTGGGGCTTGATTCATGTCATAGTTTAAGTCTTTGCAATCGGAAAGACTAAACAAATCTGGGAAGCTGGCGTGGGACATGGTTCATTTTACCTGAGTTGTGAAAACGAGAGAATTACTTCCCTCGCTTCGACAGTTTGATTGTAAATAAGCAACAGATGATGTCATACATCTGACAAGTGTCATTCAGATTTCTGACAGCAATGGTTTCATAACTTGTAGCGCGCAGAAGTATGGACAGCTCGCCGCGAATTGCGTCTCTGCTGAGACTGCGGCCGCTGTCAACGATCACCCCGCCGATGGCGGTGCCATGGCCGCCGATGTATTTTGTGGCCGAGTGCACCACCACGCCGGCTCCCCACTCGATCAGGCGAATCAAATAGGGAGTGGCCACGGTGTTGTAGACAATCAAAGGCACGCTACCCCATGGGCGACCGCCGGGACCAAGTGGTGGGATCCACTACCTGCCCCGCATGGATCTGCCTATCAGCCATTTGGAAAGCGCTGGTACTACACCAAACCAGACAGTGTCATCGCAGCAATGTGATCGTGTGAATTCAGATACTTCGAGCCGCGCTGCTTCAACATAGCTTGGCTGAGTTGTAACTGAACATCCTGATGGCCTCCGACCAGTTCTATCTTTTCACCGCATTGGCTGCTTTTAATTCAGCCGTTCAAGCCCAGCTTCGCCAGGTCGCATCCCCCGAAGACATTGTTGCCATTGCAGCTGAATACGGCTTTGCAATCACCCTTCAGCAACTCAACTTTTTTTCGACGCGACTCAGCTCCGACCATTGGATCTGGGCAGACAAAAATGACGCCTGGCGCGAGGATTTTTTCTCTGGCAAGCGCCAACTGGACCTGTTGACGGCTTGACCAGCCAATTGATGCTGTCGTCTTGATGCTGTTCTTTTTGCCTTACTTGGCTCACCCCCACTCCTCGGCAAACACCCGCCGCACGATTTCGGTAACTTCGGCGGCCATGCGGGCGTCATGGCGCACGCCGGCGCCGGGGGCCGTGGGGATGCGCAGGGCTAGGGCAAAGCTGCGTTGCCGTGGTTGGCCGCTGCGCTGGTCGCTGAACTGGGCAAAGGCGGCATAGGTGAGGGCGTCAATCTCTGGATCTGCCGTTTCGGCGCCGTAGCCCAGCTTGGAGAGAATCACGGGACTTGCCACCGCATCAACCAGGCCTAGGTTTTCCAGGGCTGCATCGATGTAGCGGGCGCTGTCATGGCCCAGGCCCTCCACCACCGTCCTGAGGCTGGTCCAGTGGGCGCCAGCCAGCCGTTGATCGGGCCCCAGCTGGCGGTGCCAGCCCACCAGGGTCAGCAGTCGCACCAGATCGGCGGCGCTCACCAGGTTGCGAGTTCGGGGCGGTTCGCGATAACCCACCAGCACCCCCGGGGGGCCGAACAGGACGCCGTTTTGGATACAGCTGGGAGTTCCGTAACGGCCCATCAGCACCAGGCTTGGGTTGGCCGTCAGCTGGCGCAGCCATTGCTGCACGTTCTCCTCTCCCGGATTCACCAGGGTCTTGAACAGGGCCCCCAGGGCATTGGAGTGGCCTGGAGACTGGGCGTCCATTTCGTAGCTGACCATCTGGCGAAACAGATCGCCAAAATCTTCTCCTGGAGAATCGCCTAAAACCTTTGACCCGATCCGGCAATCGCCGATCGGGGTCATGGGGCTGCGGCGGTTGGCCTGGCAGAGCACATGCAAGGCCGCGGCGATTTTGGTGGCACTCCAGAACTGCACATTGACACCCTCTGCCTGGCGGCCATACCAGCGCACCCGCAGGGGTTGGTCGGCGCCGAAACTGCCAATAGCAACGCAAGCCTGGGCCACCTCCTCGCTGAGAAACTCCAGGCCGCCAAGGCCATCTTGTCCCGACAGGATCGCTGCAGCCTGGCCCCGGCGGGGATAGCTGCCAAAGCCGGGGCTCGGCGCCGGATAGGGCACTAAACCTTGGGGAACCTGCTCAAGATGGCGCGCGTAAGCCGGCACCGAGGCTTCGAAGGGAGAACCGGCCAGGCCCCGATCCAGCAGGGGCAGATGGTCGTCACTGGCCAGGCCTTGCGCCTGCAGCTCCTCGCCCTGCCGCCTCAGCCGCCGGTAGAAGCTGGTAGGAGCCGGGCCAGGGCGGGCCAGGGCGGCGCTTAGGGCGGCGCTTAGGGCTGCCCTGGTGCGTACGCCGATGATGCCGTCGGGCCGCAGGCGGGCCCGCCGTTGGAAATCCCTGGTCGCCAAGGAAAATTCGGTGTTGTCCGCTGCCGTGATCGGGCCGGCCAGAAAACCCAGCTCGGCCAATTGCCTTTGCTGTTCGAGTTGCAGCGGCGCCGATGGGGGTAGAGGCGATGGAGAGGGCGCTGAAGGGGTGGGCGTTGAAGCGGCCATTGCCTAGGCGGCCCTGCTGGCGGCCAGCGATGGCTGGTCGCTGCCACGGCGCTCGACTTGCAGGGCCAGTTCATCGATGTCGGAGGACTCCAGGGGCAGGTCGAACCAAAAAGTGGTGCCCACACCGGGTTCGCTGGCCATCTGAATCCGGGTGCCGTGCTTGTCGAGAATGCCCCGCACAATGGCCAGGCCCAGGCCGGTGCCGGCCTCGGTGTGGACGGCATTTTCGACCCGGAAAAAGCGTTCGAAGATCCGCTCCTGGTCGGCGGGGGAGATGCCGTAGCCGGTATCGGCAATCTCAACGCGAAGCCGGGGCAGGGGGGAGGTGAGCAGGCAGCTCGGACCCTGCAAGCGAGCTTGGGCGTCGGGCAAAGGACAGAGGTCCGGCCAGGGGTAGGCCCGCAGCGTCAGCTGACCGCCGCTAGGGGTGAACTTGAGGGCATTGCCCACCAAGTTGTCGAGCACCTGCAACAGCAGGTCCCAGTTGCCAAGCACCCGCGGCAGGTCGTCGTCGCTTTGGCTGTTCAGTTTCACCCCCCGTTCCCGGGCATTGAGGCGGTAGGTGCGCAGGGTTTGTTCGATGGCCGAGCCGAATTCGATCGATTCCAGCGGACAGGCCCGTTCCGATTCCAGCCGGGAGAGGTCGAGCACATCATTGACCAAGCGGGTGAGGCGATCGGTTTCGGCGTTGGCAATGCCCAGGAATTCAGTTTTCTGTTCTTCGGTAAGGCTGTCGGCGCAGTCGTGCAAGGTTTCGACGTAGCTCTTGATGTTGGACAATG
>Ga0209298_10002538_pt1 | contig 11324 bp, 22 predicted proteins | sample S_140806_EF_Meta_FD_187325 | JGI IMG/M metagenome (GOLD analysis project Ga0209298, IMG submission 187325) | Freshwater microbial communities from Lake Simoncouche, Canada to study carbon cycling - S_140806_EF_MetaG (SPAdes) (version 2) | ecosystem: Environmental > Aquatic > Freshwater > Lake ...
CCTTTGTAATTCCTTTTTCTTGTTCTAATCTTATTTTAGAGTATCCAATTTTTTTTCCTACTGTTTTACCAGTATTTATATGTGTAATTCTATAAAAGTCTTTTTTATATTTACCACTTTTTTTAGAATTAGACTCTAATTTTTTTAAGTCTTTTTTTGCGTCTGTTAATGTAAAATATTTATCTACAAAATCACCAGTTTCGTTTTCATCTATTGTATATTGATAACCTTTATATGGTTTACTTTTTACTACACCTACTTTCTTTTTAGGCGCTGCTTTTTTCTTTACTACACCTAATTTCTTTTTACCGTATATATGTGCAAATGCTTCTTTTAAAGTAACACCAGTTTTTTGTCTGTATGCAATAGCTTGCTTAAATTTTAATTTAGCTGTTTTTTGTGCCGCTGTCATTTATTTCTTTTTTAATATTAAAAATAGTGCTAATGCTATACCACCGTATAAAATCCAGTTTGCATTTCCTACGCTTTTTATTGATTGTGCTGCTTCTGCAATTACTGTACTAGGATTATTTGGATCTGTTTGCGCTTGACTAGCTGTATATGGATCATAAGTTGCAGCTGCTGCTGGTAATACATTAACTGGTAATTTTCCTTTTTGTACTGCTTCTTGCATAAGTTTTAAAATGAAAGGATCATTTGTATAACTATAAACAATAGGCAAAAGTTTTAATCTGGTAAAGCCAGTATATTGTGCTGGTATATGATCACTAATTGGGTTTTTTTCCCAGTCTATGTAATTTAAACCGTCTATATTATAAAATTTTGCAGACATTGCTACAACCTTTGCCCAATCTTTATTTTCAAATGCTGTATCAAAATGCCACCAGTTGCTATGTTTTGCTGGAAACCAATCTTTAAAACTTGCTGCCACAGTTGCTACAATAGTAGCTGCTGCTGACGCTACCGCTGTACTTATAGGTTCACCTAATGGCACTACAATAGGTACAAATGTAGTACCTACTGCGTCGTCTTTATATCCTATATAATCTGCCATTTTATTTTTTCTTTAATAGTAAAAATGCAGCTAATCCAACACCAGCAATTAATAAAATTGTATTAGTATCAATACCAGTAGATCTTGATTGTGGTATATTTTGATTACCAGTTGTAACATAACCTTGATATGGTTGATTATATTGGCTACCAGTACCGCCACCACTAGGAAAAGCACTTATAATGCTAGGCGCAGCTTTTAAAATAGTTTCCCACCAGCTACTACCAGATGTAATTTGTCCAGAGCCAGTTTTTACAGCTGGCGTTTGTAAAGCTGGATCATAACCTAATAAAGGATTGTATGCGCCAATTCCAGATAATGCTATTAATGCCATTTTGTTTATTTTTTTATCTTTATAATAATATGGTTGCTTCTTTAAATCGTATTCATCTAATACTGGATCTAACCAGTATTCCTTTCCTTTATCTTTGATCACTACAAAAACGTGCTGCGGTGTCTTATTAAATGGATCATAACTTGCAAACCTAAAATCTAATCCAAAATCCAATTTTTCTTTTCTACGGTATGCGTCTAAAAGTCCAGCCGCTGCTAAACTGTAATTTTTACAATCAATCCCCACTTTGTTATTCATTATACTTGCTGGTGATCGTAAAACTTGCAAATCCTCACTTTCAATATTGTATTTAAAATTATCTTTTAAATAGCACCAAATATTGTAAGCTGTATCGTCCACATTATCACCAACAAAATATTTATAGATCTTATCGTATTCGCTTCTGTACTTATCGTGCATTGAAACAATACCGTCTATAATATCCCCAGTATCTTGATTTAATACTAGTGTTTTTTCTGTTCCTAAAAATGGACTTAACTTCTTTGCTAAAATTTCTTTACTTAACATATTATATTGAGTAACTAAATTGTAACGGTAAAGTAATATAATCCACTTGTATAACACCGTCAAAATCCAATTTTATACCACCAGTACTAAATTTTGTAATGACATCACTTAAGCCAGCATAAGATAATGTTATAGGTATTTTTAATAAAGATGATCCAGTATTTAATACACTAGGAGTAATACCCATAACATAACCCACGTTTGCGCCATTTAAAAACAAATTACCACGAATATTTTGAACCTCTGCTGTTACGTCTGTTGGATTATTGACCTGTACTATTATCTGGATCGTAGGATTTAAAAAAGATAATGTAGAAAAATCAATAGATTTAAAAAATACGCTGAATGTTTGCGATAAAACAAATTTTTTATACAAAATAAAACCAACTATTGCAGCTGGTATCAGCCATATATTTTTATTCATAGAAACTGAATGTACCCAAAAATAGCCAAAAATTGCATAAAAACAAACTAAATCTGCTTATTTTCTAAATTTAACAAAATTGTGGAAAAAAAGTTGGGGGAAATGTGCAATGTATATGAAATATAAATTATTTTTGCTTTTTGCTAAAGGCAAAAACAAAAATAATTCACATAACCCCCAAACTAACACCTATTAATTAACTTTTTTCAACCTTTAATTAAATATATATTAAAATATATTTGGTAGTACCGATAATAAAATTTTATTTTATGTCGTTATTGTTTTTAACTGACTTTAAAAACCCACTAAATGAAAACTGAAAATCTGTCCAGCGTTACCGCTGTGCTACTTGAAATTAAGCGCATACAGTCGCTTAAAAACACTTTGGAAACTATCTATGCTTTCCAAAATTTCCGAAACGTAAAAATCTTATTTAGCTGCACTAACAAAATTGGTGCTGAACAAATGATCTGGCTAACAAATGATATGTTGCCCTTTCATTTGCCTAATGAAGTTGCAATCATTATAGAAGATGCAATAGAAGATTACGAAAAGGATCTGCAATCTTTAAATTTTCACCTTAAAAATTTATAGATATGAGAAAAATATTTTATTGCAATTATATTATAATCGTAGATGACAAAAACGAAATTTATATAGTTGCCCTTGATATGTCATATCACGCTACATTAATTAGCGCCAAATGTCATATTGATTATATTACCAAGTAACTTTTTTAAACCTTTAAATTATAATTATGCAAACTAATGCACTTTCACCAGCTTATCCTATTACACCACTACAAGACAATTTTGGACGTATGGTTGTACCAGTTGCTGGACTATCTAAACTTGAACATTTTACCCTAGAAATTTTCAAAATATATTTAGATAAAAAAGATTACATAAAAACTATTGAATTAAATAAAGATACAAATGCCACCAGTATAGATTTAGGATATGGTTTAGTAATAATGGATTATGCTATTAATGATGCCATTACTCTTTTAAACAAAATTGAAGAAAAACATAAAAATATATCAAATGAAAAAGATAGTGTACTGGATATTATTTAATAAAAACGGTCAAGCCGCACTTATTTTATTTTTAGCTTTATACATTGCTGGATTACTTGAAAAAATCTAATGGAAAATACTGACTATAAATTCTCAATAGACGATTTACTTGTAAAACGAAAATACGATCCAGCATATACCCCAAATAAAGAAAACATTGTTTTTACTATTGGTGGCAAACACGTAGGATCATTACAAAATTTTTGTGTCTATTCTGGATTACCTAAAGCTGGTAAATCCACGTACATAGCAGCGCTGATAGCGTCTGCATTTAGTACGTTTGACATTTTTACTATGAAACTACACTTACCAGTAGATCGGCGCAAAATTTGCTATTTTGATACAGAAAGTAGTGATTATGACTTTTACCGTCAAATAGGTAAAATAAAGCATTTTAGCGAACTGCACCAGCTACCAGATTACTTTAATGCGTTTCAAGTTAGAGAAGATGGCAGCGGATTAATTAGACGTATGGTTGAACGCTATTTAGAACTTAATGCGGACTGCTCTATACTTATTATAGACGGTTTACTGGATCTATTGAATGATGCAAACGATCTGCGCGAAAGTTCCTTACTTACTAAATGGTTAAAAAAAATAACCAAAATCCATAATATCCTAATAGTTACCGTACTGCATCAAAGTAAATCAAATTTGACTACGACTGGACATATAGGATCAGCTAGTGATCGTTACGCGCAAAGTACCCTAGACATAATTAAAGAAAAGGATAAAAGTACGTATGTATTAACTAGCCGCTTTATGCGATCCGATAGCGACTTTGAACCAGTTACATTAATGAATTTTAACGGTATATTCCAGCAAGTGCAAAATGAAACAGCTGCACCAGTACAAGGTAAAAAAGCTAGTGATCTGGACGAAATGGAAAGTAGGCGCTTATGCAACCAGATAGTTACAATACCAATGCTGTATAACAATATTGTAGATGAAATAATAGAAAGGACTGCACAGGGTAAAATCTACGCAAAAAATTTAGCCAAAATATGGATTAATAAAAATTATATTGTAAAGGATCAAAATAATAAATATCAAACTTTATAACTTATGATAACTTTTTTAAAACGAATGTATTTAATATTTATACTATTGCCAGTAGCAATAATATACGCTTGCTTAACTATGCTTTTTGTAGTAATAGAACATATTTATAACATTTCAGTAATTAAATTCAAATGAATTTTGAACTATTAACAATATTCCAGTACTGGTATAAAATTAAGTTTGGTGTAAATAACGGTCGGTAACAAAAAAGCCGCTGCGTTTTTAGGCGCAGCGACTTACTGACTGTAAACCCCCCAAAGGAAGTAACTTTTTTCTAATGCAAATATAACATTTTATGACAAACAAACAAAGGATCTATTTAATTATTCAGCAAAGACGATTAGTATCTTTAAAGGACTTACAAGATATTACCAAATGGCAAACTATGGACGTTTTAAAAGCAGTAGCGCCGCTGGTGATCCAGCGTAAGGTAAAAGCCATTACAAGTGATCACGTCCGATATTTTGTAATTAAAGACCGTCCTTTATAATGGCAAAGCCTATTTTTACAGCTATTGTATTTATGCTGGATCAGTCTGCACCTAGAAAATACCGAAATATTAGTAATGTAATGAATTTTATAAAGTTTGCTGATAGTATTAAAGCAGATTATATTAATTTATATGATAAGCCTACTAAAATATTCGTACAAAGGATCTACATAAAAAAAGGGACGTAGAAACGTCCCTTATCCTTTACTATGCAAAAAACCCAAACTAGGTTAAAAATAATTGCTTTTCGGCTTTTCTACGACCTTCTAACCCCTTATTGACCTTACCGCCAGCATTTACCCAACGATCAAATTGCTGCGCTACAACGTCCTTATTTGTACCGTTATTAAGTAGTTTTAATAAAGTACTACCAGCGAAAGCCGCTTCACCTACATTATATGTAAAACTAGCTAGTGCTAATAACTGATTATCAGTTACTGGTACTTTTACTTTACTCATTACAAAATCGTATTTGTCTTGCGCCTCTAATAATAACCAGCGTCTGGCTGTTTCCTTATCTATTATATCACCTTTTTGTACTGGTCTTTTTTGATCCCAATTATACCCAGATCCATATCCTACGCTATACTGCATATAATCCCATTTAGGCACAGCTATAAATCCTTCGTAGGAAGATATTACATTAAATAGACGATCACTAATAGCACCAAAAGGTGTATTATTTAATGCAGTAGCTATTTTTTTTCTTAACATAAATAAAATTATGGCTGTAATAACTACACCAGTAAGTACTTTTTTGTTACTGGTCATAGTATTTAATTGTCTTTTTTGCTATCTGCTGCTGCGTTACCTAGTAAAAATGTACTGATCCCTGCAACTGCTTGCGCTATTACTTGTACTTTACCAGTTCCAGCTGTTGCAAAATATCCAGCAACTGCTGCCAATAATCCAAATATTGTCGTTTTACGATTTTTCATTTTTCTTTTTTTTTGATTGATAAATATTGATAATAGTATAAATTGAACTAGCGCCAGATAGCAAACCCAAAAATAAAGACGCGTAAGCGTTTATCTGGTTAATACTTAATAAGTAAGTACCTACGCTGGCAATAGATCCCCATATACTATTATCATTATGTGTCATACTATGCAATTTCAGCATCTATTGACGCTGGTTTTTGAATTTCCTTTACAATAGTTTCAAATGCTTGTGCTACTGCTACCGCAGTATCTACATTTTGAAATAGACCGCCTTTAATAGCTTGGTCAATTACTTGTTTAATCAGTTCTAGGGCTTTTTGCTTTTCCATTGTTTATTTATTAAAGGTTAAAAAAAGTTACACTAATGTTACACCTAATTGGGTTGCCGTCCACTGGTATATATATTCGTTTCCGTCAGTACTGGTATTATATGCTTCATAATCAAATCCACTTAAAGATAGATTACCAGCTTGTAACTGTTGATTACTTTCGCTTAAAAGTTGATAATAGATAGTAACGCTTGTATTAAAGTTATCACTACCTACGCAATTTAATATAGTTGCCGTTCCTAAATTTAGTGGAAATACCACTGGTTGTATTTGTTTCATATTAATTAATTTAATCCGCCACCACCAATAAATGTAATTGTTACTCTTAATGTAGCAGCAGTTGATGAAGTTGGTGTAACTATTATACTATTTCCGCTATTTGTAACTACTAATGTAAGCATAGCTAAACCTAATGTTTGAGATATTTGAGTGATAGTAGCATTAGAACCTCTAGGATTTATTATAGTTCCTAAATAAACAGCAGAGTTATATAAACTTGTTGCAGTAGGTTGATTTATAGATATTACAATTATACCATTTACATTATCTCCTATACCATATCCATATCCAGTTATAGAATTTAATGTAAAAGTAGCAGTTGCGCCATTATTAACAATAACTGAATTAGTTTGATTACAAGTATTAGAAGTATATGCAATTAAATTACCAGAAACTTGCAATTTATTAATAGTGTCGTCAGTATATGCGCCTAAAAGTAAATTTCCAGTATTAGCAAGTCTAAATTTTTCTACAATAGTAACGTTACTATCAGTAGCATTTGAAGATGATGAACTTTGTAAAGACATATAACCAGATGATGTATCAAAATAAATTTGACCAGAATATCCAGTTGTAACTGCTTTATCAGTTCCAGTTCCAGCATTATAATAGTTATTAAATTTTAAAGCAGTACCCGATGATAAAATTGCACCACCTCTAAATATTGATTGACCATTAACATCTAATTTAGAATACGATGCGGAACTAATTCCAATACCTATATTATTTGTAGTACTATTAATACTTAACGCATTACTACTTGTACCCAAATTAAAAATATCAAAACTATTAGCACCAGCGTTATAAGTATTTCCAATGCGCCACTTACCTACACTATTATTTGAATATGCCGTATAAGCGTTATTAGTAGTTAAACCATTTAATACTAAAGCGTATGTCTGCGTTGTATGAATATCTAATTGACCGCCTATTGTTGATCCCACAGCTTGATTAATTCCTATTAAGCCGTTAGCGTCCGAAAATAATCTAACATTACCAGCGCCGTCCGATAAAACTATATTACTAGCTAATGTTGTAGTACCAGTGTAATTACCTAAAATAGTATTATTGCTTCCAGTAGTAATTGAACCACCAGCAGTACTACCAATAGCTGTATTACCAGTACCAGTAGTATTAGCGGCTAATGATTGAACACCAACAGCAGTATTTAATGTACCAGTAGTATTATTTTGTAATGAAATATTACCTATTGCTGTATTATTACCACCAGTAGTACTTTGCAATGTACCATAACCAACAGCAGTATTAGCAGAAGCTAAAGCATTTGTCAAAGCACCACCGCCTAAAGCTGTATTAAAATTAAAAGTTGTATTTGCCCTTAATGAACTGCTACCAATAGCTGTATTACCAGTACCAGTAGTATTAAATTGCATTGCTGCAAAACCAATAGAAGTATTATCTCCAGCAGTTGTATTTAAACCTAATGCACTTGAACCTATTGCAGTATTTTGCGTACCAGTACTATTATTTTGTAATGCAGAACTACCAATAGCTGTATTAGTTGATGCTGTTGTATTATTTTGTAAAGCACCTACACCAATAGCTGTATTACTAGCACCAGTAGTATTTAAATATAAAGATTGTGAACCAATAGCAGTATTACCAGTAGCCGTTGTATTTGCATTTAAAGATAAATAACCTATTGCGACATTACTAGTACCAGTAGTATTTGCAGCTAATGAACTACCACCAACGGCAGTATTAAAATTAGCTGTTGTATTAGAATTTAATGCACTTGTACCTATTGCAGTATTACCGCCACCAGTTGTATTTAAACTTAATGCAGCTGTACCTATTGCAGTATTAGTATTTCCAGTAGTATTTATATATAGCGCATCAGTTCCTATTGCTACATTTTGCGCACCAGTAGTATTTGCCTCTAATGCCCTACTTCCTATTCCTACATTTGAAAATCCAGTAGTATTTGCAGTTAATGAACTTTGACCAACGGCAACATTATTAGCACCAGTAGTATTTGCTTGTAATGAAACATAACCAATGGCTGTATTACTATCACCAGTAGTATTTAAAGCTAATGATAAACTACCAATAGCTGTATTACTACCACCAGTAGTATTTGCAGCTAATGAATTTCTACCAACACCAGTATTTTGCTGACCTGATGTATTATTAAGTAAAGAATTAAAACCTATTGCTGTATTATTTGAACCATTTGTATTTGCATTTAATGAACTTGTACCTATTGCTGTATTTTGAATACCAGTACCAGCACCATTATTAATATTAATGCCGTCCACTACTATACCTAACGTAGTTGTATTTCCATTTGTGGTAACTTGTTGTAAAGTTCCAGTAGTACCAGCACCAGCGTCCGCTATTAGCGTCCAGCTAGTTCCAGTATCTTCATATATTGCGCCAGTATCAGTACTTATAAATACTCTACCAGCATAACCAAAAGCTGGACGATTAGCGAATATATCACTATAAAACGCTGGAGTACCCTTTTGATTAAGTATATTATTGTTAATCGGCATTTTTATACGTTTATATATCGTTTTCTAATTACCACACAGTTATTTCCACTACTAGCACCAGTACCAAAGTTTACAAAAAATCTTTGATCACTTACTTCACCCATTGATCCTAAAATATCATAAGATTGTCCTTGCTGTAATGGCACACTTTCAATTAATACTGTATTAGCACCTAAATTTAAAAATGTAATTGCGTTAAAAGGTGTACCGCCCACATACTGGCTAGTATCTACTGTATAAAAATCAGTTTCATATTTTAATACGTTTATATCTACTTTTTGCATATTATATAGTATTTGGGATTTTACCTAATTGATTATACCCATTCATAACAAATTTAGCAGTATAATTAGCATCTACGCTATTAACGCTAGTTGTCATAGGTGATCCAAATAAAGGATCAAATGGAGTAGCTGGCGCTTGTACTATTGGCATTACTGGTGATTTAATTACTTGATCACTTGTTGCATTTGTTTTATTTCTTAAAAATAAGTACCAAACAGCATAAGCACCTAAAACCCACAAAATTGTATTATCTTTTTTCATATTATAAAGTTTGAACGTCATTAATAAATACTGATCCAGCTTGTCCATTTTGGAAGCTATCCCCAATTACTACATTATACATTTGTGTTCCTTTTTGTCCAGTACACGTCATACCTAGTCCAGCTTGATCATAAGTATAAATAACGTTCATAAGATCGTCATATACTACTGTACCCACATTTGAATAAACTTGATATGTACCAGTAGGCGCGTTTCCTTGTCCTACTAATACTGATCCTTTTAAAGTACCTTTCTTTTTAAAGGACGAAAAAAGTAGTATTCCACCAATTACTAATCCAATATTTAATAAAATATTCTTTTTCATATTAAAATCTAAATTTAATGCCTTTACGCGCATAGTTATTATTAATTGTTGCAATAGCGCTATTACTCAAATTACCTATTATAAATTGTGGCAAATTTTGTAAACCACCAGTATTAATACCAAAAAAACTTTCTTGTCTTAATCCAAAAACTTGTATCAATGTAGCAATATCTGCATCATTCTGCACGCGTGCTACTTGATAGCCAGCGTCCGACTTATTATCTGCAATACCGCTAAATTTTAAATCATTATATATATTATCTGCAATTAATTGCCATTCCCCTTTTGACTTTGTAGGTGATTGCTTCGCTAAAGATTGATTTACGTAGTCGCTAATATTTTGTTGCTGTGATTGTTCTTGCATAAGTTCAGCGCTGCTTTTTACTATTCCAAGTTTAACCAGTAAAGGTTTCAAAACTAGAATATAAGCACCGCCAGCTACGGCTACGTATGTAATTATTCTTTGTGTATCTTTATCTATTGCCATTATCAAAGGTTGAAAAAAGTTATAACATTATTAATAAGGACTGTAATTTAGCGTTAGACATCTGGTCTAATTTCTTTAAGTGATCTACTGTTACCCCTTTGTCCATTAAATTAGATAATAATACTAAAGCCTCGTTTGCGTTAGCTTCATTAATACCAGCTATGCCAGTAGGTTGATTATCTAGTTTAAACATTTTACTCAATCCAGCAATTATCAAACCTTGCACGTGTGGACTATCTATTAATGCTTCAATACCGCTTTTAGGACGTTCTATAATATCTTCGTCATCTTCATCTTGCTGCATCAAAATAGCTTGATTTTCTAACATTTTTTCTAACATACTTTCTAAACGACTATTAACTGATCCCATAGGCTGCATACCGTACATATTAGATCGTTCAAGTTCCGCTGGACGAAAATTTAAACTAGCGTAAATTGGCGTCTTATCAGTAATAAAACCGCCTTTTTCCTTTTTAGGGTGAAGTTTTATTGTCAATAGATCACCTACACCATTTTGCTCAATAGCATATAGATCATTTTCTAATTTATTAGATCCAGCTTCTTTGTCATCATCATTCCACGAGAATAGTAACTGTTTACCACACCAAACGGAGTAGTAAGGACTGATTGAATTACGATCCAACCAGTCCATTAACCCCTTTGTGCCAGTTACCATAGCTTTATTAATTGCCATAGTAGTATATATTAAAAATGATAAAACACCCCAAAGCTATATGCTACACCAGTAGTCGCTAAAGCAGTAGGAAGTGATACATAAGATTTAACCCAAGATACCGTTAAACCATTAACAGAAGGTAATTCAAATTGATAAGGATCAGCAGCACTATTTACAATGCTATTGAAACTTAACATAGGTATATTATACACTAATTGTAGATCACCTTCATATAATGTTAAAAACGACTTTTTAAGATCCGCAGTAGTAACTGGTGTTGATCCAGTTAATGGAGTA
>Ga0209298_10002547_pt1 | contig 11301 bp, 12 predicted proteins | sample S_140806_EF_Meta_FD_187325 | JGI IMG/M metagenome (GOLD analysis project Ga0209298, IMG submission 187325) | Freshwater microbial communities from Lake Simoncouche, Canada to study carbon cycling - S_140806_EF_MetaG (SPAdes) (version 2) | ecosystem: Environmental > Aquatic > Freshwater > Lake ...
CCACACGCCATGCGCCCGGCACAACTCGACCAGTCGGGTCAGGTCTTCACGTGTGTAGAGCTGCCCGGCCGGGTTGTTTGGGTTGTTGATCACCATCATGCCGGTGCGCGGCGTGATGTAGTCGCCGAAACGCTCGATGGGTGCATCGAAGGGGATGAAGCGCGGTGTGGCGTCGACCAGGCGCACATGCTCCTGGTAGCTGAGCCAGGCCGGCTCGTGGATCAGCACCTCATCACCCGCATCGACGGTAGCCAGCACCGCGAGATAGATGGCGACCTTGGAGCCGGCGGTGATCAGCACCTCGTCCTGCCCATTCACCGGACAGGCGTACTGCTGCTGGTAGAACTCGCCGATCAGGCGGCGCAGCTCAGGCAGCCCCTGGCTGTCGGAGTAGTGGTAGCCCTTCACGAAGTCGATCTTGCGGAAATCGAACATCGGGATGTCGAAGAAGGCCTCGCCCAGCGACAGGGTCGTGATGTCGTAGCCGCGCCGCTTCTGCGCGTACACGATCTCATTCATGAAGATGGACAAGGCCGGTGGCACGCGGCGCGCGCGCTGGCTGAGCGAACGCAAGGCAGTCATGACGTTTCCTTGAGCAGGAACTTGCGGATCTTGCCGCTGGCGGTGCGCGGGAAATCCGCCACCGCCTCCACCGCCTCGGGCCATTTGTGCTTGGCCAGCGAGGAGAACACGTAGTCACTCACGCTGGCCTCCGCATCGGCCGGCGCCTCAGGCTTGAGGCGCACACACAGGCGGTAGCTCTCGCCGTAGAAGGGGTGCGCCTCCGGTGTCGCCGCGGCTTCCAGCACCCAGGGGTGCTGCATCGCCAGCAGCTCCACCTCGCGCAGCGCGATGAAGTAGCCGCCCTTCTTGATCACGTCCTTGCTGCGCCCGGTCAGGATCAGTTGGCCACTGGCATCGAGGTAGCCCAGGTCGCCGGTGGGGAAGAAGCCCGCCTCGTCCAGCGCCAACATCGGCTCGCCCCCCGCCTCCTGGGAGCCCAGCATGAGGAAGGGCGTGCGCACCATGATCTCGCAGTAGCGCGTGTCCTCGCCGGCCAGCGGGCGGAAGCGCATCTCGGCATAGGGCAGGATGCGGCCCACGCTGCCCTCGGTGCGCAAGGCCAGCTCGCCAGGAAACTCGGAGGTCAGGAAGGTCGTCTCGGAAAGCGCGAAATTCTCAAGCAACGGGATGCCGAACATGGCTTCGAAGCGCGCCTTGGTCTCGCGCTCAATCGGCGCGGTGCCGAGGAAGGCATGGCGGATCTGCTGGCTGCACGGCGCCACTTGGGCACGCTGCGTACGCTCGCCGATGGCCAGCAGGCCGCGCACGATGGCGGGCACGAACCACAGCACGTTGATGTCGTAGCGCTCCAGCGTCTGCCAGAAGGACAGGAAGGTCTTGCCGTTGAAGATCTCGTCCACAACGGCGGACCCGGCTACCGATAAGGGAATCAGCGCCATGTTGAACAGCCCGCCGAGGTAGGACTGCGGCAGGTAGTTCCAGATGCGGAATTCCTGGTCGAAATCGGCCCCATGCACGCGGGCGAAAGCATGGCCGGCCGACCACAGGCGGTCGCCGTCGAGCACGATGCCCTTAGGCTCGCCGGTGGTGCCGCTGGAGTACAGGTAGACACGCGCGCCGCCATGGTGCGCTTGCCGCCCTTGCAAGGCCGGCAAGTGGCGGAACGCGCCGTCGACCTCGACTGGCAGGCAGGGACGCTGCGTGGCCTTGAGGGAATCCACCACGCTCGCCGCCAGCAGCGGGCTGTAGAGACAGCACACGGGCTTGACCAGTTCGGCCCAGCGCTCCACTTCGGCTGGCGCCGTGTCGCAGGCCAGCGGGGCGAAGCGGATACCGCCACGCAGGCAGGCGATGAACAGGCTCAGCATCTCCAGCGAGTTGGGCAGAACAGCGCCCACACATGCGCCAGGCCCGACGCCCTGCGTCGCCAGCCACAGCAGGTAACGATCGGCCAGCGTGTCGAGCTGGGCGTAGCTCAGGCTGCGCTCTTCATCTCCCGCTGCAATGAGCGCCGTGCGCGCGCCGAAGCGCGCCACGATATCGTCGAAATCCGCATTGAAACTGCGTTGCCATTCCATGGTGTCAACCGATCACTGGTTCGCCATCGAGCAGGATCGGCTCCCCGTCGATCCACAAGGATGCCTGGCGGAATACGAAGTCGATGTGGAAGGGCACGTCATTGAGCCCACCCACGGTGGCATTGGAGCCGAAACCGAAATGCACGCAGCCCAGCACGCCCTCGTCGGTCAGCATGTTGCCGGTCAGCGTAGCGGCCGGATTGAGGCCCACGCCGCACTCCGCCAGCACATAGGCCAGCGGGCTGGCGACGCGAGCGAACAGGCGCTCGCAGGTCTCCACGTACTCGGGTATCTCGCTCTCGAAGCGGCGGATGCGCCCGCCTGCGACGTGCAGGGTGATCGGCGCGCGCAGCAGGCCGATCTCCTCGCAGGCCACCGAGCCGTCGACCACGACGATGCCCTCGGAGGCGTCCTCAACCGGCGAGACGTTGGACTCGATGTCAGGCGGCGAGCCCAGGCGATAGTCACCGCTTACGAAGCCCGGACAGCAATTGCCGACGCGACCGTCGATATCGAGCTGGATGTCGGTGCCGGCCGCCGTGGCGACGCGCACCCATGAGCCGGCCGTGAAAGCCTCGGTGATGCGTCGCGTGCGCTCGAACTGGGCATGGAAGTCGGCCGTGATGGCCGGATCGCGCAGCAGGCTCTCGGAATAGCCGGGCAGGCTCAGATAGCGCCCGCCCGCTTCGGTGAATGCCAGGCGGGTACGCGTGTGGGCCAGCGATTTGAAGGTCAGCCCAGCGACCAGGTCCGCCTGCTGCATCATGGGGACAAGGAAGGGCGGCGGCTCGGCGCCATGGCGATCGGCCACCGGGATGACGGCCGTTTCGGCGTACGCCCCCAGCACGCGAGCGGCAGTCAGGAAGCGCTCGGCCAGCGCCTGTGTCGACGCATCGACGACCAGCAGGAAGCTCTCCCCGGATTGGAGGGCGCCGCAATGTGACAACAGATGTGCGGCCGGATCAATATTCGACATGCTCAGCCTTGCAGGACCAGCGGGGGTAGACTCAAAATTTAACAAGTAGCCGAAGCCTCGATGCATGCCATGGAAAGAGTATTGTACAGTTGACGCTGAGTTCAATTATCAGCTCTACCAGTTACGTCAGACGCCTCTGTTGAAATAAAGCCAAATAGCAGAAATGGCGCAAACAAGTTAGCCTTGAGCCGGGCTAGATGCCAAATACAATCAGGACTAGCGGTCTGATGAGTTTTTTTGAGTGACCCTCTAACATGCAAGGGCATGGAAGAGAAAGGCTTGCTGTAGCCGTAATATGCTTTACTAAGATTACAAAGGATGTTTAAGTGAATAGCTTGAACGTTTACCGATTCATGAGAGTAGTTTTTTCAGAGTTAAAATAAAGCACATATTCACTACGTAAACGGTCGCCGATTTAGCGCTGAAATATTTGTATATATTTTGGGGCATTATTTGTGCCTAACTACCCTACAGAAGGCTGGATCTGTAGCGCTTAAAATGATCACAATTCAATCATAATACTCATCCATTTTCTCTAAGTACTCAACTAGACATTTGTAGGCTATCGAGAACTCGAAATCATCTTAAATAACTACGAGATAGCTGGCAGGAGGGCAATCAAGATAATTCTCAAGAGCACTATACTGACTTGTGGCGCAGCCGAGCATGGCGAAATCAAGACATGAAATCCCTTTACATCTATTTGCAATAATCTTGGCAAATTATAAGTTACCAAGATTATCCGTCCTTGCAATGACCTAGGTTAATGTAGCAAAGATTAAACATTGAACAACGAAGTAGGACGCATTTGAGAAGCGGTTGGATCAACACGCAGCAGGAGAGCCTCACAGTTAGCCCGCGCGGAATGTTCCACGCTTTCGACATGGATCGCCAATACTGATTGTTGCTGCATTACTTGGACTGAGCGGGCTCTCAGGATGTCGGAGGCTTATGGGCTTTATTCAAGGCTATATCCTGCTCAGTCGTGTTGCTCCCGAATGGATTTGCTGCTGCCAAAGCTGTTTATAAAGACCATCTTGATCAAGGAGGTTGGCATGGGTCCCTTGCTCCATCACGCGGCCGTGATCCAGCACCAGGATCTGATTGGCTCGCACGATTGTGCTCAAACGGTGGGCGATCACCAGCACCGTGTGGTTGCGCTCAAAGCGCTCGATCGCCTCCTGCACCAGCCGCTCACTTTGGGAATCCAACGCACTGGTGGCCTCATCAAGGATCAACACCTCAGGATCACGCAAGATTGCCCGTGCCAGGCTTAGGCGTTGACGCTGGCCGCCGCTCAAGCGGTAGCCGCGCTCCCCAATCAGGGTGTCGTAGCCCATCCGCAGGCTCTCGATGAAACCCGCAGCCTGAGCTGCCTGGCAGGCGGATTTAACTTGGCTCAGCGTGGCCCCCGGGGTGCCAAAGGTGATGTTTTCCGCGATGGTGGCGTTGAACAGGAACGTGTCCTGGCTCACCACCCCAAGCCGATGTTGCCAGCTGGCCAGTTCCAGCTGATCCAGTGGTGTGTTGTCCACCCAGATCTGGCCTGCGGAGGGGGCGTAGAGGCCCGTGAGCAAATCGGCAATGGAGCTCTTACCGGCGCCGCTCGGGCCCACCAGCGCCAGCATCTTGCCTCGGGGCAGGGTGAAGGAGATCTCATGGAGAGCTGGTGGCAGTTCAGGGGAGTACTGCAGGCCCACCCGCTCAAAGCGGATCTCGCGCTCCAAGGCATGGAAGGGGGTACCGCCGCGGCGGCGGAACTGTTTTTCCTCCGGCGAGAGGATCTGATTGAGCCGCCCCATCTGTGCGCTGTTGGAAGCCAGGGAGGTGAAGGTGCTGGCAATGCCATTGATGCGGTCGTTCAGGCGCTGCAGGGTCAGTCCAAAAGTCACCAGGCTGGGTAGCACGCCAGAGCTGCGCCCACCGAAGACCAGCAAGCTGAAAATGGCAACGCCAGCGATGGCTAGAATCGGAAGGAATCCCGAGATTGGGCCTACTACCGAGCCACGACGGCTCTGGGCCCTGCTGGCCCGCTCCAGTTCACCCATCTGGCCGCGCAGGTAGGCATCGGCTGCATCCAGCTGGCCACTGCTGTGCAGCAAGCGCAGGGCCTGAAAATCTTCCGTGACCCGCTGGCTAATCGCTACATCGATTTGGGAGAGTTGGCGTGAACCAGCAGCGATGCGCGGGAGAATCTTACGCTGCACAAAGATAACCATACCTCCCATTGCTGCTACTACCAGCAGCAACCAGGGGGAGATGACCACCAGCACCAGGATGTAGGTGAGCACCATCAGTAGCCCCACCACCAGGCCGCTGTATGCCTCGATCTGGGTTCGTACAGCCCCCGGACCACTGCCGGCGTAATTCGTCAGGTTACCCACCTTGTAGCGGCTTGCGCAGGGAAAGCTGAAGCTCAGCACCTGGCTGTGGATGCGCGCCTTCACCAATGCCGTGCAGCGGGCTGAGAAATAGCCCACACTCACGCTGCTGGCAAATTGCGCCAGACTCTGTAGTGCCTGCAGCAGCAGTGCCATGGCCAGCAGCATGATGAAGGCCCCACTGGCCGGCAGGGCCGACAGCATCGCGACCGCCCCAGGCAGCCGGTTGAGAATCGGGTTGCCGGCCCAGTTATAAGGTTGAGCTACCGGGGCCGTTAGCGCCTGAACCGCCAGAAATACCACTGCCAAGGTGGCCCCATCACTGAACGCCTGCAGCAGGTTGCTGCCCGCATTCACCGCAAGGAGCCGCCATTGTTGACGTGCTGTATGGCGGATCAGCCTGGCCGCGGGCTCCTGGCTGCGCAGGGGCGCCAGGAGCTTTTGCAAGGGTGGCGGCAGGTGGTGGATGGGGAAGTGGGGCAAGTGTATGGGGGCTGCAAAGGGGGGGGCTGGCGGCTCAGTGGGGAGTCCCCCCGGCGCGCTTAAGGCTATGGCGGCCAGCCAGGTGGTCAGGCCCTGGAAGTCGAGCAGGGCGTCGGCCAGGGGGGCTCCCAGCTGCTCCAACAGCAGGGCCTTGGATCTGGGTGGTGGTAGTGCGTCGCTGAGGGACCCGCAGCGGCGGTTGAGCAGGCGGAAGCTGACAGATACCCGCTCTCCCTGGCGACTTTCTGGGCCCCTCAACCAGACAGGCCTGAGCGGTGCGGGTTTGGCGCACGACCGCGTGGGGGAAGCTCTCAACGCAGGGGCCGTTCATAGGGTCAGCAGCCCTTCCCGCTGCACTAGGTGGAGCAGCTCGGCCCCGGGACACCCTTCGGGCACACAGCACCAGCCCGGCAAGACACGCGCCCCGCGCCACAGCAAAATAACCTGGGCATTCTTCCCGAGCAAGACGATCGTGGCGCCCATATTCGGGCAGATCAAGAGTGCTAGGAGCCTGGATCGTTTCCGGTTGCGAGGATTGACGGTACGACACTGTTACGTTTGTAGATTAGAGAATCCCCGGGTTTCCAACACTGCCGCGGGGCCTCGGCGCAACGTGCGACACGCTCCTAAGCGCCATACGAAAGGGCTTTGCTGGGGCACGATACCCTTTACAGAATTGAGCTGCATAGCCATCTTCCAGTTCATCCCCTGGGAACAGCTCGGCCAGCTTGATCCAGCGGTTGTCGGGCGGATCGCAAATGTGATCACGATTCTTGATGATCTCACCATCACGGTCGAGAAACAAAGCCGGAGTGGGCCGGGAATAGCGCTGCGCAAGCAAGCAACATGATTTGATTGGGGGCGGCACCGTATTAGGGTCTATGGCTCCCAATAGCGGCGATTTGCGGCGCGGCCAGCCTCCCGACGGCTGAATTCACTCACGCTTGGGTTGGAGTGAAGTGGATCCACATGAGCCACCTGTTGCCAGAGATCCCGAGGCGCCCAGCGCACGGTGTGCTCGACGCGATCATGACGGATCACATGACACCAGCACGAGGATCCGCACATTGAACAGAATAGTTCCTCCAGCCATTCATCACTCAGGGTCAGTACCGGGTAAGCGGCAATCACCAGACGGGCCCTGCCAGCAGGCATCCCACGCTGAATAAGCTCCTCGGCGCTGAGCAGATGCAGAAAGTAGCGCCGCCCGCCACCGGCGAGTTCCTGCTCCGGATGGGCCGGACAGTGCAGTAAACGACGGGCAGGGCGGCGGGAGCGAGGAGACTGAATAGTCACACCATGGATGCAAATCAGCAGCCGGAGCGCGAGCGAACTCAAGCGCCACCAGACTGGTTTTCCACTTTGGCATGGGAGGGAACGGAGCCGTCACCGAACCAAGGCCTCGCCAGAAGCCTGCCTGGTCAGACGGATCCACTGCTGTGCGGGAGCGGTCCTCAGGCTGCGCAGCAGCAGGCGCCCATCATCGGGTGGGCGCGGCCGCAAGGCTCACCAGATCTGCCAGGCAACTCTCCAGCGCTGAGGCCTGCCCTTCCTCCACTCGCCGGTACCAGCCCACGGTGCGCGCCACCTGGTGGCGAAATCCCAGCGCGGCGCCCAGCCCAGCTGGTGATGGGCCTTGTCGATCAGCAGGTTGAGCAGGCTGGCCTCATGGGGGGCGTTGGCATCGCTCTGGTCGATCCAGGTGCCCGCCCTGTGGCGCAGCGCCTCCTCTACCAGCTCGCGCACGCTGTGGTTGGCCTCCAGCTGCGGGCCGAAATGGAAGGCATCGGCCAGGCTCGCGCCGGCGCTGAGGCGCTCCGCCAGGCACAGGTAGCCGCTGAGCGGCTCAAGCACGTGCTGCCAGGGCCGGGTTGCGAACGCCGATCGGCTCGCCGCGCCCAAGAGCCCGCATCGCATCGGGCACGATTCGGTCGGCCGCCCAGTCGCCGCAACCGATCACGTTGCCGGCACGGGCGATGGCGATGCGCAGATGGGGGTTCTAGGAGTTTGCGGAAAACCGACTGAGAAGCTGCGTTTTGCCCTCCTGAGAACTGAACACGCTCCTATCAGGTTGGTGTTCAGCGAATCAACGACCCAGAGCGCCAGCTTTCAGGCGATCAGCCCCGTTGGGGGACCCTGGATGCCGCCGTCTGGGCACACCTCTGGGCAGCCTGCTGCTCACGCCGCTGCCATGGACGATCTGTGAGCAGGTTGCCCAGCCGGATCAGGTTGTAGGCGATCACATGCAGGCCAACCGCCGCACTCGGCCTGGAGAACGACCGCAGGACACCCAGCTCCTCCAGCCGGCTCTCCAGCGTGGCCGCTCTCATGGCGTTGCCGTTGTCGGCGTGGAGGATCAGTATCTGGCGCCGACCCTTGCTGATCCGCTCCCGCAGACAGGCCCGGCTGACGAGATCAGCGGCAATATGTGCGTCCTCGCGATCGGCAACAACCCAGGCCACCACTTTGCGGCTCCAGACGTCGACAACCAAGTAGAGGTCACAGCCCCACGCCACGCACGCTGGTGGGCAGGTAGATGATTCTTCAATTCTACACCTGATTCGGCCCTCTGGCCTCGAGCCGTGGCACTGCGCGGGGTTCCTGCGGTGGACGGGCCCGCCCGCGGTGGTGAACCTGGCCGTGGTCATGGAGCACCCAATAGAAGCTGCGCTCTGAACCGATGTAGACGCCCTGATCGGCCAGGGTCGGCACGATCTGACCTGGCGGCAGTGCCGCGAATTCTCTCTGGTTGCAGGGGAGCAGGAACCGTTGGCGTTCCTCCTCGCTCAGACAGTGAAAAACCAGCCGGTGGCTGCCCTCTCCCCAGTAGGCCTGGATCTTTTTTGACGCCAACAGCAGAGCCGCCGCCTCCGCCAGCGCCTTGTCCTTGCGGCGCAGTTCCTGCTGCAGGCGCTACTCCTTCGGAGAAGCCTGCGGCTAGATCTCCCGCTGATCGGCCTGGTGGCGCTTCTCAAGGTCCTTCTGGTCGGCCATGGTCAGCAGCGGCTGTGCAATGGCATCCTGCGCTGCTTGGCGCCAACGGTCCACCTGTTCAGGGAACAGGCCCCGCTCGCGGCAGTATCCGCCCAGTTCGGTGGCGTTGAGGCCAGCGCTCTCCAGCACCACCGTGAACTTGTCAGCCGGGCCCCATCACCCAGGATCCTTCTGGGTAGCTGGCACCACCTCCCCCTGCAACCGCCAGGCCTTACGCCATTTATAGAGGGTGATCACGTGGATCCCCAGTTCCTGGGTGTCAAGCGACATCCGGAATTGGCCCGCCTTCGTCGTTGACACTGGGCACTGGCCGATCGCTGGCGCTGAGAGCACAACACGCTCAGACCACATTCAGCCCTCCAGGGGCGTACGCCCCTGGAGGCAACTCAACAGTGCAGTCTGTCTGTCCTTTTCAGGAAGCCCCAAGGCATCAGTGAGGAGAAAAGAATCCAGCGGTTTTCTGGGTCCAACGTCCCACCAAAGGGTGCGTGGAACTCCACAATTGAGATCTGACCGCTAAGGTGCTTGCGGTAGATCTGCCGCATTTAAATAGTATAGCAACCGTTGATTGCCACATTCGCCGATAGTTTACCGACCGTCGATCGCCTGGACCAGCTGCGCTGCATGGAATTTGACTTTTTCAGGAAAAACTGAACATTGATTGTTCGAGGTGCCCTCAATCAGTTTTTTCCTCATGATACTCCGCATCCTGATTTACTTTCCATGTGTCGTAGTCTTGCCTGCCTAACAGGATGTTCTTTGCTGTCAGCATCGCTGTCATCATCGAGTGATCCTGGTTGTTGTATTGGTGCATGCCATTGCGGCCCACCACGTGCAGGCGCGGGCAGTGGGTTTCCAGTGCCTGGCGGATGACCTGGCGCTGATCTTGGTAGTTTTCGTCGTAGACGGGGTAGGCCTTGGGCTGACGCACCACTGACGCATCCACGACATCGCCGGGATGGACTAGTTTAAGGGCTTCCAGTTCGCGGCTGGCGAGAGCGATGAGATCGGCATCGTGCATGTTCCAGAGCGTTTCCTGCTGGCTCGTGAAGTACTCCATGCCGTAGCAGGCCATGCCCGCTTCCGGCACCATCGCCGCTGACCAGTTTCCGAAGTTCTGAATGCGTCCCACCTTCAGATCCGGATCATGGATGTAGAGCCAGTTGTCTCCGAAGGAAACGCGAGGTTTGACAATCAGGGCGACGGTGAGGAAATCGCGGTAGCGCAGGCCACTGGCCGCCTCGCACACATCGGCGGGGAGCGCGGGTTGGAGGGTTTGGATCAGCCAGCCCAGAGGGGCTGAGCTGATCAGATGGTCCACCTCCTGCTGGCTGCTCTGATCTCCCTGTGTCGCTGTGACCCGCCAGGTGCCCGCGGGGGTGTGCTCCACAGCGGTGATTCGGGTGCCCATCTGCACGCTTCCACCGCTGGCCTTCACCTTCTCCGCTGCCGCCTCCCACAGCATGCCAGGGCCGAGACGCGGGTAGCGGAAGGAGGTGATCAAGGTCTTGATCTGCGTGGCGCGATCGCTCTCGGATTTCGGTGCGCGCGGCTGCGGCCACAGCGCGTTGCGGGCCGCCTTGCTCAACGACAGCCCTTTGATTCGCTGCGCCGCCCAGTCGGCCGAGATTTCGGAACAGGGCATGCCCCAAACCTTTTCCGTGTAACTCTTGAAAAACATCATGTACAGCCTTCCGCCGAACTTGCGTGTCACCCAATCTTCGAGGTTGTCGGGTTCGGTGCGGTTGACCAGTTTCGCCTTGAGGTAGGAGGCAACGGTAAGCAGCGTCTCGCTAATGCCAAGATTACTGATCACCTCGCCGATCTCCAGCGGGTAAGAATAGAATTTACCTTGGTAGTAGATGCGCGACAGCCGGGAACAGGTGAGCAGGTCATCAGGCAGGAGTTCGCTCCAGAAATCCTCTACCTCCTTGGACTTGGAGAAGAAGCGATGGCCGCCGATGTCGAACCGGTAGCCCTTGTAAACTACGGTGCGAGAGATGCCTCCCACGTACAAAGCATCTGCTTCCCAGACGACGGGCTTAAGGCCTTCTTTGCTCAGGAGATAAGCGGCTGTGAGGCCTGCGGGGCCAGCACCGATGATGCCGACACGGATTCCAGGCTTGTTCTGCGAGCCGGGGGAGGAAGGCTTGGTGAGCGGCAACTCTGCGAACATAAAAAGGATTCTTGTCTGTTGTTAACAAGCCGAATACTGAGTGCAATTCAGGCACAAGTAAAATCTAATGAAGCTCATGGTTGCATGGGCGTCCACAGGATTTTCCAGTGCAGTCTAAGGCCTGTCCCCCTTTTTTGGCGAGTTATTTCGTCGCCCGTGTGGCTGATCGTATTTCACCAAGCCCCCAAC
>Ga0209298_10002558_pt1 | contig 11283 bp, 6 predicted proteins | sample S_140806_EF_Meta_FD_187325 | JGI IMG/M metagenome (GOLD analysis project Ga0209298, IMG submission 187325) | Freshwater microbial communities from Lake Simoncouche, Canada to study carbon cycling - S_140806_EF_MetaG (SPAdes) (version 2) | ecosystem: Environmental > Aquatic > Freshwater > Lake ...
GTCTTCTTTTTCGCGTAGATCTGCTCGTAGTCCGTGAAGCCCAGCTGGAGAGGGACAGCCATCCGGTCCAGTCTCAGTTCGAGAACTTGGCTGATTTTAGCGGGTTTTTCAGGGGTTCCCTAGAGGTTTCTGCTGCCACCTATCACCGCTGACAGCAGCTGTACGGGGGGATGAAAGCCACAGAGGCCAAACGCCTCAAGGAGTTGGAGCAGGAGAACTCTCGGCTTAAACGATTACTAGCCGATGCTGAACTCGATAAGGCCATTCTCAAGGAGCTTGTTGCGCCGTGAGGCCGACGGGAAACTTCTGAGCCCGGAACGACGTTGCAGAGCCGTCGTGGTTCTGCAGGATCGATTTCGGGCTTCCCAGCGCCGTGCCTGCCGTCTGGTCGGCCAAAACTGCACCACCCAACGCCGGTTTACCGGCGCCGGCGAATCGAGGGCTGGAGCGTCAACCACAAGCGGGTGCAACGGATCTGGCGCGAGGAGGGGCTGCAGAGGCCCCTGCCACGCAAGCAGAAGCGCTCACGACCCGCAGACGGCTCCAGAGAGCTACTCAGAGCCGAGTACCCGCACCACGTGTGGGCACTCGACTTCCAATTCGACCAAACGATGGATGGACGCAGACTGAAATTACTCAATATTGTGGATGAATACAGTCGCATGTGCCTGGCTATTCGTGTCGGGAGACGATGTAAGGCTGTCGATGTGGTCGACTTGATTGAGGAACTCCTCGAGCAGTATCCAGCACCTACCCATCTGCGAATGGACAATGGCCCCGAGTTCATTGCCCATGCTCTACAGGAGTGGTGCACAGGCAGTGGATCAGGTGCGGAATACATCCCACCAGGCTCACCTTGGGAGAGTCCATTCGTGGAGTCATATGAGCTCCGCTCGACTTCGTCTACAACAGCCGGCTTAGGGATGAATTCTTGTAGACGAAGTCGGCCGGAGGCCACATATCGAGCTCTTCTTATCATTACCGGAAGCGAAGATATTGGCAGAGCAGCACAAGATGGGGTACAACCCTTACAGACCGCACTCCGCTCTCCAGGGGCGAACGCCCCTGGAAATCCTCCAGCAATGGAAGGCGGCCTGAGCACACCCACCAGCTCTCATGGGAACTGGACCAGTAAAGGGGGTCACGTCACCATGATCAGTTGCTGGATGAAACGGAATTGGATCCATTCGACCCATGAGCTGTATCGAAACTTTTGTTCTGAAACTTTGGGCCCCTAAGATCTCATTCTGTGCCCTGTTGCCCAGGATTTTTCGCGGAAATCGTTGAGCGCTGTCTGTTGTGCTTTGGCCAAGGGATGGGATGGCTAGGGCTGCTCAGAATCCTCTTTATTTTTCCTTTCATGTTTTGTTTCTCTTTGGATGTTGCCTAAGCGGGGAGACGCGATGGATCGGTTCTGCTGGGCAAGCCTCTCCCCGCTTTCCCCACGCCACAGCCCCCTGCAATGTTGTGATGCAAATCACAGCAAAACCCCGGTGCCCGCGCTGGAATTGTTGAGGTCATTTCCAGGGCGTGTGGACTCCACCGCAGCCGTCATGCTCAAGACATTGGTTGTGGCTGGTTTGGGTGCAGCCCTGGTGCCCTGGCTCCAGCCCTGCTGGGCGGAGGTGCGGGCAGGAGGGCTGCGCACCCGTGTGAATGGCACCGCCCTCGGCTCCTGCGGCGCGGGCCTCTGTCGGGTGCAGGGCGGCACCACGGCAGGAGACACCCTCTTTTTCCGTTTCGCCCAGTTCGATGCCCGCGGTGCGATTCAGGGGGTGAACCTCGACACCCGTGGGCAGCGCCATGTGGTGATGGGCGTCAGCGCTCCCACCGGCACGTTCCTGGATCGGCCCTTGCGGCTGGATCAACCCACGAACCTTGTTTTGCTCTCACCCGGAGGCTTGTGGTTGGGCCCGGGGGCCCGGGTGGTCCAGGCCACCAACCTGGTGTTCAGCACCTCCAGCCACCTGCGGCTTGGTTCCAGCCTGGTGGATGTACTGGGCAGCAGCGCTGCCCAGCTGCGTCAGCAGGCGGCGCCTCCCGCCTTTGATCTCAACTCCTTCAACGACAACGCCACCACCCTGGACGGCCTGGGGCTCCAGGGCGCGGGGCCCATCGTGTTGGCGGGTCCCCAGCTGCGCATCGATCGCAATCTCATCATCGATAGCGGTAGCGGTGGGCTGTCCACCGCCGGGCCCCGCCGGGCCCTGCTGGCGGCGGGCGACACCCTGCGGCTCAACGGCGCCAGCATCCGCCTGGAGGCCCTGGATCTGGAGGCCGGAACCCCCAGCCAGGACGGCATGGTGCAGCTCACCAGCCCAGGTCGGCTCTCCCTGGACCGGACCGGCCTGCAGGCCCGTGCCCTCGTTCTGCAGGGGGGCGATCTGCACCTCGGCCACAGCACGCTCCTGGCCCCCAAGGGACAGATCCGCCTGGTGGCCTCGGGCCCGGGGGGGGCCGCCCACGCCATCACGGTGGAGGGCAGTCATCTGGATGTGGGGGCCCGCAGCCGTGCCGACCTGGCCAAGGTGGTTAAGGGCACCGTCGTGGTGGACGGAGCGTCGATCGAATCGAACCAGCCCATCCCGGCGATCGCTCTGTTCGCCGAGGGGGATGTGCTGATCAGCGGTGGCTCGCGCCTCCAGGCCAGCCAGGACGTGCCCGGGATTCGGGCCCGGGATCCCGGCCCCCTTACGGACGTCCAGCTGACCCCGGTCAGTGGGGAGGTGGTGGTGGTGGCGGGGGGACGGCTGGTGGTGCGGGACAGCTCGCTTCGGGCCGATGCCACCGACAACCTGGCCGGCACGGTGGCGCTGCAGTCCCAGGGGCCGGAGGGGCGCGGTGGGCTGACCCTGGAACGGGCGGTGCTGTCCGCCAGCGGCGGGGCCGGCGGCGGCGATCTCTGGCTGGGCAGCCGCTCCGGCATCCGCCTCCAGGACTCCAGCCTCACCGCCGAAACGGATCGGGCCCTGCCGGACTCCCTCAATGGCGGCATGTTCCTTCTGCCACCGGGGGAAATCAATCTGATCAACCAATCCCGGCTGCAGCCCATCCAGATCAGCGGCAGTGTGCTGCAAACGCCTTATCACTCCGGCGCCGGTTTCCTCCCTCTGGATCCCCTGCCCGAGGCGCTCGACAGCGACTCCGAGGACTTTTCAGTGATCCACCCCGGCGGTCGGATCAATCTTTTCTCCCGCGGTGGCATCACGGTGGAGGGGCGGTCGCTGCTGCAGGCCAATGGGGGACCCCCCAAGGACGCAACGGCGGACCAACCGGCGACCGAGCCGGGGGCCGGTGCGATCCGCCTGATCAATGAGGGCCGCCAACCGCTGACGATCAGGGGCGGCAGCCGGCTGGAGGCCAGTGCCGGATCGGACCTGGCGGCGATGCCGGCCCTCTATGAGCCGGTGCTTGGGGGCGGCCTGATCCAGCTCTGGTCGGCGGCGGGGCTCAACCTGGAGCACAGTGCCCTGATCCTGCGCACCGACCACCGCCTGGGCATGGCCCCCCCGGCCCAGCTGCTGGTGGCTGCCCAGGGGAATTTGAGTCTGAACGGGGCGGAGCTGGATCTGGGCCACAGGTTCAATCCCGACGCTGTTCCCCTCGTGACGTCGGTTGTTTCGCTATTGAGCCGCGCAGATCTCAGGGTGGCGAACAGCGCCCTTCAGCTTGGGGACGACATCCCGCGGCTTGGGGACGACATGTTGCCCATCCTGCCGTCCACCGCGATCGGCCTGATCTCCGGCAGGAGGCCAGCCAATACGTCCAGCTTCACGATCAACACCAAGGTGGGAACGATTGATCCCGCCGGTTACGCCGTCGTCGATCCTTTGGCCCCCGTTCCCGAGGATCAGACCCATGTGTTTTCCTCCGATCCCACCGCCCTGCAGGCCAAGTTGGACCAGCAGGTCGACACCACGCGCCGGGTCGGGGTGGCACCGGAAACCAACGTGGTCGTTCCGTTCGGTGCGCCCCCCCTGCTGCTGCAGAGCAATCTGGGCCAACCCCTCAAGGTGATCCTCGATCCCAGCCAGGCGCAGCTGGCCGCCTTGGCGGGCCCCGCCACCGCCCGGTCGCCGGCCCTGGGCGGCTCCGACGGCCTGGCCAGGACAGCGGAGACCCGGCCCCCCACCGCCCTGCTGCCGGAAGGGATCGTGGTTCAGGCCCTGTCAGGGGAGGAGGCCGGTGAGCGCTTGCTGGTCGCGGACCAGCGCAGCGCGGCCGATACCCTCGCGGCCCTGGGGTTACCCCCCACCGCCCTGGGGGCCGGGACCAGCCTGACCAGCCTCCAGGAGCGACTGCGGATGGCCATGGACCAGGTCGGTCGGCCGGCCGCGGGTGGGAGCTCGGCCTATCGACCCGCGATCGTGCGCTTCAGTCTTTGGCGCCAGGCCAGCCCGGGGGAAGACCGGTTGGAGCTGGTCTATCTTCCGGCCAACGGCGCGCCCCAGGGCTGGCAGGTCCGCCTCCCCGAGGGGCAGCTGGCGCAGCTGGTGCAGGCGGTGCAGCGCAACCTGAGCCGGATGGAATCCAGTGGCCTGGGGGACGACCCGGCGTTGCAGCGGTTATCCCAGCTGCTGCTGGCCCCCCTGGGCCCGCTGCTGGAACGCGACCGGGTGGAGGCCCTCTGGCTGGCCGCCGATCGGGGCCTGCAGGCGATCCCGTTTGCGGCGCTGCGCTATCGAACGGGCAGTTTGGGGGAACAGCTGGCCTTGAGTGTGACGCCCAGCCTCAGCCTGCTGCCGCCCGGTTCTGCGGGCGCGTCGGCGTCGCCCCCTGGCTCGGGGCGGCTGCTGCTGGCGGGCAGCAGCCGTTTCCGCAATGGCTTGGCGCCGCTGCCGATGGTGCGTCAGGAGTTGCATCAGTTGGCCAGGGAACAGGCGGCGGATCTCCTGCTGGATGAGGACTTCACGCCGGCGGGCCTGCAGCGGCTGACCCGCCGGGGCCAGTACCGCCAGGTGCACCTCGCCACCCATGCCGAATTCCGCCCCGGCCAGAGCGCTGCAGGCTGGCTGCACACCTGGGAGCGGCCCATGGCGCTGGCGGAACTGGGCCGGGTCTTGGCTCAGGGCGGCGGCCCTACCCCCTTGGATCTGGTGGTGCTGAGCGCCTGCCGCACCACCCTCGGCGATGAACGCAGCGAGCTGGGCCTGGTGGGTTTGGCCCTTGCCGCCGGTAGCCGCTCGGGCCTGGGCACGCTCTGGTATGTGGATGACACCGCCAATGCGGCCTTTTTTGTTCAGTTCTATCGCTATCTCCACCTTGGTTATCGCAAGGATGAGGCCCTGCGCCTCACCCGCCGTGCCTTCCAGCATGGCGAGGTGCACCTTCAGGGCCGGGAGGTGATCGGCGTTGCGGGCACGCCCCTGATCACGGGCCTCAGCCGCAGCGATCAGCTGCGCTTCGGGAGCGACTTTCGTCATCCCTACTACTGGTCAGGAATTGTGCTCTCTGGCTCCGCCATTTAGCGAACCTCGCCGGATTTTTTGTCGTTTGTTTTCTTCCCACCTCCTTCTCTCGTTATGACGTTTTTTCTTGGGCGGCGGCATGCTCAGCGTCCGCTATGTATCGGCATCTGCTCTGTTGTGCTTGGCATGGGACTTCCTTCCCCTTCCCCTGCCCCGGCACAGACCGCCTGTATACAAAAAGCTGCAGCGGGTTATGGTAATTCTAATGCCGCTCCAGCATATAGTTATAATACTGTCTATTATTATCCCGATTCGTCGCAGCCTGGGGTCTATCCGACTACAAATTCGCTCGTGATCGGACGCCAGAGAAGCTACACAACTGGCGTCGCTTCGACCGTTCTGTTGTTCCTGCCGGTCTCGCCCCCCAGTGCTTCCTCGCCTGGGTCGATCTCCTATCCAATCATTGCCTTGGGAGATGCTAAAAATAATGTGATCTACGGTAGCCCTGGCAGTGATTATATCACTGATGGAGCGGGTGTTGACACCATTGTCGTGGGTAGTTCCAATGTGGTCGGCGCTGGCAATGTGGTGGTCGCTGCTGCTGTGGGAGCGGAATCCGATCGCGTCGTCCTCGTCAATGACGGGCGCCTTGACACGGTGTATATCGGGAGCAGCCTTCAGAACAATTTTCCTTTTGTTTGCCCTATCCCTCCTGGCGGAAAAATTTTTGGCGCGCTTCCCTTTGCCTCTCCCTATCTTCTTGCCTCCCGCTCCCTTGCCGGGATGGTGCCGGCCGTTCCTGCCGGGCCGCCCCTGATGGCCCAGGCCATCTGCCCAAACCAAGACTCGGAGGGCACAGCGTATTCGCCCCAATGCCCAGACCGCAGTCTATTTTTCCCGGAGCTTGCCCCCACTCCAGGGATGCCCACCCTAATCGGGCAGGAGTTCGAGACAGCCACACCGGATCAGGTGGCACTTTCCCCCGAGCAGTTTGGTCTTCAGGAAGGCCCCGTGACCATCGTGGAGATCCCCAATGATGTGAGTCGTGCCCTGATCCCTCGGCCTGGAAAACCCGAGGATAAGCTCAGCGACACCACCACCTTTCGTGGTGATCCGCACCCCCTGAGTTTCGATCGTCCGATCGCGGCTGAACCCCTGAGCACCAGGCTAAACGCCCTCTCCCCCAAAACCTTTCCGGTGGTGCTTGCCCCCACGGAGTTCGGTTCCATGGACGGTTCCATTGCCATCGTGGAGCTCCCTAAGGGTGGGAGTCGTGCTGGGATCCCTGGGCCTGGAAAACCCGAGGGCAAGGTCAGTGACAACACAATCTTTCGTGTCAATCCGCACTCCTTGAAGCTCGATCTTCCGATCGGGGCTGAACGTCTCATTTCCAAGCTGAAGGTCCTCCCCAAAAACACCTTGGCCTATCTCCCCAGCCAGGGAATTCTTCTGGCGCGTCTTCCTGGTCTGAATCCACGGCCCGACCAGCTCACGGTCGTGGCACGGCTTCTTGTCAACGGCCCCGATGGCTTCAGGCCCCTGAAATTTCCACGGGATTCAAAGGGTCGGCTTGTGAATCGCGTGATCGTCGCCAAATCGGCCCCGCCCTTGCCGAAGCTTTACAACCTGCGCGCCAAATAGCACGCCGCCGATCTCCGGCCATCTCCTTCCTGTCGATGCTGCTTCTCCTCGCCCAATTGGTGGCCCCGCCGGTCCAGCCCGGTCCCGTGCGCCTGCCCGGGGCGGGGATCGAGCGGCCGGCGGCGTCGCCCCTGCCGCTGGAGCCCAACCCTGCCCCGGTGGGGGGGCCGGAGCCGTCCACCGGCCCCCCCACCTCGAGCCTGCCGGTGCCAACCGTGGTGGGCGTTCAGCCCTACGGCCCCGGGCGCCTGCGGCAGATCCTGGAGCCCTGCCTGGCGGTGGCGGCGCCGGACCGTCTCGAGGCCTGTGCCCAGCGGCTCGCCGGCCAGCTGCTCAACGACGGCTACATCAACAGTCGCGTCTATGCCCTGCCTGGGCCCGCCGCCGGGACCCTGGAGGTGGTGGAGGGTCGTCTCGCGGAGGTGCGCGTGGAATGCGTGCAACCTCGATTGCAGCGCCGGCTGCAGCGGCTTGTGCAGCCGTTGCAGGGCAAGGTGCTGCACTTGCCCAGCCTTCAGGCCAGCCTCAGCCTGCTCCAGCGTCAGCCCGGTGTGGGGCGGCTCAGCCTGGCCCTCAACCGGCTCGGGGGCGACTCCAGCCAGGGGGTGCTCGTGATCCAGGCGGAGCCCGGCGGCCAGCCCCTGCATGGGGAACTCACCCTGCGCAACGACGGCACCGCCGGCAGCGGCCAGTTTCGCGGCCTGGCCACCCTGCTTCAGCCGGATCTGCTGCTCCCTGGCGACAGCCTGCTGCTGTTCACCGAACTGAATGCCGACGAGAACCCCTCCCTCGGGGCGTTGAACGGCTCCCTGAGCTACACCCTGCCGCTGTCCGACAGCCTGCGGTTGAGCACAGCCTTTGCCGCCAGCAGTCGCCGTTACGTGGAGGTGGCCGCCCCCTTCGACAGCCTGCGGTTCCGTCAGTTGCAGGGCCTGGGCCAGCTGGAGTTCACCCTGGCCGAGACCCTGAACTGGCGTTGGTTTGGCTTCGCTGGGCTGAGCCTTAATCGCAACGATGCCTTTCTGGAGGGGAGATCCTTCCCCGCCATCCTGGGCGGTGCCGACAGCGGCTGGCTCCGGACCGGTTTCCTGCGCTCCGGCCTGGGCGGCGAGGGGGTCACGGGTCGCCTGGCCTGGAGCGGCAGCCTCTATGGACTGCAGGGGGTGGCGGGGCTGACCAACGCGGCCCAGCGTGAGGAGCTCGCCTCCTTTGGCATCGCCCCCGGACGGGCCCGGGCCCTCGGTGGTCAGGTCTCGGGCTTGTATGGATTGGCGCCGCGCTGGCAGGTGCAGGTTCAGCTCGCCGCCCAGTGGGCCCTGGCGCCGCTCCCCAATCCGATGGGCTTTTCCCTGGGCAGCGACAACGGTCTGCGGGGCCTGCCCGGCCAGGTGGTGAGTGGGGACAGCGGCCTGTTGGGATCCGTGGAATTGGGCTACACCGCCTGGCAGCAGGGGGCCCAGCGCCTGCAGCTGGTGCCGTTTGTGGGGGCCGGGGGCGTGCGCACGGACCTGCCCGGCGTGGCCCTGCAACGGACGTCCGTGGGGGCGGGGGGGCTGTTGGTGCGCTGGTGGCAGGGGCGCCACTGGCAGCTGGAGCTGGGCTGGGTCCGCCAGTTCGGCAGTGACGGCCGCCCGGCCTGGCAGGACTGGCTGCTGAGCAGTGGCTTGTACACCAAACTGGACTATCGCTTCTAGGTGGGCCCCCGTCGCCCCCCCATGGCCGGATCGCCCCGCTGGCCCCGATGGGCTCAGCCCTGGCCCCTGCTGCGTCCATGGCTGCCCTACGGCGCCGCGGTGGTGCTGCTGGTGGTTCTGCACCAGGCCCGGCTGGGTGAAACCCTCAACCTGCTCCTCTACGACCTGGCCACCCAGGCGCGGCCCTGTCCGGATGGGGCCCGCACCCCGGTCCGGATCATCGCCATCGACGAGGCCGATCTGCGTCGCCTGGGCTGGCCCCTGGCGGATGACCTCCTGGTGGAGGCGATCCAGCGCCTGCGCAGGGCCGGGGTGGCTGCCATCGGCCTCGACCTCTACCGCGACATCGGGGTGGATCCCGGTCAGGCGCGGCTGCGGGCCCTGGCCGCCGAGCCCCTGCCGCTGGTGACGGTGTACAGCGTGATCGATGCCGTGGGTCCCCTGCCGGGAACGCCGCCCCAGCGACGCGCCTACAACGACCTGTTGCTCGACCCCGACGGGGTGGTGCGCCGAGATCTGCTGCACGTCCGCAGCCAAGGGGTGGCCGGCGTGGCCCTGCCTCTGCGCCTGCTGGAGGTGGCCCGCGGCCAGGCGATCAGTCCGCTCCGTCAGCGCTTGGAGCGGCGGCCCGCCAGCGAAGCCCCCTTGGGGGCCGACTCCGGGGGCTACACCGATCTGGATGCGGCCGGGGTGCAACGCATGCTCGGTTTTCACCGGCCCGGCAGTTTTCCCACCTGGAGCCTCAGCCAGCTGGTGCGGGGCGCGATTCCGCCGGCCCAGTTGCGGGGCACGATCGTGTTGATCGGCAGCCGGGCGCCGTCCCTGCGCGATGGCTTCACCGTGCCCTTCAGTCGCCCCCCCTGGGCGGCGGCGCCGATGCCGGGGGTGGAACTGCACGCCCACCGGCTGGCGGCCCTGCTGGCCTGGGAGCGCGGGGAGCCGGTGGGGTTGAGGGCCGTCCATGGTGGGCTGAATGGCCTGGTGCTGGCGAGTGCGGCGGCGCTGGGCCTGGGGCTGGGGGAAGGCGTCCGCAGCCTGCGGCGCAGCTTGGTGGCGGTGGCCGCCCTTGCCGTCCTGCTGCTCTCGGCCACGCTGGTTCTGCTGGGGGCTGGGTTCTGGCTGAATGGCACCCTGCCCACGGCGGCCCTGTTGGCGATGGCGGCCGCCGCCTGGATTCGCCGTGGCGGCGAACAGCAGCGCCAGCGTCAGCAATTGCAGCAGTTGCTCGGACAGACCACGTCGCCGGAGGTGGCCCGGGAGCTGTGGCGGCAACGCCAGGAGCTGCTGGCGGGGGGGCGATTTCGCGGCCGGCAGCTGCTGGTCACCCTGGTGCTGGCCGATATTGAACACTTCACCGCTGTCGCGGAAACCCTGGATCCGGAGCCGTTGCTGGACTGGCTGAACCGTGGCCTGGCGGCGATGGTGCTCCCGATTCAGCGTCGGGGCGGCCTGGTGAACAAGTTCACCGGCGATGGGCTGTTGGCCGTCTTCGGGGCGCCCCTCAGCCAGGGACGTCATGCCGATGCCTGCGCTGCCTTGGCTGCCGCCGTGGCGATCCGCACCGCCCTGGTGGAGCTCAACCGAGACCTGGAGCGCGGAGGCTTGCCGCCGCTGCGGGTGCGCATCGGCTTGCATAGCGGTTGGGTGCTGGCGGGATCCCTGGGCAGCGTCGATCGTTGGGAGTACGGCCTGATCGGTGATGCAGTGAATTGCGTGGCACGGATCGAAGCCCTTGAGAAAGGCCGTCGGCCCTTTCCCTGCCGGGTGTTGCTGTCCGGCGCGACGCGGGCCCTGGTGGGGGAGGCGGTGCCAGCCCGCTGGAGCGCTTGGGGGCAGGTTCCGTTGGCGGGCCGTGCCGGGAGCGAGGAGATCTGGGAATGGCTGGAGCCGGTAGGGGCCGGTCCCCCTTAGGTCGGGGGCAGGGTGTCGCAGTGCACCGGCAGCTGTTCCGGCAGGCCGTTGCGCAGATCGCCGTAGCCGAACCGCTCCAGCAGTGGCTCGGTGGCCACGCTGGTGCCGCAGGCGACGTGCAGGCGGCGCAACTGCTCGCGCACGGCCCCATCGCTGGGGCCGCCTTCACCGGGTAACAGCAGGGAGCGGGCTGGGGGGGCTTCCGGTTCCTGGGGGGCGCCACAGGCGGGGTAGCTCTCCCAGAGCCGCATGGCGCTGCTGGTGGGCACCCTCAGCACCCTTAGGCCCGCCGGTCGGGGCGGCAGGAGCTGGGGAGGACCCTGGTCAAAGCGAAGCACCAGCGGCACGGGTTCGTTGGTGGGCCCTTCGATCAGGGCGATCAGCCCGGTGGCGCCAGGGGCCAGCCGGCTGGAGGGGGGCACCAGGTGGGCCACGGGGCGGGCGCCGCAGGCGGCCCGGGTGCCACCGCCCTCCCGTCTCAGGGGAAAGCGGGAGGAGGGATCCGCCCAGCTAGCGGAGCCGGGGATCATGGTGAGTGCCAAGGCCCCCAGGCCGAGGACAAGGCCTGGGGCCCAGGGGCGGAGCTTTGGGGGAACAACAACCATGGCGGCAAGCCCGTCCAGGCGGTC
>Ga0209298_10002565_pt1 | contig 11254 bp, 11 predicted proteins | sample S_140806_EF_Meta_FD_187325 | JGI IMG/M metagenome (GOLD analysis project Ga0209298, IMG submission 187325) | Freshwater microbial communities from Lake Simoncouche, Canada to study carbon cycling - S_140806_EF_MetaG (SPAdes) (version 2) | ecosystem: Environmental > Aquatic > Freshwater > Lake ...
GGGGCAATACCGTGTTCGGGATCTCCCGCGGCTTCGTCATAAATCCAACCACAAATTAGACACATCCAAGTTTTTGCCACGGCACTGCTTTCTTCAACGCATAGAATGAATTGCATTGTATCGACCGCCCCATGTCCTCAGAAAACACCCCCGCCCTCCACCCCCACGACCTCAGCGATGAAAGTACAGCGGCGCCTCCATGCGTGCTGATATTCAACGCCAACGATCCGAGCGGTGCGGGTGGAATTGGCGCGGATGTTTTGGCCAGTGCCTCGGTCGGGGCACATGCTTTGCCCGTAGTCACAGGTGCCTACATGCGCGACACCGCAGAAATATTCGACCATGTGTCGTTTGACGAAGAAGCCGTCGCCGAACAAGCCCGTAGCGTGTTGGAAGACGTTAGCGTGCAAGTCATCAAAGTCGGCTTTTGTGGCAACCCTGAGAACCTAAGCGTTATCGCCGAAGTGGCAACCGACTATGCAGAAGTGCCCGTAGTGGCCTATATGCCGAATTTGTCATGGTGGGAAGACGAAGCCATTGACGCCTACCTAGACGCGTTTCGCGAATTAATCCTGCCGCAAACCACGCTTTTGGTCGGCAACCACAACACCTTGTGGCGCTGGTTGCTTCCTGATTGGAGCAGCGAGAAAAGCCCTGGACCACGCGACTTAGCGCGCGCTGCTGCTGAAGTGGGCGTACCTTATGTATTAGTCACTGGCATCAGCCACCCAGACCAGCAAGTAGAAAACGTGTTGGCCACACCACACACCGTATTGGTAACCGAGAAGTTTGAGCGTTTCGATGCTGTCTTCTCTGGTGCAGGCGATACCTTGAGCGCGACCCTGGCAGCCTTGCTCGCCTCAGGCACCGATTTGGAAGCCGCCACCCGCGAAGGCTTGGCGTTTTTAGACCAATGCCTCAACAGTGGTTACCGCCCAGGTATGGGCCACATCTTGCCCGACCGTTTGTTTTGGGCCGAACTTGAAGATGGCACCGAATCCACCACAGATGGCGATGACCGCATGGCCACCGCTGAAGATTTCTCCCTCCCCCGTCATGAAACCAAGCATTGAGACAAAACCGCTATGACAGACCTTAACCAAACCTTATTTGAACGCGCCGCCAAAGTCATTCCTGGTGGCGTCAATTCGCCAGTGCGTGCATTTCGTGCAGTTGGCGGCACCCCGCGTTTTGTGCAACGCGCGCAAGGCGCTTATTTTTGGGACGCCAACGGCAAACGCTATATCGATTACATCGGCTCATGGGGCCCGATGATTTTGGGCCACGGCCATCCCGCAGTGTTAGAAGCTGTTCAAAAAGCGGCAGTCGATGGTTTCTCTTTTGGCGCGCCTACAGAGCGCGAAGTTGAATTGGCCGAAGCCATCCTCGCGCAAGTACCTTCCATGGACATGGTGCGTTTGGTCAGTTCTGGCACCGAAGCCGGTATGAGCGCATTGCGCTTAGCCCGTGGCGCGACAGGGCGCAGCAAGATCATCAAATTTGAAGGCTGCTACCACGGCCATGCCGATGCGTTGTTGGTCAAAGCAGGCTCTGGCCTCGCCACATTCGGCAACCCGACCAGCGCGGGTGTTCCGCCAGAAGTGGTGCAACACACTTTGGTTTTGGAGTACAACAATATTCCGCAGCTCGAAGAAGCATTTGCCCTGCACGGCAAAGAACTCGCCCTGTTAATGATTGAACCCATTGCCGGCAATATGAACTTTGTTCGCGCCAGCGTGCAGTTTATGAAACGTTGTCGCGAGCTCTGCACACAATACGGCGCCTTGCTGGTGTTTGACGAAGTCATGACTGGCTTTCGCGTGGCCTTAGGTAGTGCGCAAAGTGTGTATGCCAAAGAAATCCCTGGCTTCAAACCTGATATGACAGTGCTAGGCAAAGTAATTGGTGGTGGCATGCCGCTAGCAGCATTTGGTGGACCACGCGAAATCATGCAACAACTCGCGCCCACAGGCCCTGTTTACCAAGCGGGTACTTTGAGTGGCAACCCGGTTGCCACCGCTTGCGGACTGGCCACCTTGAAAGAACTCTCCAAGCCCGGTTTCTGGGATGCTTTATCCAAAACCACCCAAAGCTTGGTCGATGGTTTAAGCGCCGCCGCCCAGAAGGCAGACATACCATTTAGCGCAGACTGCCAAGGCGGTATGTTTGGCTTCTTTTTATTGCCTGAGCTGCCACAAAACTACGCCAAGGTGATGACGAGTGACAGCCCACGCTTTAACAAGCTCTTCCATGGCTTGCTCGATCGCGGTGTCTATATTGCGCCTGCTTTGTATGAAGCAGGTTTTGTGAGCGCAGCGCACAGCGAGGCCGATATTGCAGAAACCGTACAAGCGGCTTCTGAGGTCTTTGCTACTTTAGGTAAAACGTGAAAAAAACATTCCAACTGCGCCCAGAAGGCAAGCACCCTGACCGGGTGTTAGAAGCCACCAAACACGAGATTCGCAAATACATCAAACGTGAGCGCAGACGCGATCTACCTGAAGGCGTCGATTTTTGGGATTTCGATTGCAAATTTGGCTTGACCGAAGAAGGCGCTGAAGTTGTGCATTTGGCAAACCTGATAGAGCGCATGGATGCTGTGGCCAAAGAAGAAGGTTCTTCTTGCTATGTCGAAATTTTGGCCAAACACGGGGTACGTGTTCCACGCCCTATAGAGGCTGGGCGTGAGTTGCTTGAACTCGATACTGCGCCTCACAGCCACGAAGAAGCAAACGACTAAAGACTTCTTCAGGCACTTGAGGCTCTTGCTGTCCTAAAGGCCCCGCAGCTTATCTTTTTTGCTCGGGCGGCGACCTTTGATTCCACCGGCGCCGTCATTGAGCTTAGGTGCTGGCGGTGGTGTGTCTGTCGGTTCGAAGCCTTCGATGACTTCTAGTGTTAGCGCATTGCTTTGACGCTTTTGGATCACATTCCAGTGAGCTAACGAAGCAGCCGTCACAAAACTCAAAACATCGCCTTTTTCACCTGCACGCCCGGTTCTGCCCATTCGGTGGATGTAGTCAGTAGCAGATCGCGGCAAGTCGTAATTCACTACCGTTGGTAATTTGGCGATATCGATGCCGCGCGCGGCAAGGTCGGTGGTGACTAAGACTTCCCAGCGCGCATCTTTGAACTCTTGCAGCACGGCTTGTCTGGCGCCTTGGCTCATCTCGCCGTGCAAGGCCGTTGCGTAAATGCCCGCTTGGTAGAGTTTGTTGGCCACATGTTCACTGGCATAGCGAGTGGCTACAAACACCAAAACCTGTTTCCATTTTTCTTGGGTGAAGAGATGGCGTAATAAAAGCGTGCGCTTTTTTTCATCTACGGCAATCGCACGTTGGTGTATTGCAGGTTCCAGATGCTGCGTGGTTGCCGAACCCGCGATTTCAATACGTACGGGTTGTCGCAACATGCTGTCAGCCAAGGGTTGTAGCGATGCGTCGAAAGTAGCGGAGAACCACAGGTTTTGTCTTTTGCTGGGAAGCAGCGCCAACACGCGATTTAACTCCTCCGAGAAACCTAAATCGAGCAAGCGGTCTACTTCGTCTAAAACCAGATGGGCAACGCTATCAAGTTGTAAAGCGTTGTGGTCTACCAAATCTAATAAGCGGCCAGGTGTTGCTACAACAATGTCAGCACCACCGCGTAATGCGAGCATTTGCGGATTAATCGATACGCCTCCAAACACTGTGGCGACGCGAAGGGCTTGAGAAGCTTTGAGATGTTGCGAGTTGGCTTGTGAATCAGTTACAAATTGAGAAGATGTCAGGACAAGGTTCTTAAATACTTGGCCTACTTGCACTGCTAATTCGCGTGTCGGCACGATGACCAAAATGCTTGTGCTTCTTCGCGTTGAATGCGGTGCTGTTTTATTTTGCGCTGATATATGGGAAGCGCCTGGAGAGCTTGAGGCACTGGATTGCGATGGTTGCAATACATGCCGTGATCGCAATAGGTGCAGCAACCCCAAACCATAAGCCGCAGTCTTGCCAGACCCAGTAGCTGCAGTGGCCAACACATCCTGGCCTTGCAAGATGCAAGGTATGCCTTGTTCTTGGATAGGTGTAGGTTGAGTCCACCCCGCGCGCTCAGCGGCTATGCATAAATTGGGCGACAAGCCCAGCGAAGCAAATGTCAATGGAGGCTACTTAATGGCGGAAGTGGCGCACGCCACTAAACACCATAGCAACACCGCGCTCATTGGCGGCGTCAATCACCTCTTGGTCACGCATAGAACCGCCGGGTTGAATGACGCAGGTGGCGCCAGCATCGACCACCACGTCTAGCCCGTCACGGAATGGGAAGAAGGCGTCACTGGCAACGACTGTGCCTTGCAAAGACAAACCTGCATGCTCTGCTTTGATGCTGGCAATACGTGCGGAATCGAGTCGGCTCATCTGGCCAGCACCCACGCCACGTGTTTGTCCATTGGCACAAAACACAATCGCATTGCTTTTGACGAACTTCGCGACTTTCCATGCAAACAGCAAGTCTTGCAACTGCTCAGCAGTAGGCTGCACATTGGTAACCACTTTGAGATCAGAGAGTTGCAGTTCATGATTGTCGGCGGTTTGCATCAATAGGCCAGAGCCAATACGTTTCACATCGACAATGTTTTGTCCACGGTCCCATGCAGAGTTGCCAGTGGGGGCAGGCATAGGAATATGCAACACGCGCACATTAGGTTTGCCTTTTAAAACTTCTTGTGCTTTGGCGCTAAAGCTTGGCGCCATCAATACTTCGACAAACTGTTTGCCAACAGCCTCGGCGGCTAAATGGTCGACTTCGCAATTGAAAGCGATGATGCCGCCGAACGCAGAAGTGGGATCTGTTTGAAAAGCTTTTTGGTAGGCGGTGAAGGCATCTTTGCCTAATGCGACGCCACACGGATTGGCGTGCTTCACGATGACGCATGCAGGTGTATCGAAGCTCTTGACGCATTCCCACGCCGCATCAGCGTCGGCAATGTTGTTGTAAGAGAGCTCTTTGCCTTGTAATTGTTCGCCGGTTACCAGTGAACCAGGCGCCGGATATAAGTCGCGGTAGAACGCAGCTTGCTGGTGCGGGTTCTCGCCATAACGTAAGTCTTGCAACTTGATGAAGCTCGCATTGGCTTGTGCGGAGAATCGTGCACGCGTACCGTCTTCTAAATTGATAGACGATAAATAATCGCTGATGGCTGCGTCGTAATTGCTAATCGCATTAAATGCAGCAACTGCCAAAGCAAAACGTGTGCTGTCAGACAATTTGCCGTTAGCTTTGAGTTCGGATAACACCGTCGGATATTGGCCTGCGTCGGTTAGTACCGCCACATCTTTCCAGTTTTTGGCCGCGCTGCGCACCATGGCAGGTCCACCGATGTCGATGTTCTCGATCGCGTCTTCTAAAGTGCAGTCAGGTTTGGCTACGGTGGCGACGAATGGGTAAAGGTTGACCACCAACAAATCAATGGTGTCGATGCCGTGGGCTGCCAGTGCGGCCATATGCTCAGGTACATCACGTCGTGCTAACAAACCACCGTGTACTTTGGGGTGCAAGGTTTTAACCCGACCATCGAGCATTTCAGGAAAACCTGTGACTTCGGCCACCTCTTTCACAGGCAAACCTTTTTCAGCCAAGAGCTTAGCCGTTCCGCCTGTGGATACCAATCCAATGCCTAAGTCGTGTAAGGCTTGTGCTAATTCCACAATGCCGGTTTTGTCAGATACAGAGATGAGTGCTTGCATGTAGATTCTTATTTGATGAGTTTGTGTTCGAGCAATTTTTTACGCAAGGTGTTGCGGTTAAGGCCTAACCAATCGGCAGCGCGCGACTGGTTGTGGTCAGCGTGCTGCATCACAACTTCTAGCAAGGGTTTTTCCACGACGCGAATCACTAGGTCGTGCAGGTTGTTGGGTTCGGTGCCGCTGAGGTCATCGAAATAGGACTGCATGCTGGATCGCACAGCATCTTCAATATGTTTTTTACTCATGGGGGGCTAAGGCTAACGATTCACTAGAAACAAGGGGATGGGGTAAACGCTCAAACTGTGCGGCTAAGGCATCAAAAAAATCTGCCACAGCTTGGTGTTGGGCTTGGGCGTTTTCTAAAGTATTCATATGGCGGCGAAATGCGTCGCCTTGTGGCAACTGGTGCACATACCAACCAATGTGTTTGCGGGCACTGCGCACACCACTGTCTTCGCCATACATCGCATAGTGGTCTTGCAAATGGTCTAGCAACAAGCGGCGCACTTCCATCACCAACGGTTGCGCCAAATGTTCACCTGTCTCCAGGTAATGCGTGATTTCTCTAAATATCCAAGGCCGTCCTTGCGCTGCGCGGCCGATCATCACGGCGTCGGCACCTGTAAAACGTAAAACTGCTTGGGCTTTTTCGGGAGAATCGATATCGCCATTGGCGACGACGGGAATCTTCACCGCTTGCTTGACTGCCGCGATCGTGTCGTATTCCGCTTGGCCGCTATAGCCTTGTTCACGGGTACGGCCATGCACGGTCAGCATTTGCACACCGACATCTTCAAATCTACGCGCAAGCGCCGCCGCATTTTTATGTTGTTGGCACCAGCCTGTGCGCATCTTGAGCGTTATAGGCACGCCTAAAGGTTGCGCAGCGTCGACCACTGCTTGCACGATAGACACCGCTAAAGCTTCATCTTGCATCAAAGCAGAACCCGCCCACTTGTTACACACTTTTTTGGCAGGGCATCCCATATTGATGTCGATGATCTGCGCGCCGTGGTCAATGTTGTAGCGTGCAGCATCAGCCATCATGGGTGCATCAGTGCCTGCGATTTGCACAGCAATGGGACCGCTTTCACCCGTGTGGTCTCTGCGAAGTGAAGTTTTGAGGCTCTTAAACAAATCAGGTCGCGAGGTCACCATTTCACTCACGGCATAGCCAGCACCGAGTTGTTTGCACAACATACGAAACGGCCTGTCGGTCACTCCAGCCATGGGCGCGACAAACACAGAGTTTGCTAATTCAAATGAACCGATACGCATGGAGTAGTTAAACGCTCAAAAGATAGATTGCTCAAAAAGGAGGCACGATTCTACATGCCCAAAATTTCAGCAGTTGTCATTTTGTAAAACTACACTGCACTGATGCCCGAATGGTTCAACACAATTTTGTCGACGCTTGCATTGCCTGAATATGGCTTGTCTGCTGTGTTTGTGATGTCATTCATTTCAGCAACTTTGGTACCGATTGGGTCAGAACCCATCATGTTTGGCATATTGAAGGTTGACCCCGATATGTTTTGGAGCGTGGTGGTCATTGCTACTGTTGGCAATACGCTTGGCGGTGCATTTGGGTGGTGGACCGGTCATCTAGCCCACAAATTACGCGACACCCTCACCAAAAAAGAAACCTCAGGCCACGACGCACGTATTTTGCATTGGTTGCACAGTTTTGGGCCCAAAGCATGTTTATTGAGTTGGTTACCTGTCGTGGGTGATCCGATGTGCATCTTGGCAGGTTGGATTCGCCTGCCCTTTTGGCCTTGCGTCGCCTACATGTGCATAGGTAAGTTTTTACGCTACGTGATATTTATGGCTGGCTTATTGACGGTATTCCCAGCGCACTGGGTTATTGGCCATTAAGACGAGAACAAGAAGTTCATCACGTCGCCATCTTTGACCACATACTCTTTGCCTTCGGCGCGCATCTTGCCAGCATCTTTCGCGCCTTGCTCGCCTTTGAATGTGATGAAGTCGTCAAACGCAATGGTCTGCGCGCGGATATAGCCTTTTTCGAAATCGGTGTGTATGACACCAGCAGCTTGCGGGCCGGTATCTCCCACATGGATAGTCCAAGCGCGAACTTCTTTCACGCCTGCCGTGAAATAGGTTTGTAAACCCAACAAACTGTAGGCCGAGCGAATCAAGCGATTCAAGCCCGGCTCAGTTTGGCCCAACTCTTCTAAAAACATTTGGCGGTCTTCGTCACTCATCTCGCTCATCTCAGCCTCTAGCTTTGCGCAAATGGCCACCACAGGCGCTTTTTGCGCAGCAGCATATTCTTTGAGTCGATCGAGAAGTGGGTTGTTCTCAAATCCGTCTTCAGCCACATTGGCTACAAACATGGCAGGCTTGGCAGTGATCAAGAAAAACTGTTTGAGCAAAGGCAATTCTTCTTTGCTGAAGTCAATGGTGCGAACAGGTTGTGTGTTGTTCAATGCGGTTTGGCATTTCTCCAAAATCGCAACCAATTTGGCAGATTCTTTGTCGCCAGAGCGTGCGGTTTTAGTGACGCGGTGCAGCGCCTTTTCAACAGCAGACAAATCGGCGAGGCACAACTCGGTTTGGATGACTTCGATGTCTGAAATGGGATCTACTTTGCCAGCGACGTGAATAACGTTGTCGTCTTCAAAGCAACGCACCACATTCACAGTCGCATCGGTTTCACGGATGTGCGCCAAAAATTTATTGCCTAAACCTTCACCCGTACTTGCGCCTGCAACCAAGCCAGCGATATCAACAAATTCAACGATGGCAGGGACCGTCCGCTCTGGCACGACGATATCGGCAAGTTGCTGCAAACGAAAGTCAGGCACTTCCACCACCCCCACATTGGGCTCGATCGTGCAAAACGGATAGTTCTCAGCCGCAATACCGGCTTTGGTCAGGGCGTTGAACAGGGTGGATTTGCCAACGTTGGGCAAGCCCACGATGCCGCATTTCAAACTCATGGAAATTCCTCGGGAACACCTCCTGCGCAAAGAGGTGAAGTCGTGAAGCGCAAAGGGCATGATTGTAGCTAGCAAGGATTTAGCGCATGCGCTCCTACAATCGTCGCTATGGCGCAAACATTTGATATTTGTATACGTGGTGACGGCATCGTTGGGCGAACGCTTGCCCTGCTGTTAGCGCGGCAAAATTTGCAAGTGGGCTTGGTCATGCAACCCAGCGCCACAAAACCCGATGTCAGGGCTTACTCTCTCAATAGCGCTTCTAGAGATGTCTTAAGTAGCGTGCGTTGTTGGCCGGATGCCTTGCACGCCACGCCAGTCATGGATATGCAAGTATGGGGCGACGATGGTGGCTGCGTGCATTTTGAAAGTCCCACCCCTGATGGACTGACTTGGATCGTGGATGTACCAGTACTAGAAGCGCAATTGGGTGATGCTTTACGCTTCCAGCACAACATAACCCAATTAGATGCGCCACAAGCGGCACACCTAACCGTGATTTGTGAAGGACGCAACAGCCATTCTCGTCAAGACTTACAAGTTGAAACTGAAGTTTTGCCCTACCAACAAACTGCAGTTGCAACACGTATCCGCTCAAGTTCACCGCATGGACAAAAAGCGATGCAATGGTTTGCACACCCCAGCAGCGGTTTAGAAATCTTGGCGCTTTTACCGCTAGGTGGCACAAGAGGTGACTCCTTTGGTGTGGTTTGGTCGCTGCCACCAGCGCGCGCTCAAGAATTAATGGCACAAAGTTCTGAAAGCTTTACATCTGCACTTCAAGAAGCCAGCCATGGCGTAGCAGGCAGTTTTGAATTGATCAGTGAACGTGCCACCTGGCCATTGCAATTGGCGCATGTCAAACAATGGACTGGCATATTTGCGGATGGCGGTGCATGGGTGCTGGCTGGAGACGCCGCTCACTCAATTCATCCTTTAGCAGGTTTGGGTTTAAACCTGGGGATTGCAGACGCATTGGAATTAGCCCACGTCCTGGAAACGCGCCTTGGCACAGACTATTGGCGCGGTGTTGGCGATCGCTATTTTCTACGCCGTTATGAGCGCGCCCGCAAAGCTGGCATCTTGCCTGCATGGGCTGCTTGCGATGGTTTGCAACGTTTGTTTGATCACCCCAGCGCCAGTGTCCAAGCATTGCGTAATTGGGGAATGAACAGTTTTGATGCTCTAGCCCCACTCAAACAGTGGACGATGCATCAGGCCATGCGCTGAATTTTTTGGTCCGTTGCTTTGTTTTAATTTTTATATGACTCTTATATGACCGACTTACACAAAAATATTTTCTCTGCGCTACAAACATGCGTGTTGCTCATAGCGATAGGGTTTGGATCCAACATATGGGCGCAGGGCCAAGAGGCAACGATACGTAAGAATTTGAGCGAACGTATTCCACAAATCCCTCGTATCGAAGAAATCACGCGCAGCCCTATGGCTGGTTTGTATGAAATTCGCTTGAGCACCAATGAGATTTATTACAGCGATGCAGAAGGTAATTTTTTAATCCAAGGCAGTTTGATCGACACCAAAAGCAAACGCAATTTGACAGAAGAGCGTGAAGCCAAGCTCAGTGCAATTGACTTCGCAGGCCTTCCCTTTAAAGACGCCATCACCATCGTTCGCGGTAACGGTAAACGCAAACTCGCAGTCTTTGAAGACCCGAACTGTGGCTACTGCAAGCGTTTTGAGCGAGATCTCGCCAAGGTAGACAACGTCACGATTTATTTGTTCCTGTATCCCATCTTGGGTGATGATTCGATGGCCAAGTCACGCAACGTCTGGTGCGCTAAAGACCCTGCAGGTGCTTGGTCTCAGGTCATGACTAAAGAGCAAACAATTCCCAATGCCAACTGCAATATCGCTGCGATTGAGCGTAATGTTGAATTTGGCCGTAAATTCAAAATTACAGGTACGCCTACTCTGATTGCGCAAGACGGCTCCAGAGTGCCTGGTGCCATCAACACCATGCAAATTGAAAAAATGTTGTTAGATGCCAACAAGTAAAAAAATACCAGCCGCTTTGTATTACCGCATAGAAGCGGTGGATGTGCATGCGCACTTGTATGGCGTAACACTCACCATCGCACAACCTGCTGCACTGCAACGGGTATCGCTACCCGTGTGGATTGTTGGCAGTTATATGGTGCGAGAGTTTTCTAAACAGTTGATGGGTATTCGCGCTTCACAAGGCAAGCGAAACATTGCTGTTTCACAACTTGACAAAAACAGCTGGCAGATCGATTGCGATACATCGCAGCCTATTACCTTGCACTACCAAGTGCATGCGCACGACAATTCAGTGCGTACCGCATGGTTAGATACGCAGCGCGGTTTCTTCAATGCGACCAGCCTATGTTTGCAAGTCGATGGCCAACATAGTGCTACGCATATTTTGGACGTCCAACCTCCCAAACACGCTAGTGATTGGAAGGTTGCAACAAGTCTCACACCCGTCAAAGTAGATCGCAAGGGTTTTGGCACGTACTCTGCACCAAATTACGACGTCTTAGCAGATACCCCCGTTGAAATGGGTGCCTTCTGGTCAGG
>Ga0209298_10002566_pt1 | contig 11253 bp, 10 predicted proteins | sample S_140806_EF_Meta_FD_187325 | JGI IMG/M metagenome (GOLD analysis project Ga0209298, IMG submission 187325) | Freshwater microbial communities from Lake Simoncouche, Canada to study carbon cycling - S_140806_EF_MetaG (SPAdes) (version 2) | ecosystem: Environmental > Aquatic > Freshwater > Lake ...
CTTCCCGAGGCGGCCCATGAGGATGCCCGCACCCAGGCCTCTGGGATCTTGCTGCGGCGCCTGAGGCTGGAAAAGGGATTGGAGTTGCGCCCGGAGGACCTGCAGGTGGACCATCGCGCCGTGCTGCATTGGCGTCAGGTCTCGGACGACAGCCGCCATGCCTACCAATGGAGCCATAGTTCGATCGGCACGCTGCCAGCGGCTCCCACCTACGTGGGCTTCGTCTATTGGCTGCCCAAGGTGCCAGCCAGCGGCGGCGATCGGGACCTGGGCAGCAGCGATGCCCGTTTGGATCTGATGCGGCAGTTGCTGCGCAGCCGCTAGGCCCCTGGCGCCGCGATCGGGGCTGAAGCGGGAAATCCGCATGCAATCGCCCTGGCCAAGGCCCCAGCGCCAAGCGCTGTTGCATCAAGATGGCGGTACCGGTTGAAGCCTGTATGGGTCTACTGCTGCTGACCGCCCTTGCGGGCTTGCTTGGTTACGGCCTCGGCCAGGGTGTGCCGCGCTTGGTGCAGCGCTCCGGTGCCCTGGCCCGGCGCTCCCAAACCAACCAGCTGGGGCTCGGCCTGCTTTTGTTAACCCCCTGGCTGGTCGGTGGCCTGGGCTTGCTGGTGGCCATCAGCCAACTCAGCTTCGGTTTGCTCGTGCCCCTGGCCGGATATGCCGCCGGCATGGCCCTGGGGCGCCAAAAGGTGGGTTTGTAGGCAAGCAGCCGATCCAACTATTCGTCTGAAGATGGCAGGAGGCAGGAGGTATAGACCTGATGAAATTTGTAAAGTTAGCGCTTAGAGTTAGCGCTGAAGGTTGGCGCTTTAATTGATTCGCCTCAGGTCGCTGCAACTCAAACCCGCACCTGGGCGATCACGGCATGGTGCCGGGGGGTGCAGGGCTGTATCTCCACCGCATCAAACCCAGCCGCCAGCAGCTCCTGGCGCAGATCCAGGCCGAAGTAGGCATCCATGTATGGCTCGGTGCTCTTGAGCAGGGTCATCACAAATGCCGGCATGGTCTGATAGGCGCCGCTGGCGGGATTCATGTCCATGAAGGCGAAGCAACCACCCGGGGGCAGCAGGCGACGCACTTCCCGGAAGATGCGGCGGGTAGTGCCCTGCGGCATCTCATGGAACAACAAAAAGGCCGACACCAGATCAAAACTGCCGTCGGCTAGGCCGGTGGCCTCCGGCAGGGCATGGACCCACGCATCCACCGCCGAACCCTTTTGCGCGGCGTTGTAGGCGGCCAGGGCGAGGTAGTAGGGCGAAAAATTCAGGCCCGTGATCGTGGCGCTGGGAAAGGCCTGCTCCAGCCGGAAGCTGCTCAAGCCCACGGTGCTGTGCAGATCGAGGATGCGGGCCGGGGCCTGGGGGAACCGCTGTTGCAGCAATTCGTGGTAGCCCTGCCGCAACACCTGGTCGCTGTGGGCGCCCGCTTCGGGATAAAGGCTGGAATGCACCGCATTGGAGGCCACCTCAAACTCATAGGCCGCCTGCCAGCAGAGGTGGCCGGCGTCATAGCCGTGGAAGGAAGCGCGGTAATTGGCCGGCAGGTCGACACCCTCGCGGTAGACCTGATCCCAATGGGGTTGCCAATCCCGTTGCGACAGCTCGGCGACGGTCTCGCGCCAGGGAATCCCCAACCGTTCGGCCCGGCCGATCATCATGCGCCGCGCCTGGGCCTTGGCCAGGGCCCACACGGGCTTGACCGCCAGCGCCTTGCCAACCAGCAGGCTGGTGAGATCGGGCTGGGGGGCGAGGCTGGCTTGGGTCATGGGGGTGGCTGGGGGGTGGCTTTCCCACTGCGAAGCTAATGGTGCTGGCAGGCAAGCGATCGCTTCTGCTCCAGGGGCCAGCCCTGGCGGCGCTGGCGCTAGGTACACCGGTGGCACTGAAGAGTGTCGCCGTTCTTGTCGCCTTGGCCACCCGCGCCGTTTACAGCTTCATTGGCTTTCCGGGCAGCCCGGAGCAGCATCTCTATCTCCACCACGACGGATACCCCACCGGTGCGGCCTGGCGCTTTGCCACGGCCCGCCGCCTCAATGGCGACCCGGCTGCCTTCCTGCAGGCCTTCGTGGCGACCCAGCCTGCAGCCGAACAACTGTCCGCGCCCCAGCAGGCCGCCGACGCCGAATACCGCTATCGCGTCGCCCTGGACGCCAGCACCACTGCCGAGTTGCAGGTGCAGTGCTGGCGGCGGCTGCCGGGCAGCAGCGACTGGCATCCCCGCTGCACCCGGGTGGCCCTCACTGATTTCATCCAGCGATTCCTGCCCGGTGCCTTGGATTGATCCGGCCCCATCGGGGCCCTGGGCCAGGGGTCAAGGTGCCGCCGATTCGTGCGGCTTGGCGCCAGGCAGGCAGCGATGGCCCTCCAGGGGTCCAAGCCAGGCGGCCACCGCCAACCAGTGGATCAGCACCGGCGCCCAGAGGGAGCCGCTGGCCCTGTAGGCGAGGACGCAGGCACTGCCAAGCAGGGCGCACTGCAGCAGGAAGCGGGGATCGTCGAACACCGCCGGCTGGCGCCGGTCCCAGAGGCGGGCCGCCAGGGGGTGATACACCACAAACAAGCCCACGTTCAGGGCCCCCCAGGCCCAGAAGCTGGCAAAGTTGGGACCACCTGCGGGGTGGGGCAAAAGGGCGACGCGAAAGAGCAGCTCTTCCCCCAAGGCGGGCATCAGCAGCAGCGGCAGGGAGCCGCGCAGCAGCACCCCAAGGGGCGGCCAGCGCCAGAGCGCCAGCAGAAAGCCAGAGCGACGGCCAACCCCGAGGGCGAGGGGGGCGTAGGCCCCCAGGATCAGGCCTGTGTGGCCGACGGCGGCGCCCGTCAGTGGGGTGAGCAGTGCATCCCGGACCCGATCGAGCAGGCTCGCGAGGTGGGGCAATGGCGCCAGCAGGTTCACCGCCAGCTGCAGGACTGTTGTCACTTGGCTGCCGTTGGCAGGCGCTGCAGGATCACAGCAAGAGCGCCATCGGCGCGGCGCAGCTCCAGCCGCTGTCCCTCGTGGCGCAGCGTGGCCACCGAGGTCAGGGCCGCCAGGAACTGCCGTTCCTGCTCCATCACCCCTGGCGGTTCGCTGCATAGTCGCCGGGTGCTCAACGGCGCTGAGATCGTCACTTTGCTGCCTTGCACTTGAATCTTGGCGCTGTAACGGTTGCAGCCACTGCTGCCGCCGATCCGGCCACCTTCCAGGAAGGAGACATCGAGAACCGTGCCCAGCAGGGGGCTGACCACCGCCTGGCGGCCGTTGTTGTAGGCGCTCACCTGCCAACTGCCGGCCAGGATTTTGGATTGGGGCACCAGGGTGGCGCGCACGCTGCCGTCCGCAGCGAGCAATCGCAGGTTGGCCCCATCGCGGCGGAAGAAGCGGGTGGCGGCAAGGGCCTGGTTGAACCGGGCGGCCTGCTGCATCACCGGCGGCGGGCAGGCCATCTGGGTGGCCGCCAGCGGGGGGCCGATCGTCAGGGAGGTGCCGCGGCTCAGATAGGGGCCGTTGAACCGGTTGCAGCCGTCGCTGCCACTGACCCGGCCCTGCTCAAACTGCAGGCTGACTGCCTCGTTGCCGGCCAGCACCCAGGCGCTGCCCTCCAGGTTGGAAGGCGTCGCGGCCACGGCTACTGGGGCGATTGCGGCGCAAGCAAGGGTGATCAGGGGCAGGGCGGCCAGTGGCAGGGCGGCCATGCGCCGGGACGCCGGCAGGAGGGACTGGAGCCTGCCTTGAAGGGTTATTTGCCGAGATTTCACCGACTAACTCGTAATAAACCACAATATCTCTAATTCTCTCCCTTCAGCCACCAGCCCCCTTCCACCACACCACCACCACAACCGCCACCACAACCACAACCACGGCCAAGGTCAGCAGCCAAGCCCACAGCTGACGGAGGGGCGGCGGCGGTTCAGCGCTGACGGCAAAGGGTGGCTTACAGGGCAAATGCTCCAATAGATCAGGCGGCGCCACCTCCTCTGTGAACAGGGCGCCGAGAGCGGGCCAGATCCACTCGGTGTTGTAGGCGTTCGGGCCATGCTTTACGCCGCCAAACGACTTGAACAGGTCGTCGTCGTAGGTCTTGGTCGAGGTGACGGCCTGGTTGTGGAAGGCCACCAGATCGCGATCGGGGTTGGAGCTGGCGAAATAAAGCGCCTTCGACGGGCCGTTAATCGACGCAAAAGCACCTCCACCCCCCTGCTCCGCCCAGAGTTGCGGTCGCACGATGGTGTCATCAAGCCCGTGCAGGATGGCCACGGGTTTGTCGATGCATGGGCCGGTGTCTTGAATGCGTAGAGGTTCGGCGGTGAATGGCGCGTTGAACAGCTTGAGCAGGTTGATGACGAAGCCTGGGATGCCCATCTCCGTGCTGGTGGCGGGATCGGCGGCGACGATCACCCGAGGCGCAAAGCGGCTTGCCGTCGTTTTGGATTCCAAGGACGGCAGGCTGAGGCTGAGCAGCCCGCCGAGGGAATGGCCGAAGCCATAGACAGCCACAGGGCTGTTTGCCCAGTGGGCGTAGCTGGGGTCGCTGGCCAGGTCGTTCCAGGCGCTCTCCGCCAGCATCACCGCATTATGGAGCCAATCCTTCGGCGCGTAAGCCAGGCTCAACAGCACCGTGCCGATCAACTCGCCAAGGTTGCGGGCGAAGTTGCGACGAAACCAGCCGATCACCGTCATCACCAAGCGAATCAGCAGCCAGGGGAGCAGCACCCGGCGCAGATCGCGCACCCGCAGCTCTGGCAGGTTTACCTGCAGGGGACGCTGCGCCCCGCGCGGCCGCACCGACAGCTCATCGGGAAGATCGTCCAACCGCAGGGGCTCCTCCCGGTTGCGCCGCAGCAGCTTGAAGGTCGTGGGTCCCCAGGCGGTGGGCGCCACGGGGGACGGGGCGGATCGGGCGGCACCGCGTGGTTGTCCGGCGCTGGAGAGGGGCTCTTCCTTGTAGGTGCTGCGCTGGAAATCGGGATAGAACACGATCCATCCTTGCCGGGCCAACTGCCGCATGTGCGCGTCGTAGAAAGACGGAAGACAGAGGGCGAAGCCATGCAGGTAGAGAATTGCCCGCAGCGGCTGGGCGGGGTCTTCGGCTTGCTTAGGCACATAGACCCGGATGAAGGTGCCGTCTTGATGACGGCCCCGTTGAAACATTCGACAGCCATCTATGTCATCCGTCACCTCTTCCCAGTCGTTTGGAGTGGGAGGTGGCAGGGGAGCGTCGGTCATGGTGTGAGACGTGGGAGGGCTGAACCTGGCATCGGCGTGCAGGCGGCAGGTGGATGGTGCCAGTGGGCATGGCCGCTGTTGCGCTGCGGGAAACCTGGACAGTCGCCGCGGCAGTCCGGGCAATGCTGGCCAGGCAATCAACGCCGCAGGTGCAGTCTCAGATCAGCGTTTTGCCGGAGACAGTGGGAACGGCATAGACGACAGTATCTGTGATCGTCTTCATATCTGCACTGAAGTAGATCTGCCTTTGGGTCGGGGTGGCGATAAGCAGATTGGCGGTCTTGGGATTCAGGCTGGCGATGCCGCGCCAGCCGGTGCCGGCTTGGGGGATCGGTGCTGCTGCCCTGGCGGCGCCGCTGGGAGGAAGCACTGTGACGCTATAAATCTTGGTCTGTCCCGGGGCAATCTGCTGAGCTAGAAAGCCGTTTGGCTTGCCAGCGGTGAAGAATCCGGCATAGTTGTTTGCCAGACCTTTTTCATCAAGGAATTGTGCCAATAATCCAGGTTGTCCTACACCTTGGTTGAAGTTTGTAGTTTCCTCAAAGGTGAGATCAAACTGAATGGGTGCCGCCTTTGGTGTATTCGGGTATGATACCTGCACGAAGTAAGCTTGAAGCACGAATGGAACATTGGTGAGCGGTGTCACACCCTTTGGCAGGAGGGATTCCGCAAGCACTTCAAAGCTGGATAAAGCAGGCATAGCTCGGTTTTGCGAAGAGATTGTTGAGGGATTAGCAACGTGTTCCGTCGCCTGAGTAAAGAATGACACCTCTTTGGTTTATGCGTTGTTACTTTCTCGCCACGGATGAGTCGGATCGCGTACAGTTACTTGTTGAATCGCTTACAGTTAACTGTTGTTCAGCTAAATGCTTGCTGTCATGCCGCTGACATCTTGCAGTAAGAGGACGCTGCTCGGGTGCTGCAGGGTCCAGTCCCAAACAAATCAATCTGTACCCCCTGCCCCAGCAAAAGCAATGCGTCTAAAAACCGATTGATTTCGACGGCCGCCAGGGCGAATCTGTATTCACAAACCCAGGAGGCGCCCACGTTGGACGACACGCCACCCCGCCAGCAACCCGAAGCAAGCTGACTTCAGGCCCCTGCTCCAAGATTCTCCACCCCATCAGGGGCGAGCCGTTCGCTACAGCCGACGGCACTCCAACTGCACCGATCAAGGTGCCCTGCGAGTCCATTGCCCCACACCTGGATCCCTAGGCCCCAGGTCCCCTGGTCAGCCGCTTCAAACCGTGGTTAATCCTCGTAACCACCCTGACCCCCGGGCCCGGCCTGGGGGTTTTTGCTGGGCTGGTGCCGCGAATGCCAGCCCCCATGCCTGGCATCACTCGCAGCCCTTGAGGCCTGGCCTTGCCCTGTTGGGGCAATTCCGTCGCCATGACGAAGGCCTTGTTAAGGGCGGTGGCCACGCCTTTGGTCCTGGCTGGATCGACCTTACGTTGCAGGTATGAGAGACATCCCTGCCGCCATCACGGCCCGGGCCCTGGTGCTGTTGGCCCAGCTCAGCGATGCAGAAAAGCTGGCCCTGCTTGATGGCGACACGCCCTTCTGGTCGGGGATGGCCGACATCGCCCTGGGGGATGCATCCCACAGCCACCCCTGGCCGGCGGGCCAGCTGCCCCGCTTGGGGCTGGCGGGATTGCAATTTGTCGATGGGCCGCGGGGTGTGGTGCTCAAGGGAGGCGCCACCAGCTTTCCGGTGCCGATCGCCCGGGGCGCCAGCTGGAATCCGGAGCTGGAGCAACGCATCGGTGAGGCGATCGCCCTGGAGGCCCGTTCGTTTGGGGCCAACTGGGTGGCGGCGGTCTGCGTCAACCTGCTGCGCCATCCCGGCTGGGGCCGGGCCCAGGAGACCTACGGCGAGGACCCGGTGCATGTGGGTGCCATGGGGGCCGCCTGCGTCCGCGGCCTGGAGCGCCACGCCATCGCCTGCGTCAAACACTTCGCCCTCAATTCGATCGACAGCTGCCGCTTCCTGGTGGATGTGCAGGTGGATAAGCGGGTGCTGCACGAGCTCTACCTGCCCCACTTTCGTGATTGCGTCGAGGCCGGCGCCGGATCGGTGATGAGCGCCTACAACCGGGTCAACGGCTCCTGGTGCGGCGAACATGCCGAACTGCTGAATTCGATTCTGAAGCGGCGCTGGGGATTCAAGGGTTTTGTGGTCAGCGATTTCATCTTTGGCATTCACGATGGCGTGGCGGCCGTTCTGGCCGGCCAAGACCTGGAAATGCCCTTTCAGATGGTGTTTGCCGGCTGCTTGGCGGAGGCGCTGGCTGCGGGCCGGTTGCCCCAGGGGCGGCTCGATGATGCGGTGTTGCGATTGCTGCAGGCCCAGCTGGCGGTTCCCGCCGGCAGCTACCCGGCGACGCTGCGCTCTTGCCCGGCCCACCGCGCCCTGGCCCGGGAGGCGGCGACCCAGTCGATCGTGCTGTTGCGCAACGAGATACCGCGCCATGAGCTGCCGCGCCACGCCCTACTGCCCAACGCCCTGCTGCCCGACCAGCAGCCCGCTGCTCAGCAGCCCCTTGCTCCGCAGCCCCCTGTTCAGCAGCCAGTGTTGCCCTTCCGCGATCTGACGTCCTTGGCGTTGATCGGCTCCCTGGCGGCGGTGCCGAACCTGGGCGATCGCGGCTCATCCGACACCCGGCCGTCAGCCCAGTGTGTGGTGACCCCCCTGGAGGGCCTCCGGCAGGCCGATCCCCAACTGCGCATCAATTACCACAACGGCGAGGATCCGCTGGCGGCAGCGGCCCTGGCCGCCCGTTCGCAGGCGGCGGTGGTGGTGGTCGGCCTCGATTGGCGCCTCGAAGGCGAGCACATCCACCCAGGAGACATCGGGCCGATCTTGGAGCTGATGCCGCCCCCCCAGTGGTTGCTCCAAACGCTGGGGCCCCGCACCCTGCTGCCGCTCTGGAAACCGGTGGCCCAGCTGGTCGCCCGCATCACCAGCCAGGCCTCGGCCCGCCAGGGGGGCGATTTTGCCGCCGGCGATCGCACCGATCTGCGCCTGCCCGCCGAGCAGGTGGCCTTGATCCGTCAAGTGGCCGCCGCCAATCCCCGCACCGTGGTGGTGTTGATGGGCGGCGGCGGCCTGTTGACCCGGGAGTGGCACGACGCGGTGCCGGGCTTGCTGTTGCTTTGGTATCCAGGCCAGGAAGGGGGCCACGCCCTGGCCGATGTGCTGTTGGGCCGGGTATCCCCCAGCGGCCGCCTGCCATTTTCCCTGCCCAGCTCAGCCGACCAATTGCCGCCCTTTGAACCCCGGGCCCGACGCATCGTCTACGACCTTTGGCATGGCTACCGGCGGTTGGGGCGCGATGGCCAGGCGGCGGCGTTTCCGTTTGGCTACGGACTTTCCTACAGCCAGTTCGAGACCACGGAACTGAGCGCGACCCTCACGCCCAGTTCAAACACCAATACAGATACCAGCTCAGGCAACGGCTCAGATGACGCTGAGCCGGCCATCTCCCTGGCCGTCACCGTTGCCAACAATGGCGCCATGGCGGCGGCGGAGGTGCTGCAGATCTATCTGGAGCCCCCAGGCCAGGCGGTGCAGCGGCCGGCCCGCGCTTTGGTGGCCTTCGCCCGGGTCCTCCTGGCCGCCGGTGCCTGCCAACGCATCACGCTGACGATTCCCCTGCATCGTCTCGCTTTCTTCGACATCCACCAGGATGGCTTCATGATCGAAGCGGGTATCCACCGGCTGGTGGTGGCGCGCCACTGCGAAGATTCCGGGTTGGCCTCTGAGTTGCTGCTTGGGGCCACATTTCTGGGCCGTTAAGGACAGGCTGCTTTTTGGGACCCGAGGCCAGGGGCTTCAGGGGCGCAGCAGTTCGGCTGCCAGGGGCTTGATGGCGGCGGCATCGCGCAGCAGCTGGGGATGGGTGGCCACCGGCAGTTCCGTCTGGGGCCCGATCGGCAGCACGGCACGCCAACCGGGCAGCACCGCCAGATCCAGGGCCGAGTAAAAGCTGTGGCAATCGACCGACTCCAGCAGCTCGCTGTTGCTGTTGAGCTCCCGCAGCAAGGCACTGTTCCATTTGAGGTCGGCGAGCCCTTTGAAAATCTGCCCCGGCCAGGGCTGGGCGGTGAGGGTTCCCTGCTGGGGGCTCCCCAGGCTGATGAAGCGCCGGGTGCGCCGGTGCCCGCCCAGGCGTTGGATCCAGGTGCGGGCAATCACACCACCAATCGAAAAGCCCAGTAGATCGAGAGGTGCCTGGCCCGGGTAGGCCGCGTCAATGTGGGCGGCCAGTTCGGCGGCGGCCTCCTCGATCGGGGTGCGGCCAAGGCGCAGGGACAAATGGGGGATCAGCAGATCCAGCCTGCGATCGCCGATTTCCTGCCGCAGCTTTTGGAACACCTCAGGGGTATCCAAAAGGCCGTGCACCAATACCAGGGGTGGCTGGGTTTGCGAAATCTGGCCGCAATGTTCTTTGATTCAAGGCGGTGGCCGGCCGTTTGAGGGGGGGGTGGATGGTGGTGATCACCTCCCAAGACGAGCAGGCTGATGAGTAGTTTTTTGACTCTGCCAACACTGCCAAGCTGGTCAGGAGTCCTTTAGCCAATCCGTAGCCCTACCAATGGAATCAGCGTCTGTTGCCCAGCCCCATGGGGCCCCAGAGACTTTGGCCGACCAGGAATTGAGGGAACAACGGGTGCGGGAACTGGTCTGCAGCTACCAATTGTTGGTCTGCAACCCCTCGCCAGCTTATGCGGCGATCTTGAACAGCAATTTGCGCAAGCGTGCCGATGACACCATCCCCGTGCTGCTGGGCATTTGCGCCACAGCGGCCGAGGCCTTGGCTCTCCTTCCCCCTGCCGCCGAGGATGTGCTGCTGATCACCACCAGCCACTTGCGGGACGGTTCTTGTGTGCCGTTGATCGAGACGCTACTGAGCCAAACCATTCCTCCCCATCTGCTGGTGGTGCAAGTGGTGGACGCCCCCGCCTTGCCGCTCGCCAGCCTGCTGGCCCGCCCGGAGGTGAACCTGATCTGGGAGGAGAACATCGGGCATGGGATTTTAGAAAGCGCCCTGGAGCAGATGGCACTGGGCAAGCGGTTTGTGGATCCGGCCTGCCGCCAGGCCATCGAAGCGGCCGTTGCCGCCGCAGGGGCACTCACCCAGCGAGAGCTGGAGGTGCTGGCGCTGGTGGCGGCAGGACTCACCAACCGGCAGATTGCCGAACGGCTTGTGGTGGCCGATGTCACGGCCCGGGACCACGTCCAACGGATTTTGCGCAAGCTAGATGTGAGCGACCGCACGGCGGCGGCAGTGATCGGGCTGCGGCTAGGGCTGTTGAGCTGAAGGCCCGGCCCAGCCATCAGCCCAGCCATCGGCTCACCCAAGCTTTCGCCAGGTGAGCTGCCAAAACACTGCATCTGAAGTGTTCCCTGATCAGGGGCATTACGGGAGGATTTCTACAGACCGGTTCAGGGCATTCGCTTCCTTGAACTCCTCTCGCATTTAAGACTATGACTGTTCAGAACTTCTGGCTTGATCAACTCTTGATGGCATCAGTTTCATCAACGAGCAGCTTCTGGGGTGGGTTAAGCGGCAGTTTTTCGATCACCAACAGTGGCTCGCAAGCGATCCAGGGTTGGTCTTTTCAATTCGTCTCCAAATACAACGATTTCGACTTCTACAACGCCGACCAAAGCGCCGTAGCTAACCACGACGGTACCTACACGATCACGGTGCAAGCGGCGGCAGGTGCGGCGCCGCTGAGTGCCGGTGCCAGCCTGGATCTGGGTTTCACCGTAACCAGCGACAGCGATCAGGACGTGACGCTGGCGGAGACCGTGCTGGTGAGCGGGGGCGCCGCCAGCAGTGGCAGTACGGGCACCAGCAGCGCTGGCACCAGCAGCGCTGGCACCAGCAGTGCTGACACGGGCTCAGTGACGGGCACCCCATCGGCTTCGACGACGGGCGGCAGCCAGGGCGAGCAAGCCACTGCCGCTGGCGGGGATTTGGCCGTTCAGATCAAGATCGGCAGCAGTTGGAACGGTGCCTACGAAGGCACGATCACGGT
>Ga0209298_10002570_pt1 | contig 11246 bp, 8 predicted proteins | sample S_140806_EF_Meta_FD_187325 | JGI IMG/M metagenome (GOLD analysis project Ga0209298, IMG submission 187325) | Freshwater microbial communities from Lake Simoncouche, Canada to study carbon cycling - S_140806_EF_MetaG (SPAdes) (version 2) | ecosystem: Environmental > Aquatic > Freshwater > Lake ...
TCCGAACATGGTGGTTGAGCTTGGTTCTCATACAGATTGTCGTTCAAGTGCAGCATCAAACATGGCACTGTCTGAACGTCGTGCAAAAGCTTCTGCCGAATACATCAAGAAGAGAATCACGAATCCAGATCGTATCTACGGAAAAGGTTTTGGTGAAACACAATTGACCAACGGTTGCGAATGCGAAGGTGCAGTGAAGTCGACTTGCCCTGAAGAGGAGCATCAGAAAAACAGAAGAACAGAATTCAAGATAATCAAAATGTAATCTGTTGGATTTAGCTACTCAAAAATATGGAAAGAGCGACTGTTCTAGTCGCTCTTTTCGTTTACTTGACTTTTCGGAAACGAATCCCATAAACTAATGGTATGTTCTTTCCCCAATGTTTGAATCGATACATTCCATCTTCATATTGTTCCATTTCAGGAAAGCAATTGTATGGAGAACCGTCATATTCGTTGAAGATTTCCAATTGCAGCCCTTCGCGCAAAAGTGAACCCAAGAGATCGGCAAACGGATGGTTCCATCCATATTCTTTCATTGGCGGATGCAGATCTTTTCCAGCGGCATAGCTCCCTGTTGTGTCCGTTTCAATAGTTTCTTTATTGAAATAGCTGTATTTGATGTTGCGATATTCTTCGTCCATCATCCACACATAAGGATGAAAATCACAAATCACAAATTCACCTCCAGGATTCAATGATTCCGCAATTACACGCGCCCAAGTTTCCAGTTCGGGTAACCAACCAATCGTTCCATACGAAGTAAAAACAATATCGAATGTGTCTTGCACGTACTTGAGAGTGTCATACACATTGCAGCATACAAAGCGTGCATTCAGCCCAAGTTGCGTATTCAGCTCTCTGGCGGCATCTATTGCAGTGTCAGAAAAGTCTACGCCGGTACATTGTGCTCCTGTGCGCTGCAAAGAGAGAGTGTCTTGCCCGAAATGACACTGAAGATGCAGGAGTGATTTGTTACGGATATCTCCAAGCAGACTTAATTCTATTTCATTCAATGAGGATTTTCCCTTGATGAATTCCTGATTTGAATAGAATTGAGAATCCATGTGCGCCGCAGTTCGTTTGTTCCATAACTCACGGTTGGCAGCAATCAATTCGTTGGAGGAGGTCTGTTTCATGCTTGTAAAGTTAGAATACGATTTGATTTGTTTAACTTAGTATGATGAGACTATTTGCTGTTTTGATTTCACTTATTTCTTGTGCAAGTTTTTGCATGGCACAAAACAGCTTCCGGATTTTTGATGCGCAGCTGAATAACGTAACCAATGGAATTCTCATTGTTACGGACACTAACTCTTCTATGATGCAGGTAAATCTTACGGTGGAAAATATCGATTCTGTTTCACATAGTGTGACCGCAGGAAGGTTGGTACTTACGCAACCGGCAACAGCCAGCAATGCGTTCACGTGGGGCTTGATTAATTATCCTCCATCTGCTGATTCTTCAATGAATCCAGTTGCGATGCAAATTGGAAACGTACAATCTTTCGAAGGGTATTATTTTCCGAATGGTAATACCGGTACCGCTACCATCAACTATTGCTTTTGGGAAACAACGGATCAAAACAATTATTCCTGTGTGACGGTAACGTATAATAATTTGATAAGTGTTGGAATTCCGCATTCTGATGTTGGTACTCTTTCAGCTGCTCCGAATCCTGCATCAGAAGGTATTGGCTTCGGTTGGTCGCATATAAACGTAACAACTATCAATGTTTACTCCGCACAAGGTATACTGTTACACACCATCTCACCCAATACAGAAGAAGCGACAATAGATCTCACACTCTGGCCTGAAGGCTTGTATTTCTATCAAATGATTTCAGACAGTGGCTTCATTGAAAACGGGAGTTTTCTGCACGTCGGTTCCGCAAATCGGTAACTGCAGTTTATACTGTTTCGTCGGTGCCTGTGCTGAATGCAACGCGTAAAGGTGAATGCATTAGCACCAGTCCACCAAGAGCAACACCGGCAAAAAACGCCATTCCGTATTTTAATTTCTTCAATAGGCTGATGCGAATGACATTTCGAATGCTTACAGACCAAGAATGATTTCTTCGGGACTCTTTCCTCCGAATAAAAGTTTGGTCGGATTTTCAAGCATTTCTTTGACCTTGACAAGGAAGCTTACACTTTCTTTTCCGTCGATAATGCGATGGTCATAACTCAATGCAACGTACATCATCGGACGAATAACAACTTGACCGTTCACGGCAATTGGACGATCAACTACATTGTGCATACCCAGAATGGCACTTTGCGGCGGATTCAAAATTGGTGTACTCATCAACGATCCGAATACTCCTCCGTTGGTGATGGTGAATGTTCCGCCCGACATTTCTTCGATGCTCAATTTGCTATCGCGTGCTTTCAATGCCAATCGTTTGATTTCACTTTCAATTTCAGCGAGACTCATGGTTTCTGCATTCCTGATTACAGGAACCATTAACCCTTTTGGCGCACTCACTGCAATTGCAATATCGCAGTAGTCGTGGTAAACGATTTCATCTCCATGAATAGAAGCGTTTACAACAGGGAAAAGGTGTAAGGCCTCAGAAACCGCTTTCGTAAAGAAGGACATGAAACCAACACTCACGCCATATTTCTCTTTGAACTGGTCTTTGTACTTCGCACGCATAGCCATTATTGCGCTCATGTCAACTTCGTTGAATGTGGTGAGCATGGCCGTTTCCTGCTTAACTGCTACTAGCCGCTGTGCAAGTTTTTTACGCAATGGAGACATTTTCTCTTTGCGTTCATTGCGCGTACCGCCCCAACCTACAGATACAGATTCGGATGAAAAACCACCTGCCAATGCGGACAAGACATCATTCTTCATAATGCGACCATTCGCGCCACTTCCATGAATCGATTTTCCTTCGAGATGGTTTTCAGCAATTATGTTTCGTGCAACAGGTGTAGCTTTTGAATTGTCCGGAACTTCCGGTTGTGTCTTGTTTTCTGCAACAGGAGTCTGTTTTTTTACGGATGTACTTTCAGAAGCAGCTGTTTTTTTGTCCGCGACTGTTTTCGTCTCAGGAGCTTTAAATGATGTGTCGATTTTGCAAATTACATCTCCCACTTTTACCACATCTCCATCTGCACCGAAAATTTCAACTTTACCTTCTTCTTCGGCGTTGATCGTAAGGGTTGCCTTGTCGGATTCAATTTCCGCCAACTCCTGATCTTTGCGTACAATATCACCACTTGCCACCAACCATTTGCTGATGGTAACTTCTGTGATTGATTCTCCGGGACTTGGTACTTTAAGTTCAATGATTGACATATCAATAATATTAATGCGTGAATCAGATTTTGATGTCTGTTGTTGCTTGTTTCTTGTTTACCGACTTGAATGCTGCGTCGAGGATTGCTGTCGTTTCAGCGTTATGCATTTTCGCGAATCCTGTTGCTGGACTTGCCGCTTCGTCTCTTCCAATGTAGGTGAGATGTTGCGCTTTGAATTTGCGGTTCATGAAACTCCACGCGCCCATGTTTTCGGGCTCTTCTTGTACCCAGCAATGCTGAGCAGCGTTAGTGTAACGATCGAGTATGCCGTGCATTTGTTCTGCCGGAAGTGGATACAACTGCTCAATGCGCACAATAGCTACCTCATTCGATTTTACTTTTTCCCGGTGCTCAACTAAATCGTAGTAGATTTTTCCAGTACAGAAAAGTACTTTCTTTACTTTCTTCGGATCTGCCGCTAGGTCATCTATTACTTCTAGAAATTTGCCTTCTGAAAAATCTTCAACCGTAGAGACGCATGATGGATAACGAAGAAGTTTCTTAGGTGTGAAACATATCAACGGTTTGCGGAAGTCGCGATGCAATTGTCTGCGTAATACATGAAACTGCTGCGCCGGTGTTGTCGTATTCACAATTTGAAGATTGTCTTCTGCGCATTGCTGAAGAAAACGTTCCATACGCGCACTCGAGTGCTCCGGACCTTGACCTTCGTAACCATGCGGAAGTAACATCACCAGACCGTTCATACGACGCCATTTATATTCGGCACTGGTGAGGAACTGATCAATGATAATTTGCGCACCGTTGAAGAAATCTCCGAATTGTGCTTCCCAGATCGTTAATCCACGCGGCGTTCCCATCGCATAACCCAATTCAAATCCAAGTACAGCGTATTCTGACAAATGTGAATTGTAGATTTCGAATTTAGCTTGCTCATCCGAAATATGATTCAAAGGAGTGTACTCTTCTTCGGAGTCTTCGATCTTCACTACTGCGTGTCGATGGGAGAAAGTTCCTCGCTCGACATCTTGTCCTGAGAAACGAATCGGGAATCCTTCATCCAATAGCGTTGCATAGGCCAGCAATTCTCCCATAGCCCAGTCGTACGAATTCTTGTCGACCATGGCTGCACGGTCTTTGAAAATGTTGACGATCTTATTCAAGAATTTCTTCTCGGCCGGAAGCGTGCTGGTTTTTCTGGCCAGTTCTATCAGCCTGTCTTTATTGAATCCTGTTGCAGGCGATAAAAGGAAATCTTGCGGAGTTGATCTGCGTAAGCCTTTCCAAGGGCCTTCCAAGTGCGAACCAATTTTGGCTTTCCCTTCTGTTCTTGCTTTGTCAAGTTCATTCTGAAGAAGTGATTTGAATTCGTCTTCGTTTGCACGTGCTTCTTCTTCGGTAATATTTTCTTCAGCAAGAAGTTTGTCCACATACACTGCACGCGGATTCGGATGACGCGCAATTTCCTTGTAGAGAATTGGCTGTGTGAATCGTGGTTCGTCACCTTCATTGTGACCGTACTTTCTGTATCCTAGAAGGTCAATGAAAACATCACGACCAAATTCCTGACGGAAATCCAACGCCATTTGTACAGCGAATGTTACCGCTTCTACATCGTCTGCGTTGACGTGGAATACCGGAGAGAGTACAACCTTGGCAACATCCGTGCAATAGGTGGATGAACGCGCATCGAGATAGTTTGTCGTAAATCCAACCTGGTTGTTAATGACGATGTGCACTGTTCCGCCGGTTTTGTATGCGTCAAGTGTCATCATTTGAATTACTTCATACACGATTCCTTGTCCGGCAATTGCTGCATCTCCATGAATGAGAATCGGACAAACAGCTTGCATATTGCCGTTATGCACGTTATCAATCTTCGAGCGGGAAATTCCTTCTACCACAGGATTCACTGCTTCAAGATGTGATGGATTTGCAGTAAGACTGATGTGAACTTTTTTACCATTGGAGAGTGTTCGGTCTGAACTGTATCCCATGTGGTATTTCACATCGCCGTCGTACAAAGCGTCTTCGGTTGGTGCACCTTCGAATTCCACGAACAGATCACGATACGATTTACCCATGATGTTCGCCAGTACATTCAGTCGACCGCGATGCGCCATTCCGATTACATAATCAACGATGCCTTTGTCTGATCCATGAGAGATCAATGTTTTCAAGGCAGGAATCAACGTTTCTGATCCTTCTAATGAAAAACGTTTTTGTCCGACAAATTTGGTGTGAAGAAAATTCTCGAATACTACGGCTTGCGTAAGTTTATTCAGAATGTTTTTCTTTTCTTCTTTCGAATATTTCGGAAGGTTTTGGGAACGTTCCATTCGCTCTTGCAACCATTTTAATTTTTGCGGATCACGAATGAACATGTACTCCGCACCGATAGAGCGACAGTATGTTTCATGCAAATGTGCAATGATCACACTTAATTTTGCAGGACCAATTCCAATTTGTGTGCCGGCTTGAAAAACTTCATTCAAATCTGATTCCGCCAGTCCGAAATTTTCAATAGCCAGGGTTGGTGCATACTTTCTGCGTTCGCGTACCGGATTGGTGTCAGTGAATAAATGTCCTCGCGTTCGATATCCATTGATGAGATTGATGACATTAAATTCTTTGCGAACCTTATCCGGGATTTCACCGGTAGCCTCGTAGTTTGTACGGGCGAATTCGAACCCGTTAAAAAACTGTTGCCAGCTTGTATCAACGGAAGTTTTGTCTTTCAGGTATTGGCGGTACAATTCATCAACCGCACTTGCATCGGTGCCACTCAGGTAGCTCAGATTATCCATTTCACCTTCTCTCTGTAGTTAGAGTACAAAGTTACATGTAACTGATCAAACTGGTTAGATTCGTTCGTTGAACTTTAGTCGGTAATATGCTTTCTGAAGGGCACGAATAATCAGTAATTCGCTGATAACGGAGGATATAGGTTGATCACTGGCTGTGTTTAGGGCTGTTCGAACTTTTTCTTCAGGAATATCTACACGGTACAGTAATCGATAGAATGCTTCAGATCCGGGTCCACCGGTAGCAGTGACGGCTGGAGCAATAAAGTCTTTCAAATCAAATACATCACCAATGAACTTACCCGTTATTTGAAAATCAATTCCTGAAAGGCGCAAGTCGTTTTCAAGAATGGAAATTGCAGAAGGAAGTAGCGATTGCACTACGTCTGAATGATCCAGGGCGCCTGGAGGCTTTTCTGGAAGATTGTTCATCCTTTTTACGAGGTTTTCCGCTTGAATCTTAAACGCTCAACAGGACGATTATTCTCGATATGTTCTTCGATGATTTCTTTCACGTCTTCTACTTTCACGCCAACGTAAAATATTCCTTCTGGATAGATGACAAGTGTTGGTCCGAAATCGCAAATGTCCAAACAACCTGCTTTTTGTGTACGGATACGCAATGGAAGTTTTTTTTCCTTGAGTTGCTTTCGGAATTCATCTACCAATTGCATACCGTGATGATCTCCGCAACTTTTGCGCGGAGCTCCATCCGGACGTTGATTGGTGCAGATGAAAATGTGTTTATCGAAAATGTTGTCTGTCATGGCATGTTTAGTTGGTGTAAAATTACAGTAATTTCATGGAATGAAAATTCTGATCACCGGTGGAAATGGAATGGTAGGACGCCACCTTACGAAGTTGTTGCAGAAAGAAGGACATGAAGTGGGATGGTTGGTTAGAAATTCCGGCAATGAAACAGGTGTGCGTTATTTCTTGTGGAATGTAGAACGTGGTGAGCTCGATAAGAACAGCATTGAATGGGCGGATGCGTTGATCCATCTTGCTGGAGCTCCAGTTGCTGATAAGCGTTGGAGCGCTCAACGCAAACAGGAAATTATTGATAGCAGAGTAAAGTCAAGTGCATTGCTTGCGAAAGCTATTCGATCTTCGACAACGTATCCCAAAATAATTGTTGGCGCTTCTGGAACGGGTTATTACGGTTCGATAAATTCTGATCGGGTATTTGTTGAGAGCGATCCTCCATACACCGATTTCCTAGCCGAATGTTGTAAGCTGTGGGAAGAGGGTGAACGCACTTTGGTTCGTGATGACGCACGATTGGTAATCTTGCGAATTGGTGTTGTTCTTTCAACAGAAGGTGGTGCGCTTTCTAAATTGGTGACGCCTGTGAAACTGTATGCAGGTGCTCCATTAGGAACTGGAAAGCAAATCATGAAATGGATTCACATTGATGATTTGTGCGCAGTATTTCTAAGATCACTTACCGATGCTTCCATGCATGGAGTTTACAACACCACAGCACCAGATAACATCACGGCAAAAGAATTTACGAAAGCAATTGGTCGCGTCATTCACCGACCCGTTTTTCTTCCTGCCATTCCAACTTTTTTGATGAAGTTGATGCTTGGTGAAATGCATGTGATCGTTACGACCGGCAGTGCAATTTCTTCAGAGAAATTGTTGGCAAGCGGATTTACTTTTCAATATCCGAGAGTAGAAGAGGCGTTGAAGGATTTGTTGAAATAGATCAACTCAATTACCGTATCAAATTCACATGCCCGATCTGTGCAGCACTTTCTCCGTGCTCCACGTCGAAGTAATCTACTTTCCAAACGTAAACGTCTTCTTGACAAGCATTGCCTTTGAAACGACCATCCCATCCTGTATAGATGTCGTACGTTTCGAAAATCAACATTCCCCAACGATCGAAGATCATGAAGTGATATTGCTCTACGCCCATAATTGCAGGCATGAACACATCATTCAATCCATTTCCGTTGGGAGTGAAAGTGTTCGGAATGAAGAAGCGGAATTCAGGTGTAACTTCTACATGAATAAATGAAGTATCAGGACAGCCCCATTGATTCCAAACGATCTGTGTAATGGTGTATTCGCCGTATTGAGAATAGGTGTGTCCTGCATTACAATTATTTGTAGTATACCCATCACCGAAATCCATCCAGCATGAATCAGATCCTGTACTCATGTCTGTTGTTGAGATGTACGGCGTGAATATGGAAACTGAGGTATCAGATACGGTGAAGCCTGCAAATGGTGAAGGATTAACTGTTACTGCTGCTGGAATTGTAATTGTGTCTACTGCAATGCAACCATTCGTAGTTGCAATGATGAGTGTTACATCGTAAACTCCTGGAGTAGGATAGAGGTGATATGGATCTGATTGTATTGAAGTATTTCCATCACCGAAATCCCACCAGTAGAAAATTTGTGTTCCTGCAATGGAGCTGTCTTCAAATTGCACTCCGTATGGGGCACATCCTACAAATGGTCCGGTGTTGAAATCTGCGGTTGGCATTGGATACACAACAACTGTATCTGTGTACGATCCGGTACATCCGTTTTCATCAACCGTAACTGTTACCAGATAATTGCCCGGTGCACTCCATGTTACATCTTGCGGATCGCCAACGGGGGAAGTGCTTGGATTTGCATTTGGTCCAAACGTCCACGTGAGTGTTCCATTGCCCATGAATTGTCCACCAACTTGAAAGTCAAAACTATTTCCATCAACACATTGTCCTGGTGGTGCGTTGAATGTAGGTGCAACAGGTGGATAAATTTCAAAAACAGAAGTATTGGTGTCTGCACAGATTGTGTACGGATTACATACCAATGTTACAGTGAATACTCCCGTATCTCCATACGTCCAAGTGGGTTGTGCAAGCGTTGACGAATCTGCAGTTGTTGTTGGATCACCGAAATACCACACGTAATTTGTTGCATTGAAACTGTTATTCAGAAACTGAACGTTGTATCCCGCGCAGAAAACAGTTTGTGATGGAATAGAACTTACTGTTAGCAATGGACACGGTAACACGTTGAATTGAAAGTCACGCTTGTTGATCGCAATCAATTGTCCATTGCGGTATTCTTTACAACATACTCCAACAACCCATTGTCCCGAGAGGTTTGGTGTTCCAGTCAATTGTCCCGTAAATGGATCTATTGCCATTGCAGGATTGGAGCTCATTGGATAAGCGCCTGAGTAAGGAGCGGAGAATGGAACTAAATTGTACGGAGGACCAGCAGGAGGAATTGGTTGAGGGAATGTTGTGTTTGCTCCATCGTACGGGTCACACAATTCATACACCAATGAATCGCCGTCAGGATCTGTCGCAGAGTGATCAAACACAAGTGGTGCACCTTCACACAAATAGATGGGTGGAAAATTATTGTATCGCGCACTACTATTACACACCGCGAGATTCGTAGGAGGAATGTTAATCGTGTACGTTGATCCTACACCTCCTGGATTATTCAAATTAAGAATAGTTCCATTTCTGCAACAACGTTGATACGCCAATACGTATCCGCCTGGAATAGGGGGAAGATTGACTACTCCTTGATAAATCGCTTCTTCAACGCATACGCTTGTTGGCGGCGTGTAGCAAGGACTATTTATTGTAGGTGGAACCAATGCTGAACCCGGAAATGGCAATCCAAAACTATCCAGCAATACACCTGCAGTATTGAATACGCCGATGTATGCAGGATTATCATACGGTGCTACACCATTGATACAGTCGCGATAGACTTTTAGTGTAATGCGGTAATCGTTGTTGCCCAAACAATCATAGTAGATCTCTCCACCTACGATGTGTGTTGCAGACATCTTGAGAGATGCAAGCACCAATAAGCAACAAGCGAAAAATCGCAGCATAAGTTTACTTTAAACAAGCGCGGGATGTTGCGCTTGTCGGGGTTATTTTTGATTCAGGATCGTCACAAATCCAGTAAGACTGCGACCATCAACAACATTAAGAATATAATAATAGGTTCCATCAGAAACCGAACTTCCATTCCAATCGTTGCGGTAATCTGAGCTTTCGTAAATTTTCACTCCCCAGCGGTTGTAGATATACAAAGCACTTCCTGGGAAATTCTCTAGGCCATCAAATACAAGTACGTCGTTGATTCCATCGCCACCTGGAGTAAATACATTTGGAGGTAATACTGCGCAGTCTGCAACTGAAATGCGAACAGTATCGCCAGAAACGGCTCCGCAACCTTCCTGCACCGTTACGAGATAAGTTCCGCTTCCTGTTGGTGTGAAAGAGTTAAGGACGCCATTGGCATTCGGAACAGTATCTACACCGGAGATGGTTGTCCATGTGATAGTGTATGGCTGTGATCCACCTGTTGCAGAAACAGTGAGTAACGCAGGATCACCAGAACATACTTCAAGATCGCTGGATGCAACTGCTTGCAAGGCTTGAGTTGATGGCAAGTAAACAGTAACGGAATCATAGCCAACAGGAGAACCGCATGGGTCAGTTACTTGAACGTAATAAGTAGTTGTAACCGTAGGTGAAACGGTAATAAATTGCGTAGTTGCTCCGGTACTCCATTGGTAACTGTATGGTTCTACACCACCTGTGGAGGTACCTCCAAGCACAACGGGATTCGAAGAACACATTGCAGTATCACTACCTGCATCAGCAACCAAAGGAAGGAAGTCGCTCATGTACAAAGTCAGACTCGTAACGCTTTGAACGCATGGTCCGCTTGCAGAAGAGTTGATAGTTAAGGTTTCCAGTCCTTCCGGATTTCCATCCTGAACAGCTTGAATACAAATTACAATTGAGTCCTGACCAGGAAGGAAAATTACCTGACTTGGCAATGCAGGAATAAAGTCAATACCATTTACTGCAGTTCCGCCAATTACAAGCGAAACAGTATCAGATTGAGCTGTGCTTCCTGAACGAGCCAAAATCACACATGCTTGTCCGCACCCTTCATACAAGGTCGAGTCATTGTTGCTTCCATAGCTGATTTCAGTCGCTAGACTTACTTCACCGGTAGTGAACGATCCGGCTTCCAGAAATACACCGGCATCAACAATTCCGTCCAATGCATCTGCAATTGCCAATCGAATGTGATAGGTTTCTCCGCATTGAACGGGATATTTTGCGGTAAGTACAGTTGTAAATCCATCGTACTGCACACAAGTTCCTGGAGGATTTTCAT
>Ga0209298_10002578_pt1 | contig 11228 bp, 15 predicted proteins | sample S_140806_EF_Meta_FD_187325 | JGI IMG/M metagenome (GOLD analysis project Ga0209298, IMG submission 187325) | Freshwater microbial communities from Lake Simoncouche, Canada to study carbon cycling - S_140806_EF_MetaG (SPAdes) (version 2) | ecosystem: Environmental > Aquatic > Freshwater > Lake ...
TCCAATGTGTCCGGGGCGTGGAAACCCCAGCGGTGGATGGCCTGCAGGCCTCCCGGGCCCTGCTGCTGGCCGATCTGATCGAGCAATGCGTGGAGCAGCCCAACCTCTGCATGGCGCTGGACGCGCCGATCTGAACGCAGGCCTCACACGTCCACCGGCTCGGTGAGCTGCTGCAGGGCCCGCAGCTGCCAGCGGCGACAGGCCGCCGGAGAGGAGCGGTAGAACTGATTCCAGGCCTCGGCCTTGTGGAGGCCGTATTCCGTGGTGGGCACCCCTGGATGGCGCTCCTGCCAGCCCACCCGCACGGCGTGGCCAATCACCACATCAAGGGCCAGGTCGTCGTCGAACTGCACTTGGGGGTTCGCCGCCACGAAGGCCATCAGGGTGAGCAGGCACTCCGTGCAGAGCTGGCGGTATTCCGGGGCCTCGATCTTGCCGAGCAGCTGCTCCACCAGGGAGGCGAAGTTGCGTTCCCCGGGGGTCTTCTCGCTCACCAGCGGCGCGCTCTCCAGCCGGTTGCGCCGCTCGAGCTTGTCGCCGATCACCACGCCGCGGCAATGGTGCAGCAGATCCCAGATGCCGGGATAGAAATCGCGGGGCACCCTCCCCAAAGCTCCGAGCCGCATGCGGTGTTGCAGCCAGCACTCCCCGCCGGGCAGCTCATCGAGGGGATCGGGAACCTCCCAGCGCACCCGACCACGCAGGTGGAGCTGCTCCTTGCGCTGCAGGGCTGCCCTGGCGTGATCCACATCAGCCAGCACGGTGCGCAGGCGGCGGCGGATCCCATGGGGAGGCTGGCTGCAGAGGGCCTCGAAAGCGTCACTGGGGCTGAGGTTCTCCTCGGCCGCCAATTCACCCGTGAGCAGCAGCAGCAACTGGCCGAGCTGGAGGGTGAGGGTGCCGCTGAGGAGATCCGGTTCCAGCCGCACCAGGCCATCCACCGCCAGCAGCAGCTCCTGCTGCAGCATCCACTCGCGGCCATCCTCACCGCTGAAGCGGCGGATCATGGTGGCGATCCGCGTGCTGCCCTGGGGCTGGCTGATCAACGACTCGTTCGTGTAGTTGCGGCCCACCACCACCTGCTTCTGGCGCACCAGCAGGTCGGTGAGGGCATCCTCGAGCTGGGGGTGCACCAGGCCCATGGCGCCGGCCACCCGCCGCACCACGTTCCAGTCGGCCTCCTCCAGGCCGCGGCGGTACACCTCCTCCAGCAGGGCCATCGCCAGCACTGGCGCCTGGCCCTCCGGACCCTGCAGGCGGGCGTTGGGACCGAGGCGCCGCGCCAGCAACTCCAGCACCTCCGCTTGTTCCTGCAAGGAGGTGCTCCGCCACAGGCGCGCCACCAGGTCGGCCTCGGAGTTTTCATCGAGTTCCTGCTCCTGGCGGGCGGTGAGCGGTGCCCGACTGGTGCTGGGGGGGAGGAGGGTCTGGATCCGCGGCCTCAGGTCACAGGCAGCCATCGCCTGGGGCGGCAGCTCCACCCAGCTCGCCTGACTCACGAGCTCCTCGTGGCTGGCGAGCTGCACCGGCACCCCCTCCAGGGCGCCGCTGGCCAGCTGATGGCCCAGGGCCAGGAAGGCCTCCGGATCGCGCCGGAACGGTCCAGCCGGCACCGGCACCAGAAGCACCGGCAGGCCGGGCCCGCGCCAGTGGCGCCGCAGCAGCCGCACCTCGCTCGCCACCGCATCGGCCAGCTGGCGCGGATCATCGGCCAGATAGAAGGTGTTGTCCTCCAGAACGGCTGGCAGGAAAGCGATCCGCTCGCCGCCATGGCGGTAGAGGCGGGCCGTGGCCATGGTTTCCATCCGCACCGGCGGATGGCCGGAGAGACCAAGGCGCGGGTTGGCCCCCACGAACGCCATCCGCACCGCCAGCTCCCGGGAGCTGGCCAGCCGCAGCGGTGGATCATCGTCGGGAAGGGAGGCGAGCAACTCCAGGGGCACCCCGACGGGGTTGGCCTCGCCGCCCCCGGCCAGCGCTTGCAAGGGATCCTCCGCTGGAAGGCCCGCCTCCCGCAGGGCCAGAGCCACGCCGGAATCGGCGGGGGCCAGGGCCACCAGCACCTCGGAGATCCCCAGGGGGGTGCCCAGGCGGCGGCCGGAGGGATCGAGGTCTTCCGGGGTGATCAAGCCTTCCAGCAGCAGATCCCCGAGCCAGGTGAGGCTCTGGGTCCAGAGCAGGGGCACGTTCTCGTTGGGGATCCGCGCCTGGCTGCCGGGTTGGCGCCGTTCGGCCTCCAGGGCCTCGGCTGGCACCAGGTAGAGCTCCGGCAGCAGGGGCACACCCTCCACCGGCACGCTCACATCGGCGAGCCGTTGCCGCCAGTGGCGGGCCTCCTCCCAGCGCTCCTCGCAGCAGGCGGTGACCAGCTCATAGGCCAGGAACAGGGGCCATTCGCATTCGATGTGCTCGAACGCGGCCAGCTCCTCCCGCTCGTAGTGCAGCCGGGTCACGTCCTCGTTCACACACTGGTGACCGTCGCGGCGGAAGCGCTTGTAGCCGTAGCGCCCCCCCAGCTCCCGGCGGATCTTGTCGCGGGTGCGGGCCACCAGCTTGGGATCCTCCACCGCCCAGGCGGGGTAGCCGATCACCGCCAGACAGGCGCTGTCGGCCTCCTTGCTGGCCGATTCCCGCGGCAGCAGGCTGCGCAGGGCGCGGCGCAGGCGCACGATCGCGTCATGGGGGATGGTGAGGCAGCAGCTGCCATCGCCATGGGGGCCATAGAGATCGAGGCCTTCAAGGGCCTCCAGGGCCGCCTTCACCAGGCCGATCGAGCTGGCGTTGCGCTCCGGCAGGCCGTGGTTGCCCTTGTCGCCCCGCTCCCAGATGCCGTAGTCGGCCACGCGGTAGGCGCGGGCCACGTAATACACGAGGTTCTGGATGAAATCGCGCTCATGGCTGGTCTGCACGATCACCAGCCCGGAGCGGGTGAGCTGGGCCAGCTGCAGCAGGAAGAGGGCGGTGGCGTCGAGCTGGAGGTGGCCCCAGCCGTCGTCGGGCACCACGGGGTCGCCGGTGGCGGTGTCGAACTTGGCGTGAATCGCGTCGAGGCGGTGCAGGCTGGTCTTGAAGCGCTCCACCTTGGCGGCCTGGCGCAACATGGCCGAGAGCAGCCCGCGCATCAGCTGCAGCACCCGCTGTTCCAGCTCGAAGGCCCGGCGGCAGGGGCCCCGCAGGCGGCGGTAGGCCAGGGAGAGCCCCCAGACGCACTGCACGGAGTACACGCAGTCGCGCACCCAGGCATCGCCGTAGTTGCCATGCACGGTGTTGGCGGTGCTGGCCGGCAGCAGGCCGGTCAGCGGGTGTTGCCGCTGCAGCACCACGGCATCGATCTGGCGGTCGAGATCCTGGAGGCGGCGCCAGGCGGCTGTGGAGCTCATGGGCTCGGGGGGCAGGCCGGAGAACGGCGCGGGAAGAGAACCAGGATCGGAGGAAGGGATAGGGGAACCGGAGCGGTTGGTGGCTGATTGGATGCCCATCATCTTTGCGCGATCCCAAGCCATAGATTCTCTTTCGCCGCCCCACCCACCCATGGCAGCAACCGTGACGGCCCCGGTCCGCGCCCGCGTGCTAGGGGTTTCTGTGGATGTCTGCGGCGATGTCTTCGAGGCTGCCCTCGCCCTCCACGGGGGTGCGGCCGCCCACCATCTCAGCGCCCTTGCATCCCCCGCAGCGCCGACCGGCGGCCAGGTGGTGACCCTCAACGCTGAGATGACCATGGCGGCCCGGGCCAATCCCGAGCTGGGCGCCGTGATCGAGGCGGCCGAGCTGGTGATCCCCGATGGGGCCGGCGTGGTGTGGGCCCTGGGTCGCCAGGGATTCCGGGTGCGCCGGGCGCCGGGCATCGAGCTGGCCCGCAAGTTGCTGGAGCACGCCGCCAGCCACCAATGGCGGGTGGCCTTGGTGGGCGCCAACCCCGAGGTGATGGACACCCTTGTGGGCCGGCTGCGGCGCGAGCTACCTGGCCTGGATCTGGTGATCGCCAGCCACGGCTATCTCCAGGCCGGCGAATGGCCCGAGCTGGAGCGGCGGCTGCTGGAGACCCGCCCCGACCTAGTGCTGGCGGCCCTGGGGGTGCCCCGTCAGGAAACCTGGATCCGCGGCCTGGCCGGCCGCCGCAGCGGCCTCTGGATGGGGGTGGGCGGCAGCTTCGATGTCTGGGCGGGCACAAAAAAACGCGCCCCGAAATGGATGCGCGCTTTGCAGATCGAATGGCTCTATCGGCTGGTGCAGGAACCGACCCGCTGGCGGCGCATGCTGGCCCTGCCGGAGTTTGCGGGGGCGGTGCTGCGGGAGAAGGGGTGAGGAGCCGGCGCCCACGCGGCGAGACTGCTGAATCGAGCCAATCTCAGGCCCAACTCCCACTCATCTCCTAATTTGGAGAAAGCTAGGAGTTCGTTGGGAGTTGCCAACCCGCCCACCCCGCAGGCCTCCGCCGATGGAGGACTTGCTCGCCAAGGGCGGCGGGCTTCAGAAGGCCATGCCTGTGCTGATGCAACTGGCATTCAGGCCACGGCTGCAGCCGTGCTTCTGGGGGCATACCCCCCAGCATGCGGCGACCGGAATGCGGGTATCACGAAACACCCAGGCGCCGCTCAGCCGTAAGGACCCTGGCTCCACGGAACAGCCCGCCCAAGCGAGATGGGCTGGGTTCACGGCAGCTCCAGCCAGCCCCGCAGGGCCAGATCGAGTTCGATGACGGCTTGGGGCTCCAGTTGCCCCACCACGTCTCCCACCGCCTCGATGGGCACGGTGAACAGCTTGTCGACCATCAGCTGCGAAGGCTTGCGGAGCCCATTGCGGGGCGAAGGGGCGACCGGGATCCGCACCAGGGGAGCCTCCATCAGGGTGCTGGTGAGGGGGCAGAGGGTGACACTGGGATGGGCCTGCAGCCAGCGATCGGCCTGCACCACCACCGCCGGCCTTGGCTTGCCTGAGTAGGTGCCGGGGCTGGCCACGGTCACCACCGTTCCGCGGCACAGCGCTGCCCTCGGCTCCTGGGCAGCAAAGGTCATGCGGTCCAGTCGCTCCAGTTGGGCAGCTGCTCGCTCCAGTTCGGCGGCTCCAGCCGGGCCAGGTGCTCCGATTGGCGGCGCGCCTCATCACTGTCGCCATGGCGCAGCAGGACCTGACGGATGGCCTCGCGGATGCAGGCACTTCGGGTCATGCCCTGCTGCCGGGCCAGCCGATCCAGCTGCCGCTCCTGCTCCAACTCCAGCCGCACGCCGATCACCATCGGGTCAGCCGTGAAACACCATGTGCAACAGCCTAGGGCTGCTGGCCGCATCCCTCAAGCCGCCCAGAGTTCAGCCAGGCCCAGGTGCAGAACAGGCAGCAGGGGATCGGCGAGGAGAGCAACTGGAGGCTCGAGGCGTTCAGGGGCTGCGCCGGGGCCGTTGGAGACGCGCCAGATCTCCACGGCCCGCTGCTCGGGGATCAGCAGCCAGCCACAGCGTGCTCATGAATCCAGCAGGTTTTCGAGGCTCTCTCCACCAGGAAGTCGGACGAGCCCGAAGTCGCGGCGATCGAGGGTTGCGATTCGCCGCAGCCCATGCTCCTGGGCAACCCAGAGCAGCGAAGCGTCAGTCAGATCCATCGGCAAATCGCCGTACTGCCGCATCCAGCCCGCCATCAACTCCAGGGCAGATCCACTCAGCTCCGCAACATTCAGGCCACCGAGTGACACCCAGGAGAGAAAGCGTGGTGCTACGTCGGCCGGGATCAGATGGCAAACCTCGGTGAGAACCGGCCAAGTGGATACGAAAGCACCGTTGTGCTTTTGAAAAAAGGCCGCACAGATGCCATGGTCCTGGTCACTGCGGTCAAACCAGGCGACCAATGGGCCGGTATCGAGGAGGGTGGCACCCCGATAGCTGGAGCTGCTCATGGTTGAGGTCTGCTCATCCGCTGCTGGCTCTGCTGCCTGCTCAGCTTCTGACGAAGCAGCGCTGAATGATCCCGCCCACGGCTTCTGGTGCCGCCTTCCTGGCCCGCACTGGAAAAGCTGCCGATCAGCCCGAGGCCTTCCGCCAGGGCCGCCGGGCTGGTGGAGTGCTGTTGCAACAAGTGAAGGCCAGCCTTGACCACCTCGGTCTGGCTGAGGCCAAGGGTCTGGCAGAGGCTGTCGAGCCTGGCCTCGCTGCCGTCATCGAGGCGCACGGAGATGGTACGCATCACTCCCTCTAGGCCGTAATACACTCATATTACAGGCTGTTCCTTGCTCACAACACCACCGCCTGGCCGAGGATTTCGTCGCGGATCAGGGGGGGGGCGGTGAAGGCAGCCGCGATCCGCACCAGGGGAGCCTCCATCAGGGTGCAGGTGAGGTGGCAGCACGCGCCCTAGCTGAAGGGTCTGTGCAGGCCTGGGTGTGCTCACTGAGCACGAGGCGCAGCAGATCAGCGCAGAGGCTGCGGGCCAGGAAGGCGCTCACCAGCACGTTGGACTCGAAAAAAACGCGCACGCGCCTCAGAAGACAGCCGCAAACACCCATCGTCATCCGTGAGCCAGCCGGCAACTGCCCCGTGAGGCAGAGCCTGGTGCCTGAGGCGCTCAAAGCGCATGAGCTGGAGCTGACGCCTGAGTGCATCGCGCACAATCTCACCGCGGGAGCGGCCTGTTTCTGCGCAGGCAGCTTCCAGCCCCGCTGGCCGTGGAAGGCTTCCGTTCAAGCGGGGCCGCATCACTAGAGGGATCGGCGGTCCTGCTCTCGCCATGACAATCCGGTGATCCGATGGACGGCCCCACCCATAGGGCTGCGTGGAGCTGCGCCGCAATCAGCCGCTGGGCATCGAGGTGATTGCCAAGGCGATTGAGCCCTTCGACGCAAGCCAGCGGGAGGAGGGGAGAGGGGCTGAGCCGGGTGGACTGAAGCCATGGAGGCAATGAGCCTTCCAGTAGCCAATAAAAAAGCCCCTGTCCCAGGGGCTTTGAAAGGAACAAATGTGGTACAGAAGGATCAAACCGATTGAGCAATGCGACGGCGCATCGAGCGGGAGAATCCGAAAGCAGCACTGGCCCCGAAAATAGGGAGAGGCGAAGGGGCAGTAGTGGGCGGGGTTGATGTTACTAGCTCGTGAGTGCGAGTCTGAGACTGTTGAGTAGAACCATTGTTAGAATTTCTTGCGTAAGACTCAAATGCTGCCCCGGCTACGCCCGTCAACGAGGGGTTGGCGGCAATTGTATAGCGAAGCTGGAAAAGACTTTGATTGAAGGTTTGGGAAGTTGTCAAAAGGTTTGAAGCTCCCAGAGCACTTCCCGCTGATACGTTGTAAGTTGTAGCAGAGAGACCAGAAGTAGTCCAAGAGGTGCCATTGAAGTACTCAATATCAGTCAAAACAATAGGCAATCCTAAGGTGAATCCGCCGTTGTGGAAAAATTTAATTTCATCAAGCCGGTTGTTTGCCACGAACTGGGTATCCGTGTAAGCGCTGTCAACGACTTCTTGGAAACCGGAGGGGGGTGTAAAAGTTGCACATGTTGTGACCGATGAGGCGGACAAGCAAGCAGCCTTTGAGGGAGCAGCACCAATAACAAAAGCCGAAGAAGCAGCCGCTGCTACGACAAAGCCGGCGATGGAGAGTTTTTTGGTCATCGGGGAGGAGGTGTTCAGTGGTATCGAGAGGACTGAGCAGCAGCCACAAACGATGGCTAATTCACTTTACCCCAAAGAGGCGGCATCGTCACAGCTGCCCTGCTGAAGCGAGGGGTTGTCAGCGGATCAAGACCACATCCGGCCTGTTTAAGGCCTCGTCGTGGGCCTGCTGGTGCTCCTCGGCCAGCTTGTGCAGGTCCTCACTGGCGCTGCTGGAGGGTTCAGAGCGCCAACAAGGCTCTGCAGCAGGGTGGCCTTCCGCTGGCGCACCACAGGTTTGATCTCGCTGATCAGGGGTTCGCGCACGCATCATGAGCTCCGAATCTTCCATGGGGCGCTGATCGAGAGAAGGAGCCCCGCCGGTTAGACGAGGATCGGAGTCTCCCCACCAAGCTCGCCATCAGGCACGCGGGGGGAACTTCCGAAGAATTTGGGGGTTTTGCGCGACTTCTTTAGGCCGTATAGCTGTTGTATGGAATAGCCCAGAAAAGAATTACCTCAAAGCGAGCTGGTTGCGCTCAAGAACGAGGCTACAACCGTGAAAAAACTAGGTTTGCTCATACTCATCAGACATGCGGGAGAACTCTTCCATTGCAGCGGAGGAAGTGCGAGACGAGCCGAAAAGACTTTGCAAAAGTGTGGGCTTGTATGGTTTCGAGCGGCCAATGGCTGCAAAAGCCAGGGCGCTGAACAAAGCAACAAATCCATCCTTGATGAGGTTAATAAAGCTGTCGCGACGTATTTCGCCAGTGACCAGCTTGAGCTGCTCTTTCTGTTTAAGCACCTGGGGCTCGATCTCGCTGATCAGCCGCTCCCGCACCTTCGGCACCGGCTCATCGAAGCGGCCACCAATATTGGGCGGGGCCCCAGGAATGATCCGGATCGCATTCAACAGCTCCTCGGCATTGGTGGCGGCATAGACAGCCTTTAGGGCCTTTTGACCGGGTTCAATCCTGGCTTGCTGGTTCTGCACGGCCAAATCGGTCAATTTCTGCCCAGCCCAGCTCTGCAGGGGAATCATCAGCACAAAGCCCAGTGCCACCAAACTGCAGAGTCGTCTCAAATCAGTGACCATCGGAGGCTCCTTACCCGTGCGCTGGAGGTAAGCGCCCAGCATGATCAGCGCCATCGCCTCGAGCGGGAAGCTCACCCCGCCGCGAATGCTGCCGCAAATCCTGTTGATCCAGATTGGATCCAGCAGCTTGATTGGTAGCGCAGCAGCAACAACCGTTGCCACGTAAGTACCCAGCAAGGCGAGTCCGATCCACTTGAGCGGATCAGCTAGATCTTGGATGCGCCGGCCATTACCGGAACGACGAGAATCCTGCTGGCCGCGAAAATTCGGGTCCTCGGGCTCCGAGGATCGACGGTAATCGTCAGGGTTACCGGAGCGCGGCATCGTAAACGATTAAAAGGCTGACTGGAGAATACTAGAGAGAGGGTTAAGGTTTTATGCGAAGGATTGGGATCCTTTGATCTCTCGGCAAAGCCACAACCTGTATTGATCAGCCGGGTTGATGAATTGGGTACTGGAAGCTCAGCGGAAGCCCACCGAGGCCTGCCACACGAAGGCCAGCAGCAGGAAGAAGAGGGGGATGATCGGCAGGATGTCCACCAACGGGCCGAAGGCTTGGTAGGCCTCGGGCAGCTGGGCCAGCGGGGTGCTGTGGGAAGCAAGACCGGCCAGCAGGAGGTGCGCCATAGGGAGTTGGGGCCCTTGGAGCGGCCCGGTGCGGTATTTGGAAATTACCACGGGTGGGCCTGCGGGGAGGCCGATCTGCCGGGAGCGACATCCTCTGCAAAACAACCGGCGGCGCTGGCCTGGGCCCTGGCCGGGGTGGAGCGATGCAGGGTGGGGTTGCCCGGGGGTGCTGCGGCACGGGGTGTGCGCGGAGGGGGCAGGCCGGGGCTCGGCGGCTGTGGGCCGGCTGATCGGAGGGCAGGAGACCTTGTGGGTGGCGGGATGCCAGCGGCTGCGAGTAGCTCCGCCAGGGTGCGGGCTGCCTTTGGAAGGTTCCAAGCACAGGCGGATGGGCCGCCAGGCCTGCCGCGCAATCGCTAACGGGCTTGCAGCCCCTGGCGCTGATCTCGGGAACGGGTACGGCCGCTGAAGCGGGAGGGGCTTGGCTCGGGTGCGGCCCTCAGGCGGCGTGCTGGCTCAGCCAGGTGTTGAGGTCCTCTGGACCCTGGAAGTCGAGCAGGGCAACCGAGAGGGTCTCAATCGCGCTAAGCGAGAGCGCTTGGATGCGGGCCTGTTGGATGGGGGTCAGAGAGCCGCAGCGGTGCTCGAGCAAGCGGAGGGAGATGCCAACGGCTTCGGTCTGGCGCCCCTCCTGGCGGCCCTCCTGGCGGCCCTCCTGGCGGCCCAGCCCAAAGATCTCGCGGTAGGCCACGCTGCTGGTGAAGTCGTCGACGGTGATTCCACCCATGGCGCAGATCTCAGGTACGGTGCGGCTGCTAAAGCGTGGCACCAGAATAGCGGCGATCACTTCATCGATCTCGGTTGTCAATCCAGGCCTCGAGGCCTCGGCTCACTTGGGGGTTTCTGCTGGCCGAATTGAGGCCGACTCACAGGTCACCTGGCTCAAGACCCGTATGTTTTGCGGTCTAGTGAGATCCCGTTTGCCGCTTCACCCTCCAGCCAATGGACTGCAGAGCAGCCAGGAATCGCTTGGCCTTGAGGGAAGGCCATTTGCTCATACCAAAACTGGAAGAGAGAAGCTGATACTGACTGGCTCTGACTCGCCGTTTTCAAGCTGATCGGCAATTACGCGAAGTGCCAGCACTTCAGCTTTGGCCATCGCATCCAAAGCTGATTCGCCATACGAAAGCACACCCGGCAACTCAGGCACCTCAGCGATCCAGCGCCCATCAACTTCTTGTTCGCACTCCAAAGTAAAGTTCATCCGGTTCACGCCTCAACCATCACCCTAGAAAGAATAATCGCTGGCTCTGGATCCGCACTGATGCTCCGGTAATGCCACGCTCTGCCCGTTGGCGCCGATGGGTGGCCCGCCACAGAGCCCCAGCCTGGCCAGGAGTGCGGCCAGCTCCTTCAACCGCTGGCGCTTCGGACGGCGTGGCGTAAAGGCTTAGACCGGGAATCCATCCTGCTTCAAATTCCAGTAGGATTCCTGCCAGGAAGGTTGCCACAAACCCGATGGCCACCCGTTCGATCAGCGTCTCTCTGGATGAGGAGCTTTTGGCTGCCCTGGATGCCCAGGGCAGCAACCGCTCCGCTGCTGTGACGGAGGCCATCCAGCTCTGGCTGCGCCGCCGCGAATTGGAGCGCCTGAAGCAGGCCTATGGCCAGTTGGCTCAGCTGCAGGGTGGCGATCTCGACCAGGCCATGGCCGATGGGGCATCCATGGGGGCCGCTGCACTGCAGGGGATCGATGGCTGAGCGCGGGCGGATCTACCGCTGGGCCCGCAACCGCAGCATGGGCGATGCCAAAGCCAGGCCCGTGATCGTGATCGCCCCCGATGCCGCCACCGCGTTGCTGGAGCGCTGGGTGGTGGTGCCGATCAGCAGTGATCCGCGCCTGGAGGCCCATCCCTTGGCGGTGCCGCTCAGCCCCTGGGAGGGGAGTGGGCTGGAGAGGAGCAGTTTTGCCATGGCCTGGTTGCCCACCAC